>Ga0073936_10001917_pt1 | contig 31630 bp, 23 predicted proteins | sample AliMusrvi5mmetaG_FD_87041 | JGI IMG/M metagenome (GOLD analysis project Ga0073936, IMG submission 87041) | Freshwater lake bacterial and archeal communities from Alinen Mustajarvi, Finland, to study Microbial Dark Matter (Phase II) - Alinen... | ecosystem: Environmental > Aquatic > Freshwater >...
CGCCTGGCCTTTGGGTCCCGGTAACCGTTCTGCCCGGGATAAAGCCTGGTACCGCTTACATCTTCTTCGGCATTGAAACGCCTGAAGAACTGGTTCACCTGCTTGGTCTGGGCATAAAATACGCTTTCGTCACCGGTAATGCCGCCAATATTGTTTTGCGCCCCGGGAATGAGGGGCGCAAACAACAAAAAAATTAAAGCTAAGGTTCGCAGAGTCTTACTTTTTGGAGGTTTCTTTTACCCTGATATCACCCAGCATGACATCCCAGAAACCGATAAGCCTTCCGCCGATCTGGGTTTCTTTGCGTTTCACGTAAATGGTGATGTCTTTCTTGGTGGTGTCTTCATACACCAGGCCTTTTTCCTTATCATAGCCCTGGAATTTCTGGTAAACGGTGATCACACCCACGAAAGTTCCGTCGGGCTGGCGTTCGAGGTCGCTCACGTATTGTATTTTGTACCAGTCTATTACGACCTTGGAATAATTCAGCTGCATAAGGCGGTCGAAATATTCGCGGATTTTGTAGTTATTCACCTGGTCGGGACGGTTGATGGAGCTTACACCGATCTCGGCTCCGTCCATGAACAGTTCGCAGGCGCGTTCGATCACCCTCTGGGCATCGCTCCAGGGCGTTGTTTTATCGCCAATTATGCTGATGTATTTTGAAAGGTCGCGAACTTTCTCCAGTGCAAGGCTGTCGATGGCATGCTTGCGTTCGGGGGTGATCTCAACCTGGGGGACCTGGTTCTGGGCCAGCAATCCTGTTCCGAACAAGGTTGCAAATATCGTTAATGCTACTAGCTTCTTCATGTTTCTTACTTTTTGATCAGGTCAAGTTCTTTGATTTTTCCGCTGGCATCCTGCTGAATGGCATCCACAGCATTGGCGCTTTTCTTCTGGTCCTTGCAGAAGTTGAGATAATGCTGGATGGTGGTGGGCTTGTCATAGTCGACTGTGCTTCCCTGGCGGTAAATGATGATAAGCACCGGGGCATCGGGATCGGTAAAATACTGCAGTGTGTTCTTGATGACGTTATCGGCCTCGGTGAGGTTGCCGGCCTTTGCTGCATCGGCAACAGCCTGGAATGAATTCTCGAGCTGTGTTTTGATGGGGAGGGCCACTTTATTGCTTTTCATAGCGTCGATCTTAGCCTGTACCTTGAGGATGAGGTCATTGATCTCAGTGTCGTTCAGTTTCTGGGCTTTAATGGCATTAAGCTCATTCTGGAGCTCGGTTGCCGACTTGCCGTCCTTGTTCAGCAGCATATCGAGCAACTCCGCCCTTGCTGCATCCACTTTCTGCTGGTGCAGTTTGTCCTGTTCCGCATAGGCTTTTTTGATGGCCTGCTGGGCCTGTATGATCATATCGTTGACCGTTGGGTCGTTGAGCTTTTTATTGATGATCTCGTTTACGAGCTTTTCCTGGTCAGGCAGGGAAAGTGTTGATGTGCCGCTGATGATGGGCTGAAGCTGCTGTTTTGCAAGGGCTATCGCTGCTTTGCGATCTTTCTTTGACATTTTGCCTGTCGATTTGCAGCTCTCGGTAGCGAGGCCCATGGCGATTATCAGGGCGACCATCACTATGGATGTCCATCCTATGCTTTTCAGTTTATTCATTGCTTTTGTCATATAAATTTGCTTTTTGAATAGTGAGGTAGTGAGGAAGCGGAAATATTTCGCCATTTCGCTATTTCGCTATTTCGCTATTTTATTAATAAACGTTCCTTAAACCCACTTAGTATACCTACCCTTTATAGAATGGGAACTTCACAACGTGGGCTTTCAGCACTTTCTCTCTTACTTTCACATAAATCGTTGAGCCTTCTTTTGATAGCTCAGCAGGGACATATCCCATTCCAACGGGGAATTTTAAGGTAGGTCCCATGGAACCCGAGGTAACCTCACCTATCCTGTTCCCGGCTGCATCGGTGATATCGTAACCGTGGCGGGGTATCCCCTTGTCGTCCATCACGAAGCCGACCAGGCGGTGTTTTACGCCTTCGTTCTTCTGCTTTAATAAATATGCCTTATCAATGAAGTCCTTGGCATCGGTGAACTTGGTGATCCAGCCCAGGCCTGCTTCAATGGGTGAAGTGGTATCGTTGATATCATTCCCGTAAAGGCAATATCCCATTTCGAGGCGGAGAGTGTCGCGAGCGGCCAGGCCAATCGGCTTAATGCCGTATTCTTTCCCGGCTTCGAATACCGCTTCGAAAATTTTCGCTGCATCTTCGTTGGCCATATAGATCTCGCATCCGCCTGAACCGGTGTAACCCGTGGTAGCGAAGATCACATCCTTAACACCTGCAAAAGTGAGCTTTTTAAAGGTGTAATATTCCATGTCGGTGATAGTTGTATCTGTCAGCTTCTGCATGGCTTCCAGGGCCTTAGGGCCCTGTATGGCCAGCTGGGCGATCTCATCCGAAGCATTATACAATTCGGCGCCCATCTTATTGTTCTTATTGCACCAGGCCCAGTCTTTGTCAATATTAGCGGCGTTCACGACAAGGAGATACGTAACGTCGTCCACCTTGTAAACCAAAAGGTCATCAACGATCCCGCCCTGCCCGTTGGGGAAGCACGAATACTGCACCTTGCCGGGGACAAGCTTTGACGCATCGTTTGATGTGACCCACTGAACAAAATCAAGGGCTTTCGGGCCTTTCACCCAGAACTCGCCCATATGTGAGACATCGAAAACACCAACGCCCTTGCGAACCGTTTCGTGTTCTTCAATAACTCCTGCATACTGCAGGGGCATGAGATATCCTGCAAATTCAACCATCTTGGCTCCCATGGCCTCATGGAACTTGGTAAAAGCTGTGTTTTTCATTATAGCGATTTTTGAAATGTCGGAGGAAAAAGCAAATTTAGGAAAATTCTCCACCTTATCCTTGCCCTGTTCACATTTTATAGACATTGTTTATAATTGAGCAGGATTATTTACTTTTGATGACGCTATGAACATTTTATCTCTCCGCAGGAACACCCCCAGAGGCATCATCTGGCTTATCGATTTACTTATCGTGCTGGGTTCAATCTTACTTGCATACCTGCTCAGGTTCAACTTTGACATTCCGGCCAGTGAAAGCAAACCCTTTGCTATCCTGATCCCATGGATACTGGCTGTGAGAGGTATCAGTTTCGCTGTCTCCCGCACCCATGCCGGCCTGATCCGTTATACCAGCACTGCGGATGGCCTCAGGGTGGTTGTTACGCTTCTCGCAGGAAGCGCCGTGCTTGGGTTAACCAACATTGTCACCTGGTTCACCATGCACTGGTTCATGATACCTACCACCATCATCGTGCTTGAGTTCCTGATCACCTCGGTAGGCATGATACTTTTCAGGACCATTGTAAAGATCGCCTGGCTTGAGTTCCAGAACCCCGGAGGCCAGAGGGTTGACGTGATCATTTACGGCGCCGGCGAGGAAGGCATCAATGCAAAGCATGTGATGGACCGCGATGCTGCAACAAGGTATAAGGTGATCGCCTTTATTGACGAGGATAAGGGGAAGCAGCATAAGAAACTTGAAAGGGTGGACATCCATCCCCCTTCTAAGCTGGAGTCTTTGCTGAGTGACCGCACGGTTGCCCAGCTCATCCTTGCATATCATCCCGTTGATGCGGCATACAAGCAGGAGCTTGTTGATCTCTGCCTCAAATACGACACTAAAGTCCTTGCGGTACCTCCCGCGATCCACTGGGTCAACGGACAACTCAGTTTCTCCCAGATCCGCCTTGTAAATATTGAAGACCTGCTCGAGAGGGATGTGATAGAACTCAATATGGAGGAGATCAGCAGGTACCTTCATAATAAAGTCGTGATGATCACCGGCGCAGCAGGTTCTATAGGTTCCGAGATCGTGCGCCAGGTGGCAAAGTTCGGGCCCACCCGCCTGGTACTGGTAGATTATGCCGAAACCCCTCTTCACAGCCTCGAACTGGAATGCAGGGAGTCTATCCGCGGCACCGAAATTGACTTTATCCTGGGTAATGTTTGTAATGTACTGCGGATGAGGTCGCTCTTTGAGCAATACAAACCCGAAATCCTCTTTCATGCTGCAGCCTACAAACATGTCCCGGTGCAGGAAGCCCATCCCGGCGAAGCCGTCTTTACCAATGTGCACGGTACCCGCGTTATGGCTGACCTTTCAATGGAATTCGGGGTGAGTAAATTCATTATGATCTCTACGGATAAGGCAGTGAACCCCACCAGCGTAATGGGGGCGAGCAAGCGCATCGCCGAGATTTACTGCCAGGCCATGAACAAACTTAACAAGACCTCGTTCATCACCACCCGTTTCGGGAATGTGCTCGGGTCAAACGGATCGGTGATACCTCTCTTCAGGCAGCAGATAGAAAAAGGCGGGCCGCTTACGGTTACACATCCCGAGGTCACAAGATTTTTCATGACAATCCCGGAAGCCTGCCGACTGGTGCTCGAAGCCGGCGCGATGGGAGAAGGAGGTGAGATCTATATTTTCGACATGGGCAAACCTGTAAAGATCATCGATCTTGCCAAACGCATGATAAAGCTTTCAGGACTGGAACCCGGCAAGGATATCATGATAGAATATACAGGCATGCGGCCGGGCGAAAAGCTGTATGAAGAGCTGCTTGACCTCCACGAGAACACACTGCCCACGCATCATCCCCTGATCATGATAGCAAAAGTAAGGGAGCAGGATATTGATCAGGTACGTTCTGATATTGACGAACTCGTGAACCTTTCTGCCGGGGCCGGAGATACGGATGTGGTGCGGAAGATGAAACAGATAGTCCCGGAATACAAAAGCCAGAATTCGGTTTACGAAGCACTGGACAAAAATTAAATAGCGAAGTAGCGAAGTAGCGAAGTAGCGAAAGTTTTCCTTAGTAATAATCGACATATTATTTCGCCATTTCGCTACCTCGCTACTTCGCTACTTTGTTTTTTCGCCACTTATGAAAAAAATGCCCGTCATCCTCGGTCCTACTGCCTGCGGGAAAACCGCGGTGGCCGCCCGTCTCGCGTATGAGATGGACGGCGAAGTGATCTCGGCCGATTCAAGGCAGGTTTATCGTGGAATGGATATCGGTTCAGGAAAGGATCTCGGTGATTATATCGTTGAAGGCCGGCAGATCCCTTACCACCTGGTCGATATCGCAGAACCAGGTTACGAGTACAACATCTTCGAGTATCAGAGGGATTTTACCAAAGCTTATGGTGATATTGTTAAGCGGGGTAAACTTCCAGTGCTTTGCGGCGGCAGCGGGATGTACCTTGAAGCCGTGCTCAAAGCTTATTCTTTGCCCGAAGCCCCCTCAGACCACGGCTTTGCCAGGCTGATGCAATCCATGGATGAGCATGCCCTGCTGCACGAACTCAGTCAATTTAAGAAACTCCACAGTACAACAGATACCGTTGATCGCAACCGGATGCTTAGAGCATTGGAAATAGAGATTAAGCGCAGGGATGAAAAAGTATCAAATAGCGAAATAGCGAAATGGCGAAATAGCGAAATAAAAACATCATTTCAATCTATCATTTTCGGTATAAATCCCGGGCGGGAAACCGTGCGTCAGCGTATCACTTTACGGCTGAAGTCAAGGCTTGAAGGAGGCATGATAGATGAAGTGAGGCGTCTCCAGGACCAGGGAGTCCCTCCGGCTCGCCTGAAAGCATACGGGCTTGAATACAAATACCTCGCCCTCCATCTCGAAGGCGCATTGAGCTATGACGAAATGTTCAGGCTTCTCAACATCTCCATCCACCAGTTCGCCAAACGGCAAATGACCTGGTTCCGCCGCATGGAGCGACAGGGCATGAGAATACATTGGATCGAAGGCGACCTGTCATCCGAAGAAAAAGTTAAAAGGATAAGGGAAATAATTGGAAGTAGCGAAGTAGCGAAATAATTTCATTGACTGCCGACTGCAGACTGCCTTCTACAGCATTCCTGCCTGCCTCATGATCTCGGCAAGCTTTGGCTGGGATTTGGACAATTCCCTCAGTACCGTCTTAATTTTTTCCTCCTCTCGTTTCATAGGCGCAAGTGAGAGTTTCCTGTCCCAGAATGCAAACCCGAAAACACTAAATATCATGGTCAAAAAAATACCGATGATCGCCCACAGAAAGTTAAATAGCTGATCAAATCGCTTGTCCATATTTTCAAACCGGGTATTGACTGATTCAAACCTGGCCTTCATTTCAGCTTTAACTGCATCCAGATTCTGTTCCGTCCGGATAATCCTGTCCCGGTCATCCAGGGTGAACGGCACCTCCCTATTTTCAGCCTTTACAAAAACAGGCAGAAGCATTAATAAAACAGAAGCAATTCTCAAAATCTTTCTCATAGTCTCACGGATTAAATTACATTCCTTAATCCGCCCACATTGCAAAAGTAATACAGATCTGCTGAAATTATTTGAACATGCCGTATTATTATAAAAAAACCGGCTCCATCAGGAACCGGTTTTTCGCTATTGCGCTATTTCACTACTTAGTCTTATCCGGGAACGGCGGCATACCGGGCAGTTCCTTCGGCAGGTTCTTCAGCTCGGCTTTCATCTCATCAATGGCCGCATTCAGCTGCTGGTCATCACCTGCATATTCCTTTGCCGGGTCATTGTCGACCACGATATCCGGATCAACCCCGTGGCCTTCTATGATCCATTCCTTGCCGTCGGTGCTGTATGGCGCAAATTCGGGTCTCATCATGCTCCCACCGTCAACAAATGGCAGTGAACCGCGGATGCCCACAACGCCTCCCCAGGTCCGGAGACCTATAGCTTTCCCTATCTTCAGTTTCTTGAACTGGTATGGAAAAAGGTCACCGTCGGATGCAGAATAGTTGTCGATAAGAATGCACTTCGGTCCTACCTGCATTTCCAGTCGGCCCGGGACAGGTTCGGTGTTCCTCGACATGGTCATCATTGTCATTTCGCGGTTGAGGCGTTCGATGATCATAGGCGAAACATTGCCACCGCCGTTGCCCCTGTCGTCAATGATAAGGGCACGCTTGTTCAGCTGGGGATAGAAATGTTTCACGAATTCATTGAGGCCTTCGGCGCTCATGTCGGGAATATGGATATAACCTACTTCACCGTTGGTAGCATCGCTCACTTTTTTGATATTGGCTTCAACCCAGTTGTAATAATATAGCTTGGCTTCGTCATCGGTAGGAACGACAAGGGTTTTACGCGCGCCATCCGGCGAAGCCTTTGCATTTACTGTAAGTTCAACCTGGTTCCCTGCCGTATTCACTAGTGCTTCGTAAATGTCGTTCATGTCCTTGGTGGGCTTGCCGTTGATGGCAATGATGAAATCACCTTCCTTGACATCAACACCAAGTTCCGTAAGGGGTGAACGTTCTTCGCGGCTCCAGTTCTCTCCTTTGAGAATTTTATCAATATGATAATACCCCGATCCGTCGCGGCTGAGTTTTGCTCCAAGCAATCCCAATTTGATGCGTTTGGGTTCGGGCCTGTCACCGCCGCTCACATAAGAATGGCCAATGCTGATTTCTCCAACCATCTCGCCCAGCACATAAGTCAAGTCATAACGGCTGTTGATATAAGGCAGCAAGGGTTCATATTTCTTTTTCACAGCATCCCAGTTTGCGCCCTGCATATTGGGTGCATAGAGGAAATATTTCATCTGCCTCCAGGCTTCATTATAAATCTGGGCCCATTCGGATTTCAGGTCAACAACCAGCTTCATATTTGAAAGGTCAGCCCAGTCTTTCACTTCGACCTTGCCGCCTTTGGGCAGATCGACAACTGCGTACTTACCCATGGCGCCAACCATCATTTTCTTGAAATCGGCAGAGATATCATAGGTGAAGTAATCGCCAAGTATGGTTTCCTTCTTATCTTTCAGGTTGAACATGGCAAGCCCGCCCTGTCCGCGGCGCCCACCTTTGACGTAATATACATTGTCGCCAACAGCCGAAACCCCGTAATAATTTGAAGCATCGACCGGCAATACTACGATGCGGTCCATAAGCCCGTCCAAATCGATTTTCACATCGGGAACAACATCTTTCTTTTCGTCTTTCTTCACATCCTTTTTATCATCTTTTTTGTCTGCGGATGGCTGATCGGGTTTCTCATCCTTTTTCACTGCCACTTCATCATTCTCGTATGCGAATGGATTGGGTGTTGCCTTGGCAAGGGTCACGAAATAGATCCTCGTCATATCACTGTAACTATGGTTCCATTCGGTATTTGAGTAAGTAGGATTGAAATCACGGTTAGAGGTAAAGAACAGGTATTTGCCGTCATTGCTGAAAGCGGGGTCGCCCGAACTGTACCATGCATCGGTCACCGCGGTTTTCTTCTTAGAGGCAAGCTCATAAATGTATACTATGCCGAACGAACGGCGGTCGGGATAAGCATACGTGATCCATTTTGAATCGGGGGACCAGGAGTAGTTGTTGAACTCCCAGGCTTTGGCCTGGTCAACCACCGTGACATCCTTCGAATCGATATCCACATACTGCAGTCTCAGCATTTTATCGGCCCATAAAAGTTTTTTGCTGTCGGGCGACCATGAAACAGAATATTTATAGGTATCTGCATTTTTAGTAAGCTGGATCACATCTCCCGTTCCATCCTGCTTTTCGATGAAGATCTCGTCCTCACCGGTGCGGTCGGAAATGAAAGCGATATACTTTCCGTCGGGCGACCAGGCTACGTCGCGGTTATGAACACCTTTGGTCTGGGTGATATTGCGGGTAATCCCGCTCTTTGCAGGTACTGTCCAAACATCACCGCGTGCATCGAAGGCAAGGCGCTTGCCGTCGGGCGAAATTGAAGATGAATTGATGAACTTGCTTGCATCTTTCAGCTGGTTCCTCCCGGTGATGAGGTCATTGGCGATATTGACAACAACCTTGTTGTATTTCTGGGTGGCCAGGTCGAAGACGTAAAGGAATCCACCGTTCTCAAAAATAATCGAATTGTCGCCCAGTGAAGGGAACTTGATGTCAAACTCTGTGAAGTTGGTCACCTTTTTGGTTTCTTTTGTTTTCAGGTCGTAAACAAAAAGGTTCATGATGCGGTCTCGGTCCGAAGCAAAATAGATCTTGTCGCCGGTCCACATCGGGAAAATATCCTGGGCAGGATTATTCGTGACGTTAACAGTTTCTTTGGATTTGAAATCGTAGATCCAGATATCGTCGGCCATGCCCCCGCGGTAATACTTCCAGGTGCGGAATTCGCGGAAAACGCGATTGTAGGCAAGTTTTGACTTATCGGGCGAATAGCTGCAGAATCCACCGGCCGGCAATGGAAGTTCTTCGCTGAGCCCTCCCTTGACGCTGGTGATAAAAAGCTGTCCTTTGAAATCATTGAAGGTTTGCTTGCGCGAACGGTAAACGATGTTTTCATTGTCTTTCCAGGTCATCACGACATTGTTCGGGCCCATGCGGTCCGATACATCATCGCGGTTCAGGGTAGCCGTATAAGTGAGGCGTACAGGTACTCCGCCATCCGCAGGGATAATATACACTTCGGTATTCCCGTCATACTGGGCGGTGAAGGCAATCTGTTTTCCATCGGGTGAAAAACGGGCGAACATTTCGAACCCGTTCTCGTCGTTGGTCAGTTTACGGGCAGTGCCCCCGTTCTTGTCGACCGTGTAAAGGTCTCCGGCATAGGTAAATACAATCTGGTTCCCGTGAATGGCGGGAAAGCGCATAAGCCTTGCCTCGGTCTGGGCTGCAACGAGCCCGATAAGCAATATGGCAAATAAAGTCAGGCTGATTTTTTTCATATGATTTTGGGGATTAATGAACATCAGGAAATTAAAAAGCAAATTTATTGATTTCAATGTATCAGGCGGCAGAAATCGGTGAAACCCGCGGAAAAGTCGTTGAGACACATTTATTCTTGTAATTTCTGCGGATGAGTGAGTGGGTAGTCCCCGCGTTTTTGGATTTTGCGCAAATCCTTCCGCACTGCCGGTGGAAATCAGTTTTGATCCGCCCTGAAACCTGTATAATTTTGGATCGTGAAAGACATCAAACATCAGAAAACTAAAAGAAAGAGATATCATGGAAACAAAAATTATCAAGGGAGAAATGATCAGGGATCAGATCTTCGGGGAAGTTAAAGCTGAGATTGCAGGCCTGATGTCACATAATGACATAGCCCCCTGCATCGCTTTTATAGGGTTCAATTGTGTGCCCCTGTCCAAATACAATATACCTATGCATATTCAGATGGCCCGGGGCGTGGGGTTGAGAGTGGTAACCGAAATTCTGCCCGATGAGGCGACAGAAGACGAGATATTTGCGGTGATCGACGGTCTGAATGCAAATCAAGGCGTTCATGCAATCGTATTGCTTCAGCCACTGCCCGAGCACCTCAACCCGGTGAGGATAGTGAACCGTATCGACCCTGTAAAGGAAGTGGAGGGTTTTCATCCGCAGAACATGATAAATACAATGATACCCGACCTTAAAGCCGGCAGGTATCCGATGTGCCTGCCTACGGCTCTTTATGAAATGTTCAGGGAAGCTGAGTTTCGCATCCCCGATGATAGCGAGTGGGTTTTTGTTCTTGACGATGGCTTCATGACCAATGCTCTCACCCGTATGATCGTCAGGTCGGCAGCTTCGCTAGTAGTTCCCAGGGACAGCCCTGTGATGTTTATCAATAAAAACTCGGCACATCTTGCCGATCATATCAGGAGGGCTGATTTCCTGGTCGTTGTGACTAAATTTCCCGAATACATTCAGGCTGAATGGATAAAGCCGGGGGCCTGTATCATCGACATTTATTCAAACCTGGTAAAGGAAGTTCCCTCAAAGGCAGATCCTTCGAAACTGGTGCCTGTTATCAGGGGAGGGATCAATGTGGCTTCAGTGACAGGTATTGCAGCTGCCTTATTACCCATCCCGGGAGGCCTGATGACAGTAGTCATGGCAATTTTATTCAGGAATACTGTCCAGGCTTATAAAAACCGTCAAAACCAGCTTACTCGCCCCGTTCAATCCTTTGCCTGAGGACTTTCACCTTTTCATGCTGTGAATTGAAAAAGCGGTATCTCTCTTTCGCGGAGGTACCGCTTATCATTGTTGATTTTTGCATGAGGTTGCGTAGTGAATCCTCGATCTGGTCGCAGAATGCCGAATTGTTAGTCACCAGTTGGTTTATAATATTGTATGTGAGGTAGGCGGTTTTATGGCCGTCGGCCTTGACAAGGATTGTATTGTCATTAACCAGCACCTCATTGTGATACAACTTAAAACTGTTCTCAACGCCTTCAGGGGTATGGCCAAGCATAAACTGGAACCCATGTTCAGCCTGCCCCTGGACATGATCAAGCCAGGTGTCGAGGATATCACATAATTTAACAGCATCAGTTTTGTTTGCAAAGAAACCCGAAACCAGGCAATAATCGATCTGCCTTAGAATGCTTGCGATAGTGTCCTCGCTCCAGATCTCGGTCACCGGCACTCTTGAATAACAGGCGAGCAACTTCCTTCCGTTCTCGAAAATAGCCTTGTCGACTTCCATCCTGACATGATTCTCGGGATATGCACTGGAAGGGATGAGAACTTTATGCCAGAAGAAGAATTTAAAGGCAGCAATTTCAGGGAATTCAAAATAGTTGAAAATAGGTATATCCTTAGCCGCATAGATGATTTCCCTGTTCTTGCATTCAAAAATCCTTTTCATCTCGTGGACCAGTGTCATCAGCCAGCTTTCAAATGTGATGCCTGACTTGCCGATAGCGAGCGTAGTGAAAGCGACATGGTCGGATTTGTAATTCAGGATCTCATCCATGGAAATTGCATAATGCGAACAAATCTGCTTCAACTCTTCCAGCGTAAGGTCCTTTTGCCCCCTGATCCTGCGATAGGCGCTGTCGTAACTGATCCCAAGAAGCTCAGAGAGATCATGTACAAACGAAATATTGGGAGCAAGCCTGCTTTTTATGAACTGAAAAAGAGTCTCTTGTATGGCCGGATTTTCATTCATGGGATATGACTTGATTTGGTAAAGATAGGGAAAAAAAATCCAAAAATCGACAAGTATAAAGATTTTATAACAAAAAAAAATAAAGTGTGCCAGATGGTTCTGAATCAGGCATTTAATAACTGATTTTTACAAATACCGATAAACATGCCGGCCTGCCGGTAAAATGCCTGAGAGATAATTGATTGGCAAATGTTGAATTGTGACAATAATCACACGCCATCCGACATTACCTTCATTGAACCATGATGAATTTTTTCTACCTTTGCAGGCTGAAACCTTGCCAACATATCTACACATGTCAATAGAAGTATATTTCGCTGGAGCGAAGAAGGTTATTGCAAAGCTCGAAGGATTTACAGTTGAAACTGACCAGCCGGTGCGTGCCGGAGGAGAAGGAAGCGCTCCCACACCATTCGCTTTATTTTTATCCTCCCTGGCCACCTGTGCAGGGATCTATGTCAAGGGATTCTGCGATCAGCGAGGCCTGCCGACCCAGGATGTCAGCCTCAGCCTTGAATACAAAATAAATCCCGAAACCAAGAACATAGCAAAATTCATTATCAGGATTTTTATCCCTGCGCATTTCCCCGAAAAATATGACACGGCCCTTATCCAGTCAGCGTCGCTTTGTGCTGTAAAACGTCACCTTGACCCGGCTATTGAAAACGAGATCCTTATAGTGCGTCGTTAAAACACGAATATTCACTTTCCTTATAACTCAAGACTTTTATGAAAAAAAAACATTCCGGATTCAACTCCGCTCTTGTGCATGGTGAGGGGTTCAAAGATCCCCACGGCAGCGTGATCATGCCAATCTACCAGACTTCTACTTTTGCATTTGACAGCGCCGAACACGGAGCCCGGCTTTTTTCGGGCGAGAGTGACGGCTACATATACACACGTATTGACAACCCCACAACCCTCGATCTTGAAAAGACCATTGCCATGCTCGAGCACGGGCACGACGGCATAGCCACATCCTCGGGAATGGCTGCTGTAAACACAGTTTACATGAGCTATCTGGGTGCTGGAAAGCATATCGTCAGCCATAATGCAGTTTACGGTCCGGCCCGCGGGATCATGGAGGGCACATACGCAAGATTCGGCGTGGAGTCGACCTATATCGATACCACCGACCTCGAACAGGTACGAAAAGCCATCCGCCCCAATACCAGCCTTATTTACCTTGAATCCCCTGCCAACCCAACCATGGGGATTTCAGATATTCCCGCCATCTGTGAGATCGCACATCAGCACAACATACCGGTGTGCGTCGACAATACTTTCTGCAGCCCTTATCTTCAGAATCCTTTGGACCAGGGAGCAGATATCGTGCTCCATTCACTGACGAAATTCCTCAACGGCCATGCCGATATCGTGGGAGGTATAATCATTGTAAAAGATCCTGCCGAGTACAAAAGGGTGCGTACCATGATGGTGAACCTTGGCTGCAACATGGACCCCCACCAGGCTTTCCTCACCCGGCGCGGGTTAAAAACACTGGCAATCCGTCTGGACCGTGCTCAGGAAAATGCAATGAAAATTGCTGAATATCTCGAGAAACACCCCAAGGTCGAATGGGTGCTCTACCCTGGCCTGAAATCTCATCCTCAGTATGAACTCGGAAAGAAAATGATGCGGGGCCCTGGCGCGATGATCTCCTTTGGCCTGAAAGGCGGGCTTGAAGCCGGTCGTAAGATGATGAACGCTGTTGAATTCTGCGTTCTTGCAGTTTCACTCGGAGGCATAGAAACCCTGATCCAGCACCCCGCTTCCATGACCCATTCCAAACTCTCGCCCGAAGCAAGAAAACAGGGCGGTATCTCTGATGAACTGGTCAGGTTCTCGGTTGGTATAGAAGAAGTGGAAGATATCCTTGCCGACCTGGAGCAGGCGTTGGAGAAAGTCTAAACCGTGACTGGTGACTGGTGAACGGTGAATGGTGAATGGATTACTGACTACAGTTCACGGTTCACGGTTCACGGTTCACGGTTCACGATTCACGATTCACGAATTCCCTACCTTTGAATATCCAATTCCCTGAGATGTTCAGAAAGTCATTAGCACTTCTTACCTGCATCCTGTTTCTGAGCCTGCCGGCACACGCGCAAAAAGTCGCCGTGATCCTGTCGGGCGGCGCAAGCAAAGGCGGTGCCCATATCGGTGTACTCAGGGCGTTGGAAGAACAACATATCCCGATTAGTTTTATTGCGGGGACTTCGGTGGGCGCCATCATCGGCGGCTTGTATGCTTCGGGCTACACTCCCGACGAGATAGAGAAACTGATCAGCTCCGAAGAATTCCAGAGGAATGCCTCGGGTCTTATGTATGATGAATACGTATACTATTACCGTAAAGAAGAATCAAATGCGGCATGGATCTCGCTGGATCTCAATCCGAAAAAGAAATTAACATCCTCCCTTCCCACAAGCCTTAAATCACCTTTCATGATTGACTTCCGCTTCATGGAGATCTTCGCACCTCCAAATGCGGCGGCAGAGGGTGATTTCGACAAACTCTTCGTTCCTTTTCGCTGCGTTGTGGCCGACATCGACTCCTCATCCGCAGTCATCATAAAAAAAGGAGACCTGGCAGGCGCCATAAGGGCATCGATGAGCATCCCTTTCGTTTACAACCCTGTTGTCATTAACAATAAAGTGATGTACGACGGGGGCATGTATAATAACTTCCCAACCAATGTTGCCGCTGATGATTTCAAGGCGGATGTCATTATCGGGAGTAGGGTCGCTGAACGTTATGACAAGCCGGATCCTGAGGACCTGGTTTCACAATTGCTCGTGATGCTGATGGGTAAACAAAGTTCAGATATACCATACCCCAATTCAGTGCTTATCCTGCCGAATGTGCCTAAGGTCGACCTGCTGGATTTCGGGCATACTTCGGAACTTGCAGACAGCGGCTATACTGCAGCCATGAGATGCATACCCGCGATCAGGAAACTGGTACACGACAGTGTCAATACCGCAGAACTCATCCGCAGAAGAAAAAAATTCAGGAGCCTTCAGCCTGAACTTGTTTTTGATTCGGTGATCACGAAAGGACTTACCAAAGCCCAGGACGATTATGTTCAGCAGGTTCTCAAACATGATAACGATACGATCAGTGTTGACGAGCTTCGCCCCGAATACTACAGGTTTATTGATGAGGGTTTTGTAAAGACCATCTATCCCGAAGCAAGGTTTAATAAGCAAACAGGGCATTATAACCTTTTGCTGGATATCCGTAAATCGGATAAACTGAGTGTGGATTTCGGGGGCAACCTCTCACTGGGCAATGTGAATGAGGCATTTCTAGAGATACGTTACAAATACCTTTGGACAAAGGCTCTGCACTTCCTTGCTAATGGCTATTTCGGGAAGTTTTATGCCTCAGCGAAGCTTGCTGGCAGGATGGATTTCAACTCAAAATACCCATGGTATATCAGTCTGAATTATACCTATAACCATTTTGACTTTTTCAAGAACTCAACCTTCTTTTTTGATGACAAAACACCCAGTTATATTATTGAAAGGGAATATTTCGGGGATATTGCCATAGGGATCCCCGTCACCAGTGCGGGAAAGATGGAACTTGATTTCGCTTATGCTTTCACAAACGATAAATATTACCAGTCGAACGAGTTTACAAGATACGATACTGCAGACCAGACAGGGTTTAATTTTTTTGCTCCCTGCCTGAGTTTTGAGCTGAACAACCTGAACAGGAAACAGTATGCGAGTGCCGGGGCAAGGCTGAGATTAAGTCTTGCTTATATAAACGGGGATGAAGACTATTTGCCCGGGTCGACGAGTACAGTGAAAACCGAAATAGAATCGTATCACACCTGGTTCATTTTCAGATTGTTGTACGACAATTATTTTAAAGCCATGGGCCCGGTGAAGTTTGGCTTTTACGGGGAACTGGCAGCTTCCAACCAGCCTCTTTTCAGCAATTACGTATCAACCCTTATTCATTCTCCTGCGTTTCAACCTATCCCCGAAAGCCAGACCCTGATCTTACCAAATTTCAGGGCCCTGAGTTATGCAGGGGCAGGTTTGAAAGGGGTTTTGAAAGTGTATAAAAAGATCGAATACAGGCTTGAAGGTTACCTTTTTCTTCCTTACCAGGAGATCTTCGAAGACCCTGCAAGCCATAAGGCAACGCTGGGCCCGGTTCTGAGCGACCGCTCATGGATGGCTTCTACAAGTTTCGTATACAACAGTCCGCTCGGCCCCATTTCCCTTGGCGTGAATTATTACGACAAAATGCCTAACAGCTTCATCCTCAACCTGAATTTCGGATATATCATATTTAACAAAAGGGCAATGCCCTAAGCAATGATGAAGTGTTTTATTCCTTCCTGTCATATTATTTATTATCTTTGCTACCCTTTTGAAAATTATAATAACCGGCTCAGGTCGGACTCTTACAGTAGTCATGGTTAACTGGACGATAATTAATAATGGAAAACACAGAAAACACCCCGAATCCCGGGACAGTAGAAGATACTGCACGGGAGGAGAATTCTTCATCTGCATTAAGCACAGAACCTATTGAGATCACCCCTCTGCCAACTGAGTCAAATCAGACAGAACAATTAATAACAGAAGAATTCCACACCGAACTGGTCCCACCTCTGGCCGAAGACCAGGAAGATCACGAAGAAGAGCTCGCGGCCGAGCATGAAAGCCACGAAACACTGGCAAGCTACGATCAGATGTCACGTTCTGAGCTGATCGATATCCTTGAAAAAGTTGTAAAAGAAGACGATATCAATGTGATCAAAACCACGATCGCTTTGATAAAAGTTGCTTTTCTCAAGAAGAAAAAAGAGGAAAGCCTTATGAAATATGAGGCTGCACTTGGTGTTGAAGGCGAAGTAAAGGAAGAAGGCGAGGTCAGGGAAGAACTTCCGCAGGAACAGGATGCGCTGGATGTGAAGTTCAACGAGATCTTCAACATATATAAAGCTAATAAAGCGAGGTTTGTCGAGGAACAGGAGAAACTGAAGAACGAAAACCTCAAAAAGAAATTCCAGATCATCGAGGAGCTAAAGCAGCTGATCGGCTCGGAAGAAACTCTGAAGAAAACCTACGATGAGTTCAAGGCTTTACAGGAACGCTGGAAGAACGGAGGCATGGTACCCAGGGGAGAGATCAATAACCTCTGGCAGAATTATCATTTCCTGGTTGAGAAATTTTTTGAAAAGGTAAAAGTCAATAAGGAGCTCAAGGATCTTGACCTGAAGAAAAACCTTGAAGCCAAGATAGCCCTCTGTGAAAAGACAGAAGAGCTTTTGCTTGAAACTTCCATCCTGAAGTCCTTTAAAAAACTTCAGAAGTATCATGAGGATTGGAAAGAACTGGGCCCTGCACCTGCTGACAAAAAAGACGAGATCTGGGAAAGATTCAAAAATGCAACTGATAAGATCAACGAGCGCCGCAGGGAACATTATTCCAGAGTAGAAGGTGAGCAAACCAAGAACTTTGAGACCAAAATTGCTCTCTGCGAGCAGGGCGAAGAAATACTGACAGTAAAAAATGAATCAATAAAGGAATGGCAGGAACAGACCAATAAGGTGAATGAACTGCTCAAAATCTGGAAAAGCATTGGGCCTGTGCCACAAAAGGTCAACGCAGAGATCTGGACCAGGTTCAAATCCAGCCTGGATTCATTCTTTGCAAATAAAAAAGAATTTTTTGATAAGCTTAAGGACCAGCAGCTCCATAATTACAATCTCAAAGTCGAATTATGCATGGCAGCTGAGTCTTTGAAAGCCAATACTGACTGGAAAAAAACCAGCCAGGAGTTGATCCGGCTGCAGGGTGAGTGGAAAAAAATCGGTCCGGTTCCCAAAAAACATTCCGATAAGATATGGAAGCGTTTCAGGGCCGCATGCGATGAATTCTTCCATGCAAAATCCTCATATTTCAACAACCTTTCGGCACATGAGGGAGAAAACCTGAACAAAAAGAACGAATTGCTAAAGTCTCTCAGGGAATACCAGTTCAGCGAGGATAAAAATGCGAACCTCGAAACACTTAAAAATTTCCAGAGGGAATGGACCGAGATCGGCCATATTCCCATCAAGGAGAAGGACAGGCTTCAGAACGAGTTCAGGACACTGGTCAACGAACATCTTGATCGTCTGAAAATCAGCGAGATAGAGATCTCCACCATGAATTACCAGAATAAAATGGAACATCTCAAGAGCGATCCGAATGCACGCAGGATGATAGGGCGTGAAAAGGAATTGCTGATCAATAAAATCAACAAGATCAAGGAAGATGTGAATCTCTGGGAGAACAATATCGGGTTCCTTGCTAAATCGAAGAATTCGGCCATTCTCAGGGAAGAATTTGAGAAAAAGATCAATAAGACCAAAAGCGAGCTGAAAGTAATGGAAGCCAAGCTGAAGATACTGAAGCAGCAGCAGGTGTAGGTCTGCCAACAGGGCCGGTATTGCCGGCGACAGTAAAATCAAGGTCCATGGCCGGAAATTCATTCGGAAAAATCCTAGTGCTGACGACCTTCGGGGAATCGCACGGAGCCCTTACCGGAGGGGTACTTGACGGTTTTCCATCCAATTTTCCAATTGATCTGCATTTCATTCAGTCGGAATTGAACCGCAGGGCCCCTGGATCTGGTGATTTGTCTTCACCCCGCAGGGAGGATGACAGTATTGAGATATTATCTGGAATATTTGAGGACAAAACTACCGGCGCCCCCATCGCATTTATAATTCCAAACAAGGATCACAGGTCTGAGGATTATGCTTCGGTGAAGGAAATTTACCGGCCCTCTCATGCCGATTACACCTGGGACAGGAAATTCGGCCACCGTGATTACAGGGGAGGCGGAAGGATCTCGGCCCGTGAAACCGCGGCCAGGGTTGCAGGCGGGGCTTTTGCAAAACAATTTCTGCGCACAAAGGAAATAAGTATCCAGGCTGTTGTATCGGAAATAGGGGGATACAGGATGCAGGATGAAGGATGCGGGTTGCAGGATGAGGAGATGAAAGTTAAGGAATACCTGGAAGCACTCAGGGCCAGCGGAGACACTGCCGGCGGTATCATCAGCTGTACAATAAACGGGCTGCCTGCAGGGCTTGGTGAACCCGTGTTTGACAAACTGCAGGCCGGGCTGGCCCATGCGATGCTGAGTATTAATGCGGTTAAAGGGTTTGAATACGGATCAGGTTTTGCCGGTGCCCGCATGAAAGGCTCCGAACATAATGATGTATTTGTAACAGGCCCGGATGAAACGAAACTTCAGACGAAGACGAACTTCTCGGGAGGCATACAGGGCGGGATCTCCAACGGCATGCCCGTTGTTTTCAGGGTAGCATTCAAACCTGTCTCATCCATAAAAATGCCGCAGTCAACAGTCGATAAACATGGCCGCGTGGTAGAATTTACAGGCGGCGGCCGGCACGACGTCTGTGTTGTCCCACGCGCCATCCCTATAGTTGAAGCCATGGCAGCACTGGTGATAGCTGATCATCTGCTCGTGAACGGTGACTGGTGAACGGTGACTGGTAAAACGGATAACCATTCACGGTTCACCGTTCACGGATCACGGCATGGGTTCCTGCTGGCTCAGGCAATGCCATGAGCCGAGACCCCAGATAATTTCAACAGAATCTATCCCCACGATCCTTCTCCCGGGAAAACACTCTTCAAGTATTCGTATGGCCTTTTCATCCTGTTTGCAGCGGTAAAGAGGCACTATCACTGAAGTGTTTGAGATATAGAAATTGGCATAGGAGGCAGGCAGTCGCTGGTCCTCGAACACCACCGGGTCGGGCATGGGAAGCTCAACAATATCCAGCTGTTTTCCGTTCGGCAGCCTGAAAGTCTTCAGCTTTTTCAGGTTGGCATCGAGTATTGCATGATTAGGGTCACGATGGTTTCGTTCAACCATTGTGATGACCCCGTCGGGTTTGAAAAACCTGGTGATATCGTCGATATGCCCGTTGGTGTCATCCCCTTCTATTCCGTCATCCAGCCATAAGACCTGGTCCACACCATAGAAATTAACAAGGTAATCTTCTATTTCATGCTGAAGAAGATGAGGGTTCCTGTTTTCATGAAGGAGGCAGGCTGTGGTCGTGAGGAGGGTTCCCTCGCCGTTAAAATCCACTGCCCCCCCTTCCATCACGATACCCGGATAAAATACAGGCAGGTCAAGGAATTTAGCAGCAAGCCCCGGTATTTTCCCGTCAAGATCATGAGGATATTTGTCTCCCCAGGCATTGTACCTCCAGCTTACTACTGCTTTGGGTTTGGCCGACTGAGTGTTTAGAACGAAAGCAGGACCGTGATCGCGGCACCATGCATCGTTGGTAGGATGGATCAAAAGATCAATCTTCGACATGTCGACTCCCCCAACCTCAAGCCCTGCCGCAACCTCCGATTTCAGCCTTTCATCCCTTACATTGATGCAAACCCTCTCCCCTGCTGAAAGCTCCTTGATAAAAGCGTTGTAAAACCCGAAAATATTATGTAACGTACCGGGCCAGCTGTAGGAATCGCTGTGGGGATAACTAAGCCAGGTTGCCCTGTGCTTATGCCATTCGGCAGGGAAGCTGTAGCCAAGGTCTCTTGGGGTTGGATGAACAATACCGTTTGCCATAAAATTGAGGGATCTTGTTAAACCAGGTCGTCGTAAGCGTCATCTATGAAGCGGTTCATCAATGGCCTGTAACTGTCGATCCTCCTGTCGCGCAGGAAAGGCCAGTGAACACGGATCTCGTCAATTAAGCCGAGTTTCAGCTCCTGCACATGCACTTCCTCATGTTCATGAGAAGCCTGGAATATCAGGTCTCCGAAAGGAGATGAAACAAAAGAGCCTCCCCAGAAATTCATGCTGCCTTCAGTGCCGGTGCGGTTGACCGAAACAATATAAACCCCGTTGGCAACCGCATGTCCCCGCTGAACAGTTTGCCACGCCTGGTATTGCTGGCGGTTTGTTTCACTGTCCTGGTCTGTTGCCCAACCAATGGCTGTAGGATAAAATATGATCTCGGCTCCTTTAAGGGCAACAATGCGGGCTGCTTCGGGATACCACTGGTCCCAGCAGATCAGGGTGCCTATGCAACCGTATTTTGTCTTGAAAACCTGGTAGCCCCCGTCCCCGGGAGTAAAGTAAAATTTCTCATAATAACCAGGGTCGTCAGGAATATGGTGTTTTCGGTACTTGCCCAGGTATTTACCATCGGCATCGATCACAGCTACTGTATTATGGTAGATTCCCCTGGCACGCTTTTCAAATAAGGATGCAATAAGAACCACCTTAAGCTCCGCCGCCAGGGCCTGGAATGTGATCGTGGTTGGCCCTGGAACCACCTCCGCAAGGTTGAAATAATCGTAATTCTCCTCCCAGCAGAAATACTTCGAAAGGAATAATTCCTGCAGGCAAATGATCTGGGCACCTTTAGAGGCCGCTTCCCTGATCCTGGCGGTTGCTTTTTCCAGGCTCGCCACCTTCCCAGCCTCACCACTCATCTGGATCAATCCTACCGATACATTCTTTTCTGTCATCCCGGCTAAATTCAATGATTAAAATCCAAGAAGGAATTTTTTCGTAAATATTTTCCCATCATGCTGAACAGCAAGAATATACAATCCCTGCTTTAGTCCTGAATAAGGTAAAATGAGCCGGCTGTTGGTGACTGTTTCCCGGCTGATTGAATATACCTCCTGTCCGCTGAGGTTATATAGCCTTGCTAACACATTCTGTGCCGAAGGAAACTCGCAGAAAACAAGAAGTCGGCCTGTCTCTTTATCCTGGTATACCGAGATCCCGGTGGCCGGGTCCTGCCTGCCGACGCCAACCGTGTAATCCAGGTACAGGTCATCCAGGTACATTGTAGTATTAGGATTCATGTTCATTTGTGCACTGGAAACTGCCAGAATATTCATGGTATCCGGCGTAAGCGTGGAGTTATAGTTTACCCATGCCGAAAAATGGGTCCAGTCGGCAGTGGCACTTTTAGCACTGAAATAGCCGGTTCCAATGGTGTCCCTGCTGCCACTGACAGTTTTATACAGAATGAGCCCCACAACACAGGAATCACCTCCGACAGGTGCAAACTTGTAGTATCCCATAAGGTGGGTAGGCCTGTCATTAATAGGAACTCCCCCGGTCACTGAGAAGGTTTGGGTAACAATATTGGCGCTGATCTTGCCAAGGGTGACGACCCCCGGGCAGTTGAACGTTGCTCCTGGAATGTTTATCGACTTGGTTATCAGCTTTGCTGAATAAGAACCTGTATAATGATCTGTAGATTTGAAAACTACGTCCTGCCCGAAGATAGGGATGGTCATCAGGATGGAATCAGGGGTATCCCAGTAAGTGGGGTTACTGTAGTTGGAATGCACAACCCAGGTTTCAAAATCTCCGTTGGGAATGACTGTCTGCGAACTCACTGTGCAGGGGAGGGCGAATATCATGGCAGAAACAATCAGCAGTGTATAACATTTCAGCTTTTTCATACGATCCATATCGGTAAATCTATGTTTTAAAGTGTAAAAATAAGATAAAACACCCTAACTTTGAAAAAATAATTCCTCATGATTCGCCGCTTTTTTTTATCACTGCCGGTCATGGTATTTTGTCTGCAGGCAATCTTTGCAGGTCCAATGATGCCGGGCGATTCCTGCAAAGTTCCCCTTGACAAGGAACTTGAAAAAAAATATAATGACGCCACCATCAGTTTCAGGCACGGGAATTATATGAATACAATTATCCTCCTCAGGGATGTCCTTAAGGAAGAGCCCAACTTTACCGATGCCGCATACCTTACCGGCCTCGCAAATGTTAAAAAGGCAGTGCCGAACTACAAGGATGCCGAAAAATATTTCCTCCAGGTTCTCAATACCTGCCCTTCATACGATATCTACCTCTATTTCTACCTCGGGCAGATAGCGTATGGTGCTGAGCATTGGGAAGATGCGGTGAAGTATCTCGACATTTTCCTGAAGGATGTTGACAAGATCAAAAGCGACGAGGATTACGAGAAAGCAATGGAACTTGACAAATATGCAAAATTCACTGTTGAAACCATGGCCCATCCGGTTCCTTTTGAGCCTAAAGTAGTGGAAGGAATCTCAACACCACAGGATGAATACCTGCCTATCCTTTCGCCCGACAACCAGGTTGCTTTGTTTACCCGGGTGGTGAAACTTGAAGGAGATAAAAATTCAGTGGTTTCTTCGGCCAGGATGCAGGAGAAATTCATGTACAGCGACATGGATAAGGACGGCAAATACAGCGCCGGGGAAGAAATGCCTGAACCTTTCAACATCCAGGATAATGAGGGGGGGGCAACTCTTACAGCCGACAACAATACATTGTATTATACCGTTTGTAAATACGATAATGCCAAACACTACCTCAACTGCGATATATATTATTCCGAAAGGGTCAACGGGGACTGGACTGCTATAAAAAGTGTGAGTGACAAGATCAACCTGCCTTATTCCTGGGAATCCCAGCCAAGCATCTCAGCCGACGGCAGAACCCTGTACTTCGTTAGCGACAGGCAGGGAGGGTTCGGGGGTTACGACATCTACCGTTCAATTAAAAATGATAAGGGCGAATGGGGGACTCCGATCAATATGGGCCCTGGAATCAATTCGAAAGGCAACGAAAAATCTCCATTTATACACCCCGATGGCAGAACTCTTTATTTCTCTTCGGATGGCTGGTTGGGTCTCGGGGGGTATGATATTTTCTATTCCCGAATGAACGATAACGGGACCTGGTCCAAGCCAAAAAATCTTGGATACCCCATCAACTCACCTGATGATGAGGTGGGATTTTTTGTGAGCACCGACGGCAGCAAGGGATTCTTCGCATCCAATAAATACAAGGGCAGTGGCGGATGGGATTTGTATTCATTCAACCTTTATCAAGATGCAAGGCCCGAAAGGATATTGTTCCTCAAAGGCACAGTCAGGGATGAACTAACCGACGAGCCTATTAAAGCCAGGATTGAGCTGAAAAATGTTGAGACACATAAAATATCGGAGATCCCCATGGATACGAATACAGGGAACTACGTTGCAGTTGCTCCGTTTAACAATGATTATGTGATGACAGTGAAGAGGGCCGACTATGTTAATGAGACAAAGTATATTTCGAAAGTCGACAGCACCCACCCGGCCATCAGGAATGTGAATGTGGATATTAAGCCTATCGAGCTGAACCAATCATACAGGATCAATGATATTTACTTCGGATTTAACAAATTCGAGCTTAGCGAGGAGTCAAAGATGGTGCTCGACCAGTTGATTGAATTTCTTACCGAGAGCCCATCTATATGCATACAGATACAGGGCCATACCGATAATATTGGCAACGATGCCGATAACATGAAGCTGTCGGAAAACCGCGCACGCTCGGTCTATAATTATATTGTTCTCAAGGGGATTGCGGTGAAGCGCCTGACCTACCACGGCTACGGGAAAACTATGCCTGTAACCGATAACGACAGTGAGGAAGGCAGGGCAAAGAACCGGCGGACAGTGTTTGTTATTACAAAAAAGTAGCGAAAAGCGAAAATGTTCTAAGCGAAGCAATTTATACAAGCCGCATCAGTTGCAAGGAGATCTCACATCACATAAGGTGCATCAGGTGCAAGGAGCCTGGTGTTGGGCGGCATAGCATATCATCATTTCGCTCCGCAACACCGTAGCACCGTTGTGATGTGAGAGCGTAAGTGCAGCCACCGTAGCCGCGATGCAAAGATGCGAATGAAAGCGGCGGTGTGATGTACGAGCAATAGACAATTCGCTATTTCCCCAGCTGGCTGATCACATTCGCCATTTCGATAGCAGCAAGAGCTGCATCAAAACCTTTGTTCCCGCCCTTGGTGCCTGCCCTTTCGATGGCTTGCTCAATATTATCTGTCGTCAGCACTCCATAAATAACAGGTATCCCTGAATCAAGCGAAGCAGATGCAACGCCTTTTGAAACCTCGGCTGCAACATAATCAAAATGAGGCGTTGCCCCGCGGATTACGGCTCCAAGACAAATCACTGCATTATACTTGCCACTGTTCGCAAGCTTTTTCGCCAAAAGGGGGATCTCGAACGAACCCGGAGCCCATACCAGGTCGATCTTAGCTTCATCTGCACCATGGCGTTTCAGCCCGTCGAGGCATCCACTCAACAGCTTACCGCTGATGAACTCGTTGAAACGGGCGATCACGATCGCAAATTTCAGCCCTTTGGCATCAAGTTTTCCTTCAATTGTTCTCATATTCCTGTTTATTGGTTAATTTACAAGCGATTAGCGAATAGCGAAATTCCAGATTATTCATAATTCAAAATTCGTCATTATTCGCACCTATTGTTTATTGCATTTGTGTGCTCATTACGGCTTCGCCGAACGATTATTCAATTTCTTAATCAACTCCTCCCCAGTTCTCCCGCCTTCACCTCCTCCAGTATCAGCATATGCCCCATCTTCTCCTTCTTTGTCCTGAGGTACTTCAGGTTTCTTGAATGATTGATGATCTGGATAGGAATCCTTTCCACGATCTCCAGGCCAAAGCCATGGATCCCCGAAAGTTTCTTGGGATTATTGGTGAGCAGTTTTATCTTTCGTATCCCGAGGTCGGCCAGTATTTCAGCCCCTGTGCCGTAATCGCGAAGGTCTGCTGCAAAACCCAGGGCGTTGTTGGCTTCCACCGTATCCATTCCTTTATCCTGCAGGGAATAGGCTTTCATTTTATTCGGGAAGCCTATCCCTCTTCCCTCCTGCCGCATATATAGCAGCACTCCCCTGCCTTCTTTCGCAATGGCTTTCATAGCGTAGTCAAGCTGGTCGCCGCAGTCGCAACGCATCGAGCCGAACACGTCGCCTGTAAGGCATTCCGAATGAACTCTCACAAGCACAGGCGCACCGTCATCCACTTTTCCCCTGACCAGGGCCAGGTGGTTCTCTCCGGTGATCTTGCTTTCATAGCTGTATGCAATGAACTCGCCGTATTTGGTAGGCATCTGCACTACCGCTTCACGGGCTATGATCTTCTCGGTTTGCCTGCGGTAATCGATCAGGTCCTTTATAGTAATGATCTTCAGCTTATGTTTTTTCACATATTCCATAAGCTCCGGGACCCTGGCCATGGATCCATCCTCATTCATGATCTCGCAGATAACCCCTGCAGGATAACATCCGGCAAGCTTTGCAAGGTCGACCGATGCTTCGGTATGGCCTGCCCTCACAAGCACGCCTCCTTCCTTGTATTCGATGGGAAAGATATGTCCCGGGCGTGTGAAATCCCTGGAACTGGATTTGGGATCGAGCACCTTTTTCACAGTAAGGGCCCTCTCGTGGGCTGAGATCCCCGTAGTGCATTCAATTGCATCAATTGAAACTGTAAACGCCGTGCGGTTGGGATCGGTATTCTTTGTCACCATGCGGTCAATATTCAGGTCTTCCAGCCTGTCGCGGACTACAGGAAGGCAGATAAGCCCACCCCCGTGCTTGGCCATAAAGTTGATAATATCAGGCGTCACCTTCTCGGCCGGTATAACCAGGTCTCCTTCATTTTCCCTGTCTTCATCGTCAACTACTACAACCATCCTGCCTTTGCGGAACTCATCAACTGCTTCTTCGATAGTATTAAAAGTGTATTCGGGCATATTTTTAGTATTTCTTGTTCAAAAACCGTATTTATCCAGGAACTCCCTGTTCAGGCCGCTTCCGTGGCCGGGGGTTCCAGTGAATTTCTCAATATACTTGGCGACCATGTCGCATTCAATATTCAGCATATCCCCAGCCTTCTTATCCTTCAGGGTGGTCACAGCCATGGTATGTGGAATAAGAGAGACATCAAACGATTCCTTATCCACATGAACAACAGTAAGGCTTATACCATCAAGTGATACAGAGCCTTTAGAGATGAGGTAACGGAGTATTTCAGCACCCGTCGAGACGGTGATCCATATCGCATTATCTTCTTTTTTCAGCTTACTGATGAGCCCTGTACCGTCAATATGGCCTGATACCAGGTGCCCTCCAAGGCGTGATGAAAGCTGCAAAGCGCGTTCCAGGTTAACAGGGCTTCCCTGTTTCAGAGCTCCGAGGTTCGTTCTCCTCATAGTTTCGGGCATCACATCAACAGTAAATGAATCCTGTCCCAGGGAAGTGACTGTGAGACAGGCGCCGTTCGTATTGACACTGTCGCCCGGCCTGAGACCCGACGCGACCACATCCGCAGTGATCAGCATAGAAAAGGACGTTGCTCCTTTGGTTACTGATTTTACGATACCTATTTCTTCAATGATTCCCGTGAACATTTTCTTTTTCGTTATGTCGTTAAGGCGATAAGCGATCCGAGGTTATTATCCGCCTTTGTTTCGTTTAATCCCGCAGGGCATATCGTCATATCGTATTCAGGTATCCCTCAAACATCAGGTCCCCTTCCACCTTTTTCATTTTCATCCTGTATAAATTCAATGCATCTTCCATTTTTGCGAACCCTGCTCCGCCTACCGCTGTGGGTGCAGAGGCTCCTCCCAGAATCTTTGGTGCGACAAATGCGATAATTTTATCGACCAGGCCTTCCTTAAGGGCTGAAAAAGCCAGGGTGCTGCCGCCTTCAAGAAGAACCCCGTCAATATCCATCGCCCCAAGGGTGGTAAACAGGAAGTCCAGACTTACCCGGCCATCCTTTTCAGGGCAAACGAGCACCTGTGCACCCATTCTCCTTGCCTCCATGACTTTTGATTTATCGGCCTTTTCGGTGCAGGCAATGAGGCAAAGCTGGGGTTCGGTGGTAAGTACCCTTGAATTTAAAGGGATCCTGAAGCTTGAATCGGCTATAACCTTGAGGGGCTGCTTCCATTCTTTTCCTTTGAGCCTGACATTTAGCATGGGATCGTCGAAGATCACCGTGTCGGCACCAACCATCACTGAGCTCATATTATTCCTCAGTTTATGGACTATCTTCCTGGACTCTTCACCGGTAATCCATCTCGATGCGTTTTCAACCGTAGCGATCTTGCCATCGAGGGTCATCGCATATTTAAAGATCACAAAAGGTTTACGACTGCCGATGAACTTGATGAAGACCTCGTTCAGCTGTTTGCATTCTTCTTCAAGCAGGCCCGTGTGGACTTCTATCCCGTTCTTCTTTAATATTTCTATTCCCTTTCCACTGACCAGGGGATTGGGATCTTTCATGCCTATAATGACCCTTTTAATGTGCGAACGGATGATCAGGTCGGTGCAGGGAGGTGTTTTACCCTGGTGGCAGCAGGGTTCAAGGTTAACGTACAGATCGGCTCCTTCGACAGACTCCCCGGCCGCGGCTATAGCGTTTACTTCAGCATGGGCCCCTCCGAATTCCTTATGCCAGCCTTCGCTGAGAATTTTTTCGTCTTTAACAACCACTGCTCCTACCAGAGGATTTGGTGAAACAAACCCTGCTCCCTTTCGGGCCAGGGTAAGTGCATGTTTCATATATTGTGCAGTGGTCATAATTCACATTTTTCAGCCGGGCTGTGCGGGTATAAAAAAAGCAGAGCCCCAAATACAATTCAGGGCTCTGCGTAAAAACCAAAAAACATGAGATTGATCACCTCAATATCCTGAGTCTTCTTCCATCCAGACTATAACTGTCGGTACCGTAGTTTCAACGGTTCCCTCCGTGAATCCCGGATGAGCACATCCTGGGATTATCGGAATAGCGGACTTTACCGCCGATCGGGAATTTCACCCTGCCCTGAAGATTTTATTTATAAAGAACGAAACAGTTTTGCGAACACCCGGGATAACCCGTTCCCCTCTTCCATTATTCCGGAAAGTTCATAATGGGGAATTGTTGCTGCAAATATACACCATTTTATGAATTGTGAAAAAATTCACAAATATTTTTTTTCTTACACAGGCTTTCGCTTTCAATCAAAATGGTTGATTTGCAGGCCATTATACCAGGTAACACTCCTTTTCCATTCAAGCCGACCCTTCCCGGAGACCAGGCAAGGTCAAGCTATGGAGGGGTTGTCACAAAAAAAAGACCGTCCTTTTGGAACGGTCTTTTTTCTGAAAGCAATTAAAATCATTCAATGATGATCTTTTCAATCTGGTTACGGGTCTCGGTGGTAACCTTCATGATATAGCTGCCCTTGGCGAGGAATGAAAGATCGATATGTTGTTTCATAGTGCCTGCGGGTGTGTATACCTGGTGGAAAACCTGGTGACCCTGGATATCGGTAACCACCACATCGGCGGACTGATTTCCAAGATTTGCGATATTAAGGTCAAAGATACCATTGGATGGGTTCGGCTGAACGCTGATGTTCAGGGCCTTGTTCAGATCGACGATACCGGTACAGGGATCAAAGGTGATATGGAGTGTATCGTTGGTATTACCATGGCATGGTGACATTGAATGAGTGGTGAGAATCAGGCTGACATGGCCGCTTGTTTTATCATTGGTCCAGGGCGTGTACTGGCAAACCATGTTCTGGGGATGGTCAAACGTACCGTCGCCAAGGGTTGTCCAAAGGCTCTGGTCATAACCTGTGCCGCTTCCGTGGACTGTAAATACAGGAACATAGTTGCAATAAGTGGTATCAACCCCTGCATTTGAAGTTGCAGGATGCTGAACTGTAACATCAACCGAATCGGTTATTGTGCCAGACCCGTCATTCACTGTAACAATATAGGTCATTGAAGCAGCGGGATGAGCTACCGGGTTCTGTTGGGTGGAGGTGAAACCTGCAGGATTGGATGTCCATGAAAAAGTATAAGTGCCGCTTCCGCCCGAAGGGCTTACACCAAGTTGTGTGCTGTCGCCAACGCAAATGGTGCTTGGAACTGCAGTTGCTGTTGCCATAAGGATATTTCCAAAGGAGAAGGCACCGATCCTGGTCTTCCAGGTCATAGCTGAAGTGGTGGCATAATATTCCTGGGTATACCAGAATTTACCCGGGGATGAGGGGTCGGCATTCATTGCGCTGTAATCTCCCCATCTTGATCTGCCGCCAAGGGTTGAAGTCTGTGAACCTCCTCCTACAACGATATTCTTTTCTCCGATGGTAAAGGTGCTCAGGGGGTCCGAAGCAAGACGGCCTGCATAACAAACCGAGGGGTGAACCGTTGAACTGGACAAAGAATACCCGAGGGCAATGTTGCCCAGGGAGTCCATTGCAATACTACCCATCCATCTCCAGGTTGCATCAGGAGCCCAGGTGCTTTCCTGGTAAATACTCCAGTTTGCAGGGGCGCTACCGTCGTTACGGAGTTCCCACCAGCGGATAGCTGAAACGTTATTTGTAACATCCTTAACTGTACCTGAGCAAACGATTGACCAATGGTCGTTGAATTTCCTGAAAGGAAGGCGGAACATAAGGCGGCCGTTGATAAGGTCTAGCTTGGTTGAGGTACCGGGTTGCGGAACTTCTGCTACGTTAAGAGGATAGGTGTTATATGAAGCAACCGGAATAGTCTGGAGAAGTGCGTAGGTTGAATTTGAAGGGGTTGTCCAGTCTACCGTGAAACCATACATCCTGATATGGCCTGAGTTAAGCCATGCGAAAAAGTTCGGAGTTCCCATAGGGGGATAATTACCGTCGCAATCGGAAGGCAGAACGGCATAAGCCTCATTCGAACTGGGAAGTGTAAAGGATACCATATTTGCAGTTGAATTTCCTGCGTACATGGCGGCTTTGTCAAAACAACATGCCAAAGTGCCTAAATAAGATGTGGAACCTGATGAAAACCTGTTGGCAGTCATATAAATACCATCGGGCCATACACCGAGTTTAGGATAGTCGGGCATATCGGTGAACTGGAACTGGTAACGGTTCCAGGTACCGAGAGGATCGTTGGTTACAGATACAGCCACCATTTCCCAGAAAGGTCCGTTAGGATAGGTGGGAAGTGAAAACTGTGAAAAAATCCAGCGGTCAGAAACTTCATCGTACAGAACGACGGCGTCTCCGTCATTGGAGTTGTGAGGCATGCCAGAAAAAATCGAACTGTTCATGGCAGGGCCTAGAAGTTTGTTTCCTGCTTTATCATAGATAGCATAAACACTGTTCACAACCTGGAAATAATTGTTTGTACCAACATCACCATCCGTATCGGGAGGATACAGTGATCCGCTTCCGTTTATCCCGTCATAGGAAAGCAGCAAGCTGTCGAGGCTGCTTGTCCCCTGGTAATTCTGTAGGGTACGGTCAACAACAATCTGAGGCTGATAAGTCTGGTTCATGCCCGGAGGGAAAAGGATGTTTTTAACAACACCTTCTTTCCATGAATTGTCTGAATTTTTCGGTGCCAGCCTTACAAGGTCCCTCAAGGGGGGCGACACGTCGAAATAGCAGTTCTTTGTAACCTGCGGTTTTAAGGCAGGTTCATTCTGAGCCAATACACCAAGTGTAAGGCTGCAGATAACTAGCAAAGTAAAAAGTTTTCTCATAATAACGCTGATATTGTCTGAGTGATACTTAAATTGTTAAAACTTACGGTTCATTTCAAGAACAAAATTATAGAAAATTCAGTACATTAATACATTATGATGTATATTTTATATAATTTTAACTCCCACAAAATGAAGCGATCATGAACATAATAGTTACCGGAGCGGGTAAAGGCATTGGTTACGAGATAGTTAAAATACTTTGCAAACATAAACA
>Ga0073936_10001919_pt1 | contig 31596 bp, 29 predicted proteins | sample AliMusrvi5mmetaG_FD_87041 | JGI IMG/M metagenome (GOLD analysis project Ga0073936, IMG submission 87041) | Freshwater lake bacterial and archeal communities from Alinen Mustajarvi, Finland, to study Microbial Dark Matter (Phase II) - Alinen... | ecosystem: Environmental > Aquatic > Freshwater >...
CTTCGGCAACGTCGGTGAGCGATTCCAGCACGCGGTGCGGGGATTCGTAGAAAATAAGAGTGGCGTCGAGCTCAGCCAGTGTTTCCAATACTTTACGGCGCTGATTGGACTTCGGGGGGAGGAAGCCGCCGAAATAAAACGCGTCGGTGGCAAGGCCGGAGGCGGAGAGGGCGGTGATCAGCGCAGAGGGGCCGGGGATTGGGACGACGGTGATGCCAGCTTCGAGCGCGGCGTCGACAAGGCGGTAGCCGGGGTCTGAGACCAGGGGCGAACCAGCGTCGGAGATGAGGGCTATCGAGTCTCCATGCAACAGTTTACCGACAATTTCCTCGGCCCTGGAGCGTTCGTTGTGCTCGTGGCAGCTGAGCATCGGTTTGCGGATCCCCAGATGTTCCAGTAGTTTATGGGATTCGCGGGTGTCTTCGCAGGCGATGGCCGTCACTTCGGAAAGAATGCGCACGGCACGGTGGGTGATGTCCTCCAGATTGCCGATCGGGGTAGCTACTAAATAAAGAATACCGCTCATTACTGCTAACTATACTGAAGATTTCACCGAAAGTGTCCGATAGATGTCTGAGGAGCTGTACGGCGGCTGCCGCTTGTAGTCCCATGGCGCGCCGATCTACGATAGTCATGGCCATAGAAATGGAACCATTGAGGGTAAGCAGCGATATGGATTCACAATCGCCTGGGAGTTACATCTGGGAAATTCCCGGGAAGCAGGTGTCTATCCACCTGCAATACGACGTAGTTGACCGGTTGCTGCAGGAAGTAATGCGCGGCTTCGGCTCGGTTCCCCGCAGAGGGGCCGAGGTTGGCGGGTTGTTGCTGGGAACGTCCGAATTGACTGACCGGCTGACGGTACGGATCGAAGATTACGATCCCGTGCCATGCAGTTACATGAATGGTCCTTCGTACCTTTTGTCCGAGCGCGATTTGCACGAGTTTGCGGATACTCACGACCGCTGGCGCGTCGGGCCGGACCGGCGGATTTATGCGGTGGGTTATTATCGAAGCCATACGCGCGATGGCATGAGCGTCACACCGGAAGACATGTCGCTGATGAAGAAGTATCTTCCGCCGCCCAAGAACATCGCCCTGATCATCAAACCGTACGCGACCAAAGTAAGTGTTGCCGGCTTCTTCTTCTACGAAGACGGAGTGATGCAGACCGAAACCACCTTACTCGAGTTTCCCTTCCGGCGCAAAGAGCTGGGTGGCGGAGTATCAGGCGTGGAGCGGTTTCATTCATCGAGGACGGCCCCGCCCAGGGAGGAGCCTGCCGCGGGTGCACCTCCAACGGCAGTAGCCGAAGAAGATGTAGATCCAGCGAATCTGGAACTGGCGCCGCCGCTGGTGCCCAAACAGGAGAGCTTTGCACGCAAGGGCTGGGTTTGGATTCCCTTGTCGTTCATCTTCCTGTTTCTGGGAGTGCTGCTTGGATTCCAAGCTGCGCTGAGCCTGAACAAGAAGCCGGCGGGGGACAGTTCGCTTGACCCCTATTCACTGGCTTTATCGGTTTCCAAGGCCGGCGAAAGTCTTAGCATCCGCTGGGACCGCATGGCGCCTGCCATCCGCGGTGCGCAGCGCGGCGTGCTGAGCATTACGGATGGCAGCTATCACAAACAGCTGGACCTCGACCCCAGCCAGTTGCAGATCGGCAGTGTCATCTACCGGCGGGTATCGGGAACGGTGAACTTCAAGCTCGAAGTGTTCACGCGTGAACGGTCCAGCATCGTCGAGACCCGCGACTTCAAAGACTCCACTACCGACGGCAAGTAGCTCAGCTGAAGTGATCGCGCTGCACCGCGCGCAGGCGGGTTTCGCGAACCGAAATCTTCAGGCTGGCGCCGTCCTCTGAGCGGAGGGCGGAGACGCGCGCGCCGGACTCGATCTCACCTTCCGCTACCATCGCGGCAATGGGCTGAATCAGGTGTTTGTGGATCGTCCGCTTCAGTTCGCGGGCCCCATAGGCGACACTGGTTCCGCGCTGCAGAAGAAACTGGCGGCTCTCCATCGGCACCTCAATATAGAAACTGCGCGGCCCAAGGCGGTTATCGATGTGGGTCTGGAAGTCCCTCACCTGTTGGTCGAGAATCTGCTCCAGAGATTCCTGCCCCAGCGGCTGATAGGTCACCATGCTATCGATGCGGTTGATAAACTCCGGCGAGAACCTGCGCCGCACGGCGGACATCGACACGTTTTCGAGCTTCCTGGCCTGATCCTTACGGCCGGCCTTGACGGCGAGCGCTTCAAAGCCAAAATCGGGAGCGAGTTCACGCGCCATTTCGCGGGCGCCCAAATTACTGGTGAGGAAGATCAGGCTGCGTTCGAAGTTGACGGTGGTGTTGTCGCCCAGGCGCAATGTCGCTTTGTCGAGCACGCCCAGCAGGAGCCGGGTCATGGAGGGGGCAGCCTTTTCGATTTCGTCGAACAGCACGATGCTCATGTTGGAACACTCACTGGTGGCGGCGTTGAGCTTGGTCTGGGTGAGCAGGGGATGGGTTTCACGATGCCCCAGATAGCCCGGGGGCGCGCCGATCAACTTCGCGACCTCATGCTCCAACTGGAACTCGCCGCAATCGATCCTTACCAGGTGCCTGGGGCTGCCGTGCAGAACTTCGGCAAGGGCCTCCACGGTGCGGGTCTTGCCTGTTCCGGTGGGCCCGAGCAGGAGAAACACGCCAACGGGCCGGCCTTCGGGCGCAAGCCCGGCTTGAAACATCTGCACGTAGGGGACAATGGCGTTCATCGACGCCTCCTGCCCGACCACTTTTTCCATGAGCATGGTTGCCAGATTTCGCGGAGGAAGGTCAGCGTCAATCCGCCGCGGCTTGATCGTACTGGACGAGGTCTTCATCGGCCACAAGTATAGGAGACGAAGACAAGAAAACGAACAACAGAGCCTCTTTTCAGGCGCTGTTTTAGCACTTTTTTGAAATTTTTATTTGCTGAAGAAACAACGGATTGCAGCGGAAATGAGGGTGCTGGCGCGGCCATCTCCGTAAGGATTGTGAACGCGTGACATGCGATCATACTCTTCGGGCGAATCGAGCAGCAGATTCGCCTCGGCGAGGATCTTCACGGGGTCCGAGCCAACCAACCGGACAGTGCCCGCTTCGACGGCCTCCGGCCGCTCCGTTTTTTCGCGCAGCACCAGGATCGGCTTGCCCAGCGAGGGGCCCTCTTCCTGGACGCCGCCGGAATCGGTGATCAGCAGATAAGCGCGGCGCATGAGATCGACAAAGGCGACGTAGTCGAGCGGTTGCGGCAAGAATATGTTGGGGCAGTCACCGAGCAGACGCTTGACCGGGTCGGTGACGTTCGGATTCGGATGGACCGGGTAGACGATCTGGATGTCATCGCGGGCGGCGAGGGTTTTCAGAGCCGAACAGATACGGTCGAAACCGGCGCCGAAGCTCTCGCGGCGGTGCGCAGTGACGACGAGGAGCTTTTTGGTTGGGTCCAGTTGCGGCCAGGGTTGGCCCGCCAGGCGGCCAGATTCCAGCAAATCCTTGATGTATAGCACGGCATCGATGCCGGTGTTGCCGGTGATGGAGATCGTATCGGCGGCGACGCCTTCCCGAGCCAGATTCGCGGCGGACATGGAGGTGGCGGCAAAGTGCAGCGAGGCCAGGCGTGTGGTGACTACGCGATTCATCTCTTCGGGAAAGGGCTGGGTGAGGTCGAAGGTTCGGAGCCCGGCTTCGACGTGACCCACGGGAACGCGGGCATAGAAGGCGCCGAGGGCACCGGCGAGCGTAGTGGTGGTGTCGCCCTGGACGATGGCCAGATCGGGCTGGAAGTCCTTAAAGACGGGCTCCAGCGCGGCAAGGATGCGCGACGTGGACTGGAAGAGGGTCTGCCCGGGCAGCATCAGATTGAGGTCGTATTCCGGGACTACCTGGAAGGTGTCAAGAACCTGGTCGAGCATGGACCTGTGCTGGGCGGTTACACATGCTCTGACGTCGAATTCGTTGGGGAATTTTCGCAGATGAAGGAGCAGCGGACACAGCTTGATTGCCTCCGGCCGTGTGCCGAACAGAACCAGAATCTTCTTCATTTGGAGGGGCGGCGCACAGGGGCTACTTGTGACGGTAGGTGATGCGGCCTTTGGTCAGATCGTACGGTGAAAGCTCGAGCGTGACCCGATCACCGGCGAGAACACGGATACGGTTGCGGCGCAACTTGCCTGCGAGGTGCGCGAGAACGGAACGCTCCTGGTCCAACTGGACACTGAACAGACCGCTGGGGAACTTTTCAACTACTGTGCCTGTAACTTCAATACTGTCTTCTTTACTCATTCGCCTCCTGGACGATCCTAACTAGTGAAAAGGCGCGATGTTACACGCGCAAAACCACGTTTTAATTATATCTCAATCTGAAGCAGGGGTTGCCGATAAGAGAGTGGAGATGATTTCGATCAGGCAATCCGTCAATGAGCTCGAGCAGCGCGACCAGTTGCTTGAGAAATCGATCGGAGGGTACCGCGACGCGGTCCATGGCATCCGGGAATACGTATTTGAGGGTTTTCCGATCATCGCCTCCGAGTATCGGGCACGGGTGGAGCAGATCGAAGGGCGGTTCGATCTGCGCAAGATCCTGCAATCGCCGCAGTTGCTGGAGCAGATCGGCGAGGAGTTGCTGCACACGCTGAGCGACTACTCGCAGCGTTCCGCGGAGTTGTTCCGGCAGGATACGGCGAACCTGCGCGACATTCTGGCGATTCTCGGCTCAACGGCCGAAACGTTGAATTCGCATAATTTGGTGAGTGCGGATCAGTTCCGGGATTTTGGCAAACAATTGGAGGAGTTGACGGAGATCGAGGATATTTCGACGTTACGGGCGTCGCTGCTGCAACACGCGGTGGAGTTCCGCTCGAAGATCGACGCGCTTTCGTCCGAGAGCCGGGCCACCATTTCGAGACTGCAAAAAGATGTTTCGGTTTTCCGCCAAAAACTGGACGAAGCGGAGATGCAGGCGGCAACGGATGCGTTGACCGGATGTTTCAACCGGCGCGAGTTGCAGCGGCAGATCGACATGCGGATCGAGGTGGAGAAGCCATTTTCGCTGCTGCTGTTTGACCTGAACGAATTCAAAAGCATTAACGACCGCTTTGGACACGCGGCCGGGGATGTCATCCTCAAACACTTCGCCAACACGGTGAAGGCCAGCGTGCGGCCATCGGACGTGGTGGCGCGTTGGGGTGGGGATGAATTCATCGTGGTGTTCGATACCGGCCTGGACGAAGCGATTGCGCGATCTCGCCAGATTTTTGCGAGACTCGAAGCGCCGGTGGCGGTGAAGCTCCGCGAAAGAACCGTGATGCTGGGAATTCGCGCCAGTTCGGGAGTGGCCGAGCGGCGTGCCAATGAATCGTCACAGGATTTGTTTACGCGCGTAGACGCACTGCTATACGCGAATAAACCAACATCACGCATGCAATCCGCCGTATAATATCGTTTTGCAGGCCTTTCACGATAAGAACGTTCTCATCACTGGCGCTGGCCGCGGAATCGGTAAGCGACTTGCCATCGGATTCGCCGCACAAGGCGCCAAACTCGGGCTCCTGGCGAGAAGCAAAGCCGAACTCGATCTGGCCCAACTCGAAATCGAACATGCTGGTGGAATCGCATTGCGGCTGCGCGCCGATGTTCGCGATCCAGAGCAGATTCACACCGCTGTAGACCGGATGATCGTTCATTACGGAGCGATCGATGTGGTGATCTGCGCCGCGGGAATCCAGGGGCCGGTAGGCCCGCTGATCGATACTCCCGCCAGTGCCTGGCTCGATACAATCCAGACAAACCTCATTGGAGTGATGCATGTTTGCCGCGCCGTGCTGCCGGAGATGATTGCCCGCCGCGCGGGGAAGATCATCGTCATGAGTGGCGGAGGAGCGGCGAAGGCCCGCCCTTATTTCACCGCCTACAGCGCATCGAAGGCCGGATTGGTCAGGATGGTGGAATCGCTGGCGGAGGAGACGCGCGAGCATAACGTCCAGATCAACTGCATGAGTCCGGGCGGCGCCTATACTTCGATGACCGACGAGATTCTGCATGCCGGCGAAAAGGCTGGATGGAAAGAGATCGAAGAGGCCGAAAAGGTACGGATGACCGGCGGCGTGGCAGCCGAAAAGCAGATCGAGCTTGCGCTGTTCCTGGCGTCGCAGCGCGCCAACCATATCAGCGGCAAAATGGTGCATGTACGCGACGATTGGAAAAAGCTGGAGCGCGAGAATGTTCATGCCGAGTTGTACACGCTGCGGCGCGTGCAGAAGGTATAAGTCCGGGTCGAGGCAGGCCGGCCGATATCCAATCGGCTGCAGGTAAACTACCTGCCCCACACGCGCCCGCTGACGGTTATATACTTCAGGTGTCATGAAACGTATAACCTCTCTGCTCTCTTTCCTACTTCTTTTCGGCGGACTTGCGGCTGACGCCCAACCGAAGAAGAAACGGATTCTCGCTATCGGCCAGGTGAAAGGCTTCCAGCACGACGCCACCTCGAATGGCATGGCCACGATGTGGAAACTAGGCAAGGAATCGGGCCTGTGGGACACCTACATCCGGACCGACACGCAGCTGATCACCAAGAAAAAACTCGGCGGTAACGCCAAGAATATCGACTTCTTCGACGCGGTGTTTTTCTATACCACCGGCGAACTGGAACTCGATGACGAGCAGAAGGCGGCGCTGCTGAGCTTTGTCCATGAGGACGGCAAGGGCTTCATCGGGTCGCATTCGGCGATCGATACACTGTATAAATGGCCGGAATATGGGGAGATGGTCGGCGGATATTTCGACGGCCATCCGTGGGGGCAATTCCAGGCTCCTATCGTCGTCGAGGATCAGGACCACCCGATCACGCGCCACTTCCCGAAGACCTTTATCGCTTTCGATGAGATCTATCAGGCCCGGGCCTATTCGCGCGATAAGGTGCGCGTGCTGATGAGCATGGACCCGGACAAACTGGACCTGAAGCATGCGGGTGTGAAGCGCACGGATCGTGATTTTGCGATCGCGTGGGTGAAGCAATACGGCAAGGGCAGGGTCTTCTATTCCACCTTCGGACATCGCGACGAGATGTGGGACCGGCCCGACATCCAGAAGATGTGGCTGGAAGCGGCGAAGTGGACGATGGGCCTGACCCAGGGTGACGCAACGCCCCGTCCGCGGCCTTGAAGCCTCAGCCGCCGATGACGACCAGATCCTGAAGCGACGCCGACTCTTTGTTGGAGACACGCTTCAACTGTCCGCAGGCCGCGTAGATATCGCGCCCGCGCGGCTTGCGGACGAAACAGGGGACCACGCGCCTGACGATGTTCTGGAACGAATCGACCCGCTCCTGGGCCGGAGTTTCAAAGGGAATGCCGGGACCTGGATTGAGGGCAATCAGGTTTACTTTCGCTTTTAGATTTCCGATCAGTTTGACGACCCGGCGGGCATCGGCGTCTGTATCATTCACTCCACCCAGCAATACATACTCAAAGGTCAGCCGCTCCCAGGGACGGAGCGGATAGGCGCGGCAGGCCTCCATTAAATCCTTTAAGTGATACTTGCGAGTTATGGGCATCAGCGCCTGGCGCTGCTCTTCGGTCGAGGCGTTTAAGGAGATGGCGAGCTTCGGACGGATGGCTTCACGTCCCAGCTCGGCCATTTTGGGAATGATCCCGGAGGTCGAGAGCGTAATGCGGCGCGGCGAAATTCCGGGGCCATCCTTACTGGTAAGGATTCTGGTGGCCTTCAAGACATTCGACAGGTTCAGCAGCGGTTCCCCCATGCCCATTAAGACAATGTTCAGTTGGCCGCTGGTGGCATCCAGTTGATGTTCGCGGGCGACATAGAGAACCTGTGCCACAATTTCCCCGGCAGTAAGGTTTCTTTCCAGTCCCATCAAGGCAGTTAGACAGAATTTACAGTCAACCGGACAACCAACTTGCGTGGAGATACAGATTGTATCTCGCGAATCTTCCGGCATCAGTACTGCTTCAACAGTCCTTCCGTCCTGGGGTAAGGAGAGAAGATAGCGGCACGTCCCGTCGATGGACTGGTACTTGGACTGCACCGTAGGATAGCCGGAATCGCACTTTTGCGCCAGTTCCTGGCGTACGGACAGAGGCAGTTCCGAAATGTCGCCGACGTGGGTCTTATTCTGCTTGTAAATTGCTGAAAAGATTTGCCTGGCGCGATAGGCAGGGTGCCCTTCCCCAAGCACAGCCCGGATGTCCGGTTCCTCCAATCCGAGCAGGTAAGTCTTCACCGTACTAGTGTAGCGCGAGCGGCGCCGGATGCGCGCTGTTAGCAGCCAGAAGGGCAACTAAGGCTTTACACCTAGGTCCCATTACGGTTCAGAACTAAGGGTCCATTTTCGAAATTGCTGCAAAAGGCAATTATGGTCGTGTACCGCAATGCCAATTCGGAGAGCGGACTTTCTTTAGGAGACGAAACACACCATGAAAAGATCTTTCTTAACCGCGGCGACAACAACATTCGCGGTCACCTTCCTGATGGCGAGCAGTGCACAGGCTACTAACCTGGCCGCTGGCGCAACCGTAACCCCCACTGTCCTCTCTAACCTGACAGGCTATATCACTGGCAGCGCGATCGCCGATACTGGCATCGTCGCGTACAACACCGTTTCCGGCTCGATTGTCGAAAAGGGAAGCTATGAAGCGCGTGTCTACAAAGATGCGACCGCAGGCTGGTTGGACTTCGTGTACGACTTTAATGAAATCACTTCCAGCTCCACGGCGATCGCCAGTGCAACGATCGGTGTCTGGACCGGCTTCGGCGCCGATGTCTATTATGTGAGCTCAAGCCCCTTGGCTGGCACGGTAGTTAGCTACACCTCTCCGGCAGCCGACACCGCTCAGCGCTCTGCAGCAGGCGATTCTGTCAAGTTCCTGTTCAACACAGCTGGTGTTGGCGTAGGCCAGTCCGCGGAAATGTTGGTTCGCGTTCAAGCCACTAACGTAATACCGGGAACTTATTCTCTCCAGAACACGATTGTTAGCCAGTTGTCCGGCTTTGAGCCGACCAACACTCCGGAACCGGCCTCCTACGCAATGATCGGCGCAGGTCTTTTGGCCCTCGGCTACTTCCGCCGCAAGAGCGCTTAGTTTTCGTCCAAACCTTAACTGGTTCAACCGCCCGCCTAAGTCCAGTTGGATTTAGGCGGGCGGTTTCCTTTTGTGGTGACAGCAATGAAACCGGCGTGGATCTGCGCCGGGGGCGTGCTGAAGATCCGCTAGGCTTTAGCGCGCGAGGCGAGCCAAAGCAGTGCGCCGCCGAACACCAGCATCGCGGCACCGGCATAGAGGTTGACGTTTACCTCGCCGAGCGGAGCATGCAGGTCAGGCTGCGCGATGCCCTGCACGCACAGGATCACTCCCAGTAGGGCGAAGAAGATTCCGGATGGCTTTCTTAGATCGTTCATATTCTCCCTCTACCAGAACAACAGATTCAGAGCGGCGCAGATGACGATGACGATGATCGCCAGCGTTCCAGGGCGCTTGTACCAGACTACGCCTACGTCCGAGGGCATCTCGGTCAGGCCCCACACCAGACCCTTGAGGCTGGATTCGGCGTGCACTTTGGTGAGCAGGCTGATCACGATGGTGGCAAGGAAGCAGGCGCTCCAGGCGAAGATGGCGATATAGAAATTCTGAGCCATGGTGGAGGGGAAGGTCGCGACCGTACCCAACCATCCGCCCTTGCCTTCGGCGACGGTCAGACCGTGCGTGAGCGCTGCGGCGGTGGTGCCGGCCAGCAGACCGCCGAAGGCTCCGTGACCGGTTGCACGCTTCCAGAACATCCCCAACAGGAACGTCGCAAACAACGGAGCGTTAACGAAGCCGAAGACCAGCTGCAGCAGGTCCATGATGTTGTTGTAGAGGTGCGCCAGATAGGCTGCGCCGATCGAAAGCACGATGCCGACGATGGTGGTCATGCGGCCGACGGCGAGATAGTGCGCATCGGGCGCGTTCTTGCGGATGTAGCCCTGATAGATGTCGTAGGTGAATACTGTGTTGAAGGCCGTGACGTTGCCCGCCATGCCGCTCATGAACGACGCCATCAAGGCAGTGAGCCCGACGCCAAGCATGCCGCTCGGATAGAATTGGGCCATCAAGGTCGTCATGACCTGATCGTAGTCGTAGCCGCCGTCTTTCATTGGAATCGCATAGCCGATGCTCATCTTCGCCAGGGCCAGTGCGGCGATGCCGGGCACGATGACGATGAACGGGATAAACATTTTCGGAAACGCTGCCAGCACCGGGGTGCGGCGCGCGCCGGCCATGGAGTCAGCGGCCATGGCGCGCTGAATGACAAGGAAGTCCGTGCACCAGTAGCCGAAGGAGAGGACGAAGCCGAGTCCGGCGATCATGCCGAACATGTCGACTCCCATCGGATTTTCGCTGGCCTTGCCCATGTAGGTCCAGGAGTGAACCATGACCGGGGCGACATTCTTCGACAGTCCCTGCCAACCGCCGGCCTTGGCCACGGCCATGATCGCCAGCGGCGCGAAGCCCATCACGATGAGGAAGAACTGCAGCACCTCATTGTAGATGGCGCTGGTGAGTCCGCCGAGATAGGTGTAGACCAGGACGATCACCGCGGAGAGCAGCACCGAAGCCGTGAAGCTCCAGCCGAGCACCATCTGGAAGAGCAGGCCCAAGGCATACATCGAAATGCCGGAGCTGAAGATCGTCATGACCGCGAAGCTGATGGCGTTCAATCCGCGCGTCTTTTCATCGAACCGCAACTTGAGGTATTCCGGCACCGAGCGGGCTCGGCTGCCATAGTAGAACGGCATCATGAAGACGCCGACGAAGAGCATGGCGGGGATGGCGCCGACCCAGTAGAAGTGGGCGGTCATGATCCCATACTTGGCGCCGGAGGCGCACATGCCAATCAGTTCCTGCGCGCCCAGGTTTGCTGCCACGAACGCGAGGCTCGTAATCCACACGGGCACGGAGCGTCCGGAAGTAAGAAAGTCATCGGCGCTCGATACCCGCTTCTTTACCAGCCAACCGATGCCGAGTACGAAAGCGAAGTACAGCCCCAGAATTAGGTAGTCAATGAATGAGAGTGTCAAGAGGATGAGTGTATCTTAAATGCGCGCATGCGCACAACGGGCTTCCCTAGAGCACTTCGACGTCTGACATAAAGATGAGCCCGTCACGCAGCATCTTACGAACCTCTGGAGCGACGGCACGCAGCTTCTCTTCGCTATCGACGACGCTGATCGTCACAGGATTATCGTCGGAGACGCCGAACAGGCGTTTATGATGCACCTTGTGGTGGCTGCCAAATCCCATTTCGCCCACCGTTACGGTTGCACCAGAGACATCCAATTGCATCATCCGCCGGACGAGCGCCTCGTACAAGGGGAATTCGCCATGCATATCGTTCTTGGAGAGAACCACAACTAACAGTTTAGAGTTGGGAGTCATTCTGCGTTCCTCTTTTGTGAGCGAGTTGCGACGGTGTACATCGCGGGCAAAGCAAACAGCGTCAGCAGGAGGGTGGACAAGAGTCCTCCTACCACCACTGTAGCAAGCGGGCGTTGAATATCGGAGCCGATGCCGGCAGCGCGGGCAGCCGGGACCATGCCCAGCAGAGCGACCAGAATCATCATCAGCACAGGACGCATCTGCGCCAGCGACCCTTGGATGATGGCCTCCTGAATCGGCAGGTCCGGATCGTTGCGGCGGCGGCGGTTGATCTCCGCCAGCACCAGCACGCCGCTCATCACGGCGACGCCGAACAGCGAGATGAAGCCGACCGCGGCAGAGACGCTGAGGTTGATGTTCCTCATATAGAGAAAGATGATGCCTCCCACCAGCGAATAGGGTACATTCATGAGCACCAGGCCGGCATAGGTCGGGTTGCCGAAGGTGAAGAACAGCAGCACGAAGATGATGGCAATCGTGATGGGCAGAATCACGGTCAGGCGTTTGCGCGCGCGGTCGAGATTCTCAAACTGGCCGCCCCAATCGACGAGGTAACCAGGGGGAAGTTTGATCTCCTGCTCGAAGCGCTTCTGCGCATCGGCGACGAAGCTGCCCTGATCGCGGCCGCGGATGTTGGTGCGAACCGTGACCTGGCGGCGGTTTTCGCGGCGGGCGATGATGCTGGCGCCGTTCACGACTTGAACGGTGGAGAGCTGCGAAAGAGGTACGCGGCCGCCTTCCTTGGTCGGGACCAGAATGTTGCCGATGGCGGTGATGTCGGTACGCGACTCAGGCAGATAACGCACCGTGATATCGAAACGCCGTTCGCCTTCGAACATGGTGCTGACGGCACGTCCGCCGATAGCGAGTTCAATGACGTCCTGCACGTCTTTCACGTTGATGCCGAAGCGGGCGACTTCGCGGCGGTTGACGCGGATGCGCAGCTGGGCCTGTTCGTTTTCCTGCTCGATGGCTGTATCGGCCGCTCCGGGAACCTTTTCGATCACGGCCAGGGTCTTCTCGGCGAATTTGCGAAGCTCCACCAGGTTGTCGCCGTTGATGATCACGGCGAGATCGGCGGCGGAGCCGGTGACGGCTTCGGTGACGTTGTCGATGATCGGCTGCGTAAAGCTGAACGCCGCGCCGGGAATCTGGGACTTCAGTTTTCCGTTGAACTCCTCGATCAGGTCGGCCTTGGTTTTGCCGGGCTTCCAGGTGTCGTAGTTATTGAGCGCAACAAAGAACTCATTGCGGTTGGGCCCGTAGGGATCGGTACCCGAATCGTTACGGCCGGTCTGGGAGCTGACCATTTTCACTTCCGAGGACGCGCTAAGAATCGTGCGGATCTTACTGGCGATCTCGGCCGATTTATCGAGCGAGATTCCGGGAGGCAGGTTGGCGCGGACCCAGATTACGCCTTCATCCAACTGCGGCAGGAATTCAGAACCGAGTTTCGTGCCCAATCCGAATGCGGCAAAGACAATCAACATGGCGACGATGATCACCGGCACCGGGCGCTTCACTACGCCGTGCAGGACTCCTGCGTAGCCTTTTTGCAGCCACACCAGCACCGGGTTGTCCCAGCCTTTGGCGCCGTTCTTAAAGAGGTAAGTCGCAAGCACCGGCACCAAAGTCAGCGCCAGCAGCATCGAGCCCAACAGCGCATAGCAGACAGTGAACGCCATCGGCGTAAACAGGCGGCGTTCCACGCGCTCCAGCGTGAAGAGGGGGATATAGGCGGCGATGATGATGAGCAGTGAGAAGAAGATGGGCCGTTCCACTTCAAGGGCGGCGTTGCGCACGTAGTCGATGACGGAATCGCCATGGTGCGCATCCTCCGCTTTGTGCTCGGCGAGGGTATGGACAATGTGCTCCACCATCACCAGCGTGCCGTCAACAATGATGCCGAAGTCGAGAGCGCCGAGGCTCAGCAGGTTCGCCGGAATGCCGGAAAAATGCATGCAGACGAAGGCGAAGAGCAGCGAAAGAGGAATCGTGATGGCCGTCAGCAGAGCCGCGCGGACGCTGCCCAGGAACAGGAAGAGCACGACGATGACGATGATCAGCCCTTCCATCAACGTGTGGGTGACGGTGCCGAGGGTATTCTGCACAAGGTCGGTTCGATCGTAGATCGGACGCAGCTTGATGCCCGGAGGCAGGCGGGTGGCGTTGATATCGTCGGCGGCTTCTTTGATGCCCTTCAACACTTCGGTGGGGTTTTCGCCGCGGCGCATGAGCACGATGCCTTCGACGCCGCCCTGCTGCTTGCCGATGCCGAAGATGCCGGTCTGCGGAGCTGCGCCGAGCGTGACGCGGCCGATGTCCTTAATGAACACGGGAACGTTTTTCGCTTCGGCGACCAGTACGTTTTCGATATCGCTGACGCTTTCGACCAGGCCCACACCACGGATGACCATCGACTGCTGCTTGTTATCGAGCATGGCGCCGCCGGCATTCTGGTTGTTCGAATTGACGGCCTGCGCGATCTGAGCGATGGAGAGGTTGTATTTACCGAGCGCGAGAGGATCGACTTCAATTTGATACTGCTTGACGAGCCCACCGAACGGAGCGACGTCGGCCACGCCATCCACTTGCAGGAAGCGCGGCTCTACTACCCAGTCCTGCAATTCGCGAATCAGCTTCTCGTCGTTCGAGCCTTCCAGGCTATAGCGGAAGAGTTCGCCGATCGGAGTGGAGAGCGGGCCAAGCGATGGGGCCACGTTATCGGGCAGCGTGGCGTCGCGCAACTTCTCCAGCGCGACGGCGCGGGCGAAGTAGTCGTTGGTGCCAAACGCAAACGTCAACTCCACCACGGAGAGGCCGAAGATGGTGCGCGAGCGGCGCGCAATCACGTTGGGCACGCTGTTCAGTGCGCGTTCGATGGGCACGGTGACCTGTTGCTCCACCTCTTCCGCGGCGCGGCCGGGATAGAGAGTGATGACCACCACCTGTGTATCGGAGATATCAGGATAGGCTTCGATCTTCAGTTGCTGGAACGCCCAAACACCGAGCATGATCAGCGAGAGGCCAACCAGCATCGTAATGAAGCGCTGCCGCAAGGCAAAACGCAAAAGCTGTGCAATCACTGGCTTGTTTCCTTATATCTTCTTGAGCAGCATGGCGCCATCGACCACAACGCGATCGCCGGCCTTGAGTCCGGAGTTGATGGGGATCAAATCCTTGTAGCGATTGCCAACCGTAACCTGGACCGGACGGAACACGCCGCGCGCGGTTTCCACATAGACGATGTTCTGGCCGTCCCCTTGAATAATGGCTCCTGGCGGAACCACCGGCTTCTTTGAAACGCCTTCGACGTGGCGGATGTTGCCGAACATTTCGGGGCGGAAGCGGCCGCGCGAGTTGTCCATTTCCGCGCGCACCTTGATGGTGCGCGTGACAGGGTCAACCGCATCGGCAAGCCGCGTGACGCGGCCGCGAAAGGTCTCATTCGGAAAGGCTGTGAGCTGAATTTCCAGGTGCTCGCCGATCTGGATGAGACGGATCTGCGATTCCGGCACATCGGAGGCCACCCACACGGTGCTCAAGTCGGCAATCGTCATCACCGATAGATTTGTGTCATTGCGGTATTCCATGTTGGTGGGAAGGAATTCAATCACCTTGCCCGCGATCGGCGCGCGGACTTCCACCTTTTGGCCGAACATCCCTGGCTTCAACCCAAGCAACTCCAGCTTGCGCACGGCCTGCTTGGCCATCGCCTCGGACTGCTCCAGCACGGCCTGTGCCTGCGAGACGACGCTTTCGGCATTGACCACTTCTTTCTGCGCGATGGCCTTGTGCTCGTACAGGTCTTTGATGCGGTCCAGATCCTTCTGGCCTTTCAGCAGCGCGGCCTTGGCCTGATTGATGCTCCCTACCGCCTGCAACTGCGCGGCACTGGCGGCATCGGCATCGGCGCTTTCCACGACGAACAGCAACTGGCCTTGGGTAACCATGTCGCTGAGCTTCACGGTCTGGTTGAGGATACGACCTGCCACCGGGAGCGTAATGTGCGCGATGCGGTTGGGATTGACTTCAATCTTGCCGGGCGCAGTCACTTCATCGGTCGGGACGTCGGTTGAGACCACCTCCTCCACCTTGATCTGCTGCAGCTTTGGAGAATCCGCCGGCAGCGTCACTTCACCGGAAGCGGAGGGCGCGGGTGCAGCGGCCTGCACGGGTTGGGCCGGCTCTTCTTTTTTCGAGCATGCGGCGGAGCCCAACAAACCGGCCGCCAATAGAATCAAACCAAAACGTCTCATGGATTAACCGCCTTACCGGAGATGGAGTCTAGCAGAAACAGGCTGCGCGCGAAGTCGGCGCGGGCATCGTTGTAGCTCTGCATGGTGTCGTTAAAAGCGCGTTGCGCATCGAGAAATTCGATGAACGATGCCTCGCCGCGCCGGTAGCTGTATTCGGTGATGTCGCGCACTTCGCGCGCCTGTTGGAGCATCTCTTTTTCGATGCTCTCGAGCAGTGATTTCGAGGTCTGGTACTGCAGCCAGGCCGCATCCAGTTCGGCGTTGATGGAGGATTTGGCGGCATTCACACGCAGCGCCAACTGCTGGTGCTCACGGGTGGCGCGGGCGATTTCGCCCTGGTTTTTGTTGTTCACCTGCAGCGGCACGCTCATGAAAAATCCGAGCGAATTGGAGTAGGCGGTGAACTGCTGGCGGCGATACTCCGTGCCGAGCGTGAAGTCCACTTTCGTCGCGGCTTGTTGCAGCCGGATGTCGGCAGCGGAGCGCTGCTGGTCCTTCTGAATGGACAGCAGATCGGGGCGTAGGCGCAAAGCCTGCTCGCGCAATGGCTCGAGGCCGGAATCAACAGACTCGCGCCGGAGTTGCCCATCCACATCGAAATCCGCGGCAATCATCGGACGCCCCAGCAGGAATTGCAGGCGGCTCTTGGCGGTGCGGAGTTTCAGTTCCGCTTGTTTCACTGCGTTTTGGAACTGCAACGCTGCCAGTTTGGAGCGGTTCAGTTCCACCTGGGCCAGGTCGCCGGCACGCACGCGGATTGCATTCACCGAGACCACATCGTTCAGCGATTTCAAATTCTCCTGCGCCAGCGCCAGACTAGCCTTGGCGGCAAGCGCATCGACAAAGGAGTTCTGGACATCGAGCACCAGGCCGCGGACCGTGTTCGAGAACTGCAACTCGGCCACCGATTTCGCGGCTTGGGCTACTTCCACCCGGCGCTCGCGTTTGGCCCCCCGCTCAAACAGATAGTCGACTCGTGCCGAGTACTCCTGGGGGCCATTGTTGTTGTCGAGCGTATAGGTACTGCCTAGAAGGTTCTGGTGGTCGCCTTCTATGCTCAAGACGGGGTTGGGCCGCAGTCCGGCGGTGATGATCTTCGCTTCCGCGATGGGGATATTGTGCTTTTCGGCGAGCAGGTTGAGATTCTTGTCCAGCGCTTCCCGGATACACTGATCCAGTGTGACCTTGGATGGCGGACTGCTCTGCGCACAGAGAATCCCGATTGTCGAGAGTGTGAATACGAGTATTCGAGGCATTCTTTTCCTAAACAGCTAGGGTCTGGATATTGATTCATTATCTAACGTTCGCCGGCGCGGCGAGTTAGACACTAGAAGGTGATGCAAGCGCAGGTGGGTGGGGCACGATCCGGAGAGGATGCTGCACGCAGGAAGGAGACGGATTTTCGGATTCCGGCGATACTCAAGAACCAGAGAATAGCGACGGTTAGTTGGGACCAGAGGCGGACCAGATCCTGATGTTCCAGAACCTGCCAGAACCCGGCGAACTGCTCCTCGGCATCCTCCGGGGACGATTCGGAGGAGGCACTGCCGTTCTGGCCCGCGGACCGGGAAGGTGCTCCGAGATAAGAAAACGCCGCGATTTCATCGGCATCGGAGATCGACGGCAAAAGGATGGCGCAAAGGAGGATAACGGCAGACACACGGACAACAGTGCTCCAGGCACTTGACCGCCGCAGGAGATCTGAAATCCCGCAAGCAACGGACAGGCCGGCGCCGAAGAACACCCAAGTAAGGATTAAAGCTGCGTCCGAATGCACGATAAGGCTTAAGGCTATCACAGGCACACACATACCGCAATGACTGCGCCCACGGGCTCAGCCTTGCCGCAGCCGGCTATTTGTGCGTGCCGGTGGTGGGATGTGTCCAGTTGTAGTAAGCCCACACAGCCATCGCCAGGAGGCTCAGGATGATCAGGACTTCCGGGATATCGAGTGTTTTCATAACACGCTCTCTACCCCGATTATACGCCTACTGGCCGTTTGTGGATGGCGTCCGCACCTCCTTCACGATCCGCAGGCAGCGGGCAGCCAGCTGATGAATCCGGCTTGCCTGCCGCAGTTCGATCGCTTTTCTTGGAATCAGGTGAGCTCCGATCCCGGCTGCGCTCACGCCCGCCTCGATGTACTCCGCCAGATTCTGCTCATTCACGCCTCCGGAGGCGATCATCGGAATCTGCGGGTAGGGCGACTTCAACGTCTTTATATAGGACGGTCCGCCCATCTGCGCACAGGGGAAGATCTTGACGAAATCCGAGCCGGCTTTCCAGGCCATCATCACCTCGGTGGGAGTGAGTGCTCCTGGAATGACTACAACGGAAGCGGCATTGGCCACCTCCACAATGTGAGGATCGAAACCGGTGATGGTAAGGAAGTTCGCGCCGGCATCCATGCACTGCTTCGCCGTGCCGGTATTCCAGACTGTCCCGGCACCTACAATTACGCCCGGGCGATTGGCCACCAGGCTTCTGATCACCTCAATCGCGCCGGGCACCGTCATGGTGACCTCGACGATCGGAATCCCGCCTGCGGAAACGGCTTCCGCCGCGAATAAAGCATCCTCGGGAGAAGAGACACGGATGGCTGGAATGATTCCGATCTCTTCAATCCTTGCCCGCACCTGCTGTCGTGTCATCGGTTGGTACCTCCGTTATTCCTGCTCATCGAAATCGGCCTCCGGTTCCGGCAGGACGTCGTCCTCCCGCGCGATCCAAACATACAAAGTGGGGAGCAATAGCAGGTTCATGAACATCGCCACCATCAGGCCGCCGACGATCACAATGGCAAAGGGCCGCTGCGAATCCGAGCCGATGCCGGTGGAAAGAGCAGCGGGCAGCAGCCCGAGCGTCGCCACCAGAGTGGTCATCATGATGGGGCGCAAGCGCAGAACCGCACCCTCCACCGCTGAGTCAATGATGTTATGTCCGCGTGCCCGCAGCTGATTGATGTATTCGAGCATGATCACGCCGGTCTGGACGCAAACACCAAAGAGCGCCAGGAAGCCGACGCCGGACGACACACTGAAGTGCGTGCCTGTCATGAGCAAGGCGAGCAGCCCTCCGAGCGGCGCCATCGCAATGTTGGCCAGCATCAAAGATGCCCACTTGAAGGAGTGGAACATCGTATAGAGGATGATGAAGATCACCAGAATCGTGATTGGCAGCACGATCATCAACCGGCGCTGCGAACGCTTCTGGCTGGCGTATTCGCCGGCCCAATCGACGTGATAGCCGGCAGGCAATTTCACCTTTTCGCCTACCGTCTTGATCGCCTCTTCCACGGTGCTGCCAAGATCGCGGCCGCGCACACTGTACTTGATGGCGACGTAGCGCGAGTTGCTTTCACGATAGATCTGCGAAGCTCCATCGAGCACGTTCACTTTGCACAGTTGCGCCAGCGAGACACGCTCGCCCGAGGGGGCAAGGAGGCGGATCTTCTGAATCGCTTCCTCCGTGTCGCGATATTCGGGAAGATAGCGGACCACCAGGTCATAGCGCTGTTCGCCTTGCAGGACCTGGCCCACGGCTCCGCCGCCGACAGCGGTCTGAATCGCATCTTGCACGTCGGCAACGTTGATGGAGAAGCGGGCCGCCTGCTGGCGATCTACTTCGAAATTCAGATTGGGCTGGCCGATAACACGGAACAGGCCCAGGTCCTGAATGCCTTTGATGCGCCTCATGACGCCGACGATCTCATCGCCCTTCTCTTCGAGGGTCTTCAAATCTTCACCGTAGAGCTTGATAGCGAGTTCTCCCTTCACGCCGCTGACCGCCTCTTCCATGTTGTCGGAGATGGGCTGCGAGAAGTTCCAGATCACGCCGGGGATCTTCTCCAGCTGGAATGCCATGGCGGAGATGAGCGCCTCCTTGTTCTGATGGAACATGGGCCTCCACTTTTCCTTCTCCTTGAGATCAACGAAGTACTCGGTATTGAAGAAGCCTGTGGTGTCTGTGCCGTCATCGGGCCGGCCTACCTGGCTCTTGACGACCGTGACCTCAGGAAACGCGGCCAGCGCCAGGCGCGCCTGATTCGAGAGCCGGATGCCTTCAGTGGGGCCTGTGCTGGGAGCGAGCGTGCCGCGCACCCAGATAGCTCCTTCATCGAGGTGTGGCAGGAACTCGGAACCGATGATGCCGCTGCCCATCAGATAACCGGCCGCCACCAGGCTTGCCAGTGCACCAGCCACCACGATCCACCGGCTGCGGACCGCCCAGTTCAACGTCGCTTTGTAGCGATGGGAGAGGAAGATCATCAGCGGGTTGTGCCACTCTTTCATCCCTTCCTTGAACAGGAAGCTGGAAATGACAGGCGCCAGCAGGATGGAGAAGATCAGCGCGCCTAGCAGCGCGAAGGCGACAGTCCAGGCCATCGGCTTGAACAAGCGGCCTTCCACGCTTTCCAAGGTGAAGATGGGAAGATACGCGGTGATGATGATGCCGATGGCGTAAAACACAGGGCGTTGCACTTCGTAGGCGGCCTCGCGAATACGCACCAGTACCGGCTTTTTCACATCCACGCGCCCCATGTGACGGACGATGTTTTCCACCATGACCACCGCGCCGTCAACGACCATGCCGAAATCGAGCGCACCCAGCGATAGCAGGTTGGCGGGGATATGACGCAGGTCGAGACAGATGGAGGCGAACAGCAGCGCGAACGGAATGGTCAGCGCCACAACGATCGCTCCACGGGTATTGCCGAGGAATACGAAGAGAATGATCGCCACCAGGATGATCCCTTCGGTCAGGTTGTGCAGCACGGTGTGGGTGGTGTAATGAACCAGCACACTGCGATCGAGGAACGGCACGACCTTCACTCCCGGAGGCAGGATCTTTTCATTCAGCTCATTCACTTTTTCGTGAATGGCGTCGAGCGTGGAATCGGAATCCGCGCCTTTGCGCAGCAGCACGATGCCTTCCACTACGTCGTCGTTATCGAGAATCTTGCCGTCCTCACGATGGATCGCCTTGCCGTTCAGGCCGAGGCGGATCTTCGGGCCTTGCGAGACAGTAGCGATGTCCTTGACCTTGAGCGCGGTTCCGTTCTGGGCTTTAATGACGGTTTCTTCAATGTCTTTCACCGTCTTCACCAGACCGACGGCACGCACGTTGACCTGCTGCAACCCCTGTTCAATGAAGCTGCCGCCGGCGTTGACGTTGTTGTTGGTGAGTTGCTGCTCCACCTGGCCGATGCTGATGCCGTAGGAGATGAGTTTGTCCGGATCGATGCGCACCTGATATTCGCGCGTCACGCCACCGAGGCCGGAGACGTCCACCACGTTCGGCACGGATTTCAACTGCTTCTGAATCACCCAGTCCTGCAGCGACTTCAGGTCCATCAGGTCCACCTGCGGATTGGTGCTCTTCAGGGTGTAGAAGTAGATCTGGCCGACAGGGCTCCAGTCGGTGCCGATCTGCGGTTGCAGTCCGGCCGGAAGGTTCACCTGTGACAGCCGTTCGAGGACCTTCTGCCGGTTCCAGTCGTTCTCTGATTCATCATCGAAGATCAGCGTCAGGCTGGAGAGTCCGAAGATCGAAACCGAGCGCAGGTTCTTCAAGTGCGGCAATCCGTTGACAACGATTTCAATCGGGATGGTGACCTGCTGCTCCACCTCTTCGGCTGCGCGGCCAGGCCACTGCGTGATGACGGTGACGTAGTTGTTGGCTACGTCGGGATAGGCCTCAATCGGCAATGCCTGAAAGGAGATGTAGCCCCAGGCGAACAGTAGTATTGCAACGATCACAACCAGAAACCGGTTGTTGAGCGAGAAGTCAACAAGTCCGCGTATCATGCGTGGTTATTGCTCCTCTGTGTTCTGTAAAACCAGCGCATTCTGAACCACACGCTGGCCGGGCTTGAGGCCTGAGATGACCTCCTGCATTTTGCCTGCGAGCATCTCGCCGCCCTTCACCTCCAGGCGGCGGAAGCTGCCACCGGCGGCAGGCTCGTAGACCCAATCGCGATCGTGCAGGTGCAAGACGGCCGTCGCGGGAACCATCGCGTGAGCTTCGCGCTTCGAGCCCTGGAAGGTTGCCTTGGCGAACATGCCGAGCCGCATGTGGCCCGGGTTATCCACTTCCAGCCGGACCTTCGCGGTGCGCAGATTCGGATCCAGAATCGGGCCAATGTTGCTGACGCGGGCGCGGATCGCTTTTTCGGGATAGGCGTTCAAACGCACTTCGGCGTATTCGCCAATGTGGATGAACGACATGTCGTTTTCAAACACGTCGCAGACGATCCACACGTGCGACAGGTCGGAGATGGTGAAGGCGTTCGGCGAGGCGAGCCCTTGCGTACCAGATGCGGCGGTCACCTGCTGATCGGTAATCACGCCTGAGGCCGGCGAGAAGACATCGACGATGGCGGTGGGGTGATCCTTATCCACGCCGAGCACCTTGAGGTGATCGATAGTGGTTTCCACCGTGACCTTCGCCTTGGCCTCTGTATCTTCGGCGACTTCCAGGTCCTTCTTGGCGATGGCGCCCTTTTCAAATAGAATCTTCGAGCGCTCGAGTTGGGTGTGGGCGAGTGTGGCATCGGCAACCGCCTGCCGGTAATCGGAGAAGGCGGAAGATACGTCGGCGCTCTGCACGCGGAGCAGCAACTGGCCCTTCGTGACGGTGTCGCCAAGGCGGGCCTTCACTTCGAGGATGCGGCCGGAGGCGAGTGAGATGACCGGCACGTTGCGCGAAACATCGGCGTTCACGACGCCTGTGACGCTCAGGGTTGGAGCCGTGTCATAGCGTTCGGCGGTGGCGATGGCGAACTGTTCGGGGTGCGCGACTTTCACGAGGTCAGCGGTGCCTTCCTGTTCTACCTGGGCGACAGGCGGCGCACCAGCGGCGGGCTCAATCGCGGCCTTCGCGCCGCAACCGGCAAGCATCAGCGCCATAGCCGGCGCGGCTGTTACGAAAAGAATGTTTTTCATTGGATGACCTCCGTGCCTACCGCCATGTTGAGTTGGCTGGCGGCCGTCATGTACGTTCCCACCAGGTTGAGATAGTTGAGTTGAACGCTGCGATAGTCGTTCTGCGCGTTCAGAAAATCGAGCAGCGAGGCGCCGCCGTGTTGATAGGCAAACGACACGGTGTCTCGTACGCGCGTCGCCATATCGAGGTAGCGGGTCTTGTAGGCCCGCAGCAGAACCAGGTTGCTGTTCAGTGTGGCGTAGGCCGAGTCTGTGTCGCTGAAAACCTGCACCTGCGTGGCTTCCTGTAGTTTTTCGTTGCGTTGAATGTCGAGCTGGGTTCGCGCCTTTTCGCCCTGGTTGCGGTCGAAGATCCTCACCGGAATGGTGACGCTGAAACCGAAGTACGCAGAGATGGGAGGGTTGCGGGCGATGTCCATGCCGAAAGTGGGATCGATGGAGCCATTGGCAACCGCAAGCTTGTAATCGGTCCTGGCTTTTTCGACAGCCTGCATGGCGGCCTTCAAATCCGGACGATGGGCGAGCGCCACCTGGTGCAGATCATCGAGGCTGACCAGCTTTTCGGCGTAAGTAAACGGGCCGGTCACATCGAACTTGTCGATGGGAGTGCGGCTGTTCATGATTGCCAGCAGCTGGATCTTGGCCGTCCGCAGATTGACGATCGCGGTCTGCAGATCGGTCTCGAATTGGATCCGCTGGAGTTCCAGACGGTCCATGTCGACGCGGGCGATGTCGCCGGCTTTGAAACGATCGCGGCTGACTTCGAGCACCTTGTCGTAATACGCAAGGTTTTCGGTCGCGACCTTCAGCACTGCCTTCTGCTGCAACGCCTGCACGAAGGCGTTGCGAAGGCCGAACAGCAGATTCCGTTCCTGGTCGGCCAGTTGCGTGGTGGTGATGGCAGTGCCCTTCTGCGCGCTCTCCAGGCGCAGTTCGCGCTTGTTGCGGCGCTCGTGCAGATAGCTTGCGGAGATATAGGGCAGCGCTGCCCCAAGCGGGCGATAGGGATTTGGCGTGAACGGATCCAACTGATCGAGCGTGGCCGTAAAGTCCGGATTTGGCCTGAGAAACGCCGTGATCTCCTGGGCCTTAGCCTCATCGATTCCGATGCGGCCCGCATGGAGCGTCGGATTTGTTGCCTGAAACTGCTCTTTCACCTGCTCCCAGGTGAGGGTCTGCGGTTGACCGGCAGACGGTTGTGCCCAAGCCACCATGCCCAAAAGCATGGGGCTTATGGCAAGGAAAAATGCACCTCGCATAAGGTTCTCCAAAGCAGGACCAGCCTGCTCAGTTCATCTAAAGTTTTGTTGGATTGTTAGAGAGCGGGAGAAAATGCGGGCGGGGCGCGGTCAGGAGCTGATTCGACGATACGGGAACTAACGCGGCAGAGAACCGCGGCGATGGCAAGGAACCAGAGAATGGAGACGGAGGCCTGAGACCAGATGCTGGCGAGATTCAGGTGCTCGAAGAGTTCCCAGAAGCCGGCAAATTGCTCTTCGGAATCTTCCTGCGATTCAGAGAAAGCTGACCCCGTCTGGCTGGAACTGCCTGACCGTCCGCCCAGGTACGAAAACGCGGCAATTTCATCAGCATCGGAGATTGAAGGAAGCAGGATGGCCGAGACCAGTATGATCGCGGACAGACGACGGGCAATGGACCAGAGGTCCGTCTTGCGGTGGAGCTCATAGAGCCCCGCTGCAACACAAAACCCGATCCCGAGCACGAACCAGCTTAGAATTAACGCCAGATCAAGTTGCACGTCTTTCTGCTACCTTACCACGCAATCCGGCTCATTTCAATTCCTAATCCTGGGCCTTGTGGAATTACGTAAGCGGCGCCGTCCATGGCAAGAGGCGAGACCAGGAAGCGGTTGGCGACTTCGAGCACGCGCGGATTGAACTCGCACAGCGAGCAGTTTTCCAGGGCGGCGGCGAAGTGAATGGCGGCCGCGATCTGCGGACCCAACGCAATGCTCACGTGCGGCACGATGGCCGGACTGATAGCTGCGATGCGCATGCCTTCGGTGATGCCGCTTCGGCCCAGGTCAGGCTGCACGATCTGCATGGCGTTTTCGCGGAAGAAGGGCGCCAGTTCGAAGCAGGAGCGGTAGCTTTCGCCAAGTGCGATGGGCGTGCGAATCGATCGCGCCAGTTGCCCGTGAGCGATGGGATCTTCGGGCAGTAGCGGCGCTTCGAGCCACAGGGCGTTGCGGTCATCGAGCGACGGGGCCATCGCGGGATCGATATGCCACAGGCCATCGACGGCTACGCGCCAATCGGGCAGTTGGTCAATCATGTGCAGAATATCGTTCCAATCCGTATCGTAATAGAGCTTGCACTGCGTGAAGCCCTGGTCGCGATAGCGGCTGGCATAATCCGTATTCGGAACTCCGCTCAAGTAGGCGGGAACCCGCGCCTTGGGGGACTTCGATAGTAGTTCGCACAGCGGCTTGCCGGCGATCTTACCGGCCAGATCCCACAGCGCAATGTCCACCCCACTGATGGCATCGAGCATGAAGCCGCCGGTTTGTCCGCGCACTCGCATGGTGGAGTACATGCTCTGCCACATCTCTTCGGGCGTGGTGAACTCCTGGCCAACCAGCATCGGCGCGAGGATGCGGTCGATGATCGTGCACGCCACCTCCGGCGCGACCGGCGCCTGCGCTTCGCCCCAACCGGTCATGCCGTTGCTGAGCGTGACCTTCACCAGCGCGGTTTCGATGTGGATGGAATAGATCACCGGATAGGCCGTGGACCAGCGGTAATCGCCGCTGCCTTTCAGCGGCGTGGGTGAGCCGGCGGTGCCGCGCGCGGCATCGAGATCGCGGGGCAGGCGGACAGGGAAAGCTTCGATCGACAGAATCTGCATGTACATTGACGATAATAGTAAATGTGCGAAGATTCCTCCTAATCCTACCGGTTGCCGCCTCGTTGTGGGCGCAGGATGCAAAGCAGATTGTTGCCGAGTCGCAGCGCCGCCAGAACGTGAAGTCGCAGAAGTATCAGGGTGTGCTGCAAGTGATCGACGCCGGCGGAAAGATAACGGAAAAAAGCTGGGCCTCCGAGCGCGCAGGATCATGGGGCACGAGCAAGCTGATGATCCGCTTTACGGCGCCGGCGGAAGTGAAGGGTGTGGCGTTGCTGGTCGTGAATCATCCGGACCGCGCTTCGGACCAGTGGATGTGGATTCCCTCCATCGGCCGCGACCGCCGCGTTGCTCTGCAGGACCGCAAGACCCGGTTTTTCGGTACTGACTTCAGCTTCGAGGATCTGGAAGAGCGCGACGTGGAGCAGTTCGATTGGAAGATGCTGGGCGAGGAAGCGGTGGATGGCGCGGCGTGCTGGAAGATCGAGTCGCGGCCGAAGTCGGCGCGGGCTTCACAGTACACGTCGAATTTCCTGTGGATTCGCAAGGACAACTACGTGGCGGCAAAGCTGGAGTCGTTTTCGAAGGACCAACTGATGCGCCGCTTGTTCTACAAAAACATCGAGCAGGTGCAGGGCATCTGGACCGCCCGCCTTCTGGAGATGCACGATCTGAAACGCAAGAGCAGGACTATTCTTAAGCTGGAAAGACTCTCATTCAACGCGCCTGTGAAGGATGAGGACTTCACGGTCCAGGCGCTGCGGCGGGAGCAATGAGGCCATGTTAGCTTTTGAAAGGGACAGGCGAAACCGCCCAATGCCGCATAGTTTTGCGATACGCCGATGTATCCCCGGTGAAATCGTGGCGCGGACATTCATGTCTGCAGCGTCGAGATTCGTCTCGACGTTTTGTTTTCAACACCGCGCCAGACCTCGACAAGCATGTCGAGGCGGCACGCAAAATGCGTGCGCTACGAAATTGCGAAAACTATGCGGCATTGGGCGAAACCGCCTGTCCTACCACTCAAAGTCCGGAGTCTTCCATGGTGGAACAGGCGGTTTCGCCTGTTCTTTTTCGCATTTTCTGACGGTCGCGATATTTCTTCTGTTGGGCGCGGCGGCCTATGGCCAGAGCTTCACGCAGCGCGGCTTTCTGGACGTCACTTCGTTTGCCTATCCAGAGACCTCGCCGGCAGACAAGGCCAACTTCGTCTCCGAGGCGTTATTCCGGCACGAAGCGTTCTACAAGCTGTCGCCGAAGTTTCAGCTGAACAGCGGCATCGACTTTCGGGCGGACACGCACAACCAGGTTTCGCGCGAGATCGATTTCAGCTGGAGTGACCGCCAGACGCAGCGCCCCGCGCTTGCGGTGCGGCGGCTGAGTGCCTCTTACAATAGCGGACTGGTGACGATCGAAGTGGGCAAGCAGTTCATCCGTTGGGGCAAGGCCGATATTCTGAATCCGACCGACCGGTTCGCACCGCAGGATTTTCTCAACGTGGTGCAGGCCGATTTCCTCGCGGTGACGGGTGCGCGGGTCACGATTGGGAAACAGTCAGACACGCTGGAACTGGTGTGGGTGCCTGTGTTCACACCAAGCCGCACGCCGCTGCTGATGCAGCGCTGGGTGGTGCTGCCGGCAGGACTGCCGGTTACCGATGGCGGAGCCCGGTATCCAGGCGGGTCGCAGTTCGGCTTGCGCTGGAATCATGTGGGCGCGGCCGAGTATTCGTTGAGTGTTTACGATGGCAGGAATCACCTGCCGCTCTATGAACCGTCGTTGCAGTTGACGCGTTACTATCCGCGGATGCGCATGTATGGAGGGGATTTTGCGCTGCCGCTTTCGATGGTGACGGTGAAGGCCGAGGCGGGCTACTTCACCTCGGCCACGAAGACCGCCGATGAGTACGTGCTGTACGTGATTCAATTGGAGCGCCAGCAGGGCGAATGGTCTTTTACCGGTGGCTATGCCGGGGAGTATGTGACGCTGCATCGCAGCATTCTGGATTTTGCTCCGGACCGCGGACTGTCGAAATCGTTTCTGGGCCGTGCGGGTTATACGATCGATGCCAACCGCAGCCTGGCTTTCGAACTCGCATTGCGGCAGAACGGCGCGGGTGCGTACGGCAAGTTCACCTATTCACAGGCCTTCGGGCAGCACTGGCGGGCGACGTTGGGGGCGGCTGTGATTGGCGGCGAGGACACGGATTTTCTCGGCCAGTATCATCGCAATTCGCATTTTTTGTTGGGACTTCGCTACAGCTACTAACGCGTCTGCTTCCGGCGCGCGGAGGCCTTGATGTAGGGCGCGAACGCATCGGGCTTGCCGGGCGGGGCGATATCGAACTCGATGGAAACGGTCTTCGCTCCGGTTTTCCTGTAGGTCAGCCGGAAGCGTGGACCTGGAGCGGAGGCGTCGCTCAAGAACCGCACGCCGTCGGGCAGGCTCTCGATCGCATAGTTGATCACGTGGCCCTCGTTGTCCCAATAGATGGCGTGCAGCCCTTTGCCGGCGGGGCCGGGGAAGGCGATCATCAGGTCGTCGTGAACGCCGGCTTTCAGGCCGGCATGATTCTTGCGCACGGCGATCTTCTTGTCTAAATCGAAGGTAAACGAAAATGCGCCGGTGCTGTCGCCCGGCTGGCCAACACCCTCGCCAACCCATTCACCCAGCAGGAATTCAAGCGGCCTAAACGGCGAATCGGCGGCCTGGGCCAGGGCGCTTGCGATCATTAAAATTGCAGTGAACAGGAGACTTCTACCTCTTGAAGTGTTTGATGTATAGTTTACCAATAGCCCATTCCAGGAGTACCAATGCGCAATCAATTGCTTGTTGCCACGTTAATTCCAGCGTTGGTGGCCGGTGCGGCCAGCAACCCGTTTAGCAAAAAACTTGCCAGAGAGGCGGAAGCGATTCACGCACTGACCCGCCTTACTTACGGGCCGCGGCCGGGTGACGTGGAAGAGGTGAAGAAGCTCGGGGTCGAAAAGTGGATCGAGATGCAGCTGGAGCCGAAGTCCGTTCCCGAAGATCCCAAGCTCGAAGCCAGCCTTAAACTGCTCGATTCGCTGACCATGACTCCGCGCGACATGATCCTGCACTATCCGGAGCAGAACACCATTCAACAGGCCGCGCGCGGCAATGCGCCGATGCCCAATGATCCCGTTCTGCGGGCCCGCCTGGAGCGTGTCGCCAAGAAGTACAAAGCACGCATGGACGGCGCCACTCCCGCGGCGCCAAAGCCGATGGAGCAGATCCTCGACGCGACCGAACTCTCCACCTTCCGCTCCGGTTCGCCCGAAGAACGCGTGAAGTTCCTGAGCAGTCTTTCTGAAGAGAAGTTCGCAGACGTGATTGAGGCCATGCCTCCGCAGATGCGCCAGCGGCTGATGTTCACGGGCACGCCGGAGCTGCGCCGCCGCGTGATGGTAAACACGCAGCCGCAGCAGATCATCATCAACGACCTGATGGAGGGCAAGCTGCTGCGCGCCATCTACAGCACGCATCAACTGGAAGAGGTGCTGGTGGATTTCTGGTACAACCACTTCAACGTCTTCCTCGAAAAAGGCCTCGACCGCGTGCTCGTCACCAGCTATGAGCGCGATGCGATTCGTCCGTACGTGCTGGGCAAGTTCAAAGACATGCTCCAGGCCACGGCCGAGCATCCGGCGATGTCGTTCTATCTCGATAACTGGCAATCGGCGGCCAACGGCAGCCCCAGCTTCGGCAATCAGAAGCGCGGCCTCAATGAGAACTACGCGCGCGAACTGCTCGAACTGCACACGCTCGGCGTGGATGGCGGCTACACGCAACAGGACATCATCGAAGTGGCGCGCTGCTTTACCGGCTGGAGCCTGCGCCAGCCACGCCAGGGCAATGGCTTCCAGTTCATCGAGCGAGCGCACGACAAAGGCGAGAAGACCGTGCTCGGCGTCAAAATCCCCGCCGGCGGCGGCAAGGAAGACGGCATGAAGGTGCTGGACATTTTGTTGCATCATCCCTCGACGGCCCGCTTCCTTTCGAAGAAGCTCGCCATGCGGTTTGTGAGCGACGATCCGCCGAAGGAGTTGATCGACCGGATGGCCAAGACCTACAAGGACACCGATGGCGACTTGAAAGCCATGATGCGAAGCATGTTCACCTCGAAGGAGTTCTGGAGCGAGGGCGCTTTCAACGCCAAGATGAAATCTCCGCTGGAGATGGTGGTGAGCGCTGTTCGCGCTACCGGAGCCGAAGTGATCACTCCGTTCTCACTGGTGCAGCAGTTGCAGCAACTGGGCCAGCCGCTCTACCGCAAGATCGAGCCGACCGGCTATTCGAGCGCCAACGCCGAATGGACCAACAGCGCGGCACTGCTGGCGCGCATGAATTTCGCACTGGCGCTGGCTCAGAATAAAGTGCCCGGGTTGAAGGTGGACACGTCCAAATTCACGAAGGCCGCAGTGGCCGACGTGATCGCCCGGGAGTTGCTTTTCCACGAGTCGTCACCGGCTACGCGGGCAGCGCTGAAGAGCGAGACGGAGCCGCAGAAGATTGCAGGCCTCGTGCTGGGCAGTCCGGAATTTCAAAGGAGATAAGCCATGAGCACACGTAGAGTATTCATGAAGAATTCCGCGCTCGCGATGTTTGGGGTGGGCACGGCGCCGGCATGGCTTTCGCGCGCGGCTTGGGCAGGCGCGAATCGCAAGAAGATCCTGGTGGCCGTGTTCCAGCGCGGCGCGGCTGACGGCTTGAACATGGTGGTGCCATTCGGAGAAAAGCGCTACTACGAACTGCGTCCAACGCTGGCGATCGGCGACCCCTCAAAGAAGGACGGCAATTCGGCGATCGACCTCAACGGGTTCTTCGGCCTGCATCCAGCGCTTTCGCCGTTGAAGCCGCTGTGGGATTCGAAGGCGCTGTCGTTCATTCATGCGTCGGGCTCGCCCGATATCACGCGGTCGCACTTTGATGCCCAGGATTACATGGAGTCCGGCACGCCCGGGAACAAGAGCACCAACGATGGCTGGCTCAATCGGGCCCTGCTGGCCGAGAAGGGACCGGCCGCGCCGCTGCGGGCGGTCTCGCTCGGGCCGAGCCTGCCGCGCACGATGCGCGGCAAGAGTACGGCAGTCGCGGTGAATACGATCGCCGATTTCCGCGTGCGGGACGCGATGTCGTCTTCGGCGTTTGAAGCGATGTACGACAAGTCCTCTGACACTGTGCTGCATGGAACCGGCAAAGAGACCTTCGAGGCGGTGAAGATTCTCAAGTCGATTCAGGAGCAGAACGTGCCGCCCGCCAATGGAGCGACCTATCCACAGGGGCGTTTTGGACAGAGCATGCAGCAGATCGCGCGGCTCATCAAGGCCGACGTCGGCGTGGAAGTCGCGTTCGCCGATTCGGGCGGCTGGGACACGCACTTCAACGAGACGCCTCTGCTCGCCAATCTGCTGCGCGAATTCGGCGCGGCGTTGGCGGCGTTTCACCAGGACCTGGGCGACAGGATGAACGACGTGGCGTTAGTGACAATGAGCGAATTCGGCCGCACCGCCAAAGAGAACGGTACGCGCGGGACTGACCACGGCCACGCCAACGTCATGTTCGCCATGGGCGGCGGCATCCGGGGCGGCCAGGCGCTGGGCAAATGGCCGGGACTGGAAGCCGAGCAGTTGTATGAGCGCCGCGATCTGGCGGTGACCACCGACTTCCGCGATGTGCTGGGCGAGATGGTGGCCCGGCATCTCGGCAACCGCAAGCTGGAAGGCGTCTTCCCCGGCTACAAGCTGGACGAGAAGAACTTCCGAGGTGTGCTGGCATAGGGGGCGGCAGAGTCTTTGCTCGATTCTACGGCTGCAGTGCAAATGGATAACACCCTGGGACCCGTCTCCATGCGCGCCTCGGCCGTCCATTCGACCGAGGAGCCTAAGTATTCTTAACAAACAAGAACGCTTGACACAAAAACCCTCTACATGTCAAGGCAAAGTAGAAATGTCCTAATGGGCGCAAAGTAGAAATGTCCTGTTTTGCGGTCATGCTGCGGAGTGCGGGTTTACAGTGGAGAGGATTCTCTTGGAGGTCGCGCTTCAGGGGA
>Ga0073936_10001921_pt1 | contig 31594 bp, 28 predicted proteins | sample AliMusrvi5mmetaG_FD_87041 | JGI IMG/M metagenome (GOLD analysis project Ga0073936, IMG submission 87041) | Freshwater lake bacterial and archeal communities from Alinen Mustajarvi, Finland, to study Microbial Dark Matter (Phase II) - Alinen... | ecosystem: Environmental > Aquatic > Freshwater >...
CTGCGGGTTGAGGATGTTGACGTTGTTGTCCCAGTACCAGACGTAATTGCTGTTGGAGCGGTTGTCGGAAACAGAGGCGTCGTCGGTATACGTATAGACGAGGTTGTGATGGGAATTGGTGACGCTGACCGTGTTGCCCTCGAAGTTCACCACGCAGTTGACGCAGCTCGACAGGTTGCTGTCGCAGTGGATCTGGTTGTTGGTGGCGTTCCAGTTGCCGTTGCAGTTGACCGTGTTGGTGGCCGCGGCCGAGGAGCGCAGCGTGGTGAAATCCAGCACGGGCAAAGATGGGACCGCGAAGCCGGACCACCACTCCAGGTTGTCCGTATTGGGCGGGGTCAGGCCGTTGGTGTCGTAGGGCAGGACCGCCTGCTTGGAGAGCTTCCTGGGATAGTGCTGGTTGAGCCCGTTGCCCGTGATGTTGATGTTGTTCTGGGCCAGCATGGGCCCCCAGTGCACGATGGCCGACCCGGCCTCGGTGAGGGTGCCTCCGGTCATAAGGGCGCCCGGAGCGCTGGTGTTCTTGTACACCGCCTTGATGGAGCGGGTCTCCCGGCTCAAAGCGTCGCGGCCCTCGCCCCAGATCTGGACCCACCCGCCGCTCACGGCGGAGAACTGGATGCGGTAGCTGCCGCCCGGCACGTCCGTGTAGGTGGTGTCGAAGTTGTATCCGGCGATCGCGGTCCCGGCCGCAGCGGCGACCCAGGTGGACGTGGTGCTCGCGAGCTTCCACACGCCGCGGTCCACCGCGGCCTCGGCCAGGTTGAAGGCCGTGGTGCTCTGCCGGTTCTTGACGGACATCTTCATGTCCGTCTGCACCCACTTCACGATCGCGGGCACGATGATCAGCAGGATGGCCAGCAGGATGACGACGCCGGCCAGGATCTGGCCGCGCGCGGAGTCGGCCCGGCGCTGGTTCTGGTCCATATCAGTCCATGACCCGCACCTGCTGGGAGGCCATGTGCAGGGCCTTGATCTGGCCCTGGTAGATGGTCTGCTGCAGGGTCATCGAGACGGAGACGATGCTCATGTTGTCGGAACGCGGGAACGAGAACGCCATATAGGTCAAGCTGGTGGTGAACGTGTGGACGTTGGACCCCACCTGCTGCATGAGCTTATTGCCGCTCTGATAGAAGCACATGGTCGTCCCCTGCTCCTTGGTGAAGGTGATGCGCGAATAATACGGCTGGCCCGAGACCTGGTCTATGGTGATGGTGCCGCTCTGCGCCTGGCGCAGCTCCCGGGTGATGATGTACATGATGCCGCGCGCCTGGCCCTGCAGGTCGGCGCGGGCGCGGCTGAGCATCATGAACCGGTTGGATTGGATGAGCAGGGTGGGCGCCACCGCGGCGATCATGCCCATGATGGCCACCACGAGCATGGCCTCGGTGAGGGTGAAGGCCGGCCGCGCCCGAGCGCACCGGCTCACCATGTGAAATTCACCCCCGACACCGTCTGCCCCGAGTAGACCTGATTGCCGGTCGCGGTCTGGGGCGTGATGGTGACCCCGCCGCTGGAGCTGATGACGGAATAGTAGGCTCGGACATTGTAGGCCGGGCTGGTGCTCTGGCGCACCCCCAGCGTGTAGCTGCCGTCCTCCAGGCTGGAGGTCGCGTAGATGGCGGCGCTGGTGAGGCTGGCGGTGCTCAAAACCGGCGGCGGGGTGGGCAAGGTCGAGGTGGAGGCGATGATGAGTATCCCGCTCTTAATAGGGTTCGCGCTCGATCCCAAATAGACGTTCCCCGAGATGTAGCCCAGGGCCCCGCTGACCGTGAAGGTCGCGCTGAAAACGGTCTGCCCGGCCTGGATGGTGACGACGGTGAAGGATGGGGAGACGCTCTCCAGGGTGTCGACCTCCCCCATGATCGTGTAGTTGCCCGTGGACGCGCTCATGGTGAAACGGCCGCTGCTGTTGGAGACCGCCTGGTCGTGAGCCTGGCCGTTGCTGTCGAAGAGGGCCATGGCCACGCCGGGCAGGGCGTTGCTGCCGTCGCGCGTGACGAAGCCGGTGACCGAGCCGCCCTGGGAGAGCATGAAGTTGACGTTATTGGTGACCACGCCGAGGCTCACCGGGACCGCGGCCGAGGTCAGGGCGATGTAGCTGGTGCTGGCGCCCGGGTCGCCGCCCTGGTTGGCGATCAGGTCCACCAGGCCCGGAGCGACGCGCAGGATGTAGCGGCCGGTGCTGTCGGTGTTGGCCACGGGGCCGGCCCAACCGGGGTTGACCGGGAAGCCCGACAGGGGGACGCCGGCGACGTTGGTCACTTTTCCTATGATGAAGCCCACGGTGGAGATCTGGCTGAGGAAGGTGGCGGTGCTCGAGAACTGGTAGGTGGAGCCCGCGGAGGCGATGGCCACCGTGGCCAGCTGGCACTCGTAGCCCCGGCTGGCGATGTAGACGGACCAGGTCCCGGTGGCGACGGGGGTCAGGGTGAAGGCGGCGTAGGGCGGATTGCCCACGGCCACCGCGGACATGGGAGAGGAGAGCGTGTCCGAAGCCGAGATCACCCCGCCCACCGGGACCTTGCCCGCTACGAAGGGCACGACCGGACTGATGGTGTTGTGAGGCGGCAAGCCTGGGGTGACCCCCGGGGCCGTGGCCGTGGCGAAGTCCACGGTGTTGTTGGATGAGTCATAGGCCGGGCCCCAGAGCGCGCTGACGCCGGCCGTGCTGGCGAAGCGCACCAGCTGCTCCGGGATCTGCAAGCCGTTGCCGCTGGGCATGGTGATGCAGGTCCCTTCGCAGTGCGGCGGGACGTTGCTGTGCGTCCAGCCGACCCCGTCGATGACATTGCCGGCCTGGTCGCTCAGCCAGAAAGTGCCGTCGTGGGTGGGGTTGAGCAGCATCTTGACCGGAGGGTTGGACGTCGTGTTCCAGCTGAAGTTGCAGCTCCCGGCCTGGCAGGTAGGCGCGGGCGGCCCGGGCGGGGAAGCCATGGTCACGGCGCCGAAGGTGAACGGCGGCGAGGCGGTCCCGGTGCAGAGGGCGGGCACGGTGTCCGTGAAAACGGCGTCGGCCGTGACCTGCACCCCGCCCGCCGAGAAGGTCTGGGTGTTGGCGATGACGTAGTAGCCGCCCGAAGCGATGGCGACGTTGTAGTAGATCAGGGGGACGCCGTAGGTGCTGTCGGCACACATCACGTTGTTGGAGCTGGGGCAGTTGCTCTGCATGTTGAGCTTGAGGGGCGGCGGATTGCCGCCGATGGTGATGGGAGCGGTAGTAGGATTGTAGAGCTCCACGTATTCGGCCACGAACCCGCTGGGCTGCGTGGTCCCGATCACGACCTGGCTGATGACCGGGCCGGTGTTCAGCCAGGCCACGCCCACCACGGAGCCGGAGCTCATGGGCAGCAGGGAGAACGGCTGGGTGACGCTCTGGTTGGCCGCCACGTTGACGGGCACGATGGATGTGAAGAAGCCCCGGGACGAGGCCACCACGTTGTAGCTGCCGGGCGCGAGATTGATCCCGTAGTTGCCGTTGGCGTCGGCGCTGTCCTGGTAGCCCATGTCCTGGGCGGCCATGACCAGGGCCCCGGCGACGCCGGCCCCGCCGACGGCATTGGTGACCCGCCCCCCGATGACCCCGTTGGCCATGACCGTGTAGGGATTGCTCATGACGCTGGAGACCTGCAGCAGCTTTTTCTCCCCGCCCTGCTTCCAGACGACGCTCACCGTGATGAGCCGCAGCCCCATGTCCGGCGCGTCGGGCGCGAGCGTCACGATCCGGCCGGAGTTCTCCTCCGCGGTCTGGATGTAGGTCAGCCGGGTGAAATTGATGCCGCCTTCCAGGACGTTCTCCGGGGGGAAGTAGCCGGTGTCGTAGGGGATGGCCGGATCGTAGTCGCTGTTGAACGCAGGCATCGAGGTCACGATGACGGTGTAGTAGGTCTGCTGCTTGATGATCTGCATCTTCTCCTGCATCAGATTCGCGGCCAGAGTCTTGGATTTGGAGGCCTGGATGGACCGCTGGAGGCCGGTGAAGGCCGCGACCAAGCCCACGATGGCGGTGGTCAGGATGACGACCGCGACCAAGAGCTCAACGAGTGTGACGCCCGGAGATTTCCTCATGCTCCATGCCCTGGCCAGCTTCGTGGTAGAAGTATATGGTGTTTCCTTCCCCAATTCAAGAGAGTTCGCTGGCCCACCCAGGTCATTTTAACCGAGCCGGGTCAAAGGGAACTCAAATCGCCGGCGGAGGGGCAGGCACCCCAAGTATAGAGCGCCCGCCGGCAGGCGTCAATAAAAACGGAGTCACCCCGAGTCAGCGGATGTCAGCCAGAGAGCAGGATCGTCGCTGGGATAGCCTGGTCTCCGGGGGACACATCTCAGGGTATCGGAAGCGCCATGCGCTCCAGGCAGGCCCCCCCAAGAGGGCCTGGCAAAGGTTATAATACATACGCCGTCGCAGTGAGTCCCTGGAGAGGAGGCGCTATCCATGAAGTGCCCGAAGTGCGGCTTCGATTCTCAGGAAGACCGGAGCTGGTGCGAATTCTGCGGCGAGCCGTTTCGCAAGGAAAAGCCCGAAAGCCAGATGAACCAGGCCGCCCAATTCATCGAGGGGCTCGGCTGGAAGATCCTGGAACGCGGATGGAAATGCGCCGAAGGGATGGCCGACTTCATCTGCCGCGAGAACGATGTTCTCGTGTTCATCGACGTCCAATCCGACCCGTCGGGGTCTCTGGGATCGTCGAAATACGTGCTCGACGGCGCCGCCCAAATGACCGCGCTGAAGATAGCGCGCAAGTTCCTGGAATCTCGGAATGCCCCGGCCCACAAAGTGCGCTTCGACGTCATCATCCAGACCGAGACCTCCACGCGCCACCACAGGGACGTCCTGGGAAAGAAGTAGGGCCAGCCGATCGCGGAAGGCGCAACGGCCTCGCGGCGGGCCGATCCGCCCGCCTGCACCGGGATGTTCCTGGGCCAGCGCTGTCAGGCCTCGTCCGCCGACGTGCGTCCAGGGCCGCCGGGGCGCTAGGCCGGCGTCAGGAGCACTCGGAGAAGCCGCAGTCGTGGCAGGTCGGACCCGAGCAGCCCGACTCGTAGGACACGTTGGAGGAGTAGCACTTGGGGCAGTACTCCGCCTTGGGCAAAGCCAAGCCTTCGAGCTTGGACTTCTGGGCCGCGTCCTCGCCGTTGGTGAGCCAACCGGTCTTCTTGAGGTGCTGCCGCAGGGCCACCGAGATGGCGTGGGCGACCGAGTTGATGCGGTTCTCGCCGAAGCCCACGGGCTTGTCGCCCTTGACCGAGTTGAGGTGCTTGAGCACCTTCAGGGGGTCGCCGCCTTCCGCGAAATACTTGGAGAGCAGGATGCCCACCAGCGAGGTCAAAGCCGAGATCTCGGTGCCCAGCGGCGGGATGTTCGTGAAGACCTGGTAAGGGCCGCGCTCGTCGTAGTTGATGTGGATGTGCAGCGGGCCGTAGCCGGTCTTGATCTGGTAGTACTCGGAGGAGGCGCCGAAGGCGGTCTCCGGGTCGCGGCGCTTGCTCTTCGACGGGGCCGGGGCGAGGTTCAAGACCTGCTGGGCCTTGGAGCCGTCGCGGTAGATGGTGATGCCCTTGCAGCCCAGCTCGTAGGCCAAGACGTAGGCGTTGCGCACGTCGACCACCGTGGCCGTGGCGGGCAGGTTGATGGTCTTGGAGACCCCGTTGTCCGTGTATTTCTGGAAGGCGGCCTGGATCTGGATATGGTACTCCAGGGAGACATCGTGGGCGGTCGGGAAGAGCCGCTGGATTTCGGCCGGGATCTCCGCGATGCCGCGCACCGCCTTATGGTTCTCGCTGATGCGGTTCCAGAGGTCGCTTTCCTTGAGGCCGAAGAAGTCGTGCTTCTCCGCGACCTCCTTGAAGAGCGGGTTGACCTCGAAGAACACGTCCTTCTCGGCGGGCGCCTCGCCCTTCTTGATCGCCTCCAGGGCCTTGGCGTTGTAGCGCGTGTAGGCGATGGCGAAGAAGGGCTCGATGCCGCTGCCCTGCAGGCCCGCGGCGATGGCGATGGTCCCGGTCGGCGCGATGGTGGTGCGGGCGCAGTGCCGCGGGGTGCGCTTCTCGCCGCGGAAGTGGATGCTCTCGGGGTCGTAGATGGAGTTCTTCCAGTTCGGGAAGACCCCGCGCGACTGGCCCAGGGCCTCGGAGGCCGCCAGAGCGGTGTCGTTGATGTAGCGCATCAGCTTGTTGGCGAACTCCAGGGCGGCCGGCGAGTCGAAGGGGATGCCCAGCTTGACCAGGGTCTCGGCGAAGCCCATCACGCCCAGGCCGACGCGGCGGTTGCCCTTGGCCATGCGCTCGATCTCGGGCAGGGGATAGTTGTTGACCTCGATGACGTCGTCGAGGAAGCGCACCGCGGTCTCCACGGTCGCGGCCAGACGCTTGAAGTCGAAGGTCCCCTCCAGGGCGGGGCCGGTCACGAAGTTGGCGAGGTTGACCGAGCCCAGGTTGCAGGGCTCCCAGGCCAGCAGCGGCTGCTCGCCGCAGGGGTTGGTGGCCTCGATCTGGCCGATGGCCGGCGTGGGGTTGGAGCCGGACTTGTTGATGCGGTCGATGACGATGAAGCCCGGGTCGCCGGATTTCCAGGCGCACTCCACCATGAGGTCGAAGACCTCCTTGGCCCGCGCCCGTCCCGTCACTTCCTTGGTGCGCGGGTTGACCAGGTCGTACTCGGCGTCGGCGGCCACGGCCTTCATGAACTTCTCGTCGATGGCGACCGAGACGTTGAAGTTCTCCATGATCGCGGACTGCGACTTCATGGTGATGAAGTCCTTGATCTCCGGGTGGCTGTAGTGCAGGATGCCCATGTTGGCGCCGCGGCGCGTGCCGCCCTGCTTGACCACGTCGGTGAGCTTGTCGAAGAGCTGCATGAAAGACAAGGCGCCCGAGGCCACGCCCTGGGTCTTCTTGACGATGTCGCCCTTGGGCCGCAGCGCGCTGAAGGCGAAGCCCGTGCCGCCGCCGGACTTCTGGATGAGCGACTGCGCCGACAGCGACTTGGTGATGGCCTCCATGGAGTCCGGCACGGGCAGCACGTAGCAGGCGGAGAGCTGCTGGAGGTCGCGGCCCGCGTTCATCAGGGTCGGGGAGTTGGGCAGGAAGTCCCAGCCGGAGAGCATCCCGTAGTAGCGGTCGCGCCAGAGGTCGGCGAGCTTGCGCGCCTCCGGCACCGAGGCGTAGGCGGCCTCCAGGTTCTTGAAGAGGCGGGTGAAGTTGGCCTCGCGCAGGCCGGACTCGGCCAGGCCGTCGTGGAACAAGACCAGGCGCGAGGGCCTCACCCCCGCCGGGGCGGCCGCGGGCTGGGCGCTGTAGTGCACGCCGGCGAAGACCCCCCAGTCCTCGGCCTCGGGATGGGCCAGGAGCTCGGCCAAGGAGATGTTGTGCGCCACTCCGTCGAGCCAGGTCTCGATGGAGTGGCTGTTGCGCAGGTACTTGTCCTTGATGACCTTGAGCTGGTTCTCGGTGACTTCGATCTTGGGATGCTTGCGCGAAGAGTAGTGGGCGGCGGGGGCGGGCTTGTTCTTCAAAGGGGGTCTCCTTGCGGCTGGAATGTGAGGACAGTGTAACAGCGTGCCCACGGGTTGTCAAATTCTCCGACGAGGGGGGGTCCCGCGGACCCTGCTTCAAAATATTGTGTAATATACGACACTAATCAACACTGAATGATTTCAAATAACCTCTTATCGCGCACAGAAATGAATAGACGCTAAACCGGAGCGGCGATTCCAGGATTACCCGCGGCGTGGCTCCTAGCTACGCGCGCGTACGGCACATGACCGCAACACATCTCCCGATGACGGTCAGTGCCAGCGGGCTACCGCCCGCTGGGGATGAGCAGAAGCAGGGGTGCGGCGGCCGCGGCGCAAGCCGCCCCCAGATAGAACGGCGCCGCGGCCGAGACATGGCTCCACAGCCAGCCCGCGGCCAGGCTCGCGGCCAAAGCCAGGACGCCGCTGGCGCCCTGGAACACGCCCAGAGCCGTGGCCCGGTTCTCCGGGACGCAGCGCTCCGCCACCGCCGCCTTGAGCGCGCTCTCCGCGAGCGCGCCGTAGAATCCATAGACCGCGAAGAGCAGCCAGAACCAAGGCCCCGACCCGACCCGCGCGAAGCCCAGGTACACGGCCGCGAACACGGCCAGGCCCGCGGCCAAGGTCCGCGCGCGCCCCAGCCGGTCCGCCAGGGCTCCGGCCGGGGTGGCGGCCACGGCATAGACCGCGTTGTAGAGCACATAGGCCAAGACCACGCGCGTCGGGCTCAGGCCGCCGTGCGCGGCCCTCAGGAGCAGGAACGCGTCGCTCGAGTTGCCGACGGAGAACAGGCCGTAGACGAGCAGGAACCTTGTGTAGTCTGGTGTAAAAATTCCCTTCGCGGCGCGAAGCACCGCGAAGCCCGCTTCCCCCCCGCGGGGGGAAGCGGTGCCGTCGGGGGGCAACCGTCGTTCTTCCACGAACGCCGCCAGAACCAGCACGCCCAGCGCGGCCGGGACCGCGGCGATGAGGAAGATCGGACGGTAGCCCAGGCCGCAGACCGAGAGCAGGAAGACCGTGACCAATGGCCCGGCCACGGCGCCAGCCGTGTCCATGGCGCGGTGGAAACCGAAGGCCAGCCCCAGATGCTGCGGCTCGGTCGAGGCCGTGATCAGCGCGTCGCGCGCGGAGGTGCGCACCCCCTTGCCCGTCCGGTCGAGGAACCGGCAGAACAGGACGAAGGGCCAGGTCCCGGCCAGGGCCAGGAGGGGCTTGCTCGAAGTGGAGAGCCCGTAGCCCCAGAGCACGAACGGCTTGCGCCGGCCGGCGCGGTCCGACCACAGGCCGCTGGCCGCCTTGAGCAGGCTCGCCGTGGCCTCGGCCACGCCCTCGATGAGGCCCACCACGGTCATGGGCGCGCCCAGGACGGAGGTGAGGAACAGGGGCATGACGGGGTAGAGCATCTCCGAGGAGATATCGGTGAGGCCGCTGACCACGCCCAGGAAGACCACGTTGCGGCCGATGGCCTCCATAAAAGGACGTCTATTCTCCGCCGCTGCCATGTCCACGCGCGCCTGGGATTCTTTTTGATGATACCATTTCAGAAATTCTTGCCCAACGGGCCAGGATTTGATATCGTATATCCCTTATGTACGCGATCATAGAGACCGGCGGCAGACAGTTCTGGGTATCCCCTGGCGAGACCATCCGCGTGGAGAAGCTCGTGGCGGAGCCCGGCAAGGAGCTGACCCTCAAGGCCCTCTGGGCCGTGGGTGACGCTCCGGAAGGCAAGGAAGCGGCGAGCTCCCAGACGGCGCAGGTCACGGCCGAGGTGGTCAAGCAGCTCCGCGGCCCCAAGATCATCGTCTTCAAAAGGCGGATGAAGAAGGCCTACCGCAAGACCAAGGGCCATCGCCAGAGCTACACCGACCTCCGCATCAAGACTATTTCCATCAACTGACATGGCACACACTAAAGCGCAGGGCTCTTCCAGCAACGGACGCGACAGCAACGGACAACGCCTCGGCGTGAAGCGCTACGGCGGCCAACGCGTGCTCGCGGGCGCGGTCATCGTGCGCCAGCGCGGCACCAAGTTCCTCCCCGGCCTCAACGTGGGCCGCGGCAAGGACGACACGCTCTTCGCCAAGGCGGACGGCGTGGTCGCCTTCCAGTGGGCGCACAAGGACAAGAAGCGCGTCAGCATCTTGCCCGCGGTCGCCTGACCGGGCCCGGAACCCTCCGGCCGGATCCGCTTTGGAGTTCATCGACAAGGTCCGTCTTTTCGTCACGGCCGGCAATGGCGGCAACGGCTGCCTCTCCTTCCACCGCGAGAAGTTCATCGAGTTCGGCGGGCCCGACGGCGGCGACGGCGGCCACGGCGGTTCCGTGTATCTGGAAGCCTCCCCCCAGCTGACCACGCTCCTGGAGCTCGCCCGCAGGCCGCATCTGCGCGGCTTTGACGGCATGCCCGGCAAGGGCAAGGGCAAGACCGGGGAGTCCGCGGCGGACACGGTGGTGTACGTGCCCGCGGGCACCATGATCTACCGCGACGGCATCCTCCTGGCCGACCTCTCCGAGCCCGGCCAGCGGGTCCTGGCCGCGGCCGGCGGCCGCGGCGGCCGCGGCAACCTCTCCTTCAAGAGCCGCCGCGTGATCACCCCGCGCCTCTGCGAGCGCGGCGAACCGGGAGAGAATGTCGAGCTCGCAGTCGAGCTCAAGCTCCTGGCCGACGTGGGCTTCGTGGGCTTTCCCAACGCGGGCAAGTCGAGCCTCCTGGCCCGGGTCTCCAACGCCCGGCCCAAGATCGCGGACTACCCCTTCACCACGCTGTCGCCGAACCTGGGGATCGTGGAGCACAAGGCCACGAGCTTCGTGGCCGCGGACATCCCGGGCCTCATCGAAGGCGCCCATGCCGGCAAGGGCCTGGGCACGGAATTCCTCCGCCACATCGAGCGCACGCGCGTCCTGGTGCACCTCGTCGACCCCCAGGGCTACGGCGGCCGTTCGGCCCTGCCCGGCATCAAGGACATCGAGCACGAGCTTAAGTCCTTCTCGCCGCGGCTGGCGGCCAAGCCGCGCCTGCTGGCGGTCAACAAGATCGACCTGCCCGGCGGACGGGAGGTCCTGCGCGCGGTCAAGGCCCGCTATCCGCGCCGGACCTTCGGGATCTCGGCCGCGACGGGCGAGGGCGTGGCCGCGCTGCTGGACCGCGTCATCCGCGAGCTGTCCCACCTGCCCCCGGGGCCGGTGGTCTTCCCGCCCCCCGCCTCCGAAGGCCGCGCCCTGCGCATGGACCCCGGCTTCCGCGCCCGGTCCCTGGGCGGGGGCCGCTTCGAGCTCACCGGCCGCTTCGTGCTGCGGGCCGCGGCCATGCTGGAGGCGAGCCTCCCCGAGGCGGTGGAGCGGTTCCAGACGGCCCTGAAGCGCATCGGCGTGGACAAGGCCCTCAAACGCCTCGGCGCCCGGGAAGGCGACCGGGTGCGCTGCGGCGATTTCGAGTTCGAATGGACGGAGGCGACGCGCCGGCCGCTGCCGCGCCTCATGGGCGACCGCCGCACCCGCATCGGGATGGGCAAGAAATGAACGCCCTCGATGCCTACGCGGCGCGGCTGGCCGACCCCTCCGACCCGGACGAGGCCCAGGCCTTCTGCCTGCGCCTGGCCTCCGAACGCCGCGGCTTCGACCTGGTGCGGCGCTGCGCCCCCCGGCGCCTGCGGCCGCACATCGCGGCCCTTTATGCCTTCGCCCGCATCGCCCAGGACATGACGGAGGACCCGGCGCACGCGGGCGCGCGGCGCCAGCGTCTGGAGGACTGGCGCCGCCAGCTCCGGGAGCTGGGCAGCCGCCCCCCGGAGCATCCGGTTTTCGCGGCCCTGGGGCGCACGCTCCAGGAGTTCTCCCTGCCCGCCGCCCTTTGCGACGACGTCATCTCGGCCTGCCTGCAGGACACGACGCAGAGCCGCTACCGGACCTACGACGAGCTCCTGGGACTCTGCCGCCGCGCGGCCGACCCGCTCGGACGCCTCCTTTTTATGATGCACGGCCACCGCGAGGAGTCGGTGCTGCGCTACTCCGACGCACTCTGCTCGGGCCTGCTCATGACCCGCTTCTGGCGCGACCTGGCCCTGGACCTCAAGCGCGACCGCATCTACATCCCCGAAGAGGATTCCCAGGCCTTCGGCTACACCGAGGCGGACCTACGCATGGGCGTGTGCAACGAGAAGTTCCGGGAGCTGATGAAGTTCGAGATCAACCGTACGCGCGCCCTCTTCGAACAGGCCCGGCCCCTACCGGACAAGCTGCCGCGCCTCTTGGCCTGGCAGGTGCGCCTGGCCTGGTACGGGGGGCGCGAGACCCTGCGCCGCATCCGCAAGCGGGGCTTCGACACGATCACGCACCGGCCCCGGCTCTCGCGCTGGGACTGGCTGCCGCTGATCCTGCGCGCCGTCCTCAAGCCATGACCGCCGACACCCTCCCCTCGCCGTGAGCGCTGAAAGAAAATCCAATTTCTTCCTGGGCTTCCTGTTCCTGCCCCGGGCCAAGCGCGAGGCGCTCTCCGCGGTCTACGCCTATTGCCGGCTCATCGACGACATCGTCGATTCCGGAGCGGCGACCAAGGACGAGGCGCGGCGGGATCTGGCGTTCTGGAGGGAGGAGGTGGACCGCCTCTACTCGGGCTCGCCCACCCATCCCGTGGCCGTCCGCCTGCTGCCCCACGTGCGGACCTACCGCCTCCCCAAAGACGGGTTCCTCGAGATGATCCGGGGCTGCGCCATGGACCTCGACGGCGCGCGCTACCAGACCCCCGAGGAGCTGGAGAGCTACATGCGCGGCGTGGCCTCCTCCGCGGGGCGCCTGGCCGTGGAGATCTTCGGCTACCGGGCCACCCCGGCCGAGCGCATGCGCGAGTTCGCGACGCTCTTCGGCTACGCCTTCCAGCTCACCAACATCATCCGCGACGTGGGCGCCGACCTCGAGCTCGGCCGCGTCTACATCCCGGCCAGCGACATGACGGAGGCCGGCTACAGCGCCGAGGCCCTGCTGCGGCGCGAGCACAACGCGGCCTTCGACCGTCTCATGCAAGCCCTCTACCGCCGGGCCCAGACCTACTACCAACGGGCCCGCAGCCTGGTGGATTTCCGCGACCGGCCGGCTCTCCTGCCGGCCGAGGTCATGGCCCATATCTACGAGGCCCTACTGGAGGACATCCGGCGGGACGACTTCCGGGTCCTCTTCCACCGCCACAGCCTGCCCCCCTGGCGCAAGGCGGTCCTGGCCGGCAAGGCCTGGCTCTACTGCCACGGGCTCTGAATCCAGACCGCCGGGGTCTGAAATTTAGTATCGTGTCCCCCGATTCGTAAGGAGACGCCATGCTGAAATCAGACAAATGGATTCGCCGGATGTGTCTGGAGCATAAGATGATCGACCCCTTCGTCGAACGCGTCGACGGACAGGGCCGCATCTCTTACGGCCTCTCGTCCTACGGCTACGACATCCGGCTCGCCGACGAGTACAAGATCTTCACCAACGTCTTCGGGGCCATCGTGGACCCCAAGGCCTTCGACCCCAAGTCCTTCGTGGACTACCGCGGGCCGCACTGCGTCATCCCGCCTAACTCCTTCGCCCTGGCGCGCTCCGTGGAGACCTTCGCCATCCCGCGCCAGGTCCTGGCCGTCTGCCTGGGCAAGAGCACCTTCGCCCGCTGCGGCATCATCGTCAACGTCACGCCCCTGGAGCCCTGCTGGACCGGGCACCTGACCATCGAGATCTCCAACACCACGCCGCTGCCCGCCAAGGTGTATTCGGGCGAGGGCATCGCGCAGCTCCTGTTCTTCGAGGGCGACGAGCCCTGCGAGACCAGCTACGCCGACCGCCAGGGCAAGTACCAGGCCCAGGTGGGAGTCGTCCTGCCGCGCGTGCGCTCGGGGCAGGGCTGACGGACGCCGCGGCGATGATCCTCGGTCTCGGCGCCGCCCTGATCCTCGCCGCGGGCCCGGCCGCGGCCGCCGGGCCGGCCTCGGGGCCGGACGACCACCGCGCCCCCGTCGAGAATCTCGCGCAGTCCTCGGCCCGGGACCAGAGGCAGGAGACCCTGCAGGATCTGTGGCAGAGGGGCATCCTGGGCGCGGACATGAACCAATGGAGCCCGGAGGACCTGGCGCTGCTGCGGCGCATGAGCCAAGCCGAGGCCGCCGGCGCCCTGGGGCTGCTGCGGCGGCATTTCGTGTCCTCGAAAGGCCTCGTGCTGCGCGACCATCCGGCCGGCGCGAGCTCGACCCGCCTGCGGCTGACCCGCCTGGGCTACGAGAAGTACATCGCCATCGAGTCCCAGGAAGCGCTGCTGTACTTCGAGTCCAAGGAGGTCGAGACCAAGTGGGCGTACTGGCTCACGAACCTCGACGGCCGGCCGCTCTTCGACCGGGGCAGCGGCCTCCTGACCGAGGCCGGAGAGGAACTCTACGCGCGCGCGCTCGCCAACCGCCCGACCTTCTGGAAACTGCGCACGGGCGAGGTCCGAGGCAACCGGGCCGTGCCGCCGGAACTGCGGCCCCGCCCCGCGCCCCCGGCGCCGGCGCCCGCCAGCGCCCGCCCGGCGGCGGCGCCCGCCGCACGGCCGCCGGCCGTGTCCACGACGCCGGCCGCAGGCGCGCCCCCCAAGAGCTAGGATCGGCCCGCCCCTCCCGCGGGGCGCCGGCCTCCGCCGCGCCGCCGGGCTCCCGCTGTCGCTGATTTTTTAAGAAATGGTATGCTTCCCTGGTGAATCCGCCGGTGCCGGTCGTCATCCTCTGCGGTGGACGGGGCACGCGCCTGCGTGAGGGCAAGCGCGAGATCCCCAAGGCCCTCGTGCCCATCGGCGGCGTCCCCATCCTGCTGCACATCATGAGGCTCTACGCGAGCCGCGGCTTTTCGGACTTCGTGCTCTGCCTGGGCTATCGGGGCGGACAGATCCGGCGCTTCTGGGCGCGGCCGCCGCGCGAGGCGCGCGGCTGGCGGGTCGACTGCGTCGACACCGGCGTCGACACCAACACGGCCGGCCGCCTCAAGCGCGCGGCCCCGCATATCCGCTCCGCCGACTTCTTCGCCACCTACGGAGACGGCCTCTCCGACATCGACCCGCGCGGCCTGCTCGCCTATCATCTGCGGCACGGCCGCGCCGCCACGATGACCTGCGTCAAGCCCCCGATCCAGTTCGGCGTCGCCGAGCTCGGCCCCGGCCGCCGAGTGACCGCCTATGTGGAGAAGCCGCCGAGCGAGAAGTGGGTCAATGGCGGCTTCTTCGTGTTCCAGCGCCGGATGCTCTCCTACATCCGAGGCGACGAGGTCCTCGAGCAAGGGCCGTTCGCGCGCCTCACGCGCGCCCGCGAGCTGGTCGCCTACCCCTTCCGCGGCTTCTGGAACTGCATGGACACCTACAAGGACAATCTGCGGCTCAACGAGCTCTGGGACGGCGGCCAGGCCCCCTGGCGGGTCTAAGGACGGCCGGGCCGAGCGAGATCATCGGCGTACCAGGCGATCGTGCGCCGCAGCCCCTGAGCCAGGGAGAGGGTCGGCTTCCAGCCCAGCCGCTGCCGCGCCTTGCCGGCGTCCAGATGCTGGCGCAGGATCTCATGGGAGGCCTCGCCCAGGACGCGGGGCTTGAGGTCGCGGCGCCCCATCAGCCCCAGGATCATCCGCACCAGAGCGAGCACGCTGACGGGCTTCCCGGCGCTGAAGTTGAAGGCCTCCCCCGCCACCCCGGGACGGTCCGCGAACTGGGCCAGCCGCAGGTAGGCGAGGACCGCGTCCTCGATGTAGACGTAGTCGCGCAGATAGCGGCCGTCGCTGCGGATGACGGGCCGCTCGCCGCTCAGGACGGAGCGGATGGTGCCGGGAACGATCCGGCTGCCGTTGAGGTCGCCCCCGCCGTAGAGGTTGCCCATGCGCGTCACGCAGACCGGCAGGCGGTAGGTCGCGAAATAGCTGCGGGCGATCAGGTCGGCGCAGCTCTTGGAGACGTCGTAGGGATACGCGCCCTGGAGCGGCGTGTCCTCGCGGTAGGGCAGGCGCCGGTGCTCGCCGTAGGCCTTATCCGTAGAAGCCACGATGATGCGGCCGACGCCGGGCAGGCGCCGGCAGGCTTCGAGCAAAGACCACGTGCCGCGCACGTTGGTTTCGAAGGTGGAGAGCGGACCGCGGTTGGCCGTGCCCACGATGGTCTGGGCCGCGAGATGGAAGACCGTCTCGATGCCTTTCTCGTTGAGGATGCGCTCGATGAGCGCCTGGTCGGTGATGTCGCCGGGCACGAAGGCCGTCCGCTCGTTGAGCCGCTCCTGGAAGAAGACCAGCTCGGGATCGCGGTGCCAGGCGAAGACGGTGACGGCCGCGCCGCGCCCCAAGAGCGCCTTGACCAGCCAAGTCCCGAGGAATCCCGTCCCCCCCGTGACCAGGACCCGGCGGCCCTGCCAGAATCCAGCGGCAGCCATAGATCGCTATTGTACCAGATTGCGCCGGTTGCGCAAGGCCCGCCCGTTATCTAGAATAGCAGCATGGCCATGAGCGACCCGCTCTTCAGCATTGTCCTGCCATCGTACAACCGCGCGGCCATGCTGCGCTCGGCGATCGAGAGCGTGCTCTGGCAGACCTGGACGGACTACGAGTGCTTCGTCCTCGACAACCACTCGGACGATGACACGCCTCGGGTCTTCGCGGAGTACGCCCACCTCCCGAAGTTCCATTTCCAGCGCTTCGCGGAGAACCGGGGCGTCCCACAATCCCGGAACTTCGCCATCCGCAACGCCCGCGGCCGCTATATCACGTTCCTGGATTCGGATGACCTCTGGCTGCCGGATCGTCTCGCCGAGTTCCAGCGGACGATCGACCGCGCGCCCGACGCGGGCTTCATATTCTCCAACGCCTACGAGCTGCGCCACGGCCGCATCGTGGGCCGGCTCTTCGCCGAGGGCCGCGCCATCCCGGAGGGGCGCGTGCCGGGCTATTACGCCGTGGGCGAAAGCCGGCTGCCCTATGTGACGACCAACCTGGCGATCGTGCGCGAGGCCTTCGACCGGGTCGGCCTCTACCGCGCCGACGTCAAGCTGCTCGACGACACCGAGCTTTACAGCCGCATGCTCGCCGCGGGCTATCGCGTCGCCGTCATCCCCCGGCCGCTCGCCGTGCGCACCCTGCACGCGTCGCAGATCACCCACGCCTACCGGCAAGCCTTCAGCGACGCCCTCCTCTCTCTGCGGTCCGGCGGCGCGGACGAGACCACGGTGCGGGTTTACCGCGACCGGCTCGCCGCCGACGCGGCCCTCTTCCTGATCAAGTCCGGCCAGCCCGCGCAGGCCCGGCAGTTCCTGTGTGAGAATCCCGTAGGCGGCTGGCTCGGGCTCGGGGTGGGGGCCCTGGCGCGGCTCCCGGCGCCGCTCCTGCGCCTGGGGCGGGTCCTGCGCCGCGCCGCCCTCGAGCTGCGCCACGGGCCGGCCCTGCAGGGCCGGGAGTTCCGGCAGGTCGAGGAGCTCATCGCCCCCCTGCTCGGACCCCACCGCGCCTAGTCCGTCCCGGCCGGACCCTCACCCCTCTTTCAGGATCCTCCGCCGCATGCCGACCAGGGCCTGGCACCGGGCGTAGAGGCCGAGCGCCCCGAAATACAGGACCGGCGCCGCCAGGGCCAGGAGGAGCGTCGCCTGCTTGAACCAGCGGTAGCCTCCGCCGAGGGTCCGGCCCAGCTCCCCCCAGACGGCGAACGCCAGCGCCCATTGGCCGCGATAGCGGCGCAGGAAGAGCTCCTCCTGCAGGGCCTCGGCCCGTCGGCGCCGGGCCTCGCCCTCGGCGAAGGCCAAGCCCCGGGAGCGCAGGAGCCGGTCCAGCTCCGAATCGAGGATGGCGCGCACCCGCCGGCGCTCGGCCAGCCGCTCCGGGTCGCGGTAGAGCCCGGCGTAGAGGTTGGAGCCGTGCACGCGGCGCCAGGCCAGAAGCGAGAGGATGGTGCCGACCGGAGCGAAGAAGACGGCGTGGGTGTAGAGGTATTCATCCGCGCAGAAGTCGAGTCCCGCGGGGATGGGCCCGACCGAGCGCAGGATCTCCCGCCGGAAGCTCAGGCCCGTGGTGCCGGTGAAGTAGGTCCGGCCCTTGAGGAAGTCCTCCAGCCGGTAGACCGGGGGCGCCTCCGGGACCCGCCCCGGCACGGGCCGCAGCGCCGAGTCGACCTCCAGGCACCAGTGCTGCACCATCCCCAGGTCGGGCTCGCCGCGGAACCGCTCCACCACGCGCGAGACCTTATCCTCCCGCCACCAGTCGTCGGAGTCGAGCAGGCAGACGATCTCGCCCGTGGCGGCCCGGACGCCGGCGTTGATGGCCGCGGCCTGGCCGCCGCGCTCCTGATAGACGGGCTTGACGCGGCCGGCGAAGGACTCGATGACGCGCCGGGAGCCGTCGGTGGAGCCGTCGTCCACCACGACCAGTTCGATGCGCCCGGAGGGATAGCGCTGGGCCAGGACGCTCTCGATGGCATGGCCCAAGAATCTCCCATAGTTGCGGTTGTTGATGACCGCCGATACGGTGGGAAGAGTCTCCGGCATCCTGTCCGCCGCCCGGCTCAGTGGGCGGGCTCCAGGGCCGCGGGGCCCGGCGCCGCGGCCGAAGAAATGCCGCGGTCCTTGGTCCGCAGGTAATAGCCGATCATGGCCCCGGTGGCCGCCAGACCCACCCCGCCCAGGATGACCCAGACCAGCCAGGGGTGATGCATCCGCCACAGCAGGCGGGTGGCGTCCTCGACCGTGCCGCCCCGGCCGCCGTTGAGGGTGGCGGCCATGGTGTCCATGATCTTCTCCGACGGCAGGTCCTTGACCTGCGCGGCGCCCCAGCCCGCGGTCTCCACGAGATACCGCCGGGCGAAATTGATCTTGCTGCCCAGGCTCTCGTAGAGATAGCCGGAGATGAGGTTGCCCAGACCCCAGCCCACGGCGAAGGGGATGTTGGAGTAGCCCATATAGAGCGCCTTCTTGTCCGGAGGCGCGGTGAGACCGATGTATTCGGAGAACTTGGGGCTGCACATCATCTCGCCGATGGCGAAGACGAAGATGGCCAGCGCCACGACCCAGCCCGCCGCGCTGGCCCCGGCGCCCACGAAGGCCACGACCGAGACCACCATGCCCCCGATCAGGGCCACCATGGGGTGCAGCTTGCCTGTCATCCACGAGATGGGGATCATCAAGGCGATGATGGCGGCGGAGTCGATGTTGATGAGGACCTCGGGCTTGACGTAGCCATTGGCCAGGACGTAGCTGTGATTCACCCAGGCGAAGTACGGCGCGACATCGCGCGAGACCACCCATTCGTCGATGAAGTTGGGCAGCAGGTCCCAGAGCTGCATGAACATGAACCAGAACCCGCTGAAGATGGCCAGAAAGATCAGGAAGTTCTTGTCCTTGAGCGTGCTCATGGTGTCCAGGAAGGTCTGGCTCACGGTCTTGGGCTTGGCGTCCGGGGACTTCTCGGGTTCCTTATAGAATAAGAGCGTGGGGATGAAGTTGAAGGCGGTCACGCCCGCGGCGCAGAGGAAGACCAGCTTGAAGTTGGTCTGGCCGCGCAGGACGGCCGCGAGCATCGGCGCCAGGAAGCCGCCCACGTTGACCATCCAGTAGAAGATGCCCCAGGCGATGGAGCTGTTGTCCCCGGTAGAGGCCTTGGCGATGGTGCCCTGCACCGGCGGCTTGAAGATGGCCGTGCCCAGACCGATGAGACACGAGGCTCCCAAGGCGCCCCAGTAGCCGTGGGCGAAGGCGAAGGCCAGATAACCGAGGATGTTGATGCCGTAAGCCAGGTAGAGGCTCTTCTTGTAGCCGTACTGGTCCGTGAATCCCCCTGAGACCATGGGCACCAGGCATTGCACGAGCGCCCAGATGGAGAAGATGGTGCCTTTCTGGGAGTAGCTCAGGCCCATGCCGCCCTGGGCCACGGCGTAGACCATATAGAGCGGCAGGATGGCGCGCGCCCCGAAGAAGGCCAGCCTCTCGTTGGCCTCCATCCAGTTGGAGCACCAGAAATTGGATTGCAGCCCGCGGATCTGCTGCCAGACGGTGAGTTTGGTGGTCATAGGCTTGATGATATCAAGATTCCTTCTTCTCTGAGGGCTTATTTTCCTTCCGGGCCCACGCGGCGCTGGCCCCGACCGCCAGCAAGGGGACGATCGGGATGCGATAGCGGCCGCTGCCCCCGAGAGGGATGGTCACGGCGACCAGATACAGGATGCCGGCGCTCAGCAGCAGCAGCGACGTCCACCGCCGGTCCTGGAAGAGCCTCCAGCAGCCCTTCCCGAAGGCGGCGTAGAGGCCGAGCAGCAGGGCCAGCCCCCCGATCCACAACGGGACCAGGGCCGGGTGGTCTCTTTGGAATTGGAACCGGCGCGGAGGGACGGCGGCGGCGGCGGGCGGGGCGCCCACCCTCATCATGTCGACCAGCATGTCCAGGCTGGTGCCCTCGAACAGATAGAACGCGCGCTTCGCCAAGAGCTTCCCGGAGAAGGCCGGGTGGGCGGCGAGGCAGCGCAGGAAGAGCCGGCTGGAGGACTCGGCCGCGCCGAGGGAGGAGCAGGAGATCCGGTCCCGCTCGGCCTGGGTCTGGACCGGCTTGATCATCCCCGCCTCCATGGGGAGATTGGCGAACGACCAGCCGCTCATGCAGGAGAAGACCGGGCTTCCGAGCCGCGCGTTCCTGACGACCCAGAGCGCGGGGACCAGATAGACGCCCAGGAGGAAGACGAGCAGGCATCTCCTCTTGCGGAGCAGGAGGCCGGAGAGCAGCAGCGGCAGGTGGAGGGAGACCGGCCGGATCATGATGCCGACGCAGCAGCTCAGCCCGCTGCCGAGAGCCCCCAGAGGCCGGTCGTCCGGCTCCTCCAGCATCCTCCAGAACAGGAACATCGCCAAGAGGAGGACGCCCGCCGCGAGCGTGTCCGTGAGCAGAAGCGGGGTATGGATGACGCTGGCGGGCTCCAACGCCGCGAACGCGGCGGCCCAAGCGGCCCCGCGGGGCCCGCCCAGACGCGCGGCCCAATGCCAGCACAGGATGACGGTCAGGACTCCGGCCAGACACTGCAGCAGGGCCACCGGCAGCACCGGCAGCCTCGCGGGGCCGGACCACAGGGCCAGGAGCAGCGGGTAGCCCGGCGTCCGGTACCGCTCGGGACTGAACGGCGGACCCGAGTTCTCCTGGAGCCAGCCCTCGAGCCGGGCGAAGTCCCCGCGGCGCGGCACGACCTCATCGACCGCCCCGCTCCGCATCTGGAAGCTGTGGTGCAGCGCCAGGTTCCTGGCCAAGGCGAGATACTCGAAGCTGTCGGCGTAGATCAGCGCCCGGGTCGGCTGGGCCGCCACATAGCCGAAGAGGATGAGCCGGGGCAGCAGGGCGAGCGCCCAGACCCAGGCCGGAGGGCGCAGCCGCTCGGCGACGGGCCGCATCAATCGCCCCGGAACCGCGGCGTCCGTTTCTCCAGGAAGGCCCGGATGCCCTCGCCGTAGTCGTGGCTTTCGAAGACCTTCCGGCGCAGCTCCTCCACGCGTTCGAAGGTCTCGGGGCTGATGGGATGCGCCCCGGAGAGGATGCGGAACTGCTCCTTGATGACGGCGACCGAGAGCGGCGAGTGCGCCGTGACCTTGCGCGCCAGGCGGAAGGTGAACTCCTCGAGCTGCTCGGGCGGCACCAGGTGGTTGAGGATGCCGAACTCCAGGGCGCGGGCCGCATCGACGGGCTCGGCCGTGAAGAACATCTCCTTGGCGCGGTTCAAGCCCAAATGGTTGATGAAGTGGAGGATGCCTGAGGCGTTGTAGGGGATGCCCACCTTGACCGGCGTGATGGCGAAGGCGGCCGTGGGGTCGCCGACGGCCATGTCGCAGGTCAGGGCGAGGTCGCAGGCCCCGCCCCAGACCCCGCCGCGCACCATGGCGATGACCGGGCCGGGGAAGGATTCGACCGCGCGCAGGGCCCGCTCCAGCGGGCTGTCGTAGCACAAGGGGTCGTGCTGGGACTTCTCGATCTCGGCGAGGTCCACCCCCGCCGACCAGCACTTGGACCCGGCGGCCGCGGCCAGGACCACCACGGGCACGCGCTCGGCGCGCAGGCGCTCCAGGCTCGCGGTCAGCTCATCCAGGAGGCCCGCGCACAGGGCGTTGCGCCGCCCCGGGTTGCTGAAGGTGACCAGGCCGACCTGCTCCCGGGTCTCGGTGGTGGTAAACCCCATGCTATTGGGCGCGCACCGGCGCCTTCTCCGGCGTCTTGGCCTGGAGCGCGGCCAGGACCTTCTCCGGCGTGAAGGGCGGCGCGAAGAGCCGCACGCCCACCGCATCGTAGATGGCGTTGGCGATGGCCGGCTGCGGCCCGTTGATCCCGATCTCCGAGACCGACTTGGCGCCGAAGGGGCCGTCGGGCTCGTAAGTCGGGATGAGGATGGTCCGGAAGGGCGGCGCGTCGCCGGCGGAGTAGATCTTGTAGTTGCGGAAGGAGGAGTTGACCATGGCCCCGGCCGCGTTGAAGCGCATCTCCTCGGTGAGGGCGAAGGAGAGGCCGTTGAGGACCGCGCCGTCGTTCTGCCCCTCCGCGAGGGTCGGATTGATCGCGGTGCCGCAGTCCACCGTGGAGACGTAGGCGAGGACCTCGACCTGGCCGGTCTCAGTGTCCACCTCCACCTCCGTGAAGTGCGCGGCGAAGGGCGGCGGCGAGCTGGTCGCGGTATGCGAGGCCACGCCCATGATCTGGTGCTGGTCGTGGTAGTAGAACGCGGTGTTGGCCACCTCGGAGAGGGCGCAGGAGCGGCCGGACTTGCCCACGGCCTTGCCGTCCTTGAGGTCCACGTCCTCGAACTTCTCGTCGAGGATGCGCGCCGCGACCTTGAGGATCTGCTCCCGGACGTGCAGAGCCGCCTTCTTGACCGCGTTGCCGGAGATGAATGTGGTCGATGAGGCGTAGGCCCCTACGTCGAAGGGGGTCAGGTCCGTGTCCGAGGACAGCACGATGATGTCCTGGACCGTCACGCCCAGGACCTCGGCCGCGATCTGGGCCAGGACCGTGTCCGAGCCGGTGCCCAGGTCGGTGGCGCCCATGTGCAGGTTGAAGGAGCCGTCCTCGTTCATCTTGAGGGAGGCGGCGGCCATGTCCACTTCCGGGATGCCCGAGCCCTGCATGAGGCAGGCGCAGCCCAGGCCCCGGCGCTTGACGCCGGTCTGCGCGGCGTTGCGCTTCTTCCGTTCGTGCCAGCCGAAGGCCTCCAAGCCCTTGACGATGCATTCCTCCATGCCGCAGGAGCCGATCTTCTGCTCGATGCCCTCGCGGCCCTCGCCCATGGCCTTGAAGACCGGGGAGCCCTCGCCGGAGCGGATGTAGTTCTTGCGGCGGAACTCGATGGGGTCCAGGCCTAGTTTTTCGGCCATCATGTCCATCTGGCTCTCCCAGGCGAAGAAGCCCTGGGTGGCGCCGAAGCCTCGGTACGCCCCGCCTACGGGCAGGTTGGTGTAGACCGAGCGGCCGATGAACCGGGAGTTCTTGGCCTGGTACATGGGCAAGGTGTGGGAGCCCGAGCACATCATGACGGTCAGAGAGTGCGCGCCGTAGGCCCCGTTGTCGCAGTAGACTTCCATGTGCGCATCCGTGATGGTTCCGTCCTTCTTGGCCCCGGTCTTGAGCCGGAGCACGAAGGGGTGGCGCGTGCGCGAGGAGATGAAGGTCTCCTTGCGGGAGAGCTCGATCTTGACCGGCCGCCGCGTCGCCAGGGACAGGGCCGCGCAGACCGGCTCGAGCAGGACCTCCTGCTTGGATCCAAAGCCCCCGCCGATGCGGGGCTTGATGACCCGGATGGATTTGACCGGCAGCTGCAGGACCCGGGCCGTGATGCGCCGGCAGTGGAAGGGCACCTGGGTGGAGGTGCGGATGACCAGCCGGCCGTCGCCGTCGAAGTACGTGATGGTGACGTGGGGCTCCAGGGCGCAGTGCTGGGCCCACTGCGTCTGGTACCACTGGTCGACGACCACGTCGGCCTCGGAGAACCACTCGCTCGCCTTGACCTCGAAGTCGAACTTGGCGCAGATGTTGTGCTGGGCGTCCGGGATGTTCTTGGAGTCGTCCTCGTCGTGGATGATCGGAGCGCCGTCCTTCATGGCGGCCAGCGTGTCGAACACCGCGGGCAGGACCTCGTAGTCCACCACGATCTTGGAGAGGGCCTCTTCCGCGGCTTCCGGCGTCTCGGCCGCGACGGCGGCGATGCGGTCGCCCACGTAGCGGGCCTTCTCGCTCAAGACCAACGTGTCGTAGGGCGAAGGCTCGGGATAGCCCTGCCCGGCCGTGGTGTGGCGCACGCGGGGCAGGTCCTCGTGGGTCAGCACCGCCAGCACGCCCGGGACCTTCTTGGCGGCCCGGGTGTCGATGCTCTTGATGCGCGCGTGGGCGTGGGGGCTGAACAGGATGCGGCCCGTGAGCAGGCCCCGGATGTCCACGTCGTCGGTGAACTGGGCCGTGCCGCAGGCCAGGGCCAGCGCGTCGATCTTCTCGACCCGGTGGTTGACGACCGTGAAGGTCTTCTTATCCGCGACGCCCATGGCTATTCCCCCCCCTTGCAGGCCTTCAGCCTCTTGGCGGCCAGCAGCGCCGCCTCGACCTGCTTGACGTAGCCCGTGCAGCGGCAGAGGTTGCCGTCCAAAGCCCGGCGCACGGCCGGCTCATCCGGGTCCGGATTCTCATCTAAAAGCGCCTTGGTCGCCAGGACCATCCCCGGGATGCAGAAGCCGCACTGCACCGCGCCCGTCTCCACGAAAGCCTGCTGGATGGGGTGGGGCTTATCGGGCGTGCCGAGGCCCTCGATGGTGAGCAGCGCGCGGCGGTGGGCTTGGGCCGCGAACATCATGCAGGCCAGGACCGGCTTGCCGTCCAGGAGCACGGTGCAGGTGCCGCAGTCGCCGTTGTCGCAGCCCTTCTTGACGCCTTTGTAGCCTTCCCGGCGCAGGACGTCGAGCAGGTACTCGCCCGGGGCCACCGTCCAGGCCTGCTCCCGGCCGTTGATGTTGACGGTGATGGCGATCCGGCCGTCCTTCGCCTTCAAGACGCCGCGTCCCTTGGTCTTGGCCATTCCTCTCACCTCATCCTTGGAAAGCTTCCATGAGACAACGCCGCACCAGGACCCCGGAGGTCCGGCAGGCGTAGGCCTTGGCTTCGGCTCGGCCCGTGAGCGCTTCGAGCTCGGCTACGGCCGCGGCCGCGGCCGCCCGGGCCGAGGCCTCGCCGCAGGGCTTGCCGGCCAGGGCCGCTTCGGCCTTGGCCAGGCGCACGGCCCGGGGCAGCACCGAGCCGATCACCACCGCGGCGCGCCGCGCCGCGCCGTCCTTTCGGTCCACCGCGACCACGCAGTTGGTGTAGGCCTCCCAGCTGGTCTTGGTGAGGGCCAGGCGCGCGCAGGCGGCCGACCAGGTCCTGGTCTCGGCCGGAACGCGCACCTCGACGACGATGTAGCGCGTGCCGAGCTCGCGCATGAGCCCGGGCTCGAGGAGCTGGGCGAACGGGATGGTCTTCTCGCGGCGGCCGTCCGTGCACACCGCGACCGCGTCCAACGCCAGGAAGACCGGGGGCAGGTTGTTGTGCGGATGGGCGCGCGCCACGTTGCCGCCCACGGTGCCCATGCTGCGGGCCAGGGCGTTGCTCCAATGGCTCGCCGCCTTGGCGATGACGCCGCCCGCCCACTGGGCCAGGAGCGGCGACTTTTCGAGCTCCGCGATGGAGCACAAGGCTCCGATGCGCAGGGATCTCTTGTCCGCCTTGATATGCTTGAGCGGCAGGTCCGCGAGGTCCACCACGGTCTCGACCGTGGGCAGCAGGGCCCGCGAGAGGCGCGTGCCGCCGGCCACGACCACGGCCTTGCTCTTGAGTCGATTGATGAGGCTGGCGGCCTCCTTGGCGCTGGTCGGGAAGCAGAATTGCTTGATGTTGTTCTTCATCTGCGGTCAGCCTCCGGATATGGGAGGGAAGATGTGCAGGACGTTGCCCTCCTTGAGTTGGACCTTATCCAAAGCGTTGCGGTCGAGGATCTCCGAATCCAGGGCCAGGAGGAACTCGTTGCGCACGACCCCCTTCTCGTCGAAAAGCGCCTTGGCGACCTCGCCGCCGCCGAGTTCGGCCACGCGCTGGACCAGCTCGGCCGCGGTCCGGCCTTCCACCCAGACCTGGCTCTTATTGAGGCGCAGGCGCAAGGTGGTGTAGAGCTTGACCAGGACCTGAGGCATCAGGCCGCCTTCTCCAGCATCTCCTGCGAGAGCTTGTTGGCCTGGCGGGCCAAGACGGTCTCGTCGACGTTGACGAGGCGTCCGTCCTGGACGACCGGCTTGCCGTCCACGAAGACGTGCTTGGCCTTGTGGCTGGCCCCGCAGAAGACCGCGGCGGCCACGGGGTCCGAGAGCGAGCCGGCGAAATCGATGCCGCTGAGATCGAAGAGCGCGACGTCGGCGGCCTTGCCGGGCGAGAGCTCGCCGATGTCGTCGCGGCCCAGGACCTGGGCTCCGCCGCGCGTGGCGATCCAGAGGGCGTCGCGCGCGGGCATGGAGTGCACGCCGGACTTGACGCGGGCCACGAGCATGGCCTGGCGCACCTCCGCGAGCATATCGCAGCAGTCGTTGGAGGCGGAGCCGTCCACGCCGAGCCCCAGGGGGACTCCATGCTGGAGATACATGCGCGCGGGCGCGATGCCGGAGCCGAGGCGCAGGTTGGAGGATGGGCAGTGGGCCACTCCGGTCTTGGTCTTGCCCATGAGCTTGGACTCAGCCTCGTTCATGTGTACGCAGTGGGCGAACCAGGAGCGTCCGCCTTCGAGCCAGCCCACGGATTCCATGTAGGCCAGGGGCCGCATCTTGTGCAGCTCCAGGCAGTAGGCTTCCTCGTCCAAGGTCTCGGCCAGATGGGTGTGCAGGCGCACGTCCCACTTCTCGGCCATCTGGGCGGAGAGCTTGAGGAGCTCGGTGGTCACGGAGAAGGGCGAGCAGGGGGCCAGGGCGATGCGGGTCATGGCGTAGGGCTTGCGGTCGTGGTACTTGCTGACGAGCCGCTCGCAGTCCTTCATGATCTCGTCTTCGGTCTGCACCACGTCGTCGGGGGGCAGGCCGCCCTTGGACTTGCCGCGCGACATCGATCCCCGGCAGGCGTGGAAGCGCATGCCGACCTCGGCCGCGGCCGCGATCTCGCGGTCGATGAGGTCGGCGCTCTTGCCGCCGGGGAAGAGATAGAAGTGGTCCGAGCTGGTGGTGCAGCCGGTGAGGAGCAGTTCGCCCAAGCCGACCTGGGCGCTGATGGCGACGCCTTCCGGGGTGACGTGGCGCCAGACCTCGTAGAGATAGATGAGCCAGTCGAAGAGCTTGCTGTCCTGGACCGCGGGCAGGTTGCGGGTGAGGGTCTGGTAAAGGTGGTGGTGGGTGTTGATGAAACCGGGGAAGACCACGCAGTCCCTGGCATCGATGACCCGGTCGGCCTTGGCCTGGAGGCCCTGGCCGATCTTCTTGATGATGTTGCCTTCGATGAGGAGGTCGCTGTTGGAAAGTTCATCGCGAGCATCATTCATACGCGCGATGCGCAGGGCGTTCTTGATAAGGATGGTCTTCATCGCTGGCCTATGATAACAAAATCTGGGCGGCTATCAGTCGGTCCCCGAATCCCGGGGTCAGGCCAGGTCGACCCAGTCCCACTGAGCCTGGTAGAGCTCCAGGAGCCTCCGCCGCAGGCCGGCGTTCTCCGGAGCCAATAGCCGCGGGTCAGCGGCCAAGGCCTCCTGCGCGTCCTGCCGCGCCTGAGATAGAAGCGCCGCGTCTTTGAAGATATCCGCCACCTTCAAGGTCAGCTCGCCGGACTGGGCCGTGCCCATGAACTCTCCCGGGCCGCGGAGCTTCAAGTCCTCTTCCCCGATGCGGAAGCCGTCGGAGGACGCCACCAAGGTCTCCAGCCGCTTGCGCGCTTCCGGGGTCTTGGGTTCCGCGACCAGGAAACAGGTGGAAGCCAGCCGCGAACGGCCGATGCGGCCGCGCAGCTGGTGCAAGGACGCCATGCCGAAGCGGTCCGCGTTCTGGATGACCATGACCGTGGCGTTGTGCACGTCGATGCCCACCTCGATGACCGGCGTCGCCACCAGCACCTGCCAATCCCCGGCCGCGAACTCGTTCATCACCTTGCTCTTCTGCTTGCCCGGCATGGCCCCATGGATGAGCGCCACCTTCAAGCCCGCCAAAGGCCCGGCGCGCAAGCGCTCGAACTCCTTCTTGGCGGACTGCAGGTCCTGCCGGCTCGATTCTTCGATGATCGGATAGACGATGTAGGCCTGATGCCCGGCCGCCACTTCCTTCTTGAGGAACTCCAGAGCCTCGCCCTCTCCGACGTGGAAGGTCTTGGCCGTGGTCTTGCCCGGCGGCATCTCGTCCAAAGTGGACACGTCCAGATCGCCGTACAAAGCCAACGCCAAGGTCCGCGGGATGGGCGTCGCGGTCATGATCAAGAGGTCCAGGAGCGCGCTCTTCTGGCGCAAGGTCGCGCGCTGGCGCACGCCGAAGCGGTGCTGCTCGTCGATGACCGCCAGGCGCAGGCGCGGGAACTGCACATCCTCTTCAAGGAGAGCGTGCGTGCCCACCAGGATGTCCACCTCCCCGCGGCGCACGGCAGCGAGCGTCAGCTCGCGCTCCTTGGCCTTGAGCCTTGACGTCAGCATGGCCAGGCGCACGGGCAGGTCGCGCAGGAAGCCCTTCATGGTGGCCAGATGCTGGTCCGCCAGGATCTCGGTCGGCGCCATGAACGCGCCCTGATAGCCGTTCTCGACGGCCAGGAGCAAGGCGGAGAGCGCCACCACGGTCTTGCCCGAGCCCACGTCGCCCTGCAGGAGCCGAGTCATGGGGCTGGGGCGGCGCAGGTCGTCGAAGATCTCCTGGATGACCCTTTTCTGCGCGTGGGTCAGCTCGAAGCCCAGCTGCTCGCGGTAGGGCGTGAGCACGGTGCGCTTGATCTCATAACCGAAGCCCTTGGATATTCCCTTGGCCTGACGGCGCTTGAGGAACCAGGCCAATTCCAGGAGGAGGAGTTCCTCGTAGGCCAGCCGGCAGCGCGCCGCGTCGCGCTCGGGGAACGCGGCCGGAAAATGCACGGCGCGCAAGGCCTGGCCGTAGGCCAGGAGCCGACGCTCTTCGAGGAGCCGGCCGGGCAAGGGCTCGGGCAGTTGGTCGGCGCAATCGGCCAAGGCCTTGGAGATGAGTTCGCGCAGGAAGCGCTGGGTGATGCCCTCGGTCAGGCTGTAGACCGGGACGATGCGCCCCACGTGGAGGGAGGCGCGCGGGTCGTCTTCGAGATAGTACTCCTCGGCGTGCACCTCGCGCGCCCCCAGCAAGCCCGGCTCGCAGCGGCCCACCACCCACAGGTCGCGGCCCCGCGCCACGTCGCGCTTCAAGGCCGCGAACACATCGTAGCGCCGGCTGCCATGCTTGAACCACAGCACGGGGAGCTGGCCCGCGGCCGTGGCGAGCACGGCCTTGTAGATGGACATGCGCGGGCCGGCCTGGAAGTGCTCGACCCGCGCCACCCGCCCTCTGGCGACGACCAAGGTGTCGGCCAGAGGCCGGGAGAGGTCCGTGGGCTGGCGCCGGTCCTGCCAGTCCCGCGGGAAGTGCTGCAGCAGATCCGCCACGCTCCTGATGCCGAGGCGCTCCAAAGCCAGGGCCCGTCGCGGGCCTACGCCCTTGAGGTATTGGACGGATTGCTTCAGGATCTCGGCCGCGGGCGTTTGCCCCATCACTGTCTATTTTGTAAAATTTATGACACTCCGTAAAAGGAAACTATATGGCATATAAGTGCACTATCTGCGCCAAGGCCCCGGTCGCTGGCTTCAGCTACAGCCATTCCAACCGGGGCACCAAGCGCATCTTCCGGCCGAACCTCCAGAAGCAGAAGGTCGTCATCGCGGGGCGCACGCGCAGCGTCTACGTGTGCACCACCTGCATCAAGTCCGGCCGCGCACCGCGGCCCGTGAAATAGCCGGGCATGGCTGACCTGGCCGGCGCGGCCCCGGCCGCGCCCCTCCCGGCGGTCAGCGGCGACTTCGGCCTCGAGGACATCCTTTCCGACGCCTTCGCGGCCTTCCAAGCCCACTTCGGAGCGGTCCTAGGCTGCTTCGTGGTCTTCGCCGTGATCCAGGCCGCGTGCGGCAAGCTCTCGGTCTTTTCCCTGTTCATCGCGCCGCACATCATCACCGGCTTCTCGCTGGTGCTGCTCAAGGTCCTGCGCGGCGAGACCCCGGGCTTCGCCGACCTGTTCAAAGGCTTCTCCTATTATATCCCGGTGCTGGTGGCGGGACTGCTCATATGCCTGCTCGGAGGCCTCGGCCTGATCTGCCTCGTCATCCCGGGCGTCATCCTGGGCCTGATGTGGTCGCAGACCATCTTCCTCCTGGCTGACGACATCCTAGCCGTGGAGGCCGGCCGCCGGGACAAGGCGGCGCTCTCCGGCTGGGGGGCGATGCGGCGCTCGGCGGCCCTCATGAGCGGCCAGAAGCCGCGCTTCTTGGGCTACGCCGTCGTGCTGGCGATCATCGGACTGGCCGGAGCCCTGGCCGTGGGCATCGGCGTGCTCATCACCTTGCCCTTCGCCTGGCTGGCCGGCGCGGCCTTCTACAACCGCCTCTCCAAGGCCGCCTGAGCCTCCGGGCTTAGGTCAAAAGACTTCCCCCCGGCTGGGCCTTGAGTCCCATGTGGTTTCTCCTGCGCCTTCCTACACTATGGCAATGATCCCCCGCCCCGCATCCCGCGGCCGCGCCCTCTCCTTCTTTTTCCTTCTAGCCTCCCTGCCGGCCGCAGCGCAGCAGGCTGTGCTCGAGCCCATGCGCCTGCCCGCCTCGGCCCTGGCCGCTCCCATGGTCGGGACGCACCTGGGCGCCCTGGCCCAGCCGACGCTTCGGCTCTCGCTGACCCCCTCTCTCCAGACACCCACGCTGACCCCCACTTTGGTCCCCCAGGTCCGGGTGTCTCCGCTGATCGGCTCTCCGGTGGTGGCGCCCTCGCCGGCGCCCTCCCTCATCGTCACCGGGATGTCGATCAAGCAAGCCTTCGCCGAGCGCAAAGACCAGACGCTGGCCGTCTCCGCCTTCACGGCCGGGCTGCAGGTCCGGCAGTCCCTCTCCCAGCGCAACGCCCAGACCTCTCAGGTCCTTTCTTCCTTCTATGAAGGCCGCCTCCCCGCCGCCCCGGCCGTTGACCTCTCGCCGGTCGAGGCCCCGTCCGCGTCCGGCTCCGGTGACCTGGCCCAGACCCAAGGCCTGTCGGGACAGCAGCTGCTGGGCTCCCTGCACCAGATCACCGGCCGCGGCTATCACGCTAACGACTACCGGGACGCCAGCCAGTACATGTTCGGGACGGCAGACAACATCACCAGCCACGGCATACGCGGGGTCATCGACGCCTACTCCGGGATCTTCGTCCCCGGCTCCAGCCACAACGGCGGAGACTACTCCGAGGGCGGCGACCAGGACGGCGACGGCTTCCCGGAGCGCGACGGGATGAACGTGGAGCACACCTGGCCGCAGTCCTTCTTCGGCAAGTCCCTGCCTATGCGCTCGGACCTGCACCACCTCCTGCCCACCTTCCAGCACCCCAACAGCATGCGCTCCAACCTGCCCTTCGGCGAGGTCAACGGCCGGCCGGACTACTCCAACAACGCGGGCGCCAAGGAGGGCGGAGGCGTCTTCGAGCCGCCGGACGTTTCCAAGGGCCGGGTCGCGCGCGCCGTCCTCTATTTCTATACCCGCTACTACGACCGGGACATCACCCAAGGCGCCTACAACCACGGCTTCTTCAAGGACCGCATCGACATGTTCCTGCACTGGAACCGGGAGCATCCTCCGACGGCGGACGAGCTGCGGCGCAACGATTTTATTGAGAAGTTCCAGGGCAACCGCAACCCCTACGTCGACGACCCATCGTTGGCCGACCGCGTGGGCGCCGAAGGCTTCAGCGGGATCTTCCCCGTACGCGACAGCCATCACGACAGCCGCCGCCTCGCCGTGCCGGCCCGCCTCTCCCCGCTGGACTTCACCCAGCACTAGCCTTGACGCGGGCCGCACCCCGCGTTATACTCTGTGGCGTCTGGCCAGGAGGCCGTCATGGACATCC
>Ga0073936_10001927_pt1 | contig 31436 bp, 26 predicted proteins | sample AliMusrvi5mmetaG_FD_87041 | JGI IMG/M metagenome (GOLD analysis project Ga0073936, IMG submission 87041) | Freshwater lake bacterial and archeal communities from Alinen Mustajarvi, Finland, to study Microbial Dark Matter (Phase II) - Alinen... | ecosystem: Environmental > Aquatic > Freshwater >...
ATTTTCCCTCTGTTCCATGCCGTGCTCCTTCCTTCGTGTTCTTTGGTTGGACCACAAAGGATAGCGATCCACGGCATGGAACGCTTTCTCTTATCCCTACGGCATTTCACATTACAACTCTCATCCGGACGCTTTCTTCGCAACCGGTCTTGCTTCGGCGGCGGTGTGTGTGCTAAGGTTTGACGCAAATTGCGCTGATGATGAAGGAGTTTTTATGCCGATTTATGAATATGCCTGCAAGAAGTGCGGTGCCGAATTTGAGCATCTGGCGCGCACCCTGGTCGCCAAAGCGCCCGATTGCCCCATCTGCGGATCAGCCAAAACCGAAAAACAGCTTTCGGTGTTCAGCGCGGCGGTGAAATCCGCGCCGTCCACGGCGCCCTGTGGCGCGTCGGCCCATCAGTGCCGTTCCGCGGGTTGTTGCGGCGGCAAGTGTCCGGTTGCGTAACCCTCGGGAGTTTTGGCGTGAAGACACAGGAAATCAAGGTCACGTTCCAGCCGTCCGGGCGCACGGTTTATGTTTTGCCGGGCACGCGCATGCTGGAGGCCGCGGGCCGCGCCGGCATCATCCTGCAGACCCCGTGCGGCGGGCAGGGCACCTGCGGCAAATGCCGGGTGCGCGTGGTCAGCGGTGAGTTCACCGCGCAGAACGGGCATGCCGGGAATATCTCCGCGCGGCAGGTGAAACAGGGCCATTGCCTGGCGTGCCAGGCGACGATACTTTCCGCGGCGGTGATCGATGTGCCGCCGGAGTCCATGTTTGAGCACCAGCAGCAGATCCTCGAGTTCGACACCGGTGAGCGGGGCGGGCTTAACCCGGCGTTTTCCAAGATATTTTTCGAGCTGCCGCCGCCCTCCATTACGGACACTCGTGCGGATCTGGCTCGGCTGCGGGATGCGGTCGGCGCGGTGCATATGGCACCGGAGTTTGTGAAAATGATTCCCGGCTTCCTGCGGCGCAACGGATGGAAAGGCACGGCGGTGCTTTCGGACGGTGTGTTGATGGGGCTGGAGCCCGGGAATACCGCGCGCCGGATGTTCGGCACGGCGTTTGACATCGGCACCACCACGGTGGTGGGCACCTTGTTTGACCTGTCCGACGGCCGTGAGCTGGCGGTCTCGTCGCGCTTGAATCCGCAGATCGCGCACGGCGATGACGTGATCTCGCGCATCATGCGGGTGCGCGCGGATGCGGCGGCGCTGGATGAGCTGCAGGACCTGATCATCGGGGCGGTGAACCAGATCATCGTCGCCATGGCGCAGCATGCCGGCGTCGCCGTGCAGGAGATTTACGACATCACGCTGGCTGGCAACTCCACCATGCAGCAGCTGCTGTGCGGCTATGATCCCTCCGCGCTGGGCGAGGTGCCCTTTATCCAGGCGTTTGACCGGGCGCAGGTCATCTCCGCCTCCCGGCTGGGCATCAATGCCAACTTGGGCGCGCAGGTGTATGTGTTTTCACAGATCGGCAGCTTTGTGGGCGGCGACACGGTGTCCGGCATGCTGGCCTCGCGGCTGGATAAATGGGACAAGCCGGTCCTGCTGGTGGACATCGGCACGAACGGCGAAATTGTGCTGGCGGCCAATGGCCAGATGCGCGCCACCTCGGCGGCGGCGGGCCCGGCATTTGAAGGGGCGCGGATCACCAACGGCATGCGTGCCACGGCGGGCGCGATTGACAAGGTGCTGTTCAAGGATGATGTGGTTCTGAATGTCATCGGCGACGTCAAGCCGGTCGGGCTGTGCGGCACGGCGGTGATTGACGCGGTGGCGGAGTTGCTGCGGACGGAGATCCTTGATTCCACCGGCCGGATCCAGTCGGCCGGTGATGTGCCGGCCAGATTGCCGGCGGCCTTGCGCCGGCGGCTGGTGACCGCCGCCAACGGCGAAACCAATTTCCTGCTGGCCGATGCCGCGGAAACCGGCACGGGGGAGCCGGTTTACCTCTGGCAGAAGGATGTGCGCGAGGTGCAGCTGGCGACCGGCGCCATCCGGGCCGCGATCCAGATCCTGCTGCAGCGCAGCGGCGTCGCGGCGGAGGACCTGGATGCCGTCCTGCTGGCGGGCGCGTTTGGCAATTTCATCCGGCGCAACAATGCCCGGCGCATCGGGCTGCTGCCGATGATTCCCTGCAAGCGTATCCGGTTCATCGGCAACGCGGCCTCGCTGGGCGCCAAGATGGCGCTGCTCTCGAGCGATGAGCGCCGCTATGCGGAGAAGCTGGCCGCCGCCTGCGAGCATGTGGACCTTTCGCTCGATCCGGAATTCCAGAATGAGTTCGCCATGGCCATGATGTTCCCCGACACGTCGCTGGACCATTGTGAATAGTTTGGAAGTCCCGCTTGATCGGGCGGGCGAATAGTGGTTTGATGGGGCCCGTTTTTTTGGATACATAAACGCGGAGTGGAGGCATTTCATGAAGGTTGTGGTCACCGATTTTATTGAGGATAATCTGGATTGGGAGGCGAAGGAGCTCGCCAGGCGCGGCATAGGGTTCGCCGCCTTCCAGCTGAAATTCAAGCCCGAGGACGAGGTCGCCGCCGCCATCCGGGACGCGGATGTGATCATCGTCAACATGGTCAAGATGACCGAGTCCCTCCTCGCCAAATTGCCCAACTGCAAGCTGCTGATCCGGCACGGCATCGGCTATGACAATGTGGATGTGGCGGCCTGCACCAAGTTGGGGATACAGTTCTGCTATCAGCCGGATTACTGCAAGGAGGATGTCGCCGAGCACGCGATCGCCCTGATCTTTGCCTGCGCCCGCAAGGTGGTCTGGAGCCGCCGCACGCTGGATGAATCCAGCCGCAACGCCAAGTGGGATTTCACCGGCCTGTTTCCGATCTACCGCATGGATGGCAAGACCCTCGGCATCGTGGGCGTGGGCCGGATCGGCAGCCGCGTCTTCCGCAAGCTGAAGGGCTTCGGCTTCAAGCGGATCCTGGGCTGCGACCCCTATCTCAGGCCGGAACAGATGGAGCAGATGAAGGGTATGGAGTTTGTGGATCGCGACACGCTCTTCCGCGAGGCGGATTATGTGACGGTCCATACCCCGCTGAACGATGAGACCCGCCATTTGGTGAATGCCCGGACGCTGGCGCTGATGAAGCCTACGGCCTTCCTGGTCAACACCTCGCGCGGCCCCATGATTGACACGCCCGCGCTGGTTGACGCGCTCAGGAAGCGCCAGATCGCCGGCGCGGCCATAGATGTGTTCGATGTGGAGCCGCCGCCGGCGGACCACCCGCTCTTCGGGCTGGACAATGCCATCCTGACGCCGCATATCGGCTGGGCGTCGGAGGAGGCGGGCTGGGAGATCCGCGAGAGCATGATGAACGATGTCTATTTGTTTGCGGCGGGCAAGCCGGCCCGCTGCGTGGTGAACAAGGAAGTGCTCAAGAAATGCTGCTGCTAGGTTTTAACCGGGAGATATGACCATGAGTATCGCGCATGTGAACGGTCCGCTTCCCGGCCCCAAGGGCCGGAAGATGCTTGATAGCTGGCACAAATACGAGGCGGATGTGGTCGGCTATCAGGCGCCCGTTGTCTGGGAGAGCGGCCGCGGCTGCGTGGGTGACGGATGTGGACGGCAACCGCTATATCGACTGGACCTCCGGCGTGCTGGTGACCAATGTGGGCCATTGCCATCCCGATCTGGTGGCGGCGGTTCGCGAAGCGTCCGGCATGCTCCTGAATAACTACGAATGCCCCAACGTCCAGCGCATCCGGGCGGCGGAGGCGCTGGTCAGGGTGTTGCCGAAACATTTGGACCAGTGTTTCTTCCTTTCCACGGGCGCGGAAGCTGTGGAGGGGGCGTTGCGTCTGATGAAGCGCAAGACCGGCAACTATGAGATCCTGTCGTTCGAAGGCGGCTTCCATGGCCGGAGCTACGGCTCGGCCTCGGTGGGCGGCATGGCCAGCGCCAAGCGCATGTACGGGCCGAGCATGCCCGGCGTGATCCGCGCGGCGTTTCCCAATCCTTACCGTGATCCCAACGGCTGGTGCAAGGGCGGCCCGAAGTTTGAGGCGTATTTCCAGTATCTGGATCAGGTGATCATGGCCAACTCCACGGGCAGCCTGGCCGGCGTCATCGTCGAGCCCTACCAGGGCGCGGCCGGATTCATCTTTCCCCCGAAAGGCTGGCTGACCTGCCTGGTGGAATGGGCGCATAACCGTGGGATGCTGGTGACGCTCGACGAGGTGCAGGCTTCCTACGGCCGCACCGGCCGGATGTGGGCGCAGGAGCATGAGATGCTGGATGTGGACATCCTGACCATCGGCAAGGCGATCGGCTGCGGGATTCCGGTCTCGGCCGTGGCGGCGCGCTCCTCGGTCTTCAGCTGCCTGAAAAAAGGCGAGATGTCCAGCACGCTGGGCGGCAACCCGGTTGCCAGCGCCGCCGTGATGGCGATCCTTGACATCATGGCGAAGGAGAAGCTGGTCGGAAATTCCGCGCGCATGGGCGCCTTCATGAAGAAAAAGCTGCAGGCCATGGCAAAGTCCTGCCCGTATTTGGGCGAGGTCCGTGGCATGGGCCTGGTGATGGGCCTTGAATTTGTCCGCGACAAAAAGAGCCGGACCCCGGCGCCGGAGCTGATCAAGCCGTTGATCAACATGTGCGCCGGGCGTGGCCTGCTGGTCGGGTCGGTCGGCGTGTATGGCAATGTCATCCGCGTGGCGCCGCCGCTGGTCATCTCGAAAGCGGAGGCGGAGGAAAGCCTCGCGATCATGGCCGGCGTGCTGAAGGATATCAAACTGCCATGAGCGTACCGGCCAGTCTACAGGCGGCGGTGGCGCGGGAATTGTCCGCGGCGGAAAAGCTGCTGGGCGATCTCATCCGCCAGCCGTCAACCTCCGGGCTGGAGCATGATGCCATGCTCCGTCTGGACAAGGCCTTCCGTGAAATCGGCGTGGAGGTTGAGCGCGTTCCGTTGAGCGACCGCCTGCGCGACGACCCTGATTATTGCGATCCCATCCCGGATATCCGCTATGACGGCCGCTTCAACCTGCGCATCGCCTCTAAGGGCCATGGCGGCGGGCAGACGCTGTTAATGAACAGCCATGTGGATGTGGTGCCGCCGTCGGTTGACCAGCCGGATCCATGGAATCCGCGCCAGGAGCATGGTGTGGTTTTCGGGCGCGGCTCATGCGATGCCAAGGGGCAGATTGCCACGATTTATCTTGTGTATCGGGTGCTCAAGACGTTGCGCCCTGACCTGGCCGGCGACGTGCTGGCCCATCTGGTGGTGGAGGAGGAGAACGGCGGGAACGGCACCATGGCCATGGCGCGGCGCGGCGAAAAGGCCGATGCCTGCGTGGTGCTGGAGCCGACCTCGGGCAAGGTGCTGACCTCCATCCGCGGCGCCGTCTGGTTCAAGCTGGTGCTGTCCGGCCGAGCGGGCCACAGCGGCCAGGCCGGGGTCACCCGCAGCGCGCTGCTGATGGCCCGCGACGCCATCGGGATCCTGGAAAAATACCATGCCGGCCTCCTGGCGCGCTCGCGCGGCTTTCCGCTGTTCGATGTGTATCCCAACCCCATGCCGATCACCTTCGGGAACCTCGAGGCCGGCAACTGGCCCGCCTCCGCGCCCAGCCGTGCCGTGCTCAAGGGCGTGCTGGGGCTGCTGCCCAATGTGACCAAGGAGCAGGTGTGTGCGGAGATGCGCGCGGCGCTGGAGAACTGCGGCGATGAGTTCCTGGCCAAAAACTTCGAGCTCGCCTTCATGTACCGCCATGACAGCAGCGTGCTCGATCCCGCGCATGACCTGCCGCAGGGACTCCTGCGGGCGGCCGCCGCCATGGGCACGCCCGCGGCGGTAGATGCCATGACCGCGTCCTGTGACGCGTGGTTTTACAACAATCAGCTGGGCATTCCGACCGTGGTTTACGGCCCCGGCACGCTCAAGGTGGCGCATTCGAAAGACGAACAGATTGCGCTGGCGGACATGGCCGCTTCGGCCGCGACGCTGGTGCGATTCATCATGGATTATTGTGGAGGAAAACGATGAAAGCCCTGGTCAAGACACAAAAAGGCGTTGGCTATATTGAAGTCCGCGACATGCCCGAACCCGATCCGGCGCCGGGCGAGGTGAAGATCAAGATTGCGGCGTGCGGCGTGTGCGGGTCCGACATCCACGTCCGGCACGACACGTTCCCATACTGGCCGCCCGTGATCCTGGGGCATGAATTCACCGGCACCATCGTGGAGCTGGGCGCGGATTGCCAGTCGTACAAGGTGGGCGAGCGCGTGGTGGCGGAGCCGCACACCAGGGCGTGCGGCGTCTGCTACCTGTGCCGCACGGGGAACATCCAGATCTGCCCGCAGAAACGGTCGCCCGGCTGGGGCATCCATGGCGGCATGGCGGAATACATCTGCTACCCCGAAAAGCTCCTGCACCGCATCCCCGCGGACATGACCTGGGACCAGGCTGCGGTGGTGGAGCCGGTGGCCAATACGGTCACGGACCTGATCGAGCGAACGGCCATGACGGCCGGAGATTTTGTGGTGATCCAGGGGCCGGGCCCGATCGGCCTGATGGCCGCCATGGTGGCCCGGGCCGCGGGCGCCCGCGAGGTGGTCATCCTGGGCACCCCCGGCGATGAGGAGCTGCGCATGAAGAAAGCCCGTGAGCTGGGCTTCACCAAGCTGATCAATATCGCCCAGACCGATCCGGTGAAGGCCGTCCTGGACATGACCGACGGGCGCGGCGCGGATATCGTGGCCGAGTGCAGTGGTTCGCCCCGCGCGATCCCCATGACCGTCGAGCTGGTGCGCAAGCGCGGCAAGATCTGCGTCATCGGCCTGACCGGCGGCAAGATGGTCGAGCTGCCGTGGGACAAGTTCTCGTTCAAGGTGGTGGATATGATCTTCAACCTGTCCACGAGCTACACCTCGTGGGACCGCACCATCAGCCTGATTCACAGCGGCGCGGTGAAGGCGGAGAAGCTGATCACCCACCGCGCGCCGCTTGAGAAGTGGGAAGAGACGTTTGATGCGATTGAAAAGCTGCAGGCGTTGAAGGCGCTGATGATTCCGGGCTGAACACTGCAACGGAGGAGATGAGCCATGGCGAAGACGGTCGGATTTGGAATTCTCGGTGCGGGGCTGGTGGCGCCTTTCCATGCCAAGGGCGTGCGTGATGCAAAAGGCGGAATCCTGGTGGCCGTGTGCGACATGAGCCGCGAGCGCGCGGACAAGCTGGCCGCGGATTTCAAGGTGAAGGCGTATTACCAGCTTGAGGACATGCTCAAGGATCCCGCCATTGATGTCGTCAATGTGGCGCTGCCCAACCATCTGCACCGTGACGCGGTGCTCCAGTGCGCCCGGGCGGGCAAGCATGTGCTGACCGAAAAGCCGCCGGCCATGAGCCTGCATGACACGGACGAGATGATCGAGGCCTGCAGAAAGGCCAATGTGCGGTTCGGCTGCACGGTGCAGTGCCGCGTCCGCAAGGCGGTCCAGGCGGTCAAGCAGGCGGTTGACAGCGGCCGGTTCGGCAAGCTCCTGCATGCGGATGCGTACATGAAATGGTTCCGCTCCACGGATTACTACCAGTCCGATGCCTGGCGCATGTCGCGCAAGTCCGGCGCGGGGGTGACGGTCCAGCACGCGTTCCACTATATCGACCTGCTCCAGTACCTGATGGGCCCGGCGGTCAAAGTCCAGGCGCGGATGACCAACCTGGCGCATCCCTCCGTCCCGCTGGAGGACAGCCTGATGGCGTTTGTGGATTTTGCCAACGGCGCGCAGGGCGTGGTGGAGGCCTCCACCGCGCTCTGGCCGGGAACCGATGTGCGCATTGAGGTCAACGGCGTCGACGGAACGGCGATTGTGGCCGGCGAGAAGATGGTCACCTGGAAATTCCGCGATGAGCGGCCCGGCGACGAGGAGATCCGCGCCTATGGCAGCGCCTCGCAGGCGACCGCGGCCGGCGGGGCCGCCGACTTCGGGCATTTCGACCACATGGTCGTCATCCAGGACATGATCGATGCCATCAACAATGGCCATGAGGTCGTGATTCCGGTGACGGCAGTGCGGCCGACGCTTGAGATCGTCCTCGCCATGTACCAGTCCGCCGCCCGCGGCAAGGCGGTTGACCTGCCGGTCAAGGATGATGAGAGCGCGTGGGTGTGGAAGGCTTGAAGAGCCTATCCGAAAACCCACTGGGCCATGACGTGGCGGGTTCTGCCCTGTCCGCAAGGCGCGCGCTGGGGGCCAATACCCGCAGCGGTCTTGGCCCCGGCGAGGAACACCGCAGCAGGGCATAAGACGCCGTGCCCGCAGCGGGTGGCATGTCTTTTCGCGCCGGGCGGCGTTGTCTGTTCGGGGGAAAGACCTCTTTGGGTATTCCCGCCCGAACATCCGCCTTGCCCGGCACGAAAACTCATGCCATCATGGCTCCAGTGGGTTTTCGGATAGGCTCTTAATATCCGGCATCCTGAAGAGGCATGCGCATGACTGTTAATAAAAAACCGGTGTCTGAGGAAAGGAAGGCGCAGCTCCTGCATGAGCTGCATCGCGATGTTGCGTTGCGCCAGCAGAGCTACCGCGAACGGGCGCTCAAGCTTCTGCCGCATGTCTGCGCCAATTGCGGCCGCGAATTTTCGGGCAAGCGGCTCCGCGAGCTGACGGTCCACCATAAGGATCATGATTACAAGAACAATCCGCCGGACGGCAGCAACTGGGAGATGCTCTGCCTGTACTGCCATGACCATGAACACGAGAAGTTCAAGATGGCCGGCCATGCGCCCGCCGCGCGGACGGAGGCGCAGAAGCTGTCACCCTCCATCTTTTCCCAGTTTGCCGGGCTGGACACTCTCATAAAGCCTGAGGCGGAAAAAAAGCCGGAATGATGGTGGTATAAGGGTTCAGGGTTCGGGGTTCAGGCAAGGAATGAATCGGACGGATAGTACCGATCGGCCTGATCTGTCTGCATCTGTTTCTTCAATGTGGGAGGCGATCTCTGGGCGCCGATCTGTCTCAGACTTCATTTTTTTTGTTTCGTGTGTTCAGCGCCTTTCGTAGTCATCCCCTCTGAGTCCTGAACCCCGAACCCTGCCTCCTGACCCCTCTTCTTTTGCGCCAGCTCCTCATGGCTCAGGCCGTCCAGCTCATGCGGGAAAACCAGCCAGGTTTCAGGTGGCACGGTCTTGAGGAAGAAATCCGGCCGTATATCCACTTCGCTGCAGCCGGGCTTGTAGTAGAGTGCGGCGGTGTGCAGTTCGGCCTGCCGTGCGGTTAGCAGGGGCTTCAGGGTCGCGCACAGGCAGGACAGCGTGTGGCCGCGGTCAAAGATATCATCCACGACCAGCACGCGTTCGGCGGGCTGGATGTCGCGCACGGCTTCTTCCACTCCCCGGAATTTCACGGCTTTTTCAGCCGTGCCGATGCCGGTGTAGCGCTGCGCCTGGATGGCGGCAAAATGTTTCGGGCGGCCGGAGAGATGCCCCAGGATTTCATGGAGATAAAGGGCGATCGGCAGCCCGCCGCGCGCCACGCCGATGATCCAGTCCGGATCGTGGCCGCTGCGGAAAATCGCGTCGGCGAAGGCCCAGCTGTCCTGCTCGAGTTGCGCGGCGGAGATGAATTGCTTGTTCATGGTCTATTCAGGTTGCAGGCGGGGGTGCATTTGTTTCATCATTCATAGCTCATCCTTCAACCTTGATGGGCCGGGCTCCTTGCCCGAACCATAAACCATCAAACCCTTAACCCTAAAACGTCCTCTTCCTATCCGTGCCATCCGTCTCATCCGTGGTAAGTCTCTTCCATTCCGGCATTCAGTGGTCTTGCCTGAACCCCGAACCCTGAACCCTATATTGAACCCCGTGTATTTCCCTGTTTCTGTTTCGGGCATTTGCGGCAGGCGTGGCCTTTGGCTTTGCGGCCCAGCGCCTTGAGCTTGAGGCACACGGAGCAGCGGTCGTCATCGCACCACTGGCAGGAGAAGCAATCCGGGCAGGGATGCTTTTTCAGCTGGTTTGACACATTGTCCGGTGTGTACACCATGCCGTTTACGCCGCGGATGTGGATGTAGGGCATATGGCAACCATCATCGCATATCCCGGCGCCTGGCGCGAGTAATAAGCTTCTGCCGCTTTTCCTCGATCTTTTCCTCCATGGTGACCTGCTGCTCGGCATTCAGCTTTGACATCCGGAAATCTAGCTCCGGCGGCGGCAGCTGGCTGCGCACGTCCAGCTTGAGCTGGCGGTCAATCGGCCGCCCGGTCTCTTCGGCGCGTTTGAGGTCCTGCGCGCCGAACCAGATGCTTGTGATGGATTCCTCGCCTTCGCGCACGCAGGCAAACTCGCGGGAGTTGATGATGCGCAGCGCGCGGCGGTAATCGCCGGTCTTGATGCGGGCAAAGGCTTCCGCCATCACGATCCGGTCCTGGCGCCGGACGGAGGCCGGCAGTTTTTCCAGGCAGGCCAGCACCTTGAGGGGCTGCTCGGTTTCGTTCAGGACTTCCAGCGTGTCCGACGCGATGGTGTACACCCCGGGCGCCATGGCCAGCGCCTGCTGCAGGTAATGGGCGGCGGTTTTCAGGCGGAATTCCATCCGCGCCAGGCTGCCGAGGCAGTAGAGCGCCCACGGGTTTTTCTTTTTGGCTGCGGATTTCTTCCATGCTGCCACGGCGCGCCGGTTGTCCTTGAATTCGCAGTAGGCCATGATGCCCAGCTGGAACCAGCCGTACCAGTGGTCGCTGTGCCCGGCGCGGATGGATTTCTCCAGCAGCTGGCGCCAGCCTTTGCCGGCGACATAGCTGTCCGGCGCTTCGTTGGTCTTGCGGGCGGGGATTTTTCCGGTTGTCAGGAAATCCAGCCAGGGCTGCTGCGCGCGGCCCAGCGAACTTTCCGGGAAAACAACGCCGGCTGGCCAGTTGGCGGCTTCGCCCATGGCGGCGCGGCGTTTCAGCTCCAGCGCGGCCCAGCCGTTGCCCATGGATAGGATCTCGGTCGGCGTCTGGTTGGACAGCGCCTGTGTTTCGCGGAATTCCCGCTCCAGCACGGCCAGCGGCATCTGCCGGGTGATTTTGGCGTCCACATGCTCATAGGCGGCCTGCCAGTCCTTGCCGTGGATGACCCGCGGGTTGGCGCTCATCAGGCCGTAAGCTTCCATCCACTCGAAGGTCTGTCCGGGCCCCAGCGGCAGCGATTCATGCTGCGTGCGGGTGAGTCCCGACTGGATCTCCAGGTAGGGATGGTCGCCTTCGGTGAGGTAACGCTGCCAGCGTTCGCTGCCTTGCCCGTTGCCCCAGACGAAAAACTTCCGGCCGGCCTGCTCGTGCGTCGAGGTGTGGATCAGGCCGTTGCCGGTTTCATCCAGCACCGAGAACCAGGGCTGGCGGCTGCGCGGGATCTTGAAATAATAATCCTTGGCCGAGGGATTGTTGAGCGCATGGCTCACGTCGTTGCCCTTGATATGCGGCAGCGGCAGCTCTTCAAAGATGTTGGTGTCATAATGGTACACATAGGATGTCTTTGCCGGCGCCAGCACACGGGATTTCGCGGTTTGCGGCACCGCGATGTTGCTCCACTGGAAGGTGGAGGTGTATTCGTCATGGGTGTTGAAGATCCGGAACCGTGTCCGCAGGAACGGGCGGTCGTCGTCCAGCCATGCGTCCACCTGGTAGACGAGCTTGCGGATCCGTTCATAGGCCCACAGGCGCAGGACGGGGGTCTGGGGGTCCTTCCACAGCCTGGCGGCGAACACCGTTTCGCAGGCCTGGGAGGAGTGGTGCATGCTGCCGATGTTCCACTCCACGCCGCCGCTGAACCAGGCGTCGCGCGCGCCCAGGTTGGCCGGCTGGAACACCGGGTTCTTGTACAGCAGCTCGCGTCCGGTGCGCTTGTCCACCAGCGACCAGAGCCGGCCGCCCAGTTCGAACAGGAACGTGGCGCGTAGGTGCCGGTTCTCCAGCACCGCGGTCTTGAACGTGCGCGGCTTGCGTTTGCGGTTGTAGAGGTTCTGCATCGTGCAGGGCAGGATGGTGCAGCCGGCCCCGTAATCCTTGAAGAATAGGTCGGTTTTGTAGTGCCGCTCGGGCTTTGAAAGATCGATGTCCCGCTCCTGCCTTTTATGCAGATATGGCACGGGGTTTTCAGGGCCCAGGTCGGCCGCAGGCATGGTCAGGGTGTCCAGTCGTAGTGTGTTTTTCAAAATCATCCTTTCCGGTTCAAGATAAACGCGGAGAGTATTTGTTATTTGACAGTTGATGCCAAGGAAAAACAGCCGGATTCGGGGCGGTTCCGGGCCTCCCTGCACCCTTATTGGCAAGGTAGAGCGGGCGGGGTCAACGGGGCTTCCGGCCTCCCTGCGGCCTTGTGCCGCAGGAGGCAAAAGCTTGCTTCACCCGTGACGCAAGATCACGGGGATCGCCCTGAACCTTTACGTCCCTTCGTACCTTTGCGAAAAAACTCTTCCAAAGCCTTTAGCGTCCTTTAGCGCGTTTCGTAGTTAACGTCTCTCCAGCGCCCAAGATCGCCGCATCCGTTTTCACCCGACCCGTCGTGAGCTTGTCGAACCGAAATGCAACCTGCCTGTCCTGAGCATGCCGAAGGGCATTAAAGTTTCCGGGCTCAGGCCTTTGCGATCTTGGCGACCCTAAAAAACATCCGTCTTGCCCGGCATGAAAACTCATGCCATCATGATTCAAACCAATTTTGAGATGGGTACTGGTAACGGCATGATATGCAATCCCGGCAAGGAGCGTGACACATGAAGACGGAGATGCTGAGTGCGGAACAGATCCGCAAGATCCACGAAACGTCGCTGGCGATCCTTGAGCAGGTGGGGGTGCAGGTTCCCCATCCGGAGCTGCTGTCGCGGTTTGCCGATGCCGGGGCAACCGTGGACCGGAAAGCGGAGCGCGTCCGTATTCCCGGCGACCTGGTGATGAAGTCGATCCTGCAGGCCGGCAAGCAGTTCACGCTCTATGGCCGCGACCTTTCCCGCAAGGCCTGTTTCGGACAGGGGCGGCGCAACTACAACAGCATCGCCGGCGAGGCCCTGTGGGTGGACGAAATTGGCGGCGATCGGCGCTATCCCACGCTGGCGGATGTGGCCACCGCGGCCCGTTTCGCCGATGGGTTGGACTACATCACCATGCCGGGCGCCATGTCTGATCCGCATGAGCTGCCCGTGGGCCATCGCTGTGTGGACGTTATGGCGACGATGCTTGACAATACCACCAAGCCTATCCAGTTTTTCTTCCATGACCGGGCATCGGCGAGATATCTCATTGAAATGATGATTGCGCTCCGGGGCACGCAGGAAATTGCGGCGCGCTATCCGGTGTGCTACCCGTTTTTCGAGCCGATCAGCCCGCTGCGGTTTCCCTTCAACGGCATCGACCTGCTTTTTGAGACCGCGCGGCTGAACCTGCCGGTGCCGATCGGGCCCATGGCCCAGATGGGCGTCTCGGCACCCTGCACGGTGGCCGGCACGTTGGCCCAAGAGAATGCGGAGATCCTGGCCGGCGTCTGCATCACCCAGCTCATCCAGCCCGGCACGCCGGTCTGCTATGGCGGCATCTGCCACGCCTTCGACATGCGGACCACGCAGATGATTTTCTGCGGGCCCGAGCAGGCCATTTTCGGTGTCGCCATGACCCAGATGGGCAAACATTACGGGCTGCCGGTCTATATCAACGTGGGCCTGACCGATTCCAAACGGCCCGATGCGCAGGCCGGTCTGGAAGCCGGGATCACGCTGGCGTTGGGGGCCGCCGCCGGGGCGGATATCTTCGGGCACATGGGCATCTGCGGCGTGGATCAGGCGGCCTCGCTGGATATGCTGGTGCTGCAGGATGAGATCATCGCCTATGTCGAGAGCATGATGCGCGAGGGCAATTTCAGCGATGAGGTCCTGGGTTTTGACGAGGTGGTGCAGGTCGGGCCCGGCGGTTCCTATATTGACCGGGACCATACGGCAAAACATTTCCGCAACGAGCTGTTCTTCCCCAGGCTGCTGGACCGGGAGTACTATCAGGCCTGGCAGGGCGCGGGCGCGACGGATGCTGCAGAGCGGTGCCGGCAGAAGAAGGAAATGATTTTGAAAACACATGTGGTGGAGCCGCTGCCAAAGGATATTTTGGCCGCGTTTGAAAAGATTAAAGCGGCGGCCCGGAAGGGCTGATATCAGGTGGATAGTCTGTAGGCTGTTAGGCGAGGAGAAAGATCATGCGAAAGAAGACTACGTGCGCCCTGTTGCTGGTTGCCCTGATCCCTTGCATGGCTCAGGTGTTCGCAGAGACGATTGACGTGCGCCTGCGCATCCGCCAGAACAAATCGGAAGAGAAAACAATCACCCGAGAGAACCTGATTAACATCAAGCAGTTCATCTTGCAGCAAGGTAAGCATGAAACGTACTGTAATATGTACAACGACAATCCTGCATATCAGACGAAGGGATACCGTTTCTATCTGAATCCAGATTCGAGTCATGAGAACATCAACTGCGACCCAAAAAAATCAGACTTCAACAGTCTGACAATCCGGAGATTTGATGGGAAAAAGAACCAATACCGCACGGTCGAGTTTCTCGATAGACAGTATGTCTACATCATTACAAATTGGCCCACGGACGATCTGACTGTTTTTCAGGTCCGTCAGTCTGTAGTAGACGCATTGAAGGAGATACTGATTGAAATTGGGGAGAAGACGCCCAACAAACCGAATGTAGGCGACGGCAGATAATCGCGCCTGATTCACAATGTTAGCCTGTAGGAAAATCATACATAACCGCACAAAATTCAAGACTAACAGCCTTCAGCCTACAGCCTAAACAACCTAAATCAACAAGGAGCATCATGAAGACAGTTAAAACCCGTTTGCCGGCCAACCATATTGTCAGATCAGGCACATGGATCTGGCCTGAAATGTACATGTATCTCTACAACCACTTTGCCCAGTTCCGTAAGGATTTCGAGCTCGGCAAGGTTCCAAAAAAGGCGCCGCTTTTCATCACGGTGGACAAGGCCTACAAGCTGCACGTCAACGGGCAGTTTGTCTGCCGGGGCCCGGCCCGTGGCTACCAGTCGCACTGGCCGGTGGATGAGGTGGACATTGCCGGATACCTGCGCAAGGGCCACAACTGGCTCGCGGTCGAGGCCTACACTCCGGGCATCAGCACGTTCCAGTATCTCCACCAGACCCGCGCCGGGCTGCTGTGCGAGGCGCAGTGGGGCACTTTTTCGCTTTCAGGTTCCGGGCCGTGGCAGATGCGCCGTTCGCCCGCCCACGCTGTCCAGACGGCACGGCTGTCGCTCCAGCTTGATTTCCAGGAACACGTTGACGGCCGGCTGGACGACCGTGCGTGGATCACTGCTGAACAGGCGCCCGCAGGTTGGCGGTCCGAGCTCTTTCCTGACGGTAGTCATCAGCTGCTGTCCGCCCCCTTCGGGCAGCCGCCCTATGACACGCTCGAGCTGCGCGGCATCCCTCTGCTGGAGGAGAAAATGGTTTGCCCCGCCGCCGTCACCGCCCACGGCGCCGGTCCGTGCGGTGAGGGATACCGGACGTGGACAAACGTATCCTGGGGCTGGGTCAGGGAGGGGATGGCGGTCGCAAAGTGGGACGCGCCCCAGATGGTCAAGTCGCGCCGGGATGACGGCTGGCTGGAGATTGAAGTTGAGCCCACGGGTCAGGGCCGCTTCCGCGCCATCACAATTGATCTGGGCGAATACTCGCTGGGCAATCTGATCGTCGAAGCCCGCGGTGCCGCAGGCGGCGAGATCCTGGACTTCCAGCACGACCAGTGCCTGCGCAAGGGCCATCCGGAATTTGTCAAGCCGGGCAACGGCTGCCTGATCGCGCTGGCCAACCGGATGATCCTGCCGGCTGGCACGTATGCGCATGAATTTTTCCACCCGCTGGGCGCACGCCATGTCACCCTGATTGCACGGGATGTGCCGGGCCGGCTGGTGGTGCGGCTGCGCATGCGGTCGGGCCTTTATCCCTTCAGCATGCAGGGGCAGTTTGCCTGCGACGATGCGAACCTGAACGACATCTATGCGATGTGCCGCCGCACGCAGCGGCTCTGCGCCATCGACGCCTATGTGGACACACCGTGGCGCGAGCAGGCCCAGTGGTGGGGCGACGCGCGGGTCCAGGCCCGGAACACCTTCTATATGGATGGCGACGCCCGCCTGCTGGCGCGCGGCATCCGCTCCATTGCGGGCCAGGAGGCGCCGCAGGGGTTGACCTACGGCCATGCCCCGACAAGCTCCGGCTGGTGCATCCTGCCCGACTTCAGCCTGACCTGGTGTCTCACCGTGCTGGACTACTGGTGGCAGACCGGCCGGCTGGACCTGTTCAAGGAGCAGTGGCCCAGGATCAAAAAAGTACTGGCCTACTTCGAGCAACCCGGGGTCCGCGATGTGTCCGGCCTGCTGAAATACGATCCGCGCTTCTGGCTCTTTGAGGATTGGTCCACGCTGCCGAAGCAGCGGATCCCGACCTTCCTGAACTTGTGGTATCTGCTCACGCTGCGCAGGATGGGCGAACTGGCGGGGCTGGCCGGCAAACGTGCCGATGCCGCGCGGCTTGTGAAAGCGGCGGATCGCCAGGCCGCGCTGGTCACCGGGCGGCTCTTCGATCCGCAGGCCATGGTCTTCCGGCCGTGCATTGACGACAGCGGCCAATTGGTCGGCGAGCCGTCTGTTCACGACCAGACCATGGCGCTCATGCTGGACCTGGTGCCGGAAGCCCATCAGAATATGGTGGATAAAGTCCTGATGCCTTATTTGAAGGATGAGGAAATCAAGGGACCGAAGGCCTCCTCGTTTTGGTGCACCTATGTGTTTGATGTGATGGCCTCGCGCGGCTACGGCAAAGAGGTGGTTGATTTCATCAGGAAAAAGTGGTCGCCCATGCTCTCCACCGGCACCTGCTGGGAGGGGTTCAAGTGGGATGAGACATCGGGCGAATCGGCGTGCCATGCATGGACGGCGCATCCGTCCTCCCATTTTGTCAACATCCTTGCCGGCATCACCCAGACGTCCGTCGGGTGGGAGCGCATCCGCTTCAGCCCGCAGCAGGTTGAAGGGATCAACCGGGCAGGCGCTGTGATCCCTTCACCCAGGGGGATGATCGAGGCCTCCTGGCAAAGGCAGGGGACTGGCATCAGGGCCGAGTTGACGATCCCGGCGGGCGTGCAGGCGGACATCGCGCTGCCCGGCTGCGAAAAAACCGTCACCGGCCCGCAGACGGTGGTTTTCGGGTAATGCGCGGGTTGCGGGGCAGGCGGGTCACGCAGAAAAGCAGAGTTCCGCTTTCCTCATGCAGCCTTTAATCCGTGTCCATCAGTGTGATCTGTGGGCGGTTTCTTCCAGTTCATGAATCCCGGGCCTCCCTGTGACCTTGTGTCACAGGAGGCAAAAGCATGGGCCATGCGCGGCATTGCGTCCCTCGTTGCCTTTTCTAAACTTGTATCACCTGTAACTCAAGCTGGGCTTCAATCCGCCATCATCGTCAAGTGCTCATCCAGCTGCAGCAGCTGCTTGATGACCTCGCACTGGATCAGCGCGGCGCCGGCTGAGAGAGGCGCCCGGCGGTTGTTGAAATATGTCTCGTAATCGTAATCATCGCCGGAGCTTCTGGCCGCTTTTTCCTTTTCCGCTTTTTCGATCATGGCCGAGCTGGCGGGGAGGGGCCAGACGCTTTCCGGCATGGGGATGACGAATGGCTGGTTCTTTTTCACGGTTTCCCATAGCCCCGCCAGGTCCGTGATTTTTTCAATATCCACGCCGGCGTGCCGTTGCAGCGGGTCGAGCGCGAGCATTTTCAGCGCCAGGGCGTTGTATTCCGCGGTCGGGATATTGATCTCCTGGCTGATCTCGTAAATTTGCTCCATCACATCCAGATAGCCCGGATCGAGTTCCAGCGCCTTCTTGAAATAGGCATAGGCTTCAGGCAGGCGCTCCTGGCTCCTGCGGAGCTGGCCCAGCAGGTAATAGACCGGCGGCCTCGGTTTGCCGGCGGCTTCCAGCCGGAGCAGGACATTTTCAGCCATGCTGCGGCTGGTGTCGTTGTTGAAGATGCCTTCACAGCCGAAGCAGAGGCTCGCGACCTGTCCGAACTGCTCCGGCATGCGTTCAAAGGCGGTCTGGTAGTGTTTCTCCGCTTCCTCCACCCGGCCGAGGACTCGCAGCCGTTCCGCCAGTCGCCACTGCACGCAATAGGCGTCGGAAAACAGCATGGACGCCTTTTCATATTCCGCCAGGCTGCGCCGGATCAGTCCGGCGCGGGTCAGCTTGTCGCCGTGTTCGGCGATCCGGACGGCCTGGACGACATTGCTGAAAAATGCCGCATCGGCCGACTTGCCGTGTGCGGCCAGGATGTCGGCCAGCACCGCATAGGCGCGGACGCGGTCACCCGCCTTCTGTTCGCCGTCCGTGGGGTCAACCTTCAGGGCGGTGCGGATGGTGGTTTCCGCGGCGTCGAGTTCGCCGGCCCTCTGCTGCAGCACGGCTTTCCAGATGAGTGGCCGTTCTTCAAAACGGTCGCAGGTGTACATCTTGTCGAGCCAGGGGATCAGGTTGGCGCCTTCAATCCGGCACAGCAGCCCGAAGTCGTCGTCATCGGCCGGATTTTGCAGGAGCTCCGCCTTCAGGATGCGGGCTGCTTCCGCGGGCCGCCCGAGCGCATCCAGCGATTGCGCGAGGGTGTGCCCGATGGACGGCAGGTCGCCGCAGAACCGGTATTCCATGATGGTGCGGACATCTTTGCAGCCCCACCACGGCGCGCGCTCCGCCAGCAGGAGCACATCCGCCGGCCTGCCCTGGTTTCCATACAAGGAGGCCAGCAGGGCGAGCGCCTTGCCGCTGTACTGGATCCGCGTGTATTCAGACGGGCCGGCGCCCTTCTTCTCGAATTCGCGGATGTAGGCGGCCAGCATGCTTTGCAGGAGCCGTTCGGCATCTGCCGGCCGGCCGGCGCTGATCAGGCCGTCGCATAGCGTGTCAATGGTTGGGAATGACCGGTCTTTGATATCTTGCAGTTTGGTTTCCGTGTCCTGCAGCGCGGCGGCCAGCCCTTCATCGCGGATGTCCGGGCGCTCCAGGACGCGGCCCAGTTCCGCCAGTTTGAGCGCCAGGCCCTGCCGGCTGTCGCGCCTTGCTTCGCGGGATCCGTCTTCAGGCTCCTTGAGCAGGGCGCGGGCCAGGGCCACGGCCTCGTCAATGCGGTCGTCGGCAAGGTAAAGCTCCACGAGCTGCCGGCGCAGGTGCTGGCGCTTGGGCGCGTCGAGCGCCGGATTTTCAACCGCCTTTTTGAAGAGGTCCGCGACCTGCGCGGTTTTGCCCATCTGGCCGGCGATGGCCGTGTATTGCTCCCAGAAGGGGAGCTCGGGATTTTCCATCAGGATCTTTTCGAAAAAAGCCAGCAGGGTGTTGCCGGGAATGGCATTCGCGGCTTTGTCGAGCGGGTCGCTCCATGAATAGTCATGCATGGTTTGCTTGTCCATGGCCAGCAGGGCCTTGATGGCGTCGTCCGCCCGGTTGTGCGCCAGCAGCCCCATGATGTAATACCCGGGCGCCTCGCCCCGCTCGTTGTTGAAGGAGGTGTATTCAAACACATCGCTGCCCCGGGTGAAGAGCTTCATGGCCGCGGAGACGGGTTCTTTTTTCTGCGATGTGAATTTTTTGTCCATGGCTTCATAAAGGCCGGTGGCGTCAAGCGAACAGGCCAGCTGCCATTGTGGCGTGCTGATCTTTTCGATCTGATCGAGGGCCGTTTGCTGCGCCAGCTGCAGCATCGCCTTCCCGTAGGGCACAGCCAGGACAACCCCGGGGATCACGAGCGCATTCTTGATTAATTCGCGGGCCTTCTCCGGGCCGGCGAGGGCCACCAGGTCCGGGACTTTGATCTGGGTGAAAGGCACGGGATTTTTCTGCAGTTTGGCGATGAGCTTTTCAAAGGCCGGCACGATTTGTTCGCCGTTGTTTCCCTCGAAAAACAGGTCCCCCGCCTCCCTCAGTTCATCGATCGGCTGGGTGTTTGAGTACGTATATTCATCCCGGCTTTTGAAGAGCTGCGCGGCCGCGTCCGCATTTTTTTGGAAATCACCGGCATGGCGTGCCAGGATGGAGGCCAGCAGGCGGAGCATGATGTCGTGCCGGTCCTTATTGTCTTTTGGCGCGGGCCGTTTGGCCGCCAGTTCCGCCAGGTCCGGCCAGGCGGTTGGGCCCGGCAGCGCGGTGATGAAGGCTTTCAGATCCGTCGCATTTTTCATGTTCTGCCGGCGGAAACGGTAGGATGAGTAATCGCGTGGCGGCCGGTTGGTGCTCAGCACCGCAAAGCGGTCATACAGCGCCAGCCATTGCTGCGCGGCTTCCTTCGGCGGGAGCGTATCCGACTTTTCGCTGAAGGCCGTGAGCGCTTTGGCCAGCGCGGCCAGCTGTTCCTCTTTGGTGTCTTTTTGTGAGGGGGCATTGCTCTTGGAGGTTGTCTGCTCTAGGAGCGTGATCATTTTTTCCGCGCCGAGCAGGGGCGGGACGGGTTCCGCGGCTTGCAGCGTGCGGGCGATGAGCCCCGCGCCGGCCAGGATCAGGGGAAGATACGCAAAGCGATACCGTGTCATATAAGGCCTCCATTTTTGGTGTCGGCAAGGTGATTGTATTTGAAACCTCAAATCAATACGCCGCGACGTTTGAATACTACGGTTTGTGCCGCAAATGTCTATCGAAAAAACATTCAGCCGCATGGCCGTTTCCGTCGGGCGGGGCCGGGTTCGTGGCCATGCAATATATTTGCGCAATGCTGTTTTTTTTGTAATCGTCATTCGCAGGGTTGGCCGATGTGGCCGCCGCGTTTTCCAGGAGGCGTCATGAATCAGTTCCTGCAGGATATCTTTGCCCAGCCGGCTGAGCTGCAGCGCGTGCTCGATGACTTGGCCGGCCCGCACCGCGGCCAGCTCCAGGCCGCCGCCGCCCTGATGAAGCCGGCCCGCCGCATTGTAGTCACCAGCATGGGCAGCGCCTATTTCTCCGCCTGGCCAGTGGCCTTCATGCTCGGGCAGGTCCATCCCAATGTCCACCTCGTGGAGACCGAGCAGCTGCTGCGCGAGGCCCCGTTTTTTGATGAGACGCTCTACATCATTCCCTCGCGGTCCGGCGAAAGCGGCGAGATCGCCCGCTTTGCCAAACTGATCCGCCAGCGCGGCGGCCGGCTGCTCGCCATCACCATGACGCCGGGCAGCACGCTGGCGACTAATGCGGACCTGGTGCTTCACGACATCTCCTCCTTCGATGGCCTGATCTGCACCAAGGCCTACACGACGCTGGTCCTGACCGGCCTGCTGGCCGTCTCTGAGATGCTGGGAAAACTTGACCAGGCGCTGGTTGACAACCTGTCCGCCAATTTCCAATGGATGGAGCGCCACAAGCAGCCGGTGCTGGATCATCTGGCCGCCATGCAGGCGCTGCGCGATGCCGCGGGCGTCACATTCCTCTCGCAGGGCGCGGGTCTGGCACTGGCAGGCACGGCCGCCCTCTGGACCGAGGAGGCCGCGCGGGTGCGCGCCTCTTATAACAGCTTCGGCAATTTTCATCACGGTCCGGTGGAGCAGGTGGACGAGCGGTTTGTCGGCTGCTGGATCGACCTGTCGCCCGATGCGCGCTCGCGCGAGCTTTATGCGGAAATCGTTTCCCACAGGCCCGCACTGGTGACGGTCTCGCTGCCGGGTGTGCACGCGGGCGCGTTTGAAGTTCCCGCCGCGGCGCTGCCCGAAGCCTACCGTGTCATTCCGGCGGCGCTGGTGGCGCAGCTGCTGTCCTATCAGGTCGCCGTGGGCCGCGGCTGCAACCCCGGCGAGATGCGCTATCTCAACTGGCTGGTGAAATAACAATTGTCTTCATTTGGCGTTTTTCGTAGTTAAATCGAACAAAGGTAATGCTTATGAAAAAATATCCCTTGCGGTTGTCATGGCGGATCGGGCTGGCGATGGGCATGGACGATGTGGCTTTTGGTGAGCTGCGCGCCCTGCTGCGCGCACATCGCGGCATTGTGGATGAGATCGCATTTTTCGAGACCATCTCCCACCACCTGTACCTGCCGTTGGATTACTACGTCAATGTTGCCTCGGTGCTGAAGCAGCGTATCAGGACTTTGAAAGATGATGGCATCCCGAGCGTCGGCATCAATGTGCTCACCACGGTCGGGCATGTCAACGAGGGCTGGGATGTGTTCCAGCCCCTGCCGTTCCAGGCCATGATCGGACATGACGGCACGGCGTCGAAAAGCTGCGCCTGCCCGAACACAGCGGGGCTGCGTCGGTTTGTGGCGGAAAAATACACGCTCATGGCGCGGGCCAATCCCGATTTCATCTGGGTGGATGACGACATCCGCATCCAGTCCCACGGCGTTGAATATCCCTGTTTCTGCCCGACCTGCCTGAAGCGGTTTGCCGGGACAACGGGCCGCAAGTTCAGCCGCGCGTTGCTGGTGAAGCAGCTCAACAGTCCCGACGGCCAAAAAATCCGCGCGGCCTGGACCCGGCAGAACGCGGACTCCATTGATTCCCTGCTGGCGCATGTGGAGTCAACGGTGCATCGGGCCAATCCGAAAATCAAAATGGGGTTCATGACCTCCAGCCCCATCTGGAACAGCTATTCCGGCTTTGATGTCGGCCGCTGGCTCAAGAGCCTCAAGGCGTGCAAGGTCCGGCCCGGCGGCGGCTTCTACTCCGATGAGCGGCCGATCGACATGCTGCGCAAGGCGCTGGAGACAGGGCGCCAGTGCGTCTCGTTCCCGAAGGACGTGGACGACAACCAGTACGAACTGGAGAATTTTCCCTATGGCCCGATGGGCAAGAGCCGCACGGCGCTGGTCGCCGAGTGTTCGCTCGCGCTGGCGGTCGGCTGCAACGGGATCGCCTTCAACGCGCTGGGCAGCCTTGGCGCGCCCAAGCGCGGCGGCATGCAGGAGAAGGTTCCGCTCCTGCGGAGCATCGCCGAAGCGCGTCTGTTCTGGACGGATCTGGTCGCGTATGCGGCGGACTATCCGGTGGCCGGCTATTGGCCTGTGTGGCATTCCGAAGTGATGGCGCGCCGCGTTGTGCGCAAGGGCGAGGACTGGTTTGCGGGCGATTACCTCTACGAAGTCAGCCGGTCGAACGTGTTTGCGCGGCTCGGCTTGCCCTTGTGTCCCGCGCAGGCGGGCAACGGCGTCATCCTCTCCGGCCGCAATGCGGAGCTCTTCTCCGACAAGGAGCTTAGAAAAATGCTGGCCGGGCCGGTGCTGATGGATGCCTTTGCGCTGGAAACCCTCTGCCAGCGCGGGCTGGGAGATCTGGCCGGCGTGCGCCTGGCGGGCTGGCAGGACAACGGCGTGGCGGAACGGTTCACGGACGATCCCCTGAATGCACCGCAGGAGGGTGCCATCCGGGACATCCGCAGCGAATTTTGGGGTGACGCGTTCATGAAGAGCGCGCGGCTCGCGCCGCTGTCGAAGAACACGCATGTGCTCTCCGTGCTTGAAACCTATCTGGGCGAACAACGCGACCCGTGCGTGACGGCTTTTGAAAATAAACTGGGCGGCCGCGTGGTGGTGTTCGGCCATTCGCCCTGGATGTTTGTGGATGTCAAGCGCAGCCAGATCATGAACGTGGCCGACTGGGCCATGCGCGGCCGTCTGCCGGTGCGGATCCATGAGGCGATTCCTCTCATCCCGATGGTGCGTCTTTCCGCCACACGCACCCACGGCATGGTCCTGCTGGTCAATGCCGGGCTGGATGTCATTGACACGGCTACCATCGAGGTCCGCGCGCCCTCCTCGCCGATTGCCCTGGCCATGCCGGGCCGCAAGCGCGTTGCCTTGCGCCCCCGCAGGACGCCGGGCGGCTGGACCGTCACATTGCGTGACATCGCCCCGTGGCATGTGCGTGCGTTGCTGCTCGGGAAATAGCGGACCCGCCTATATCATTAAACTCATTACGATGAACCGGTTTTTCAGTTGGTTTTTCAGTTGACGGTAGCCATTGTCAGTCGTACCGTTTAGTTGAATTCAGGCCGGATTTCACAAATCCTGAAGTCAGATTAATAAATACGGGTCGCATGACAGACTATGAAAACGGAAGAATATGACTGGAACAAAGTGGACGAGTTGACTTTGGCGCTCATGCACCTTGTCACATGGCAACGATTGGAAGGTCACGGAGCGCGTGCGTGGAAGGGCTTCGAATGGTGCACATTGGCACGTCTTAATGAGAAAGGCTGGATCAGCGATCCGGAGACAAAGGCCAAGTCGGTGGTGATGACGGAGGAAGGATTCAAGAAGGCAGAAGAGCTTTTCAACAAGCACTTTGCCAAACACTCAAAATGAGCCTCAACCTTTCGTGCTTCGTCGTTGTCTTTTCCGGCAGGCAGGGCGAACGCTCCGTGCGGGGCGTCAGATACTTCCTGCCGGCAGCGTCACCACCGAGTTGGACAGCAGGCGTGCGGATGAGGTCAAACAGATGAGCGTCCCCGCAGGACGCCGGGCGGCTGGACCGTCACATTGCGCGACATCGCCCCGTGGCAGGTGCGTGCGCTGCTGATCGGGGAATAACGGACCAATCCACCCCGCTGAACACCTTGCGATGCAAGCGTTGGCGGACACAAGAGTGACACCGGCCGCGTAGCCACAATAATAATAGACATAAAAGTGAAGAAAAAGTAACATTTCGCCATGCCAGTGGTATTCAGACATAAGGGGTATCGGTTTTTCTTCTATTCAAACGAAGGAGCGCCGAGAGAACCGTTGCATATCCATGTCCGCCACGGTGAGGCGGTTGCAAAGTTTTGGCTCGACCCTTTGCCTGAGGTGGCGGAATCATACGCTATGTCGGCGAGTGAGTTGCATGAATTACTTGATATAGCAGTGGAACACAGGGACGAGATTGAGAGGTATTGGAATGAACACTTTAGTGCTTGAACCCATGGCGACGCGATTGCGTTTTGATGCCGACACGATGTGGCTTGAACTGGCCGATGGCCGTCAGCTTGGCGTGCCTTTGGCGTATTTTCCAAGGCTTTTACGCGCTACTTCATCCCAACGCGCGCAGTACGCCATCTCTGGCGGAGGGACCGGAATCCACTGGGACGAGCTTGACGAGGACATCTCCGTTCCGTCTCTATTGTTAGGCATCGGCGACAAAACTCGCCTCGCGTCATAATCAGATGGGCCAATCTTGCGGGAGATCAAGACAATCGTCATGACTATGTCAAAGGACTCCGCACCTTGGATTGCTTTCGGTGCCGTGCTGCTCGCATCCATGGTTACCAGTCTCTCCGGCTTCGTGCTGTACTACCGGAACCAGAAAGACGCTCGCAGGCAACACGTATTGGATCAACGGCGGCAGGCTCTCTTTGAAGCCCTTCAGGCCATCAACCACGTTTACGCCAACACTGAGTGGCATGGTCAGACCCCGCTGAATCCCTCACAGTGGGACATTAATCTGGCCCGTACAGCTCTGAACAAGATCAACGTGTATTGCGAAAGGCCTGAGGCGGTTCTCAAGGCATTCAACAGGGCCGTCGGCATGAATGGCGAGCCCTACACGGCGGCCTCGATCAACGATTTCATTCGGGAGTGCGCACGGGAACTCGATCTGCCGGAAGTTGCGTTCACAGATCAACACAAAGCATGGATTGTGTCCCTTCCGGGGACCAAGGAGTGCGAAGAATTCAAGAAGAGAAAGGCCTCCCAGGCGGCTGACCAAAAATCCGTTGACCGCGCTGGATAGCAAGCGCGTTGCCTTGCGCCCCCGCAGGACGCCGGGCGGCTGGACCGTCACATTGCGTGACATCGCCCCGTGGCATGTGCGTGCGTTGCTGATCGGGAAATAGCGGACCAAACCGCACCGCTGAACGCCTTGCGATACGGTCTGTTTTCAGTTGACGGTCGCCATTGTCAACCGTACCGTTCAGTTGAATTTAGGCCGGATTTAATAAATCCTGAAGTCATACTAATAAATACTGTTGGTCGGAGATAAACATGAAGATTGAACAGGGACAAATCCACTGGTTCGTCCACGAGCGCCACCAGATTCCACTTGGGTTTATCAGGCTGACCAAGGGTGGTGCGGTCGTGATTGGAGGCAAGACAGGATCGCATCTCACCGGACATGGTGAATCCTATTGGAAGAAACTGAAAGAAATCATCGCTTTGGTCTATGTGCCTGTGGAAATTGCCACAGAGCTTGGACTGCTCCCATCAACATGGAGTCCGCCGGAGATCACGAATCAGACAGATCGGGAATGGGTGGAGAAGATTAAACGCAAGGAAATGTGAATGGCCAACAAAGCCTCGCCACATATCAGAATTCCATCTGGTCAATCGTATCTTGATAAAAATGTGTAAACGCATTGAAAGTGGGGGAGGGGATTGCGGCCGTTAAAATGTCTCATGTCAGGATGTTGTGATGGTTCAGCAGGATGCAAGAAGCCCGTTTCCCTTCTTAATCGTTGTTATTAACAAGGGTTGATTTTGTAACATGCTGCAAAGCAATACACTGCCACCCCTGCGATTTTATTGATAAAACCGGAATCACCCCGGATTCTTTCACCTATGAATTGTTTTGGCGTTGTTCGCTTCCACACGCCATTTCCGGCAGGTATTTCAGTCAACAGCAGAGCGGGTAGGCCGATGTTCCGCAGCCAGAAGTTGAAATTCAGGGTGATGAAAGCAATCGTACCCTTGCAACCCAATTTCGCCTGTTGCCCATTGTCCCGGAAAATCATTTTGCGCTGCGCAAAATGAGGCGAACCGCAGGTTGCATTTCGTGTCTGTGGTGAAAAAGATGCGGTAAGCTTGGGATGATGGCGCGGCGTCGCGGGTGCCGCTGGATAAGCATCCGCGGCATCCCGCGAGAACAAAGCCAGCGCCCAAGATCGCCGCATCCGTTTTCACCCGAAATGCAACCTGCTTTTTCTTTCTCCGTATTTCGTGCCTTTCGCGTGTTTCGTAGTTAATCTTTTCTCCTCCTGCCAAAGATGCCGTTGACAGCGGGCGACCTCCTGAGGCACTATCTCTGCGGTTTGAAACGGGTGGTGCCGGGAAGGTTTTGAGCGCCTTGATTCGGGTCAATGTGCAAAACTAACAGCCTTCAGTCTACAGTCCAAACAACCTGAGCAGATAAGGGAGCCTTATATATGACCATCGAACTGAAAAAGAACTGCGCTTACGCCCTGCTTGTCCCCACCAGCATGGGCGTGCGCATCACCCCGCCCGACGGCCAGCCCGTGCATGCCAGCAGCAGCTTCTTCATGCAGGCCACCAGCGCGGAGACCAATGTCGCCAGCGTGGCCGCCTACCTCGGCCTGTCGGTCAAGGTGCTGACCACCTTCGTCAAGGACAGCCCGATCGCCCGCCTGATCAAGGACAACCTCGCCGGCCGCCACATGGCCTACGAGGGCAAGGAGGTGGAGCAGGGCGGGCCGTGGGGCTACCGGCACCAGTTCAACATCGCCGACAGCGGCTACGGCACGCGCGGGCCGCGCGTCCATAACGACCGCGCCGGCGAGGTAGGCCGCACCCTGAATGTGAAGGACTTTGACCTGGACCGCATCTTCGGCAAAGAAGGCGTGCAGATCCTGCACCTGTCCGGCCTGATCGCGGCCCTGTCGCCCGAGACGGGCATCTTCTGCCTTGAGCTGGCGCGGGCGGCCAAGAAGCATGGCACCCGGATCTCCTTTGACCTCAACTACCGCGCCTCGTTCTGGAAGAACCGCGAAAAAGAGCTGCACCAGATCTTTGCGGAGATTGCCGGGGTTTCCGACATCCTGGCCGGCAACGAGGAGGACTTCCAGCTGGCCCTGGGGATTGAAGGCCCCGAGGCGGGCGGCAAGGATATTGCCGCCAAGATCGCCAGCTTCAAGGGCATGATCGAGCAGGTCAAAAAAGCCTATCCGAACGCCTCGGTGTTCGCCACCACGCTGCGCGAGGTGGTCAATGTCAACCGCCACCTCTGGGGCGCGATCGTGGCCGAGGGCAGCAACTGGTATGTGGTGGAGCCGCGTGAAATCGCCGTGCTCGACCGCATCGGCGGCGGCGACGGTTTTGTCGGCGGCATGCTCTATGCCATCCTCAAGGGCTGGGCGCCGGAGAAGTGGGCCCAGTTCGGCTGGGCCAGCGGCGCGCTGGCCACCACGCTGCTCACGGATTACGCCCAGCCGGCCGACGAGGACGAAGTCTGGAGCATCTGGAAAGGCAACGCGCGCGTTCGCCGCTAAATATTGCACGCATTCCACAAAAGGATAAAAATGACGTCTCAATCTGATCCCAAACCCGCCGACGGCGTGCATGCCATGGTGCCCCGCGACCGGATGGCGCCCGGCGCGCGCATGATGCGCGATGCCTACGCCATTGTGCCCGGCGCCCCCATCTATCACCGCGAGTTCTGGCTCATGGAGGACACGCTGGAGCGGTGGAAGGCCGAAGGCATGCCGCAGGATGTGGATCATGATATCCTTTTCGGATTTTCGCCGCCGGCCAAGCGCTCCCTCGGCCAGCTCGGCTGGTGCGAGGCCGCATTTGTCCCCACCTTCGAGACCTGCGTGCTTGAGGACCGCGGCGACCATGAGCTGGTCCGTGACTTCGCCGGCCGGCATGTGCTGTGCTTCAAGAACCGTCGCTCAGGTTTCATGCCGGAATACGTCGACCATCCGGTCAAGGACATGCGCACGTGGATGGAGGACATTGTCTGGCGCATGGACCCTTCCACGCCCGCCCGCTACGCGGACCTCGAGACTCGCATGGCCGCCATGAAGAAGGAGGCCGCGCGGGGCATGATGATCTGCCAGAACCTGATCGGCGGCTACATGTACCTGCGCAGCCTGATCGGCCCCGGCGAGCTGCTCTACATGTTTTATGACCACCCCGAGGTGATCCATGCCTGCATGGAGGCTTGGTACAAGCTGGCCGACGCCGTGATCGCGAAGCACCAGCAGCATGTGACCATCGACGAGATCTTCTTTGCCGAGGACATCTGCTACAACCACGGCAGCCTGATCAGCCCGGACATGATGCAGGAGTTCCTGATCCCGTACTACCAGCAGCTCGTGGCCAACCTGCGCAAGCGGCAGATCGACCCGTCCCGCAAGCTCTATGTGCAGGTGGACACCGACGGCTTCTGCGACCCGGTCATTCCGATTTACCGCGATGCCATCGGCATGGGCGTCATGAGCCCGTTCGAGGTGGCGTCCGGTTCGGACGTCGTCCGCACGGGGCGTGAGTATCCGGACCTGGTGATCTCCGGCGGTTTTGACAAGCGGATCCTGGCCCGGACTAAGGCGGACATCGACCGCATGGTCGATTCGATTGTTCCCGTGATGCGCGCGCGCGGCGGATACATCCCCACCGTGGACCACGGCACGCCGGCGGAGGTGCCTTACGAAAACTATGTGCACTTCCGCAAACGCATGCTCGAATTGGGCGGCTGACATATTAGCTCAGGACAAGGCGGGTGAAAACGGATGCGGTGATCCCAAAGAACATTCAGCTGTCAGCGCTCAATTTCTAAGGTTGTTGCAAAATGAACCAAGTTGTATTGAGCATAATGAAGTGGGTGAGGTTCATAATTCGAACAGTCCTGATCATCATGGCGGTGATCATTTTGGCACCAATAATCCTTGGTGTACTCTGGCTGGTTGGTGCAAGCTGGTCCAATGCCCATCCTGTGTTCAGGGAGAATGTGGCGAAAGTTGATTGGTTGCCGGCGTCGGCCAGCAATGTTTCTTTCTACAAGACCTACTCGTTCACGGCATACGAATTCGATATTCCCGAGTCTGGTTTCGTATCGCTTGCGAAGGAAAGAAACTGGACGGTGTCTGAGATTCAAGGTGAAGCACAAAGGGTCATGACTTATCGCATGGGTGGAAAGATCAGGGATAGATTCCCCCTTCCGAAGTCAGACCTGTCGACAGAAGAACAGCTTGAGGAATATCAACAGGCGCTCCAGATCATTGAACCCAGGGTGCAGCATGGTCTCATGCATGAGGTTCGTCACGCAAATGGTGGAGGAATCACCGTTGTGTATGACCGGACAGGGCAGCGGGCATACGTTCAGTCAAATCCAAGATGAATGCGCAGGTCCTTCGCAAGGGCGTCCGCCAGGTGCCGGTTCCCGGTATCTGGAATATAAAAATCCCCGACTCCCACGGCCTTGCGGTCTACTACCGCACCATTCGGATTCTCCACGGCTGGGCGGCTGAGCGGCCGCGTTACGGCGCTTGGGCGGGCGCTTCATCCGGTATCCGTGCATGCAGAATATAACCCTTGTTGGTTCCGCCCACCACCATGCACACGCCCCGGTCATGGATGTAAATGAAATGGTCCAGCCAGTCGCCCGGTTCCGTCGGCACGCAGCCGATGTTTTTCCATGTGAAGCCGGCGTTTTCGGAAATGTAGAGGCTGCGGGTGCCGGTGCCGGTTGAATAGAGCACACGGGTTCCGCCCAGCCACGCGAAGTCATCCGCCTCATCGCCGACCACGCCGCGGTCCAGCCAGGTGGCGCCGTTGTCCTTGCTCAGCAGAACCCTGCCGCTTGCCGTCCCGATCAGCAGCGTGCCGTCATCCTCCAGGTATTCGATGGCATAAAGGGCCGAGTCTGCCAGTTTGCCCATGTCTTTCCAGGTCAGCCCGTCATCGGTGCTTTTGTAGATATGGCCTGCCCACCCGTTGATCACCCATCCGTCCCGGGCTTCATTCAGGCGGTAAAGAGGAAGCGGGGAGATGCGTCCGATATCCTGCCAGGTCCGGCCCTGGTCAATGGAGCGGTGGATATGGCCGCCGCCGCCATCCGCGTCCGCCACCAGCACGGTGCCTTGGCGGGTCACGATCAGCCCGTAGGCGTTGGCGCGTCCGTGGTTCGTTGCATTGCATATTTTGCCCTGATCCTGCCAGGTCTCGCCGTAGTCGACGGTCTTCCAGAGATGCACATCCCGGCCGGTGAGCAGGTAGCCCAGCCCGTTCCCGCCCGCGCGCAGGCAGGTGATGTAATCGGCGCCGGTGATGTCCCCGACAGCCTGCCAGGTTTCGCCGAAATCTTTGCTCCGGTGGATGTAACCGGGCTGCGCGGGCAGGCGCGTCCCGGCAATGATGATCCCGTTCCCCAGGTAGGCGATGGCGTCAATGCGGCTGCGGGGATTGACCGGCACGGCTTTGAAGTTTAGCTCAAAGGCAACGGCTGTCTGGATGTATAGCAGCGCGGCCATGCCGCCCAAGGCCATGTTCCGGAAGATATATGTGTTTATGGTTGATCCCTCCGCCGGTGGTTTCACCCGGCCGCCACGGATGGTAGTGAATGCGTTGCCGGATGTCAATATACCCGCGGAATATGTCAAGACTCAATAGAAATGTCCCCATTCTGGACTCGTTAGAAATGTCCCCTTTTACGTGGTTGTCACCGAGTTAGAGGTGGCCGTTTCCGGACGGTTTTCCGCCCCCCGAGAATGGGCCA
>Ga0073936_10001931_pt1 | contig 31403 bp, 29 predicted proteins | sample AliMusrvi5mmetaG_FD_87041 | JGI IMG/M metagenome (GOLD analysis project Ga0073936, IMG submission 87041) | Freshwater lake bacterial and archeal communities from Alinen Mustajarvi, Finland, to study Microbial Dark Matter (Phase II) - Alinen... | ecosystem: Environmental > Aquatic > Freshwater >...
AGCATCCTCTATGGATGTTCTGGTCAAAGCTCTCCGTCGAGAAATTGGACAGGAAGGGGAAGGCAGTGTACAATAACAGGGTCTCGCCTCAAGGGCTTTCAACTATGAGCGGGACAACCTCCCGCCCAAAGCCTTCATGATGGAGATAAGTCGGTCATCCCCCGTTCCGGAATGTGAGATTGCGCTGGACGAGACGAATTGAGTGCCTAAGGCCAGATAGTCCGCGATGGTCCGGATCAAAGCAATATTGAGCGGCGCCAAGCGGGTCCAGGAGTTCTGCAGAAAGACGCCGGCCAGGAGGTCGCGGATCTCCGAGAAGTGGGCGGCGGACTTGTAGCTGGCCGCCAGACGGTCCCAATGCTTCTTTCCCCATAGAGGGTCGGCGATCTCCACGGTCTGTATGGCGTCGCCCAAAGAGAACCGCACGGGCACGGTGAGCCACTTCTTGTCGTTGCCCGAAACGATCTGGCACCTGTTAGTGTAGCTGTTCTTCGACATCTGCACGTCGTCCAAGAAGATGAAGGTGTCGCAGACCGCGGCCTTGGCGAAGTACCCGCACCAAGGCGCGAAATTGGGCTGATGGATGGCGATGCGTCGGGGCGGGTTCGGCATCACATAACCCAGCGGATGACCTCAAAGACCTCGGCGTACCGGGCGCCGATCTGCGTGCCGCGGACCCGCGCCAGATCCCAGACGAACTCTTCCGTGGCGTAAGCCCGGTGGCTCTGGGAGCGGTAGCACTTCAAAGCACTGATCTTAGCCAGGACGTGGCTGCGCTCCAGCCGCACGAACATGTTCGTGGTGAAGCTGAGATTGTTCCACGGGACCTCATAGCCGATCATGGATGTCTTCTTGAAGGCGCGGAACCCTTCCTGCGCAACCACCTGATGGTCCTGATGTGTGTCGTTGGCCGAAGGCAGGAGCACGATGTTCGGCTTGATGTCGGAGGCCAGCCGGATCATGTCTTCCAGTATCTCCTGCCGGAAGGCGGGGAACTCGCGCACGGGGTATTTGAATATGATCAGGTGTTCCGGCGGGATGCCCAGGACCGCGGTCGCGGCCTTAACCTCTTTGCGCAGGATGTCCTTGGGCAGGCCTTTGGGGACGGATTTCTCCGCCGAAGAGAAAGCCGCATAGAACAACTTCTTCCCCTCGGAGATCCACTTGCTCATGGCGGCTCCGCAGCCGAACTCGCCGTCGTCCGTGTGCGGGGCGAGGACCAGAATCCTATCGAACATGGGCACTCCTGCCGGCGAGATGGTCATAGGCCTCCAGCAATCCTGCGGACTCGGTTTCCCAATTGTAACTTTTCCGGACGGACTCTTTCGCGCGCTCCCCCATCCGGAAGCACCGGTCAGGGTCCGAGTATAGGCCCCGGATCGCCTCGGCAATCTGCTCCGGTGAAAGAGGATCGACGAGGCAGGCGCAGCCGCTGCTCTGTAGGATGCCCCTCCAGACAGGGAAATCGGATGCGATGATCGGCAATCCCGCCGCCATGTATTCGAACATCTTCACGGGAAGCCCTTCCATGTGCCTCTGTAAAGGGTAGTCGCAAATGAAGCCTACGTCGGCCGCGGCCAGCGCCTCATATATCCGGGGGTATGAAATTGGTCCCAAAACATCCAACCGACCCAAGGCGTCAAGGCCGCGGAGCCTCTCCAGGAACTGCCTGCGGTCCGCAGCACCATAGAGCAAGAACCGCAAATCCAATTCGGGCAGGAGATTGACGGCCTTGACCGCTTCTTCCAAGCCGCGCTCATCATAGATGGTGCCTATGAAGATCATCTTGAACGGCCCGACGGCGCCGGCTGCATCACGGGGCCGCCTAGCGCTCCGGACATATTCCAAGGAAGCGAAATTGCGCACGACGGTGGTGGCGGCGTTGTAAGGCTGGAATTTTTCCCGCAGAGCCTGCGTGGCCGTGATGACGCAATCGAAATAGCGCGCCGCGTTTTTCTCGAACAGGTTGAAGAAGAAGGCGAGGCTCTTACGGGCCAGCGCGGGCAAATAGTCCTTCGACAATAGTTGCTGGGGGACGTCTTCATGCGCGTCATAAATGACCTTGCGCCCGACGAGCTTAAGGATAAGCCCCAATGGAATCAACTCCGGGTCGTGGAAATGGTAGACCTGCGCGTCCTGGCAGAGCGCCAGCCTCAACGCGCGGAACACGGATGACGCCATCCTCCGCAGACGGTTGTGCGGCGTGGCCAATGGGATTATCTCAACGCCGTCGATTGTTTCCCGGCCTTTGTGCCGGCCAATAAGGACGACCTCGTGCCCGGCCTGGCGCAGGGCTCTGGCCTCTTTATGGAAAATGCGCGTGTCCAGCGCAGGGTGGACCGAGGTCACGATGCATATCTTCATAAAGGTTCTCTCATGTCCGGTCCGCCGCGCTAATCATGCACCCCATACTGCTCCTCCCAGACGGCGATGTTATAGAGCCGCCATGCAGTCGCGGACGATAGGGCATCGAGGCTTACGGCATCTTCGCACAATGTCCTGACCAAGGGCGACTGGCGCACCCTCTCGCGCATCCGCGGGGCGAGTCGCCCGAGCCATAAAGCTTCTGGCGTCTCGAATCCGATCTTCCGCTTCCTCCAGGCGATATCTCCGGGCAATATGGTCGCGGCGAATTCCCGCAGGACGCGCTTCCTGTAGCCGTTCCTAATCTTCTCCGAGCCGGGCAGGGCCAAGGCTATTTCGACGGACGGGCGGTACACGAAAGGGACCCGGGCTTCGATGGATTGCGCCATCGAGTTGCGGTCTTCGTAGCGGAGCAGATGTCCCAACTGGTATTGCATCAGTTCGGAGACTTGCAGTTCGGCCAGGCCCGACGGCTGCCGACCATACCCGGCCAAAGGCCGCAAGCCCAGATCAAGGAATCGCCTCTTCAGGTAATGTCCTCTCTTGGAAAGCATCCAGCGGCGCAATGACTCCGAAGAAAAATAAACGAATTCGGCGGCCAGCCGATGAGGCGGGACCCCCGAGTTGAAGACCGCCAGGACCAATTCCCGGGCCAGGGGCAGCCATTCCCTGCGCGCAACGATATCCCGGAAGAAAGCCGCATAGTAGCGCTCATATCCCAGCAGGACCTCGTCGCCCCCCTGCCCGTCGAGCATCACCTTCATCCCCGCCTCTTTGGCCTGCCGCATGACGCGGTATTGGAGGTAAACGGACGGGCCGCCGACCGGCTCTCCCTGCCGGAACAGGCAGTCCTCTATCTCCCGGGCGAACTCCTCCGCGTCCGGCCGCACCGGATGCCAGTCCAGATCCAGCCACCGCGCCACCGCGCCGGCATAGCGCGTCTCATCCGTGTCCGCGGCTTCGGACTGGCCGGTGACCGCGGCCAGCCTGCCGCCAGGCTCGCCGCGCAGAAGGCCGGAGGCAAGCGCGGCGATCACCGAGGAATCCAGCCCGCCGGAAAGGCAGGTACCCACCGGGACATCGCTGCGCAGATGGAGCTTGACGGATTCCCGCAGGCTGTCCGTGTATTCCTGACCGCGAGGAGACACGCCGGGCTTGGCGCGCAGGGAATAATACGAGGCCAGGCTCAGCTTTCCGCTCCTGAGGTCAACCACGGCTTTCTGTCCGGGGAGCAGCTGGCGGATGTTGGAGAAGAAAGTCTTCTCGCCGTAGTCCTCCAGCCCGAGCACCAGATACGCCGCCAGCACCTCCATGTCGGCCGTCGGGGAGACGCCGCCCGACAACAGGGCCCCCGGCTCCGAGGCGGCGATGAAGCGGTCGGCGTCATCGCTGTAGTAGAAAGGCTTTATCCCGAAGCAGTCGCGCGCGCAGAAAAGGACCCCGCGTTCCCGGTCGCAGAGCATGAAGGCCCACATGCCGAGCAGGCGGTCGAGGCAGTCCTGCCCCCATTGCTCGTAGGCATGAAGCAGGACTTCCGTGTCGCTGTGGGAGACGAAGACATGGCCCTTATCCCGCAAGGCCGCCTTGAGCTCGAGATAGTTGTATATCTCCCCGTTGAAAACGATCGTCAAGTCCTTGTAATGCATGGGCTGGCCGGCACAGTCCGAGGTGTCGATGATGGCAAGCCTCTTGTGCCCCAGCCGGAGGTTCTCCCACTCCCAGACGCCGGCGGCATCCGGCCCCCGGTGCGCCAGGGCGTCGAGCATGGGCGCAAGCCCGGCGCCGGACGGCCGGTGCTCCCTCTTGGAGAAGATGCCAGCGATTCCGCACATAGTGGTTTTAGGGCAAAGCCCGCCGGGCGCCGCTCCGGGCCGCCTCGGCCAGCTCGGCATACATCGCCAGCAGCCTCCTGGCGTTCTCGGCGGCGTCATATTCCTTGATGACGAAATCGCGCAGCCGCGCGCTCCTGCACGCCGCTTCCGACGGGTCCGCCAGTGCTTCCAGCACCGCCTCTTTAAGGGCCGGGACCGAGCCCGGCTGGATGCCCCAGCCGCGATCCTGGCCCAGGAGCTCCGGGACGCCGCCCACATTGGATGCGGCCACGGGCAGGCCGCTGGCTCCGGCTTCGATGAGCACCGTAGGCATGCCTTCGGAACGCGAAGGCAGAAGCAGAAGGTCGGCCGCCCGCATGTACTGCGCGACCATCTCATTGGGCAGGAGCCCGGTGCAGATAGCCCCCGGGATGGCCCGGGCCATCGCCTTCAGAGGCCCGTCGCCCACGATGGCCAAAGCGACCCCGCGAGCAGCCAGTTCCGCCATCAAGGCGGCGATCTCGGGCAGGCCCTTCTCCTTCAGCAAGGATCCGACGAACAGGAGCAGCTTCTTGTCGGCGGGCAGTTTCAAGGATTTCCTGGCCGCCGCCTTGTCCTGGAGCCGTGCGAACCTGGGCAGGTCGATCCCGATAGGGAGCACGCTCGGGCGCCTGCCCGCCAGCCGCTCGGCCCCCTCGGCCAGCGCATTGCTGACGGCGATCACGCCCGTGGCCTGCCTCAGGGCCGACCGGATATGGCGCTGGTAGAAAGGACTCTTGTCCGGGTGGATATGGATATCGCTGCCGTGCAGCGTGACGAAACTCGGGACACCCCATCTCCGGGCGATGACGACGCCGGCCAATCCCGCCGGATACCCCATGTGGGCGTGGACCAGGCCCGGCCGCCAAGCGCGCATTTGCTCGGCGGCACGCGCATAGTGCAGATGAGGCACATACCAATAGTTCGCGCGAGGCAAGGCCAGATACCTCGGCCGCAGGACATCCACCCCCTCCCATGAGGAATGCCCGGGCAGGCTGTGATACAGGTCCCAGCGCGTGTTCCAGCTGAGCAGGAGCCGCGGCACCCAGGGCGTGGGCGCCAGCACCTTGATCTCCACGCCCAGCCGCGCCAAGGCGCGGCACTGAGTGTGGACGAATATCGCGTCCGCCGGCCGCGCGGCCGACGGATAGGAAGTCGTCACGACCAGAACGCGCAGGGGCTTCATCCGGTCCTCATCGCGCCGCCGGGGGCTTCCATGGACGCGGAGAAGGCCAGGATCATCCAATACTGCTTCTGGTTGTCCCAATCCAAGGACATGCATACGGTCGCGAGGCAGATGAACAGCGCGAGGGCGAGCGCGTCTCCATCGCGGGAGAACCTCTCCTTGGCAGGACGCAGGCAGCGCCAGAGGAACAATAGATAGGGGATGAACCCGACCAATCCCAGGCTAGAAAAGACCTGGAGGAACTGATTGTGCGTGCCGCGGAACATTACCCCTTTAGAGAAAAAACCGACGGCCTCCCCCAGCATATACCAGTTCTGCACTATCCCGCATCCGAACACAGGATGCTCCTTGATCAGACCCCACGCGCTTGCATAGATGCCGCTCCGGCCGGCCGTGTCGCCGAAGTGGATGGTATCCGACCATCGCTCCAGCGATTCAGACGACATGACCATACGATATATACCGGCGCACACGATTATCAGCAATGCGATCTTCAAGACTAACGGAACCTTCGTGGCGCGATGGAGCATGATTAGGGCCGTAATGCCGGCAAGACATGCCATCATCCCGCCGCGGGAGCCCGAATCCACTATCGACATCAGGACTATAGGGATGCCGATGACGGCCAAGATCCGGCCCAAACGCGAAGGCATGAAGTACTTCTTCGAGGGCATCCATTTCAGGATAGCCAGATAGATCAGCATGATGACGCTCAGGGCGTATGAGGAGGCGACCCTGTTGGGGTCGTCTCCGAACATCACGTTCCTGTCGGTCTGGATATAGCTGGGCAGGATATGCAGGACCTCGATCGCTCCAACGGCACCGCAGCCTGCCGCATACCACCAGAACACTCGCGGGGAACGGAAGCTGAAATAGCTGTAGAGCAGGTGAAAAACGATGATGGACTGGACCATTGTCCCGGCCAACTGCAAGAATTGCTCCCATGGGACTGAGCCGATGGTAAGCTGCAGGCCGGAGATGACCACTACGGCGAAATAGAACAACAACGGGCCTGAAGCCCACGGCCGTCTTGAAAAGAACAGCCGCTTGTTTAAAATGGCGACCAACAAAAGCAGATATCCGACCAGTTTAGAGAATGTGAAATAGCCGACCTCATCCTCGCTCTGCAGGACCAGCAATGATTGCAGCGGCATGGATAAAAAATAAAGCCCGACTACGATGTCCGCATACAATGGAACACGCGGCGCGGCCTTGTCCTGCGGCGGCTGTGGAGAGTCGCTCACTTCAGGGCGCCCCTGTTCAGAATGCGCGTCTTGACGACGAAGCAGGCCTTGGCCAGAGCCGGCGGCAGGGCGGCCAAAAAAGACCACCACAACTTCCGGCCTCTAAACTCGGAGGTATGGCAGGCCCGGAGCAATTCTTTCGCTTTAGCCCGCTCCCCTGCCAGCACACAGGCGCTCGCCCGCTCCAGGCGCTGGACTTCTATGAGTTCCTTCAGGTAAGGACGCGCGGCGGCAGGGACGCCGCCGCCTGCGAGGGCTTGCCGCGCGGTGGCGACGAACCGCAGCTCCGAGCCTTGCGCCGCTCCCTTGGCGGCTCTTTGGGCGGCGTCCAGATGATATATGGCGCCGGCAGCTTGGCTGAACGCCATGGCATGCTTGAGGGCGATCCGTATCCAAAGGTCCAGGTCTTCGCCCTCGATGACCCCGACCGGGAATGCCCCCACCTCCTGGAACACGCTCTTGGGCACGGCGGTCGCCGAAGACCACGCCGGAGAGCAGAAAAGCAAGGTCCTGAAATAGTTGGGGATGATGCCTTCCCATGGCGCAGGCGGGATGTGCGCGAACGAAGGGAGACGGGGCCTGGCACCAGGCTCCTTTATCTCGTAGGCCGTGGAGTAAGCGCCGGCGTGAGGGAATCGGCCGCGCAGACGCAGGATGGTTTCGAGGAACCCCGGTTTATATTCATCGTCCGCGTCCAGAAAAGCGACCAGATCCGCCCGCGCGGCTTCTATGCCGCTGTTGCGGGCGGCGGACACGCCCGAATTCTCCTGCCTGACGCAGCGGATGCGGGGGTCCATATAGGATTTGGCTATTGCCCCGCTTCCGTCTGTGGAGCCGTCATCGACAACGACGACCTCGAAATCCCGCTCGGTCTGGGCCAGCACCGAGTCCAGCGCGCGCTGGATGGACGGCGCCTTATTATAGAGAGGGATTATGACAGATATTTTAGGCATCAGTCGGCTAACGCTTGTTTCCGAACAACCGATAAGCTTCCGTGGAAGCCAAGTCCAGGTCTTCCGGCGTGTCTATCTCGTAACACGCCAGTTCAAACGATCGCAGCGGCAGCCTGTTGATGAACTGATTGAAAAGGAAACTCGCTTGAGACTTGATCTTGATGTCGCGGAGATACGCGACCCCGCACCATTCATGGGACAAAGCCGGTGCTCTGGTGAACTCCACGATCCTTTTCTTCTTATCCAACCGCACGAAGATCGCCTCCGTGGTTTTCGCCGGGGTGATCCCGATGATATTCTCCTTGGCCTTCGCGCCTTCGGCCATGAAGTTCTTAAAATCACGCGGCGAGATTATCATGTCACCATCGATGGAAACGAAAGGCTTGCGCAGGTCCCGGGTCGCCAGGTAAAGGCTGTAGGAATTCGATGTCGAGGCATAATCCGGATTACGGACAAAGGTGATATCCGGCCGTATCTTGCGCACGTGATTGATGACTTCCAGTTCCTTGAACCCCACGATGACACGCACGTCGGGCACGCCTTTGAGCAGCTCCAGCTGGTAATCGATCAGTTTCCGTCCGTTCAATTCCACCAGGCATTTAGGCAGGTTCAATCCCAGCCTCGAACCAACCCCCGCGCAAGAGATTACAACGTGTTCAATATGTTGCATAGCCCATCCTCGTGATAAGTGACGAAATGCGCAAGATCGATCAGCGTTTCGACCGGCGCGTGCACGCCGCCATAGGCGACGCTGATATCCGCCTGTTCCAGCATGGACGCGTCGTTCATCCCGTCGCCGACCGCCACGATCCTGGAGTACTTCTTGCGCAACGACTTGACCGCTTCCCCTTTGTTCAAAATATGCCTGATCCCGTGCAATCGGTCTTTCGTATAATCAGCTTCCGAGCATAGGAAGTTACAACTCATCTTTTGGCGCAGCTTGTGTATCCATACGTCAAGGTTGCCGGTGATGACATAACAATCCTGTTGCTTCCGGCTGATAAAATTAGTGATTTTACGCTGGAGCGGCACCTTGAGCACGATGTCCTGAACCCGCGATATAGGCACGTTGCCCAAAAGCTTGACCCGAAGTTTGAAGGAACTTTCAAAAGGAATCAAGCCCTGCATGGTGATATCGGTCAGCGTCGCGATCTCCTCATGCAATCCGACTTCTCTTGAAATAAGGGGCAGCAGCTCCTGGCTTGTTATGGTGCCGTCCAGGTCGAAACAATAGGCTGTCTTGGTCATGACGCATTTACTCCCTGTCGTCTATACGTCCCCCGCCCATGCTTGCGCCGGCGCGCCAAAAACAGCGGATTGGCGTTCGCCAGCCAAAACCTTATTATGGAATCAGCCAGCACGTCGGTAGTGTCCAGGAAATCGGATTCGAAATCTTTCGCGCCGAGCGCAAGCGAAATATCCGTGCAGGCGATGACAATCACATCGGTTTTCTTCCCCATCAGGTGCCGGACCGCTTTTCGGAAAGTCTTGTTGGCCGGGGACATGTCGCTGGTGTTCTTGACCTCGCAAATCCCCCTATTCACCAAGGCCTGGAATCGCTGGTCGGGGTAGACGGCGACGGCTTTGGGATGATGCTTGGCAAAGCACGCATCATAGAGCCTGTGGTCGGCAGTCCCCTGCGAGCACAGAAGTCCGACTCTATATTTCCCCGGAAAATCCGCTCTCAGCGTTAGCGCGGTCTCTTTCAACAAGTCGATGAAAGGGATTCCGGCCGCCCTCTCGACCTGCCTTATCGCGGCATGTGCCGTATTGCACGACATGCATAGGATTTTGGCGCCGCACTTTTTTAGTTTCCGCGCCACCTCGACATAAGGGCCGACAAAGCTGGGGCCTCGTCCTTCCAAAAACATCGATCGCGAAGGTGCGGAAGTTGCTTGCCAAAGGATTATCTCCGGATGGTGGCCGTCTCGGTATGCGCCCATGCCGGTCACTTTGTCCTCAATGCGTCTCATCAGTTCCACCCCGGCCTTTACGCCGGCCCCGCCTATGATGCCGATGATCAGCTTGTCGTCAGGCATGGGGTTGAACGAGATCTGTCAAAATATCAGCAAGAAAGCTCATTATTTCTTTCCCGCTATGCAAGCCTGGCCTGCCGAGCAGGCTTAATGCCTTACGCCGGTCTTCTCTTAAATAATCATCTCCAGCAACAATCACTCTTTCAATCAATTGTGTCAATTCATTTGTATCATGAATTTTATAGAAATCCTTCACGATTTTTGTCCCTATTTCGTTGAAACCGACGGAGTCCGGGCTTATTAAATGTAAAATCGGCTTTCCCGTCGGCAGATACTCCGCAAGGAAGGAACAGCTGTCGGTGACCATCGCATCCGAGGTCCTCATGATATCAAAATAGTCCCCCAACTCATAAACCTTGGCATTAGGCAAGGCTTGCCATTGCAGAAAATACTCCTGGACTTCCTCGACAGGCAATATCTTTTTCAAGGCGAACTTAAGCAAAGGGTGCGGCTTCACGATCCAATCGGTGGCGGGATGGTTCCGGGCATATTCCAATAAGAATTTATAATTCCATAAAAAAGTGGCATAGGCGGGCGCAGCGAAGGCGTAGTGCGGCGCCCAGATGATGCGCTTGACCTCCGGGGCTGTGTTCTTTGACAAAGACCAGATTCCATCGCCGTTGATAAGTTTATCATCAAGATAAACATCCAGCTTGGGATAGCCGGCGGCTTCAACATTGGCATCCTTCTCCGGCGCATATTTCTTGAACAAATCCTTGTGGGCGTTAGAAAAGGTAAAGGTCCTCCATATCAGCCTTTGAAACAGGTCATGGTAATGGATGTCGCCGAGGTTGGCGAGTTGGAAGCCATAAGGCACGTAGCAGGTCAGGGCGAAACGGGACACATGGAATACCTCATGCGCCGGCGGCAGGCCCCAAGGTTGCTGGTAGAACACGATATCCGGAGAGAAGGCCGCCAGGTCGATGTCTTCGTACTTCTCGAAATCATAACCATCCACCACCCGCATGCCCCGGCTTTCGAAAAAGCGGCGGTTATGTTCGTATTCGTCCTTGCGCTCCTGCGGGCTTTGGGTGGCCCTGGCCAGATAGTAGGAGATGACGATGAAGGGATAGAACCTGCCATCCGCCGCGAGTGCGTCATAGAGCGACTGCGCGCTCCACTTGGAATTCTCGCTGACCAAGAACAGGACGCGGATCGTCTTCTGCTTCTTTATCCGCGCGATGTGCCTTTCGTAATTCCTGACCGCGACCCGGCGCATGAGCGTCCACAGGATGTTCCTGCGGCACCAGTCCAGGATACCTAAAAGGTCCAAAATCCTCTTCAGCATCTGTTTTGCCAAGCGCATCACTGTTCAGCCGATGTTGAGCCGCGTTCTGACAAAATCCCGATCAGCCGCGCTCAAGATGAAAAAATACGCCACGGGGATGAAAAACAGCACCTGTACGGCGGCGCATGCGCACAGCCGTCCGTAATTGGGGGTGACAAAGCCCTTGATCAGATAGAAATAGATCCCCAACGCCGTCCCCGCTTTAAGCAAGGTCACCAGTATTGTATCAAACAGGTATGTCCGGACCGGCAGCTTGACCGCGCGGCAGATATAGACCGGCTGTATGAACAGCTTGAATATCAGCATCTCCGCCGTGGTGCCGAGCGCCACACCGTACATCCCGTAATATCTCAGGAACACGTAACTCAATATGACGTTCAGCACGGCTTCGCAGGTGTTCAATACGGCATAAGAGCCGTGCTTTGATATCCCGTACAAGAGCTGTATCCCCGGGGACTGGGGCAGCGCTACGATGGATGCGATGCAAAGGATCACCGTGACATAATAGCTTCGGTCAAACCCGGGGCCCATCCACCTGAGGATAAAAGCCTTCGCGTAGAATAGGATGCTGAAGCCGACGAAGGCGCAGAGCAAGGTACTCAGCGTGGTCACCTTCAGCAATGCGCTCCTGATGGCGTCATAATCCCCCCGGCCTTCGTATTGGCTGAAGACCGGCATCATCGTGCCGATCGAACTGCCGACGACCTGACTGAACCCATCGACCAGCCTGACCCCGACGGTGTAGGGCGTGACCAGGCTGACTTCCAGGAAACCGGCAATCATCAAGGAGTCGATCCTGAAGCGTAGGAGGTCGCCCACCTGACAGACGAAGTTCTTCCAGCTGTAGTTGAACATGGCGCGGACCTTGGCGCGGTCGTACCGGAAGCCCGCGATCCGGACATGGGGGCACTGCGCCTTGGACGCGGCATAGGTGCCGGCGTTCTGCAGCAGGCTGAAGACGAAACTGATGACCGTGACCGCCATGATCCCGCCGCCCCGGCTCAGGCAATAGTAGATGGCGGTGTTGGAAAGCAGGGTCCGGGCGATGGAGATGCCGGAGAGATAGTCATACCGGAGATAGGAGTTCAACACCCCGCCGAAGACCCGCACCGGGAATCCCACGGCCGTGGCCACGCCCAGCAGCAGGATGATCTTCCTGAAGAGAGCCACTTCCTCCGGATTGTGTATGAAGACCGGACAGGCCGCCGCGGCCAGAATGGTCAACAGCAGGGCGGCCAGACCGACGAGGCTGAACAGGAAGAAGGCCGTGTTGGCGACATGGTTCATGTCTTCCAAGTCGCCCCGGCCCAGGGATTGGGAGATATACCTGGACGCAGCCGAGGAAAGCCCGAAGTCCAGGAGCCCGTAATAGCCGATGAACGTGCCTATGAGCGTCCAGACCCCGTACATCCTGTTGCCCAGGGAATGGACGATGAACGGGGTCATCAGGAACGTGACGGCCAACAGCACCGCCAATTCCATGTTGCGCCACAGGGAACTTCTGATAAGTTTTCTGGCGGTGCTCATCTAGGCCGTCCCTCCGGCCGCCTGGGGCTGGGCCGGAACCGCATCACGATAGGCTCCGGGAAAGCCGGGGCGCCGTTACTCATCGATCCGTCTCTTGGCCGCTCAGACGCGCCAGAGACGGATGCCCGCCTTCCGGATTTCGGCCGGATCGAAAAAATTCTTGACGTCCATCAGAATCGGCCTGTCTTTCATCATGCCGCAAAGTTTTTCCGGGGTCAGATCGCGGAAGGCTTTGTGCGCGACCGCGAGCACCACGGCGTCAGCCTTGCGGAGCTTGGCCATGGGCACGAGCTCGACGCCGTACTCATGCATGGCCTCGGCAGGCTCGGCGCAAGGGTCGACCACCTGCACGGTGATCCCGTAGTCCTTCAGCTCCCCGATGATGTCGGCCACCTTGGAATTGCGCAAATCTCCGCAGTTCTCCTTGAAGGTCAGGCCCAGCACGGTGACTACGGCGTCCTGCACGTTGTGCCCCGCCCGGGACATCTCCTTGACGGTGCGTCCGGCGATCCAGCGGCCCATGTCGTCGTTGATGCGGCGGCCGGAAAGGATGACCTGGGAGATGTAGCCGAGCTGTTCGGCTTTATGGGTAAGGTAGTAAGGGTCCACGCCGATGCAGTGGCCTCCCACCAGGCCGGGGCGGAAGGGCAAGAAATTCCACTTGGTCTGCGCGGCGTCGAGCACCTCGTTGGTGTCGATGCCCATGCGGTCGAAGATCAGCGCCAATTCGTTCATGAAGGCGATATTGATGTCCCGCTGGCTGTTTTCGATGACCTTGGCCGCCTCCGCCACCTTGATAGAAGAGGCCTTGTGGACGCCGGCCTGGACCACGGAGCCGTACACCGCGGCCACGATGTCCAGGGTCCGCGCGTCCTGCCCGGAGACCACCTTGCGGATGGTCACGAAGCGATGCTCCTTGTCGCCGGGATTGATGCGCTCCGGGCTGTAGCCCACGGTGAAGTCGGCGCCGCATTTGAGCCCAGAGGCCTTTTCCAGCACCGGAACGCAGTCTTCCTCGGTGCAGCCGGGATAGACCGTGGACTCGTAGACCACGATGTCTCCCTTCTTGAGTGCCTGGCCCACGGTCTCGCTGGCGCGCAGGACCGGGGTGAGGTCCGGGCGGTGGGCCGAATCCACCGGCGTCGGGACCGCCACGATGTGGAAATCCGCCTGGCGCAAGTCCGCGATGGAGCTGGTGTAGAGGACGTCGGCGGCCTTGAGATCCGCCGGCGCGACCTCGCCCGTGTGGTCCTGGCCCTGGGACAACTCCGCGATGCGCCGCGGATTGATGTCGAAGCCGATGGCGCGCCCGATCTTACCGAAGGCCACCGCCACCGGAAGGCCGACATAACCAAGTCCGACGACCGAAACAACGCGGGAATGGATTTTCATAGGGGTTGGTTCAGACGGCTCCGGCCAGGGCCGCGACCACGCGCTCCTGCTGCTCAGCCGTCAGCTCCGGGAATATGGGGATCGCGAGCGACTCCGCGGCGGCCTGCGCCGATAGCGGGAACGCTCCGGCCGCGTGGCCCAGAGGCCTGAAGCATTCCTGAACATGGAACGGCACGGGATAATAGACCTCGCAGCCGACGCCGGCCGTGTGCAGGCGCTCCTGGACGCGGTCGCGGCCGGGAACGCGGATGACGAACTGGTTGTAGATATGGTGGTGCTTCACGCCGGACTTCCGGTACACGGCCCGGGGCAGGACGACGCCCTTGCCGGCCAGGCCGCCCTCGGCGAACAGGGCCTCGTAGCGGGCGGCGTTCTCCTGGCGCCGGGCCGTCCACCCGTCCAGATGACGGAGCTTGACCTGAAGGATCGCGGCCTGGATCGTGTCGAGCCGGAAGTTGCCGCCGATGAACTTGTGGTAGTACTTGGGCTTGCTGCCGTGGTTGCGCAACACGCGCAGACGCTCGGCCAAACCGTCGTCACCGGTGGTCACCAGGCCGGCGTCTCCTACCGCGCCGAGGTTCTTGCTGGGGAAGAATGAAAAACAACCCATGTCGCCCATGGCGCCGGCGCGCCGGCCGTCCTGGTACTGCGCGCCGATGGCCTGGGCCGCATCCTCGATGACGCGCAGACGATGGCGCCTCGCAATCTCCAAAATCGGGTCCATGTCCGCGCACTGGCCGAACAGGTGGACCGGGATGACCGCCTTGGTCCTCGGGGTGAGCGCTTTTTCGACGGCGGCGGGGTCGAGGTTGAAAGTGACCGGGTCGATGTCGACGAACACGGGCTTGGCGCCCAGACGGGACACCGCTCCGGCCGTGGCGAAGAAAGAATAGTCGCTGGTGATGACCTCGTCGCCGGGCTTGAGCTCGACGGCCATGAGGGCCACGAGCAGGGCGTCCGTGCCGGAGGACACGCCCACGGCATGCTTGACCCCGCAATAGGCCGCGACCGCCGCCTCGAACTGAGCGACCTCCGGGCCGTTGATGAAATGGCCGTGGTCCAGGACCCGCGCGACGGCGGCGTCGATTTCCGCGCGCAAGGGGCGGTGCTGGGCCGCTATATCGAGCAGAGGGACTTCGCCTCCGGCCGCGCGGCCGGCCGGCTCAGCCTTTGAGTTCGTCATAGGTCTTGATTCCTTTGGAAAGGCCGGCCGGTAAAGGCGCGTCCTCGTCGAGGTCCAGGCAGCGCAGGACGCCGGGCGCGGCCTCCCGGTAGCGCAGCCCGCTCTCGGGGCAGCGCATGGCGCCGTCCGGCCCGGTCCCGAGCAGACGGTGGCCGTGGCGGCTCATCCAGCCCTTGAATCGCGCCGGGTTGCCCATGACCAAAGCATAGTCCGGAACATCCTTGACCACCACGGAACCGGCCGCGACGAAGCAGTAGCGGCCCAAGGTGATGCCGCAGACGATGGTCGCGTTGGCGCCCACGGTGGCCCCACGGCGCAGCAGGGTCTTCTCATAGAGGGAATGGCGGTTGACCTGGGAGCGCGGGTTGGTCACGTTGGTGAGCACGCAGGAAGGCCCGAGGAACACATCGTCCTCGACGACGGTGCCGGTGTAGACGGAGACGTTGTTCTGGATCTTCACATTGTCGCCCAGCACCACATCGTTGGCGATGTGGCAGTTCTGGCCCAGGACGCAGTTCCGGCCGAGGCGGGCTCCGGAGAGGACGTGGGAGAAGTGCCAGATCTTGGTGCCCGGGCCGATGGCGCAGGGCTCGTCGACGCAGGCGGACTCATGCACCTTGACATCCTTGGCCAGCCAGCCGGCTTTGAACATGGGGGTCACTCCAGAGTGCCGTCCCGGACGGCCTTGACGGCCAGAGGGTGGCAATCGCCCTGGGCGCCCACGGCGGCGCTGTGGCGGATGTCATGGACAATCTCCACGCTGGTGCGGGCCTGTTCCGGGCCGAAGCCGCGGCCCGCGAGGATCTCGCGATAGCTTTGCGTGTGCAGGTCGCCGAAACCTTCGGAGAATTCGACCTCCTGGCCGTCCATCTTCAAGGAACGGAAGGTGGCGGGCTTGCCGGGCTGGGGCGGCGCGGGCAGGTCCCTGCTGTCGATGGACAGGAACCAGCGCACCCTGGCGTTCTCGAATTCCAGGAAACCTGCGGCTTTACGGGGCGTGGAAAGGTGGACGACATTGGAGACCGGCCGGCCGAAGCACCAGGCCAGCATGTCGAAGAAATGGACTCCGATATTGGTGGCCAGGCCTCCGGACTTCGCGGCGTCCCCCTTCCACGAATAAAGATACCAATGCCCGCGGGAAGTGATGTAGGTGAGGTCCACCTCGTGCTTATGCCCGGGTCCCTTCTGCAGGATCCGGTCGCGAAAGGCCTGGATGGAGGGGTGCAGGCGCAGTTGCAGGATGGTATATATCTTGCGGCCAGTCGACTTGGCCAATTCCTCCAGGGCGTCCAGGTTCCAGGGGTTGAGGACTAAAGGCTTCTCGCAAATGGCGTCGGCGCCCACGCGCAGGGCGAAACGGACGTGAGAATCATGCAGATAGTTGGGCGAGCAAATGGAGACATAGTCCAGGGCCACGCCCTGGTGGTGGCGGAGCAGTTCCACATGCCTATCGAAGCGTTCAAACTCGGTGAAGAAATCAGATTCCGGGAAATACGAGTCGATGACGCCCACGGAGTCGCTGGGGTCCAAGGCCGCGACCAAGCGGTTGCCAGTATCGCGGATGGCCTTCATGTGCCGCGGTGCGATGAAGCCGGCCGCACCGATAAGAGAAAAATTCTTCATTTTTTACGAAATTATTATATTAAATTTCCCTTAGGGAGACGGAGTGGCGCCAAGAAGTCCCCGCCCATCGCTCCGGCGTCCCAAATACCAGAGGATGGCCCCGGCGGCCTGCCGAAAGCGGGGATTGCAAGGCTCCACGGCCTGGGCGCTGCGGGCATGAGAAAACGCCTCGCGTAGCAGGGCCGGACGCCCTGCCGGAGGGCTATGCATCGCTTGTGCGAGCATCGTTCGAGCTGTGCGGTATTCCAAATCCGGGTCGGAGCGGCGGTTTGACAAGGCCGGCCGCATGGCGAACCCGGCTAATGCCAAGGCGGCCAGGGCCGCGGCCGTCCGGCCAGGCGGCGCCGCAGCCCGCGGGCCGCGCGCCGGCACGGGCGCCTCCTCCTCCGGGGTCTGCGCAAAGCGAAGGGAGCCTTCCAGCAAGGCTATTAGCGCCAAAAAAACAAAGGCATTGGCGGGTATCTGGAAGCTGAAGTCCACGAGGCCGTGGAGCATGAAGGCCAAGACGGCGGAGAATATACCGAAGGATAGCCAAGTAAGCTCCCGGGAAGGGCTGGTCAGCCAGAGCCGCGCCATACGGCGCAGAAAAACCAGCAGGGCCCCCGTATAAACGACGGCGCCGACCAGCCCGGCGCTGACCGCGAGCTCCAACCAATCGTTATGCAGATGCTCCACGAGTCCCTGGACGATGCCTTCCTGATAGGCGGGAAAGACGCTCTGCGCCGCGCCCAGGCCAATGCCGAATATCGGAAAATCCCGGAGCAGGCGCAGGCCGCTGCGATACATGGAGAGGCGACAGGCGGTGGAGCTGTCCGGCACGCTGAACACCGAGCCCAGCCAGTCCGGATGAGAATGCAGGAACAACCCGTACCCTGCCGCGGCGCAGACAGGCACGGCGCGTGCCGCCCAGCGTGCGAGCGGCGAGCGGATGCGCCCCGTCGCCAGGAATCCGGCCGCGCATAGGGTGGCAGCCAGCGAATTAATCCCCCCCCGCGAATGGGTCTGCCATAGCCCCAGCGAGATGACAGCCACAAAGAACAGGACGAGGATCAACAGAGCGGCTTTTTCCAGGATGCGGCCGATGCCCCTTTCCCGGCTCTGCCGCGCCAGGCGCGAGAAGAATATCCCCAGGCCCACGCATAAAGACATGGCCATCAGCGAGGCGGCATGGTCGCGGTTGGGATACGGACCGAAGGGCTCCCCCTGCCGCACGGGCCGGAGCCCATAATAGGCGCTGTTGCCCTGCCCGCCCTGCATGAGGCCGATAACCGCGACCGCCATGCCGACGAGGAACACGGTCCAGGCCAATCGCCGCAGGGCCGGCCGGCCGTCGAGCGCCCGGGACGCGCACCAAAGCAGGGCGGCATAGGCGGCCCAGAGCAGAGCGGCCGGGCCGGTCCTGTGGACCGCGACCGTGAACGGCAGGATGGCCCCGGGCTGCGTCAAGGGACGATGATGGAGGAATTGCAGCAAGCCCAGAACCGCTATCCCGACGACAGAAACGAAAAACGGGGCAAGTTGAGACCGACCCTCTCTCTTGGCCCCCCGCAGGATAGCGAGCGCCAAAGCCGCGAAGACCAATGCCTGCAGGACGGCCAAGGACCAGGCCTCCACGGCGCCAAAAGCCAAGGGCCCGAACGCGAGGGCACAGAGCAGGAGCGCTTCCATATGCTAATGCGCCGCAGCCAGGGCCGGCCGTTGTTGAAACAAGGGCGCCGCGGCGGCCCGGCTAAGAAGGCTTATCCGCGGCGCCTTCCCGATGATAAGAGTGATAATACTGGTGGTAATAGTAGTAGCCGTAGGTGGAATAAGTCAGGCCCCTATGCGTGGCCGCATTGACCGCGACCCCCAGGATGCTCATGCCTCCGGCCTGCAATTTCCGGCAGGCGTGGCGGACGAGCGGGATGCGCGTCCTGCCGTAGCGAACGACGAAGACCGCGGCCGGGACATGTCGGCCCCAGAGGAGCGTGTCATTGATGGGGAACATGGGAGTGCAGTCCACGATGACGCGGTCGAAATTGGCCGTGGCCCAGGCCACCAAGGCGCCCAACCTCGGCGTGTTGAGGAGCTCCGAAGGGTTGGGCGGCCGCGTGCCGCCCGGGAGTATCTTCAGGTTGGGGACACCGCTGTCCTGCAGCAGGGATGGGATATCCGCGACGTCTTTTCCGGAGGCCAGGAAGTCGCTGAGGCCGTTCCGGGATGAAACCTTGAAGACTTTATGGACGTTCGCACGGCGCAGGTCTCCATCTATGAATAGGACTTTTTCCCCCAACTGGGCGAAGACCACCGCCAGGTTCGAGCCCACATAGGTCTTGCCCTCACCTTGGACCGAGCTCGAGAGAAGCATGGCCTTGACTTTGTGGGAGACGCCGGCGAAGTCTATCATGGTGCGCAGGTTGCGCATGGCCTCGCTGGTCAGCGAAGAGCCCTTGGCGAGCAAAGATTGATAGATCAGGCCTTCTTTCTGCATGGAGAGGGGCACGAGGCCGAGGTAGGGCAGGTCCAGCTTGATCTCCACATCGTCCTGCGTGCGTATGGTCTGGTCGATGGTCTCCACTATGAAGGCCATGAGCAGGCCCGCGGCCAGCCCGCCCAACAGGCCTAGAAGCAGGGCCAAGGATTTCTTCGGCTTGAAGGGAACCTTTGGGACCTGCGCCGGGTCCACGATGCGGACGTTGTTGCCGCGCAGTTGGCCGGAGAGCTCGGTCTTGAGGCTCCGCACGATCTTGTCGGTCTCCGTGTCAATCTCGCTTTTGAGTGCCGCGATATTGGACTTCAAGGCTATCATGGCCGGATGCTTAGGCGTGAACCGCTGGGACATCTCCGCAAATTGGGCCTCCAGCTTGGCGCGCTCGCCCTTGAGGTTCTGGATCAAAGGGTTACCCACGACGGAGGGCAGGCTCTCGTAGGTCTGACGCGCCTGGGAGGAATCCCCGATGATCTTCAAGGCCTGCAGGATGTCCTTGGAGATGAACATCTGGTTGGCGAGGTTCTCTTCGACAAAAGCCTCGGCCAGGGCGTTGGCGGCGCGCGCCGCGAGCGCCGCGTCATGCGATTGCACGCGGACATAGACCAAGCGGCTGCGCAAGACCGGGAAGATGGTTATGGATTTGCGGAAACCCACGAGGCCATTAGGGCCGGCGAAATCGGGCTCCCTGGACAAGCCCTGTTCGTCATAGACCTTCTTGGTCAGGGATTCGCTTTGCAGGAGCTTGTATTGGGTCTGATAATAGTCTTCGTTGCTGTTCTCGATCAAAGAGCCGCTGGCGTAAATCGTGGTGCCGGAGCCGCGTTCCTTCTCGATGACGAGCAAGGAACTGGCCTGGAACACGGGCCGGGTCAAGAAGGTCACCAAGGCGGTCGTTATGAAGACGATGGCGAACGCCGAGATGAGGACCCAGCGCCGGCGCATGATCATCTCCAGATATTTTGCGAAGTCGATCTCCTGGTCCTGGCCGGGGTTCTCAATCATGCGCTTTGCCTGCCCTCTAGAAAAAACTCTGCGGGACGTAAACCACGTCGTTGGGCTGAAGCGTGATGTCCTTCTCTTTTTGCCCGTTCCTGGTGATATCGGAGACGACGATCATGAAGACCTGGTTCTTGCCGTCGACGACCCGGATGACCTTGGTCTTGTCCGGCGCGGCCACAGGAGTAAAACCTTCGGCCAAAGAGATGGCTTCCAGCACGGTGAGTTGGGACTCAGTGGGCAGGTCGTAGGAGCCCGGCTTCTTGACCTCGCCAAGGACGAATATCTTCTTATTCCCGTACTCTGTGATGAAAATCGTGATCTGCGGGCTGATCAGGTAGGCCGCCAGTTTTTTGGAAATAACGCCTTCCGCTTCGGTGACGGATAGCCCCCCGACCTTGACGGTCCCGATCAGTGGAAAGGAGATCGTCCCGTTCTGGCTGACGCGGAGCTTGCGGTTGAGGTCGGGCTGTTGGAACACCGTTATGTCGAGCAAGTCGGCGCCGCAGAGCTTGTAGTCCGTCTTGGAGGTCCGGGTCTGCTGGAGGGCCGCCTGGATGGCGACTTCTTCGGCCAAAGTCTGGTTCGACTCCGGAGCGGATGCCGGGACAGCCGCCCGGGACGGAGCCGCAGCCGATGCCGGAGCCGAGGGTCGCGTCGCCGCGCAGCCGGCACAGAGCGTCAAGACTGATACAGAAAATAAGAAGGATAATCGTTTCATGGGTTAATACAAATTCAATGTTGGATAGAATAGCATAAAAATTTCGCGCTCAGGGCCGAACCGCGGCTCCGCCGTCTAGGCTTGCAATTTTTTAACGACGCCTTCCAGCGCCTCGCTTATCTTGTCGCGGCACTGGGCGAAAGCCTTGTCAGGTCGGCCCAGAGGGTCCAGGATGTCGGTCTCGCCCAGGCCGGCGTAACCGAGCAACGGATGCAGCTTGAACTCGAATTCCGGGAACCTGTCCGCGAGCCCCTCGCAGTGCGCCCGGGTCATGGTCAGGGCGAGGTCCGCCCATTCCAATAAGTCATGGGTGACCAGCTGCGCCACATGGCCGGCCGGAGTAATACCGACCTCGGCCAGGGCCGCGCGCGCGCCCGGAGGGATTGCGAAATATATCTCGGCCGCCACGCCGCAGGAGCGCACCTCCAAGCCCAGACCGCGCTCCTGGGAGATCCGGCTCATCAGCAACTCCGCCATGAGACTGCGGCAGACGTTGCCGGTGCAGATAAAAAGGATTTTCCTGGCCGGTTCAGGCATTTTCTGATATTGTTTTTTAAAGGAATTATTACGGGCGCAAAATGTTAGCAAATTTTAAAACTGTTGACCGCTGATTAAAAAGTTGCTTTTATTTCCGGTCGTTACGAAGGCTTGAGAGCGCATCCTGATATTTTGGAGGCCGTCCATGAACAGCTCAATGAAACCCGCCCTGGCCCTGGTCTTCGGGGCATCGCTCGTCGCGTTGGCCTTCGCCTATTGGCTCACCCAGTGGGTCCTGGCCAAGGACACCGGCACGGACGCGATGCGCAAGATCTCCGACGCCATCAAGAGCGGCGCCGAGGCCTTCCTGCGCCGGCAGAACAGGACCATCCTCTCCCTGGCCAGCCTGTTCGCCGTGATCCTCTTCCTTCTTTACGCCTTCGTGCGCAGCCACAACGAGCATGACGCCGCGGCGCCCATGGCGCTGGCCTGCTGGACGACCCTCTCCTTCGTGATGGGCGCCCTGTGCTCGGTGAGCGCCGGCTTCGTGGGCATGTGGGTCTCCATCCGCTCCAACATCCGCACGGCTTCCGCGGCACGGACCTCGCTCAACGACGCCCTGCGCATCGCCCTGCGCGGCGGCGCGGTCTCCGGCATCTTCGTGACGGCGCTTTCGCTCTTCGGCGTGGGCGGGCTTTTCGCGCTCCTCAAGTTCATCGGCTATGACGTGTCCAAGATCCCCTTCATGATCGTGGGCTACGGCTTCGGAGCGTCCTTCGTGGCCCTCTTCGCCCAGCTCGGCGGCGGCATCTACACCAAGGCCGCCGACGTCGGCGCGGACCTGGTGGGCAAGGTCGAGGCCGGCATCCCGGAAGACGACCCCCGCAACCCGGCCGTGATCGCGGACCTGGTGGGCGACAACGTGGGCGACTGCGCGGGCCGCGGCGCGGACCTCTTCGAGTCCACCGCCGCCGAGAACATCGGCGCCATGATCCTGGGCGTCGCGCTCATCCCGTTCTTCGGCTGGAAGGGCATCCTCTTCCCGCTGGTCGCGCGCGCCCTGGGCATACTCGCCTCCATCGTGGGCATCCTCTACGTCCGCACGGAGGAAGACAAGGACCCGATGACGGCCCTGAACATCGGCTACTACATAGCCTCGGCGCTGGCCATGGCGGCCTTCGCCTTCGCGGCGCGCTGGCTGCTCTACACGGAACAGGCGCCGAACGCCTGGCTGTACTACACGGCTTGCGGCGTCATCGGCATCCTGACCGCGCAGGCCTTCGTCTACATCACGCAGTACTACACGGAATATAAATACCGGCCGGTGCTCTCCATCGCGGAGGCCTCGCAGACCGGGCCGGCGACCAACATCATCGCGGGCCTCTCGGTGGGCTTCGAGTGCGTGGCCCTGCCTGTCATCGTCATCTGCATCGCGATCCTGGCTTCCTATAAGTTGGGCGCGGCGGCCTTGCCCGGCGGCTTGGGCGGCCTCTTCGGCACCGCGGTGGCGACCATGGGCATGCTCAGCACCGCGGCCTACATCCTGGCCATGGACACCTTCGGCCCGATCACGGACAACGCGGGCGGGATCGTCGAAATGTCCCATCAGCCGGAGGAGATCCGCAAGAAGACCGACCGCCTGGACGCCGTGGGCAACACCACCAAGGCCCTGACCAAGGGCTACGCCATCGGCTCGGCCGCCTTGGCGGCGTTCCTGCTCTTCTCGGCCTACATGGACGAGATCTTCAACTACACGGGCAAGCACATCACCGTGAACATCGCCAAACCCGAGGTCTTCACCGGGGCCATGCTGGGCGCCATGCTGGTGTTCTTGTTCTCGGGCTTCACCATCCGCGCCGTGGGCAAGGCGGCCTTCGCCGTCATCAACGAGGTGCGCCGCCAGTTCAAGGACAAGCCCGGCATCATGCAGGGAACGGAGCAGCCTGATTACGGCCAATGCGTGGACATCGTGACCTTGGGCGCCTTGAAGGCCATGGTCCTGCCCGGCCTTCTCGCGGTCTGCGGCCCCATCCTGGTGGGCGTGTTCTTCCGCGTCTTCATCACCCCGGCGGATCCCACCATCGCGGCCGAGGTCGTGGCGGCGTTCCTGATGATCGGCACCGTAGCCGGCATCCTGCTCGCGACGTTCCTCAACAACTCGGGCGGAGCCTGGGACAACGCCAAGAAGTACATCGAAACCGGGGCCTACGGCGGCAAGCGTTCGGACACGCACAAGGCCGCCGTCGTCGGCGACACGGTCGGCGACCCTTGCAAGGACACGGCGGGGCCGTCGCTGCACGTCTTGATCAAGCTACTGGCCACCATCACGCTGGTGCTGGCGCCGCTGTTCCTCTAAACGCCGAAGGCGCTTCAGATAAGACCGCCGGTCCCGCGAGGGACCGGCGGTCTTGCTTTTGCTCCTGACAGCAAACTGGCTATAATGGCGACAGAGGAATCCATGGGCGACGAGAAAGCGATTCTGGAAGGCAAGGGCCGCGAGCTGACAGATATCCTGCGGGGATACGGCAGCGTGCTCGTGGCATTTTCGGGCGGCGTGGATTCGACTTTCCTGGCGGCCGCGGCGCGCCGGGCCTTGCCGCGTGACAAGGTCATGGCCGCGACGGCGGACACCCCCTCACTGCCGCGGGGCGAGCTGGAGTTCTGCCGGGCCTTGGCGGAACTGATGGACTGCCAGCACAGGGTGGTGGCCACGGAGGAGTTCGACGATCCGTGCTACCTGGCCAACCCGGTGGACCGGTGTTTTTACTGCAAGAAAGAACTTTACTCGCGGCTCCTGCCCTTGGCCCGCGCGGGGGGCTATGCGGTCTTGGCGAACGGCTTCAACCTCGACGACCTGTCCGACGATCGTCCGGGCCAGGTGGCGGCGGCCGACGCGGGGGTGCGCAGTCCTTTGCGGGACGCGGGGCTGCGCAAGGCGGATATCCGACGGCTGAGCCGCGCCTGGGACCTGCCGACATGGAACCGGGCGGAGTCTCCGTGCCTGTCGTCGCGCGTGGCCTTCGGCTCGGCCTTGAGCCCGGAGATCCTGCGCCGGGTGGACGAGGCCGAGGCGGGGATACGGGCGCTGGGGTTCCGCGTGGTGCGGGTGCGCACGGACGGCGAGCTGGCCCGGGTGGAGGTGGCGCCCGAGGAACTGCCGAGGCTGAAAGAAGGCGCGGGGGCGGCGGTGCTGGACATCGTGCGCCAGGCGGGGTTTGAACGAGTATCTATCGATCCGCGCGGGTACCGGAGGGGTTCTGGCCACAGCTTCCCCCCTGAGGCCAAGGGCTGAAGCGGGCCGTTGTTAAGATAGGCAACGGAGCAACCGGGACACCTTAGCGTCGGGAAGCCGGTTGTTTTTTATCATTTAAAGCACGCGCCTGGAGAGCCTCTGCCGCCGATCCCCCCAACGATTCGTGGCCGGTCAGGGCCTGCAACACATCGATAGGCGTGGCGGGATTGTGGATGAGGCCATAAAGGACTTCCTCGCGCGGCTCTTTGGAAAGGGCGCGGAGGATGTCCGGGGGCAGGGCGGGATTGCGCGCCAACCAGCGGTGCATATCCTCCCGCTGCATCAGCCTGTCGATGAGTTCCCGCGAAACGGCAGGGTTGCGCGCCATGTCCCTTACCGGGTAGCTGTTGTTGGTCCGGACCGCATTATCATAGGCCCATCGGAGCTGGCGCGGGGTCGCCGATGGAGACGACGACCAAAAGCAGAGGATGGAGTTATGCGCCATGGCGAAGACGAAGAACGCGCAGGGCACTAAGACCAACAGCGCGTTCGCCGCGCGCCGGCCCCGTATCCTATGGAGGATAATGCCCGCCAGCAGCGCCGCAGACCAACCCGCGCCGAAACCCATCGCGATGACGACGGGCGCCGCAAGCAGGCCGAAGAAGGCGGCCAGCGTCCGGCCTGTCGGTCCGGAGATCGCATCGGGCAATAAAAATCCCCAAAAATAGACGCAGGCGACCGCGGCGGCGCCGATAGCGCCCGGGATCATCGTCGAGAAGCCCCCGCCCCGGGCGGAGGGTTGCGGCGGGCCCGCGGGGGGCCGGGCACCCCAGATGCGCGAAATCAAAAAAGCGCTCATCCACAGCAACGAAGCCAGCAAAAGGAAATAGGCTACCGCCTGGTATGGGATGAGAGACGAAAGCAAGACGAAGAAGATGAGGACGACAAAAGTGACGATAGGCGCCCCCCAAACCGGGATGTGGGAATATAACCAATACTCGAACCAGTCCAACTGGGGCCGGAAGCGCCCGAGGCCAAACAGCAAGAACGCGAAATAGGCACAAAGCGCCGCCAAGACCAGGACGAGTACGATTCTCAGTATCTGCCTAACCATCTTTTCAGGGGGCCGCCGGACGAAATCATACCTGTTCCTCTCGGATGATGGCAATGGACGAACGAACTACCCGGGAGGCGGGCGCCCTTCCCGGCGACCGGCCTGCGGAAATGTGCTAGAATCTTCAGCCGGTTCATCACTCTTAAGGAGCGAACATGCCACCACAAGCGCAGCCGAACCTCTGGGTCAATATGATTCCCATCGCGGCCGTCTTCGTCATTTTCTACTTCTTCCTCATCCGGCCGCAGCAGAAGCAGGTAAAAGAACATCAGCGGATGCTGGATTCGGTCCAGAAGGGCGACCGCATCCTGACCACCGGAGGCCTCTACGGCACCGTCATCGGCCTCAAGGGCACGGACCTCGAAGTGCGTTTCGCCGAGAACGTGAAGCTCACGGTGGCCCGTTCCGCCGTCTCCAAGGTGCTCGCCGCGGAATCGGGCGACAACTCCGCGGTCAAGAACACGGCCGCCGTATCCTGAGGCCGAGAACATGAGCAAGCTCCAGATCAAGTGGTCGGTCGTCCTGGTCAGCCTCATAGGCGCCCTCGCCCTGCTGTACCCCACCATCAACTGGTACAGCCTGGACGCGGCGGAGCGGACCAAACGCGAGGCGTTCCGCGACCGGCCGCAATGGCTCCTCAACCTCGGCCTGGACCTGCGGGGCGGCACGCACATGCTCATGGAGCTCGATATCTCCAAGCTCGACCCCAAGGCCGATATCAACGACGCCCTGGCCCGGGCCATAGAGATCATCCGCAACCGCGTGGACCAGTTCGGCGTGGCCGAGCCTCTCATCGTGCGGCAAGGCCAGCGCTGGATCGTGGTCCAGCTGCCGGGCATCACCAATTCGGCCCAAGCCAAGGAGCTCGTGGGCAAGACGGCCATGCTGGAATTCCGCATGGTGGACGAGTCCGAAGCCGCCCAGAAGGCCTTGGGCAAGGTGGCGGAACTCGGAGTCTCGGCGTTCAACGGCCCCAAGATATCCCCCGCGGCCGCCAAGATCGTCCCCCGCGGCCTGGAGCTTTATCCGGGCAAGGAGAGCGCCCTTTACATGCTCAAGCATGAGGCGGCGCTCACCGGGGCCCAGCTCGAGACCGCGCGCGTCGAGACCGGCGGCGATTACGGCATGCCTGTGGTGGCCTTCAAGTTCAAGCCCGAGGCCGCGGTCCTCTTCGCCAACCTCACCAGCGCCAACGTGGGCAAGCACATGGCCATCGTGCTCGACGGAGTGGTCTACTCCGCGCCGGTCATCCGCAGCCGCATCAGCGGCGGCTCGGGCATCATCGAGGGGCAGTTCACCCCGGACGACGCGCGCAACCTCGCCATCGTCCTGCGCGCCGGCGCCCTGCCCGCCCCGGTCAACCTCATCGAGGAGCGCACGGTGGGGCCGACGCTGGGCGAGGACTCCATCCGGGCCGGCATCACTTCCAGCGTCATCGGCCTGATCCTGGTGGTCCTCTTCATGGTCGTCTACTACCGCCTCTCCGGCGCCATCGCCTGCATGGCCCTCGCCCTCAACTTCATCTACCTGTCGGCCTGCATGGCCTACTTCAAGTTCACGCTGACCCTGCCCGGCATGGCGGGCATGATCCTGAGCTTGGCCATGGCCGTGGACGCCAACGTACTGATCTTCGAGCGCATCCGGGAGGAGCTGCGGCTGGGCAAGCCCGTGCGCCTGGCCGTGGACCAGGGCTACGACCGCGCCTTCACCGCGATCTTCGACTGCAACCTGACCACCGTGTTGACCGCTACATTCCTTTTCCAATTCGGAACGGGGCCCATCAAGGGCTTCGCCATCACGCTGATCCTCGGCATCGTCATGAGCTTCATCACCGCCATCTACGTGACGCGGCTCGTGTTCGAATCCTACCTTTCCGCCAACCCCGTAGAGGAGCTGTCCATATAACATGGAATTCTTCCATAAGCCCAACATAGACTTCATCCGCTTCCGGCGCATCCCCATCGTGATCTCGCTGGCCATCATCTTCGGCGGGTTGACGACGATCATCTACAAGGGGTTCAACTACTCCATCGAGTTCACGGGCGGGACCTTGCTGCAGGTCTCCTTCGCCCAGCCGGTGAAGGTCGGCGACCTGCGCGCGGCGTTGGGCCAGGCCGGCCTCAACCCCGAGATCCAGACGGAGACCGCGCCGGGAGGCAGGTCCGAATACATCCTGCGCGAGAAGGGCGACGAAAAGGCCATGGCCGCGGCCTCCGAGCGCACCATGGACGTCCTCAAGGCCGCCTTCCCGGCCAATTCCCCCACGCTGGAGAAGAAGGATTTCGTGGGGCCGGTGGTCGGCAAAGACTTGAAGCGGCGCACCTACTGGGCCATCTTCTGGAGCCTGTTCAGCATCATCGTCTACGTGGCCTACCGATTCTCGAACCCGCTTTGGGGCATCACGGGCGTCCTGGAGCTCTTCCACGACGTGGTGGGCACGGCGGCGCTCTTCGCCATCACGGGCAAGGAGGTGGACCTGCTGATCGTCACGGCGCTGCTGACCATCGCGGGCTACTCCATGCACGACACCATCATCATCTTCGACCGTATCCGCGAAAACCTGCGCATCAAGCGCGGGGCCACGTTCGGGGAGATCATCAACTCCTCCATCAACGAGACCCTCTCGCGGACCATCATCACGGTGCTCACCGTGCAGACCGTCTGCGTCATCCTGTACATCTTCGGCGGGCCCGTGCTGCGCAACTTCTCCCTGGCCATGGTCGTCGGCAACATCCTGGGCACCTACTCCTCCATCGCCGCCACCTCGACCCTGATCTACGAGTGGGAGGTCCGCGTGGGCGGCCGCAAGGCGGCGGTCGGAGACGCGCTCTCGCCGGTGAAGAAGCCCAAGCGCTATGCGCAAGATCAAAGGGTTTAAGCTTGCCCTTCGGCCAGCGGAGATAAAGAGGCGGGCCAAGCGGGCCGGGTTGGACCTCGCCGCGCTCGGCCTCGACGAAGCCGGCCTGCAGGGATTTCTGGTCCAGGTATCCAGGGCCATCGCTCCGGGCGTGCTCTTCGAGACCTTCAAGCACCCCGACCCCGACGCCGCCGCGCTGTCCCCCATCCCGGGCCTGGCCTATAGCCTGGTCCTGGCCACGCTGGGACCGGACTTCACTCCGGCCAAGGAGAAAGCCCGGGAGTCCGCGGCCGAGAAGAACGCCCTCTGGGACATCATCGAGACGGCCGCGATTGAGGAGACCGTGCGTTTCGCCACGGCCCTGCTAGAGGAGGAAGCGGGCAAAGAATCCTGCGCCTTGAGCCCTTGGAACGGCATCCAGGAGCCGGCTCTGCTGGAAACCGTCCTGCACAAGCTGGACGGAGCCAAGATCGAAGTCCTCTTGCGCGACGGCCGGCTCGAACCCGCGCCCGCGACCGCGGTGAGCCTGAGCTGGCTGGCACAGAGCCGCGCGCGCAAGCCCAAGAAGGATTGAGCATCCTCCGCCGCCTCGCCCCTTACCTCGCCTACCTCTACGTCACTGTCGTCGGCCTGACCTCCCGTATCCGCTGGCTGGGCCTGGAGCATCTGGCCGCGGCCCGCGGCGCCGACGCCCGGGGGCTGGTGATGTACGCGTTCTGGCATCAGCGCCAGATCTTCTTCACATGGACCCATCGCGGGGTGCGGCTCAAGGTCCTGGTCAGCCGCAGCGCGGACGGCGAGATCATCGCCCAGGCCATGCGGCTGTCGCGCATCGACGCCTGCCGCGGCTCGTCCTCGCGCGGCGCCGCGACGGCCGCGCGGGAACTGCTCGAGGCCTTGGAAGCGGGATCCGATGTGGCCGTCACCTGCGACGGCCCGAAAGGGCCGGCGCGGGAGGTCAAGGCCGGGATCCTGTACCTCGCCCAGAAGACCGGACTGCCCATCATCCCCATAACCAACGCGGTGTCGCGCCGGCTCGAGTTTGCGCGGGCCTGGGACCGCTTCCAGGTCCCTCTCCCCTTTTCCCGGGGCGTCGTCATCCATAGCGCGCCGATCTTCGTGGGCCCGCAGGACGACCTCGTTGCCAAGGCCAAAGAGCTCAAGGAGGCCCTGGACCGGATCACGGCAGAGGCCGACGCGCAGGTCTCCGCATGAGCGTGGTGATCCTGGCCCTGCTCAACCTGCTGGCGCCGTTGGCGGTGCTCGGCGTGGTCATGAAGTTCCTGCTGTCAGCCCGGCGCGGCCTGCTGCGGGACCTGCCCAAGGAACTCAACGAACGCATGGGAGGCCTCGACGCGCGGACCCGCGCCCGCCTCGCGGGCAGGCCCGTACTGTGGGTCCATGCCGCCTCGGCCGGGGAGGTGGCGGCCGCCACTGAGCTCCTGCGCAGGGTGCATGCCCAGCCGGACGCGCCCGCCATATTGCTGACCACCATGACCCAAACGGGGCGGGAGGCCGCCCGACGCCTGCCCCAGGTCGCCGCGGCGTCTTTGGCGCCGCTGGATTGCTGGCCGGCCGTGCGGCGGTTCCTGAGTCAGGCCCGCCCCTATGCGTTGGTCTTGGTCGAGACCGAGCTTTGGCCGAACATGATCGAGCTTTCGGCGCGCGCCGGCCTGAGGCTGGGCATCGTCAACGGCCGCGTTTCCGAGCGCAGCTTCCCGCGCTACCGCCTCATCGCCCCCCTCCTGCGCCCTTTCCTGCGCCGCATCGACAAGGCAGCCGCCCGCACCGAAGCCGACGCCCAGCGCCTGGCCGCCCTCGGCGTGCCGGAGGAACGGATCCAGGTCGTGGGGAACATGAAGCACGACCGCCTCGCGTCCGGAGACGGCCGCGGCCGGGCGGAACTGGAGCGTCTGGGCTGGCAGGGTGGTCCCGTGTTGGTCGCGGCCAGCACGCATCCAGGGGAAGAAGAAATAGTGCTGGCGGCTTTCCAGAGCCTGCACAGCCGGTTTCCGACCCTCAAGCTGGTTCTGGCTCCCCGCCATGTGGAACGCTCGGAGGACGCGGTGGCGACTCTGCGGGCGCTGGGGTTGCCTTTCTGCCGATTAGGCGGGCAGGCCGAGTCCGACGCCTGCGTCCTGCTCGTCGATGCCATGGGTTGGCTGCCGTCCTTCTTCACCTGCGCCACCGCCGCGTTCGTGGGCGGGACATTGGTGATGGTGGGTGGGCACAACGTCCTCGAGCCCGCCATGGCCGGGATCCCGGTCGTCTTCGGCCCTTATACCGGGCATACCCGCGAAGCGGCCGAGGCTCTGCTGGCCTGCGGCGGCGGCTTCGCGATCACCGACGCGGCATCCTTGGCGCGGGCGCTCACGCCTTTCCTGGAATCGCCCGAGGCCGCAAAGGAAAGCGGCCGCAAGGCGAACGCCTTGGTGCAAAGCTGGCAGGGCGCCACGGACCGGACCCTGCGCCATCTTGGGGCGGTGCTAGCGCCGCCCCAAAGTCAGCACTGACATGGATCGTTTCTGCCGCCGGGCCGCCGGCGCGCTTCTCCCCGACGGTAATGGCGCACGCCGAATGATATAATCATAAGCGCGTTCCCGGTCCCGCAATATAATAAGTGGCGAATAAGATACTCGTCATCCGGCTTTCTTCCTTGGGCGACGTCATCCTGACCGCGCCCGTCTACAAGAACCTCAAGGCCCATTGGCCGGATTCCAAGATATCACTCCTGGTCAAACCCGCCTTTGCCGGCATCGCGGCCGGAATGCCGGGCGTTGATGAAGTCATCCCCTTTGCCGGGCTCGCCGACGCCATCGGCCGCATCCGCGCCGCCCGGTTCACGCACCTCCTGGACCTCCACGGCAACCTGCGCTCATTCATCATCCGC
>Ga0073936_10001943_pt1 | contig 31289 bp, 17 predicted proteins | sample AliMusrvi5mmetaG_FD_87041 | JGI IMG/M metagenome (GOLD analysis project Ga0073936, IMG submission 87041) | Freshwater lake bacterial and archeal communities from Alinen Mustajarvi, Finland, to study Microbial Dark Matter (Phase II) - Alinen... | ecosystem: Environmental > Aquatic > Freshwater >...
ATAGGAATAAGAAACTGTCCTCAAAGTCGCAAGAACAATTTAAACGTCAGGACGTCAGAAAGCTAATTCAAAGCATTCAAGCTATAATCCTTTGTTTCGGTCCTGGATTGAAATTCCAGGTTTAATACCGCTTCAATTGTAACTATTTGGATCCACCCGGTTTTTCAGCAGACCCTATCTATTATGTATATAGGCAATTTAGTACAGATACACAACAAATATGCATTAAATTATGGGGAGCAGGTGGCAGTCAAAGGTCATTTAAAGGACTCGGGATTAGGATATGCTTCACTTTGAATCGTTAGACTTTGCTGCAAGGAAGGTTTTTTTTATTTCCGGTGTGCCCATCCTGTGTGCCCTTAAGTGCCCTTTTTGGTTTCCGGAACAGATCTTTATAATGATTTCATGAATTTTCTTAAAATAAATTCAAATCAACTTGTACGTACAAGCTAAATTATTTTTATCTTTGTTCAAAATCAGAATACATTACGGCTTGCCGTTTTCAAGTTTTGATTTATGAAATTAACCAACCCGGGATTAACCTAAATTATTAAAATGAAATTGAACTTTATTAAGATTACGCTAACATTAGCCACCATCATCGTCAGTACATTTATTTCTTTTTGTTCTGACATTTTGGATGTTCTGCCGCTTACCAGCAAAATCATCCTTGTTCATTTTAAGGATGGTTCGGTAACATATCCAAACACCTTAAATACAAGTCGGTTGGATGTGACAGAAGCTGACAATACAAGTTCTTGGGCTTTTTCAAGTATCGATGATACTGAATTCCAAACAGCTACAAATCCAACTTCTCTTGGCCGTAAAACCAAAGGAACCGAGTTTGTAAGAGATGCTCCATGGAGCAATACAGTAAATGCTTTCGACCCAAGAACGAAGCCCTGGGCCTCCGAACATTGGATCTACCTGGTTTTCGATAAGGAAATGAAATCCGGGAAGTCATATACATTAGAAACAGGTACATTGGCTGCAAACGGATCAGAGTGGAAATTTATTTTTGAAGAAAAAAATCTCAGAAGTGAAGCTGTCCATGTCAATACCCTGGGATATGCCTCAAAAGCACCCAAATATGGTTACATCTATCAATGGATGGGTAGCCTGGGTAATCTTGATTTAACTGCCTATGCCGGAAAAACCTTCCGGGTTTACAAAGATGGAAGCGATTCTCCGGTCAAAACAGGAATCATCCAAAAACGAAAATCTGCTTCCAATGCCGAAACTACCCAACCTAACGACACTCCAAACCGGAATTTCCTGGGAGCCGAAGTTTACGACTGCGATTTTTCGGATGTCACTACTGACGGAAATTATAAACTGGTCGTCGATGGAATCGGCTCTTCCTATCCGTTCAAAATAGGGACCGATGCAGTATGGGATGCCTATTACAATGTGGCCCGGGCGCTGTATCACCAGCGGAGCGGCATTCGTCTGGCTCCTCCTTATACTGCCACAGGGTACATTCGTCCGGTTAACCAGAATACCAAAGTGACAAGCGACGACGGAACCAGTTTTGCTGGAAAATTGTTGTATTCTGATTACTCATATATGGATTGGGCTGATGCTGATGGCGGTGGCGCCTCGCAGGCAGCTATCCGGAATGCTGCATCAGGCAAGCCATTGGATGTTGCAGGTTGGTATCACGATGCAGGCGATTGGGACAGCTATTGGACCCATCAGCGTATTCCGATGATGCTCATGGCCACCTGGGAATTCGCACCCGACCGTTTTGGCGATGCCGAACTCAATATTCCTGAAAGTGGAAATGGTATTCCCGACCTCATTGATGAAGCTTCGTGGCTGATAAAATTCAACTACCGTCTGCGGAAGGAATTAAAGGCAAAAGGATACAGCAACGGTGGAGTCGGCGGCGCCAGGGTGTGTGCTGATGTTTACACCAGTATAGATGGAAGTGCCGAAGATCACCTTCCTTCCTGGAAAGAAATCCGCCACACAGTCGTGGCCAAAGCCGATGCCTATATGACCTATATGTATGCCGGAGAAGCCGCCCAGTTCGCTTGTATTCTAAAGCGCCTGGGGAAAGATCCTAAAAACTTCCCGGTTGAAATGCTCGATGATGTCGATTTTGCCAGGATGAGTAAAGACCAGGTCAACTGGATTACCGAGGCGGAGGAAGCCTATGCCTGGGCTTTGGCTCCCGGGAATCAGCCTTCGAGCGGAAATAACTACGATTCGCCGTTAACCACCTATCAAATGTACGCTGCAGCCAGCCTTTTCCGCCTGACCGGAAAAGAAGAATACAATACCGTGGCAAAAACTGAACTGGCTAAAATTTCAGGGTCAAATTCGATCACCGGCGATTCGCGATGGGGCGTCTATTCATACCTGTTGTCAGCCAATGCTAACGTGGATAAAAATCTTCAGGCCTCATTAAAAACTGCAGTTGTAAGTACAGCGACTAATTTGGGAATCAATTCATCCAGCAACAGGGCCTGTCGCTGGGGTGGAGATTTCGGGTTCCCGATGTTGGTCGGACAAGGTTCGACACCGTTGGTTTTTGAAACATTGATCGCAGCCTGTCTCAGCGGCGATCAGCGATTTGATGATGTCGTACATACCACTGCTGATTATTTCCTTGGAACCAACCCGGAACATTCGACCTGGATGACCGGCGTCGGACCTGTACCGGCATCCTGCGGTTTTCATCTGGATACGCGCTACAACAACAACTGGGAAAATTACCCGGGCTGGATTCCTTATGGTCCATGGTCGTTGGCTTACGGATATACTCCTTACACCTGGGTGATCGACGGAGTCAGCATGCAGGGCGGAGCTGGACCCTGGAACAAGGACTGGGGAAATTTCTCACGGTACCCAACCATGGACAAATGGCCGGGACATGAAGCCTGGAACAGCGATATCCATGCACCGATGTCTTCAGAAAACACCATCCATCAGAATACAGTATATGGTGCGGTTACTTATGGTTACGTCAACAACCGTCACTACCAAAACTCCACGGCAGTCCTGCAGATTGGCTCGATCAACCTGGATAAAACTTCTGTTATTTTAACTGCTGCCGGGACATCACAGGAAATTGCGGCTTCCTTAACCATTGAAAATGCAACTTTCTCAGCGCTGAAGTGGACTTCATCAGATTCAAGAGTGGCCCAGGTTGATGAGTTGGGAAAAGTGACCGGCGTTACAAAAGGTAGCTGTGTGATCACTTGTTCCACACTCGACGGAAGTGTTTCGGCAACATGCAATGTAATCTGCGACTGGGTTGAAATTCCGGTAAACGGCATCAGCATTGTGCCTTTTACCCTTTCCCTTTTCAAAGGGCAAATCCAGCAGTTGACTATTAAATTTGATCCTGAGAACGCTACCAACCAGTTTGTCGACTATTCGTACAGCATTCCCGGAGTCGTTGAGGTGGATCAAAACGGCAGCCTGAAAGCGCTGGAAAAAGGCTCGGTTACAGTAACCGCGACTTCAGCGAGCGATAAAAAAAAAGCAACTTGTGAAGTCACCGTTAAAGATCTGACCGATTATATCATCGCTGATTTTGATGCAGTCATCCCGGAGACCAGCGAGCCACAGCCCAATGCGGCGCAGCTGTACAGCCCAAACGGGACCAATGATATTGCCTTTGCAAATCCAATGATGAACAACTCCAATCCGAGTGCAAAAGTGGTCAAATGGAACCGTATTGCGGGCGATTGGCAGTTGATCGGAATTGTTTTACCGACCAAAATTAAGCAGGATTTGAGTCAATTTAAGCAGTTTCAGTTTAAATATTACGGAAAAGAAATCAAAGATTTTCACCTTCAGTTAATCAGTAAAGAGGGGAATATTGACATTGATCAAGGTGTTGAAGGTGAAGATTGCTGGAAGCTTTTTACCTTTGATTTGTCTTCAACCGATTCGTTGGCGCAGTTCAATCTGTTTGCCAACAAAACCGGAGGTTCGAAAGCCTTTACCAGTTATTACGACGATTTTAAACTGGCCGGCACTCCGGCAAGCTGGTTTACCGGAACAATGATCAGCGATGCTTCAGTAAAACTGAAAAAAGACGATATTTTCCAATTGTCGGCCGATGCGCAGGGAAATCCTTTTTCATGGGTTTCTGAAGATCCTGCGATTGCTATGGTTGACCAAAATGGAAAGGTTTTGGCCACCGGTGGCGGAACAACAATTATTAAAGCGGTTCCCTTATACGGCGTTCCGGCGCAATGTGTTGTGACGGTTGAAGGACCGGTAACCCCGGTTTACCAGGAAGAAATTTTTCTGGACTTTGAAACCATTACCCTGGATTGGACCGGAGGATATGGTGCATATTCGTGGAACACGGATCAGCAAATGAAAACCTCAAACCCTTCGGTGGATGCAGACAACAGTTCAGCCAATGTATACAAATGGACCCGCGACTTGTCGGGCGGAAACAAATGGGGCGGATATACCATTGGTCTTCCGGCTAAAAATACCAGTGGCTGGGAGCGGATTTCATTCCATATTTATGCCAGTGTTCCTGTTACCACCATTCGTATGGAGTTATTCCTCGGGACGGTGAGTCAGGGGAACTTTACGCTTTCATCCCTGGCTATTCCGGCAAATCATTGGACCACCGTTTCATTCAGTCTTGCAGATATGGCCATGATCAACAAGAGCTTCGACAAGTTACAGATGCAGATTGCAGGAGGTTCAGATATTGCTTTAATGACATGCTATTCCGACAATTTTAAATTCGAAAAGGGACCTTTGGTTTCTGTTGCCGAATCCTATGCAAATAACGGCGATGTTCAGATTTATCCAAATCCTGCAAAGGACCGCGTAATAGTGAATTGCCTGAATGGCCTGAAACAAATTGAGATTTACGATCTTTCAGGAAAGAAAGTCTCATCCGGAAATCCAGCTGGCGAAATAACATTCTCCCTTTCAAAAAGCCAGTTGAATTCAGGATTTTTTATCCTGAAAATTACAGACTCAAAGGAGAATTTGTACATAAGAAAATTGGTGTTTGAATAAAATTCTATTTATTAACTTAAATTTATTCGGGTGAAGTTAACACGCTATCAGGAAATACAATATATGCTGAAAGAAAAGATTCAGCAGGGCGTTTTTCAGATTGGAGATTATCTTCCTTCTGAGAATGAGTTGTGTATTGAGTTTTCAATTACCCGGACAACCGTTAGGAAAGCATTGGACAACCTTATCAAGGAAGGGTTCATCGAAAAGCAGCATGGCAAAGGAAGTCGTGTAAAAGAACGAAGGAATTCGCTTGGATTGCTGAATGTGAAAGGTTTTTCGGAAGCTGTGGGTCAAAATGTGAAAACTGTTTACTTACAGAAACCTGCCATTCGAACATGGAATACAAAAGTCCCTTTTCAACCGTCGGGCAAAGAACTTCAGGCCAATTGCCTGCATTTTGAGCGTCTTCGTTGCGTGGGCGATGATCCGGTGATGCTCGAAAACAACTGGTTTGCCGATCTGGAGCTTAATGATTTATTGGATCAGGAGTTTGTGGAAGGTTCATTTTTTAAAACACTAAGCCAGAGATTTCTGATCGAAATCACGGGTTCAGAGCAGGAACTTCGGGCAGAGTATGCCAACGAACGGACTGGGACTTACTTGAAAATGGATACCGGTGCTCCGATTTTGCATATCTCCATCAAATTTTATACGAGTAAACCCGACCTGAATATATACAGTGAATTGTATTGCAATACGGAGAAATACCCGATTGGGAATAGTTACCATTTGTAAGCAACAGGCACCCTTTAACACCCGGCAAAAGCAACATCGATCAGCAGGACAATTTTAACAGACTGTTTGGAGCGGAAGCGGGGAAATGAGCAATTTAGGTATTGTCAAGCTGAATATTTCCTTCATTTTAAACTTGTTAAATTTCGAAAACAATTAATCCAAATCATAATCATAAATCATTAATAATTAGTCTTATGAATCAAAAAGTTTATCAACTGGCAAAGATGATCGATCATTCGATTCTTCACCCAATCCTAACCGATGAAGATTTGCGCAGAGAATGTGAAGTAGCACGAAAATATGATGTTGCGTCAGTATGCGTGAAGCCTTACGCCGTAAAACAAGCAGTTGAACTGTTGAAAGGCAGTGATGTCCTTGTCGGCTGTGTCATTGGCTTTCCTGCAGGAAACTCAGCTACTGCGGTTAAAGTCTTTGAAGCTGAAAATGCTTGCAAAGACGGCGCTGTCGAAATTGATATGGTGATCAATATTGGCAAGGCTTTGCAAGGAGACTGGACCTATATTACTGACGAAATCAAAGCTGTTACTGATGTAAGTCACAAATACACTGCTATAGTAAAAGTTATTTTCGAAACTGACTATGTGACCAAAGAGGCTGACATTACAAAGCTTTGCCAGATTTGCACTGAGGTAGGCGCTGACTATGTAAAAACCTCTTCCGGATTCGGGTTTGTGAAAAAGGCCAATGGCGACTATAACTGTGTTGGAGCAACTATTCCGGTACTGGAGTTGATGAAAAAAAGTGTCGGCCCGAAGGTTAAAATCAAAGCTGCAGGGGGAGTACGCACACTTGATCAGTTGATTGCTGTTCAGTCTGCAGGATGTGCACGTTCCGGAGCCACTGCCACTGCTGTGATGATGGAAGAAGCGATGAAACGTTTCGCTTAAATAATACACTCAGGCGTGACTCGAAGACACCCCTGAGCTATGATCATCGTCGATTCCTATTCTGTCGCTGTACTTTTTTGCATCATTACAATGCTTTGCTTTGGTTCATGGGCCAATTCATCCAAATGTACCACTGGAAAACGGCAGTTCCCATTGTTTTACCGGGATTATTTCATTGGCTTAATCCTGATGTCTGTTTTTTATGTCCTGTCTATAAGAAGTGCCGGAGCCGAAGTTCGTGGTTTGATGGCAGATCTTGTTCAGGCTAACGGACGTTCAATCGGGTATGCATTTTTAGGAGGAGCGATCTTCAACATCTCTAATTTGCTGATTATAGCTGCAATTGCGGTTGCCGGATGTAAGCTCAACCAACTGCTCCAATACGAAAAGAGACTGATGAATTTCTGCATTCAAATCACATATTCATTAAACAGTTTTAAAACTTTAATTTTAACTTATCGACGATGAAAACCTTATTTCTTTCCTTTTCCCTATTCCTCTTTTCCTTTTGCCTTTTTAGTCAGACAAATTCTCCGGTTCAGGAAGGTCAGTTAATTCCGTACAATTATGCTCGTTTGAGTCCTCAAAACACGGAGTTCAAAATGAAGGCCAACGGGAAAGAGATATTTGTTTATAACACTTCAGCTGCACCCTTTGCGGCCTTTTCGTGTTCCGGCCCGGTAGTAATAGAAATTGAACTGCCAGCAAGGGCGAGTAAGGTGAGTGTTTCACCAAAAAAGTATGGGATTTCGGTGGAAGTAACCGGAAACAAAGCGAAGTTTACAATACCTGGTCCTATGTTGCTGGCTCTCGAATTCGATATTATGCCCGAAATGTACATTTATGCCAATCCGGTAGAGAAAAATGCTCCTGAAGCAACAGCTCCCGGAGTAAAATACTTTAAAGCCGGACAGATTTATGAGGTTGGCGAACTTCGACTGAAAGACAATGAAACGCTGTATATAGAAGGAGGGGCAGTGGTTCGGGGATGTGTCCGGGCGACCTCAGCAAAAAATGTCCACATTGCCGGTTACGGAATACTCGATGGAGGATATTACAAAAGAGGAGTGGATGGACATCGTTCCATTGTATTTGAGGACTGCTGTTATTCGAGCATTGAAAATATCATTATGATCGAGCCATCGTCATGGATGATCATGCTTGGGATATGCCAAAATGTGCTGGTAAAAAACGTCAAAGAATTGGGTTTTGTAGCCAGCTCTGACGGAATTGATATTGTTGGTTCAAAACAGATAAAAGTTGAAAATTGCATGTTTAGGAACGGCGACGATTGCGTGGCCATCAAATCGCTCGATCTACGTGAACATGGCAGTGATGCCAGCCTTGACTATTCACAGGATGTTGACAGCGTTCTGGTTTCCAGATGTACATTTGTATCTTATCTGGGGGGCGCCGCTCTTGAAATTGGCCATGAACTGCGCACCGGTTCTGTCAGAAACATTCGTTTTGCCGATTGTGATATTCTGGGAGTTCACGGCTGGGGCGGAATTTTTGGTATTCACAATGCCGACCGCGCCACGGTGAGCAACATCAGTTATGAAAACATCCATGTTGAGCACCATTACAACAAACTGGTTGACCTGAAAGTAATTAAAAGTATGTGGGGAAAGGATGCTGAAAGGGGTCAAATCAGGAATGTCAGTTTTAAAAACATTGATGCCACGATAAACCAATTTAACCCGGGATATTCAGTATCGCTGATTGGCGGATATGATACCAAACACACCATAGAAAACGTCAGTTTTGAAAACTTCAGGTTAAATGGAAAGATTGCGACCACAGCCGATGAACTGGATTTGTATGTGAAACAGGCAAAAGAAATCCAATTTAAGTTTTAAATAGAAATTCATAACATCAACTGAAATGGGTTAACTTCCGGGCTGAAAGGTTCTCCATTAATATAAGTGGTAATCTTAATTTCGATCCACCAGAAATCGGTTGCAAGACTGAAATACCTATTTGGAGCTTAAAAGGAAAAGTAAATACATAAAAGTATTTTATAACATTTCCAAAATAGAAGTATCAGGAGAAACGGAATATCTACTTTTGACTAAATAAGTACGGTTGAATTATGATTTTTGGTAAACAGCAAATTTGTTTTCAAAAAGAGAGTCATATTGTGTAACTCAAAATTACAGGATTGTTTTTCCGGCAATTCTGGTAAAAAAACAAAAGAATAACTTTGTATGAAACTAAACACAACTATTCTGATCCTTTTCTGCCTCTTTCTTATTCAGGAATTGCATGCTCAAATGAAGGATGCTCCCGACTGGAAGAATTATGAGTCGGTACTGAATTTGAAAAACAACCAGCACCATTACGATTTTGATGTGTTTTGCATCCGTTCATCAGCTCCCGCAAATGTTTTCTGGCCTGGCGAAAAAGCGAAGTTAACCTTTCAATTGATTAACAATACCAACGAAGCCATTTCTGTAGATGCGAAAGTGGAGCTCATTCAATATGCTGCCAAAGGAATTCCAAATGATATTTGGCTTCCAGAGATGATTAAAGTTGCAGATATTCAAACAATTCCAGTAAAAGTAAATATTTCTGCCAATGGATTTGCTGATCTGAACCTCGAACCGGAAGTTCCCGAAACTTTTGGTGGATATGTCCTTATTTTCGATCTGGGAAAATATGGCCGCAGACTTGCAACCAGTCTTGTCCGAACCTTCAAGGCAAATCCTTCCGCAATTCAGTATCCCAAACAGGCACTCGATGATATTGGTGCCGATTTCCTGTGTCGCATCGGTGTTCAGGCCATTCGGATGGGGATTTCATATATTCCAACTTCAAGCCGGGATTACGTTTCAGAAATGGAAAAGCTTAACAGAAAACTGAAGGAATACAAGGATAAAAATATCACAGTTCTATTGATGTTCATGGAAGGACCAGCTCTGATTCCAATGGGCAATCCACGTTCTTTCCTCGATGAAAAAAATACTTTTCTGAAAACAAAACAAGATTATGTCTGGCTTCCGGAATTGGATAGTGATTTTCAGAAATTTGTAAAAAATATATGCACAACTCAGGGTTGGCCAAAAGGCTGTGTTACAGCTGTGAGTTTGTGGAACGAACCATGGGAAGGGATTTCAATTTCCGGCTGGCAATCGGACATGATTCGTTATCGTGAGATTTATACCTCGATGGCAAGCGGTGTGTTGGATGCCCGGAAAGCAGGTACCGATGTATTGGTCGGAGGTTGTGACTCGAACTCAAATGCCTGGGATAAGCTTTTTCCTGATGGGAAGATGGATTTTCTTCCCATTTTTGATTTCCTTTCCATTCATTATCAGGGCATGGAATCACCCTGTCTGTATCATCAGTGGATCAACCGCAAAGACTACAAAGGCAGAGTAAAGATATGGGATACCGAAAGCTGGGTGGGGAATACCGATGATCGCATTGCAACTGTAGTAGGAACAAACCGTTCGGCCGGTTATGACCGTTCGATGGGAATCTACGGCGGATATATGATTTCTCGCCCGCATACCGGCGAAGGGGTAATACAACAAATCAGAACTATCGACGGAACAAAAGAAATTGATGCGGTACCTTGTGTTTGGTCCCCTGCAGCGGCGATGGGAGCAGTTCAGCATTTGATTGGCGAACGCGATTTCAAGGAACTTTTATTCAAAAACGGATTACCCTGGGTGATGTGTTTCGATGGAACTCAGAATAATCCGGATGACGGAACCATCATGGTTTGTGGCGATATTGGTGAAGCTTTTGGCGCCGAAAATGTGTTGTTCCGCAATGTTCGCGGAAGCAATGAAGCTTCCGAAAAAGAAGAACTCCGGAAGAAAATGAATGCATTGACACCCGATACTCCGGAAAGGATCAAAATTCAGGAACAACTGGAAGAATATCATGGACTTACCGGTGGAAAAATGACGATCAAAGCCGAACCATCGTTTTCGCTGTACGATTTCTATGGAAATCAGATTCATGCGAAAGGTGGTAAAATCGCGATTCCACTTTCCTTCCAGGGCTATTTCCTGCGCACCGATGGGTCCAAAGGATCGTTTGCACGCCTGATCTCAGCCCTGAAACAAGGCTTTGTAGAAGGATACGAACCAGTTGAGATTGTTGCCAAAGACATGGTTCGCAGTATTGAAGAAAAACCAGTGATGCAATTACAGATTACCAACATTCTGAACCGAACCGTCAGCGGAAGCATCCAGATAAAACTGAGTAATCTGGTTGTTAATACTCCTGAAAAAGCAACATTAAAGAGCAACGAAACCCGGACATTTCAGGTTCAGATAACTGGTGGAAAAACAACCTTAGACAATGCCTATCCGCTTGATGTGATTTTTGATGCCGGGAAAGACGGAAAGGCTTATCACCATGAAACCATGCATGTCAACCTGATTTCAAAACTGAGTCCGACTATCGATGGCAAACTTGATGAATGGGGCAAGTGTATTCCTCAAACGGTTTCGTCCGGAAAAACGAGTCTATCAGTGACCGAAGCAGCCTGGTATCCGTTTAAGGAATTCGATAAAAAGGCAGAAGGAATGGCCAATGGTTATCTGGCTTATGACGATCAGTATTTTTACTTTGCCGCCAAAGTGGCTGACAATACACCACATCCCGGAACTTACCGCTTCGAAACCCGCAATGACGATGAGTTTTTCTACCCCGATCTGGCATATAAACCCGATGCGAATCTTTCATTCCGGAAAAAAGACGGAAAACGTGAAGCAAGTGAAAATGATCAGTCGGCCTTGCAAAATCCCATTGGTAATGGCCGGTTAATGAACTACTGGGAACCTGATGATAATAATATCGGAATGGGAATTGACCTGAACCTTCCATTCGGCAAGACCACCCAGGTGGCTTTTTATCTGCCGGGGTTTGATACCTGGCGAACCGAAGTGGAATTTTGGGATCTGACTACCAATGCGCTGATTACTTCAAAAACCTGCGACAAGCTTTGGGACGGATGCTATCTGGTTTATGAGCTTTCAGGAAATATTCGTGTTACCTTGAAGGGAAACTGGTGGTACAATGTGAAACTGGCCGGGGTTTTCTTCGACAAAACCACAAACGAAGCTAATGACAAAACCTCTGTTTTTCCGGTGAAAGATGATTTCGACACCAAAGGAAACTGGAAAGGTGTGTATGGCAAAGATGGTTACTGGATATTTGGCAGCGAACCGAAATTCCCTTTCGGAATTAGTGCAAAAGCGATCGACAACAATGTGCTGATTCCGCTGAAATGGCCGGAAGGGGTTCGTCATTTCTCATACCGAAAAGATCCGGTTTTGCCTGATAACAGCGCAGGAATGGGTTTCGCCACAGACAACGTACAAATTGCATTCAACGTGATCCCGATTGGCGAAGATGGCTACCTTTCAACCACAAAAGGAACGATGCCCAAATATGTGGGTTACAAATGCACCGATTACGAATACGCCTTGAACCAGGTTGATCCGAAATATGGCGGTGGTACCGAAATATGGCGGCTGCTGGTCCCCGGGATGCCCGAGAAACATTTCTATCCGCGTCAACCCAAATCGCCTTTTGACGGGCCGGTGAAAAATGGTAAGCTGGCTATTACACACGAAGGAAGCACCCGCATTACCGAATGTGCCATTCCATGGAGCGAATTACCCGATGTGAAAAAGACACTCGATGCCGGGAAGACTATCAAATTCTCTTTCCGTGTAAACGACAATGGAAACATGGGAAGCTGTATGGAATTGGCGCGCGAACGCAGTGTTTCGAAACGCAATTCCCGTGCCTTTCATGCCTCATGGAAAGAGCATTGGGCCAACGAAATAGAGTTTGGATTTGAAAAATGATGATGAAACTCATAATCACAAATACCAGAAGAAACTGTGGTAAAATTTCCTGAACCATGAATAGATTTACAATCCTGATTTTATTCAGCCTTATAATTTTGATTGACTCACCGTCCTTTGCAAAAAAGGCTGCCTTCTTTGTCGCGCTAAAATCGCAGGCTGGTTTGATGACCCAAACTATTCAGAACGCCATTGATTCCTGTGCCGGAAAGGGTGGAGGAATGGTTATTTTTTCTCTGGGATACTATCTGTGCGGAGGGATTGAATTGAAAAGCAAAGTGATCTTGAAATTCGAAAAAGGAGTCATTCTTCAGGGAAGCGACCAGTATGCTGAATACCGGAACGATGCTTTTATTTACGGCAAAGACCTTTCGGATATTGCTATTCAGGGAGAAGGAATAATCGATGGAGTCGATTGTATCAACAAGCAGGGGGAAGAAGGGTTCCGTGGTCCGCACTGCATCCGGCTGATCAATTGCAAAAATATTTTGCTCGAAGGTTTCACCATCAAAAATTCTGCAAACTGGGCCATCAACTGCAGGTATTGTTCAAACGCCAGGGTTATTCAGGTTTCCATTCGTGGTGGCCACGACGGCTTGCATACAAGGTTCTGCGATCATTTTAAAGTAACCAGTTGTGATTTCCGCACTGGTGACGATGCCTTTGCGGGAAACGATAATCGCAATTTTGTAGTGACCAATTGCAAGGTAAATACTTCGTGCAACGGCTTCCGGATGGGCTGCATGAATTTTACGGTTAAACATTGCCAGATTTGGGGACCGGGCGAGTCGGTGCATAAAATTCAGAAGCGGAACAATATGCTTTCGGCTTTTGTGCATTTCTCTCCAAAGGACGAAAATCCAAAGCTGGCAAGCGGAAACTGGCTGATTGAAGATGTAACCATTGATCATGTCGATCAGTTTTATGTGTACAATTTCAAAGATGGTTTGTGGCAAACCGGGCAGCCGGCAACCAGGCTTAGTTTCAAAAACGTAATTGCGACCGGAATACTCGGCGCCTTTAATATCATTGGTGACCAGGATTTGAAATTCAAACTGAGTGTTGAAAATTCATCATTCAGTTTCCGGGAAGGGGCAGATTACAAAGGTGAAACTTTCGAAGGGGCAAAACTCCTGTCTCCTGCTCTTTTTAATGCCGTCGATTTCGGTCAGATCGAACTTCGTAAAGTTGCTCTTTCGAAAAAAGGACCAGCTACCATTTTAAATTGCAATTCAGGAAATTCACTCATCCTTGATCAGGTTAACTTCACTTCCGGTGACAGTTCTATCCCTTATTCAATCGAAAAAGTAAAAAATGTAAGAACGAAAAATGTTCAATTAAATTCGGTGCCTATCCGATAAAACGAAACTCTAAAATATTATACGTGAAATGAATATAAGTAGGGCCTGTCTATAAAGCAGGTAGAATTTAAATCGAAGCATCATTGTGAGTCCCGATCCCGTGTAATCGGGAGGGTTCGGGAAGTACTCAGGACCAAGAAATAGTAAGTGAGTCCACTCTGAAAACCCTAAAACAAAAAAATGCCACAAAGACACCATGTCTCAAAGATACACAAAGACTTGTATCTCAATCTAGTATTTTTTGTGAAACTTAGTGTTTTAGAGCCTTTGTGGCAAATAAAGAATTCTCCGAGTAAGCTCAGTAAGTAATGATTAATTTAATCAGAGGTCCTTAAAGCTTCAATTTTAACCTAAAAACAAGTTACGATACTGCAATGGAGTATATTCAGTGATTGCCTTAAATGTTTTGTTGAAATAAGAGATATTTCCAAAGCCACATTCAAAACAAATTTCATTCACCGATTTCTCAGTATTTCTAGGTTTTGGCAGGCCTGATTGATTCTGAATTCTGTAACTATTTCAACCAGCGATTTCCGGGTTACATTCTTAAAATACCGGCAAAAAGCGGTAGGAGTCAGATTCGCAATTTTGGCTACTGTTTTAAGACTGACTTCCTGCTGATAATTCCCAATCAGATAGCTAAAAACCTTTTGAAAACGTTCTGTATCGGCTGGAGATGATGCAAGGCCTGCAAACTGATGATCAATGAGTTCCGTTTCTTCGGAATTGGCAATAAGTTCCAATATTTCCAAAAATTGCAAAAGTCTGACAAAACCTTCTGTGGAAGCACATTGGATCATTTTGGAGATTATTTTCGCCTTTGTGTTTCCCTTAATTAAAATTCCGGCATTTGCCTTTACAAATAAACTTTTTATTTTAATTAATTCCGGAAGTTCCAGAAATGCCCCTCCTGCAAAATCCGGGTGAAACTGAATAACAATAGACCGGGCTTTGTCAGGAATCGCTTCCTTCTTACTTTGCCAGCAATGTGGAACATTAGCTCCCACCAAAACCAAATCGTCGGGTTCATAGTCCGAAACGTTACCACCCACATATCGCTTTCCAGAGCTTTTTCGAATACAGGTAAGCTCTAATTCAGGATGAAAATGATATGGTCCATCAAAACAGTTCATGTTTAATTCGATGATCGATATAGAGCTTCCAATCCCTGTCGTAAGTTGTTCCAAAAATGCTTTCACTTTGTCTTTATTATCAATATTAGCTGCAATATTTCGATGATGATGGTAATATTACACAAATTCTTGTTAATTCAGACAAATAATAATTCCTGAAGATTGTGGAAATTTGTAATAGAACAAGCATGTCCGTAAAACATAAACAAGCATGAATTGGAACTAAGTGGAAATCCGCGAAGCGAATATCACATCTGCGGGTTCTCCCGATAGAAATCGGGACAGGCATCCGGCAATTAAACAAATTATATTCAGATGAAATTATTAAACTTGTGTCTGCACCGGGAAGTCAATTTTAACGCGAAGGCACAAAGACGCAAAGAATCAATATTTATAAAACATAGATGCTCAATCCCGAGTACTCGGGATATTACTTCGTGTCTTGGTGTCTTCGCGTTTAATGTTGTTTAGAGGGTTTTCGGAGTAGACTCAAACTTTAAATCCTGAGATATGAAAAAGTATTTTACCCCTTTATTATTGATGATGATTCCAATAACATTAATGGCGCTAATCTCAATAAATTCGCCAGCAAAAGGCAGTTCAATGATTAAGCAACAAATCAAAATCGCGATGGCACAAATTCTGTGTATGGATGGCGATTTGTCGGGCAATTTGATCCGTATCGAAAATGCGCTCAAAGAAGCAAAGGAAAAACAGGCTGAAATCATCGTATTCCCTGAATCGAGTCTTCTGGGCTGGGAAAACCCCGATGCACACGAACGGGCCCTTCCTATTCCGGGGAAAGACAGCGAAATTCTCTGTAATCTCGCACGAAAGTACCAAATGTATATCTGTATTGGGTTGGACGAAAAAGAAGGCGATAAATTGTTTGACTCGGCTATCCTGATTGATAATGAAGGCAATATTTTATTGAAGCACCGGAAAATAAATGTACTTCCTGAACTGATGACACCTCCTTATTCGGTCGGAGAAGGGGTTCAGGTGGTTCAAACCAAATTCGGAAAGATCGGGGTCATGATTTGTGCCGACTCCATGATGGGAAATCTTCTGGAAGAAATGGAATCGAAAAAACCCGATTTATTGCTGATTCCTTATGGTTGGGCAGCTCCTGAAAAAGAATGGCCACAGCATGGTCAGGAATTGGTGAAAGTGGTGAAAAAAGCGGCAATTCAAATGGATTGCCCGGTTGTTGGAACCGATCTGATTGGACAGATTTCACATGGCCCATGGACAGGACAGGTATATGGCGGCCAAAGTGTATTTTATAATCCCAAAAACGGGGAATTAATCATCGGAAAGGATCGCGACAAGGACTTGATTCTTATTTCTATTAAATAAATCACTGAAGCAAAAAACATTATTACAGTTGATATGAAAAAATTCATTCTCATTTTAAAAAGGCTGCCTGCACTGCTCTTTATTTGCTGTTTTTTCGCTGTTGGAAGCATTTATGCCAAAGAGCCGGACTGGAATCATGAAATCATTTATCATGTGTTCCAGCGGAGTTTTTACGATTCAAATGGTGACCGGAATGGAGATATCAATGGGGTTATTCAAAAGTTGGACTATCTCAAAGAACTGGGGATAACAACCATCATGTTTACCCCGCTTTACAATTCTGATTGCTATCACAACTATTTTGCAACGGATTACGAAAAAATAGATCCTAAATACGGTACGATGGACGATTATCTGTCGCTGATAAAGGCGATCCATAAAAATGGCATGAAGTTCATTATGGACATGGAAACGCAGTACGCACAAAATGGGAATAATTGGTTCGATGATTCCTATAAAAATCCCGGGTCAAAATATTCAGATTATATTTATTACAGCGATTCATTAAATCGATATCCCGAACAGTTTTTTATACCATCACATTCTGATCTGGTTTTTTCAAAAGCCTGGCCAGATATCAAACTAAACATTGTTTACCTGAACCTGAACAACCAAAAAATTAAAGATTGGACCAGAAACTTCTATGCCCACTGGGTTGATCCCAATCGTGATGGGAAATTTGATGATGGAGTTGATGGTTTCCGAATTGACCACATGATGGATGATTTGGATAATAAAGGGACCTTCACAAATATGTTCGTTAATTTCTGGAAACCGGTCTTCCAATATTGTAAAGCCATTAATCCCAACCTGTTTGTCATCGGAGAACAATCAAACTGGGCAGAATATGGCGATGAGATGATTGAAAAAAGCGGTATTGACGCAAGTTTTGGTTTCCCAATCCAGTTCGCTATCACCGGAACTCCGGAATATTTTAGGCGCAATTCGTCCGACTCAACTTTAAAATACAGCCTGAATGCCAATCATATTGGAAAACAGGTAAGCCAAACATTACAACGAATTCCTCACGGTAAGTACTACTTCAGTTTTCTCGAGAACCACGATACAGAACGATTTGCTTCCGTGGTAAAAAATGACAAAAGAAAGATTGCCTGCGGTGCAATTTTAAATCTTTTATTACCCGGAATTCCGTCCATTTATTACGGTCAGGAGCTTGGAGTTACCGGACAAATTGGCAATTGGGGATTTGATGCCAACCATATTCCTGTAAGAGAAGCCTTTCCCTGGACTCCAAATCCGGATGATCCGGGAACAGCCGTATTTTATAAAGGAACCGGACAATGGTGGAACCAATCCTACTTCAAAACCGGTGCATCCGAAAAACTTGCTTTATCGGTGCAGCAAAAAGACCCTGCATCCATTTGGAATTTATACCGGCACCTGATTGATTTCAGGAAAACGAACCGGGCAATTACGGAAGGCAATTTCAATCAAATACAAACCGGATCACCGGACATTCTGGCCTTTTCAAGAGAATCCGGTAATGTGAAAGTAGTTGTGATGTTAAACCTTTCAGAAAATACGGTTACAACAAAGTTACCTTCCGTGAAAAATTATCAATTTCAGGAGGAAATCAGGATTAAAGGAGATGGTTTGGTTTTCCAACCTTATGGATATATCGTTTACAAAAATGATAATCCCTGAAATAATTGACATCGTACTATAAAACTAAATGATAGGAATGAAATAATGTCGTGTTATTTTAAAGAGTTATAATACTCGTTTTGCCCCGAGTACTCTGGGCTGCTTCCAAAAGTAAAAATTAACACCACAAATTACACAGATTCCCACAGATTAAAAAATGAAGTAGGTTTTTAATCTGTGGTTATCTGAGTAATCTGTGGTAAAATCAATTACAGGTATCTCGCTTTACAGGCCCCCGAGCACTCGGGGTCAAAATTAGAATACGACATTTAATAGTTCTCATTACTTAATGCATTTCAGTTTTTAATTTAACGCACTAATCCGATAACACAGGATTTGAAGATTCAGATCAATGATACATTCATTTAAATCCAGCAAACAAATGAAAACCTGCATTTTGAGATTAATGATGTTTTTCCCACTTGTAATCTTCCCTTTTGTAATGAAAGCTCAGGACAATAGGTTGTCCGAAAAATATCAGGCCTTACCTTTTGGAAGCATCAAACCGTCGGGATGGATAAAAACCCAGATGCAGAAAGACATGGACGGATTCGTAGGAAACCTGGACAAGCTGATTCCCGATTTAATGAACGACCCCATTTATGGTTCGGGAAGACTACACAAACAAAGCAAAGCTAAAGATCTGGGCAATCTGAAATCGGGCGATGCCGGGGGCGATGAACAATACAAATGGTGGAACTCCGAATCCCAGTCAAACTGGTGGGACGGATATATACGGAATGCATTCCTTCTTGATGACCAGCAGGCTATTGAAAAAGTAAAAAACTATATCGGCAGGATTCTTGCAACCCAGGACGAAGATGGTTATCTGGGAATTTACGACAAAGAGTTGCGTTACAAATTCACCGGTGAGAATGGCGAATTGTGGTCGAAGACTACCTTGTACCGGGGCTTGCTGGCATATTATGAATGTACTCACGATCAAAAAGTCTGGAATGCGTTGATTAGGGCAGTGGACAATGTAATACAGTATTATCCCCTCAATCAGTCACAGCCATTTTTTGCCGGAAGGGATTATTCGGGAGGAGTGGCACACGGACTCACATTTACTGATGTTCTGGACCGAATGCACCAACTGACCAAAGACCGGAAATACCTGGATTACGCAGCATTTTTGTACCGTAATTTCTCTGAAAATTATTCATCAGAAACAGATGCCCAACTACCAAACATATTAAACACCAGTTATAAGCTGAAGACCCATGGAGTACATACATACGAACATCTCCGACCACTGATTGTAGCCGCATATGCAACCAATTCCCAGGAATTGAAAAAAGCCTTGCAAATTTATCTGGAACGGATTTCGAATTGTACTACTCCAACCGGAGGGGCTATTGGTGATGAATGGATTGGCGGACGTCTTGCCAATGCTACCAATACCGGTTATGAATATTGCTCATTGCATGAACTATTGGATAGTTATTCGGCTTTGTTTCAGAAAAGCGGCCAACTAAGTGCAGCAGAAGAAATGGAAACCATTTTTTTCAATGCCGCTCAGGGAAGCCGAAATCCCGATTATTCGTGCATAGCTTATTTGAAGACCGATAACTCGTTTGAAATGTCCGGAACCAGAAACGGAGAAACTGAACCCGGGAAGAAACAAACCAGATATAAATATTCGCCAGTTCATCAGGATGTGGCAGTTTGCTGTGTTCCAAATGCCGGTCGGATTTCGCCCTGTTTTCTTCAGAATTGCTGGATGAAAGAAGGAGAAAATACCCTGGTGGCAGCTGTTTTAGCTCCGAATATTCTGCAAACAAGTATTCAGAATTTGTCAGTAAAAATTGAAGAAATTACCCAATACCCATATCAAAATCACTTTGTTTTCAGGATTGTAACCGAAGAACCTCTTGCTTTCAGACTTAAAATCCGGAAACCGGAATGGGCAAAATCCATACAAAGTAAAGAAAAGTACAAACTCGAGAATGGCTTTCTGGTATTCGACCGCAAATTCTCGAAAAATGATCAGATAGAACTGGAATTCCAGGCTGAAGTTCGGATCCTGGAAGATTTAAACCATGAAAAATATTTCAGCTACGGAGCACTTATTTTTGCCAGCCCAATCGCTGCAACTGAGCAAAAAGGAAAAGTATACGCTCCCGGATTTGAGGATCTGACCTATTCACCATTGGATTCAACCAGGTATGATTTCATCGAAAATAACCATGCCAGATTGCAGGATGGAAGTATATGGGTCGATCTGAAAAACAATAAGACACAAAAAGCGCAAAAGCTGGAATTGATTCCTTTTGGAAAAACCATTTTGAGACAGGCATCTTTTAGATAATTGACGAATGCATGGTTGTAATTTCTAAATAAAATTAAGGAGAATTAAACGCAACCAGCACTAAACAAATTCGGTAAGGAACTTCCTTAATGGCAGATGAAGAATACCTTCATAACTGGCACCGGAATAGTTTTTGTCATTTATAAGTGGCAAAAACTATAATTCACTCTCCTATTTCACTTATAAAAACACCCTTTCTAAACCTCTTTCAGCAAATTCAGTAAATCGACTGTTGACAGGCGGGCGCTTTGGTCGGTACCATCGAGCAGACTATCGGCCAAATCGCGTTTGGTGGCATGCAATTTCAGGATTTTCTCTTCAATGGTATTCTTGGCCACCAGTCGGTAAATAGTCACAGGGCGCAATTGACCAATGCGGTGGGCACGGTCGCTGGCCTGATCTTCGATGGCTGGGTTCCACCAGGGATCGAGATGCAGTACATAATCGGCAGCAGTGAGGTTCAGTCCCAATCCACCGGCTTTCAGGCTGATCAGGAAAAGTTCGCCTTTGCCTGACTGGAATGCTTTTACTGCCAGTTGACGGTCTGGGATGGAAGTAGAACCATCCAGATACTGATAGCTGATGCCCTGTTGGTCCAATTCTTTTCGGACAATGGCCAGATGCATCACGAACTGGCTGAACACCAGAGCCCGGTGATTGTTGGCACGAAGCTCTTCAACGATTTCGAAGAAAGCTTCCAGTTTTGCAGAGGGCAGCTGTATGTCTTTATTGACCAGTGCTGTATTACAGCAGGCCAGACGAAGCTTGGTGATTTCGGCCAGCGCCTGCAGATGTTGTTGTCCGTTGGGTCCGCCGTTATTCTCGATGGCCTGTATGGCCTCACGCCGCAGGGCTTCATAAAACGCCAATTCTTTTTCGCTTAAGGTGACCGAATGGGTAATTTCCGTTTTGGGTGGTAATTCGTCGAGGACCTTGTTCTTTGTCCGGCGTAAAATAAAGGGGGTAATGAGTTTTTTTAGATGGTTCTTCTGTGCCTGAACTTCAGACTTCACATATCGGTCGGTGAATTGGGTTAAAGTACCTAACAGCCCCGGGTTACAGAAATTAAACAAGTTCCACAATTCGCCCAAATGATTTTGAATTGGGGTACCTGTCAGTGCAAGTTTAAAGTCAGATTGAATATTCATGGCCGCCTTCGATGATTTGGTCTGAGTGTTTTTAATGGCATGTGCTTCGTCCAGCACTGCCATTGCCCAGTTGATTTTCGAAATTCGCTCATCCTCAATTTGCAGCAGACCGTAGGTAATAACCAGCACATCATTAGCTGCCAAAGAGGAGAAGGAATCTTTACGGTTGGCATTTCGTAAATTAATGACATTCAGGGTAGGGGCAAATTTTTGTAGTTCACTTCCCCAATTAGGGACCACGGATGCCGGAGAAACGACCAGTATTGGTCCGTTTTCAGCCAGATGGAGCATCATGGCTATGGCCTGAACTGTTTTCCCCAAACCCATGTCATCGGCCAGACAGGCACCTGCATTCCAATTCTTCAGCCTTGTCATCCAACGGAAACCATCTTCCTGATAAGGGCGTAATTCGGCATCAAGGGTTGCCGGAACAGGAACCTCATCGGAGGTATGATCTTTAATCCGTTTCTGAAATTCTTTCCAGGTTTTATCGGATTTAAACGATGAGGCGCGAGAGGTAAAATCTTCGAGTGCATGTGAAGCGAAACGGTTGATTACAACCCCTTTTTTGTCGATTGTTGCAAACGATTCGAGTTCATCAATTTGTTTTTTAAGCTCTTCGGTGAGGGCCAGAAATTCGCCTTTTTTCAATTCAAGAAAACGACCTTTGCTCTTACGGCTCATCACGAGCAATTCTTTCAGGCTAAGAACAGTTTCCTCGTCAATGGTAAGATCGCCTTCCAGTTCAAACCATTGTCCTTTCCCTTTTATCCGCATGCACAGATTTGCAAACGAAGCCGACTTCTTCATCCTGAAATTCTCACCTTCAGGCCATTCAACCAGAGCAATGTCATTGTTTTCGTTAATAATTTCGAGCAAGCTGAGACATTGGTAAGGATCGGAGAAAAGCTCGGCTTCTTCTGTTAAATCAGCATCAATGAAAGCTGAGACGGCATTGATCAGTTTTACGGCATTGGCATTTTCAGCGTTCAGATTCCTGACAGCCTGACACCTTTCACCACTAACCAGTCCATAAACCACTTTCCCGCCCCTGCCGGGCTTCACATAAGGTGGCTCAGTTCCCAGTGGTTTTGCAAACATCTGGGCTTTTAAGCCGTCACCGATAGGTACAATCTGAATGCGGATGCGCGAATCGGCTTCGATGGATTTCACTTCAGCATTTTCCTCTATAAAATCCGAATGAACAGTCATAACACCACTCAAGCCTGAAACAGCTTCAATGAGTTTGGCCTTCCCTTTGGCTGGGATGGTGATTCCCTGGTTTATCATTCGGATAATCGAATGTTGCTGAGCACTAAGAGAAATAAATTTATAACGGGTCTGGGTTTCTTTCACCAAAATAGTGCGCTGATCGCTGCTGATAATATTAGTTTTGAGCTTAATCCCATACTTCCCGTTTTCAGTCATAATTTCAGGTTGTGCCTTGATCAACTGAATGGAAACAGACGGATTTGAATACAGAAACAAGTAGGGATGGCCACACAATTCAGCAATCGCCTTGTTAAAATCCAAATCATACTCGGTTGCTCCGTAATATCCGGAACTATAGGTTACAGCACCCGCCACTCTGCGGTCCTGTTCAGTCATCCCTTCAACCTGCTGATCTTTCAGCTTTTTAAGTGCAATATTGCGCCCGGCGCTCCAGATTCCCTTGGCATTCAAGGTTTGCAGAATAGGTTGAATAAAACCGTTATCCATATTCACCAGATAACAAACCCGGGCAGTAGTCAGGTCATTCTTTTTCAGATCGCCTTTGCCTTTGGTCAGGTTTAACAGCCCATCGAGCAGTTGCTCCCATTTCTCAGGAATGGTAAACCGGCTCATCAGGCAGGCAGAACTATTTGCATGGTGATCTACTGGCGGATGAAATACCTCTATATTGAATTCAGATTTCTCGATGATGAAGTTTAGCTCGCGCAAAAACAGCCAGCGTTGGGCAAGGCTCAGTTTAAAGCCTGTGTTTTGAGCCAAGGTTTGAAGATCTGAACTTAGCTCACCATGAATAATGTAGCTTAATATAATGTAATAAACAGATTTAAAGCCCGTAGTTGAAAAACAGCTCAGCATGTTGATCTGCTTAAATTTGGACTCGGCTTGAGAAGTATCACTATTCAGGAAGTAAAGAAGGGGGAGTAGAAAATGGTCGTCGCTAAATTTACTTCTTGCTTTTTTATTGATTGCAACTTCGAGTTTCTTCGGATTGATACTCTTTGGAATTAATGCAAAATTAAGCCAGTAAAGGAATTCATAGTAGAGGTTAAACTCCAGTTTTGGCATTTTCATTTCGTCCCTGTCGGTGATTTGTGCATTTTCGAAACAGCTTACTGACAATTTGAAATTACCCCTGAACAATTCGATTTGAAATTTCAGAAGCAGCGAATTTGTATTGTGCAGATCCTTTATCAATTGGTCAGATTCATCAATCTTTCCAAGCTGAAAAAGCATCTCCGCTTTTTGAGTGGAGACCAGACCAAATAATCCTTCAAATGCAGCATTTCGGTCAAAAAACTGAATGACAGGAGTAAAACTTTGGAAATGCAATACATTAAATTGCTGGAGGCCATCCAATAACTCATAGAAAAGCTCGGGCGACTGTATGAAAACCTGATCATATTCCGGATAGCACAGCATTTCTGAAATCAGGGGAGCTGCTTCATTTACTTTTGAAAATAACCGATTGGAGGAATCAATACTGTATTTAGTTTTCCCGGCAAAATATCCAAAAAGAAAATCACGGATGTATTCGGTAATGGGGACATAGCCATATGGGTTATACTCCTTCTGGATTTTTTTCAAAACGTCCGTGTACTCAGGTATGATAATAAGTTTTGGGAACAATCCCAATTTAAGAGTGAAGGGGATGTCGTAGCTGTTTGCTGCCAGGCTAACCAATTCCTTTTTTTCCAAAGCGTTCAGTACAATTTGATATTCCTTCTGGGTTGTTTTATGCCCGATTTTATCCTGTAAATATTTGACTATATCGTATTTAGTCATCCCCGAAAACTTGATGACAAACAGGTTAACCACTTCCTGATGTAATTCAGGCAATTGATTATACAATTCTACAAAGTCAGGATTTTGTGGATTCATAATTGAATTTAAAAGGAACGTATATGTATGCAAAAATAGATGGGAATTTTAACATTCAAGGCAAGATCCATTATCATTTTGTAAATGTTGAAAAAATCATTTAGTTCGAAGGAGGAAGGATCAAAATCGGTGAGTATGATTATTACGGGCATCATTCCGATTGCTAATAGCTTCAATTCCTGATTACCAGTTTTTGGTATTCCATCTTGCCTGCTTGTTTTACCTGAACCAGGTAGAGTCCGGATTTGGGTAAATTGTGCAGCGTAAACTCCGAGGTCCCGGGATTATTATATGAGTTGATCATTTGCCCGTTTAGATCATACATCGAAATGGATAAAATATCCTCTTTACTTTTAACGGTTACCTGATTTGAAGCCGGATTAGGCATTAACCGAATCTCCGAATCGGATGGTATTTGTTGTAATCCAATTGAAGTCTGAAGCTTCTTAAACAAGAGGACCGATGTAAAAGGGTTCAGAATCAAGTTTCCTGAAACAGACTTTCCTTTCACATCAACATAACCATCAGGCAGGCTGATGCTCCGGTCATTTTTGATGTCATTGTATTCGAATCGGATGTAGTCATCTGGATTGGGTTTTTCAACATCCACCTCAACCAGTTCCAGATTATCAAACCAAATGTCACCCTGTCCTTCGTGAATTTCAAAATCTATCCTGGAGTTAGGTTCTGTAAGCGTTGCATCAAGCAGAAACTCATAGTTCTGATAAGTATTCCACAACAAAAAACTCTTTGTATCTGCCACATTGTTGTATGGATCGCCGTTCTTCCGGGGTATCAGATTGATCGAAACACCCGGGATGCTGCATTTTGCAGAGAACCTGATCCGGTAGTTTTTCCCCTGTTCGACTTTAAAGGAATTCGAAATGACGATCATATACCCATCGGTTTTACCTGAAGCAGTCGTGAAGCTTGCTTTCATGGCATTCCCTGGAATCCCTTCACCTTTGGCCATCTCTATTTTACTATTGTTGTAATTGGCCCAGGTAGACCAGCCACTGGTACTTCCTTCAAAAATTGAGTTGGTAAAGAAATTGGAGGTCTTGACTCCAAGAATTTTATAAGGTTCAACAGCAATTGGCGATTTTACGGAATGCTGATCTTTCATAATTCTGTCTGCCATCCATTCAATGAAAGAGTTTCGTTGACAGAAGTTCCATTCACATAGCTGGTATGAATTGTCAGGCTGTCGTCCAACGGTCGGCACCATGCATTGAAGTCAAAAGTCCCCAGATCCGGAATTCCGTTGTCAGTTACATCAAAAGATGCAACCCTTTGTGTGGCTTCACGGGAAACAAAAACATTGCTGTCGACCACACAATTCGTAATCGGAAATGTCGGAGCAATGTTGTCGTGATCCATCCAAAACTGGTTTCCGTTATTGTACGACACATTATTTCTGACATTGATGTGATTGGAATTATGAATGAATATGCCGTTATTTCCGCAGTTGAAAGTTGTATTTCCGATAATGTCCACGTTGGCGCTACGGTCGTCAATATATATGCCTTCAGCGGCAACGCCGGGCCATCCTGAACCTTCAGGAACACCAATGGCATTCATCACGATGTTCCCAATCAGCTTTCTGGAATAATTCTTCGTCCCGTCGCTCCAGGTGTACAAGCCTCCACCATCGTCTTTTGTCATGCAATAGTTTGAAATGACATTATTCCGGAGGATCAGTGAGTCGCCGCTAAAATTCACCCCGATGTAACCCACGCTATCGATGGTATTGTATTCGGCAAGCAGGTTTGTACCGTTCAACTGCACCGCATTATACTGGCCATCCGATCCCAATCCCATTCCGGCAATGAGTGCAGTGTTTTTGATCTTATTGTTTCGCATCACCAGATTACGACATCCGTTCACGGTGAAGGCATTGTTGTTGGTATGATCGATCAGATTTGATTCAAAAAGAATATTTCGTGAGTTATAGAAATTGATCCCGTTCAATCCGGAATAACTGATCCCGGCATTCCGAAGAATCAGATTATTGCAACTCTGGATGTCAATAGTTTGGTTGCAAGAACCGCTGAACTCAATATTCTCGATAGTTATGTAGTTCTGCCCGTTAATCGAAAGCAGGTTATCGAGCTGGGTGGCCTGGGTCATAAACTGGTTTGGGTCATAAACGGAATACAGACTAAACTTTTTGTTCGCAGGATTATAATACCATTCTCCTTGCTGGTCAAGGGTTCGTGGATCATTCTGAATGAAATAGCCGAATCCGTCAATAAATTCATAACTGACATTGGTGGTGAATTCCAGTGTTCCGGAATTCTGCGATTGGATGGTCAGCCGGTCCAGTATCCAACGGTTTCTTCGCACGACAGCTTCCGCACCGGTCCAATTTATGGTATTGGAGAGCTGATTATCGGTGATCTGGTTAGTTCCCGAATGCGACTCATAGGAAAGATAACCTTTGTTCGGATCACCGGCATTGTGCCATCTGCCGATTTGCTGCGGAATACCGTTTATGAAAAAGTTTGTCACCTTGCTACCGCATGCTGGACAACTTGCTTCCCAGATGTTGGGTGAGGTTTGTGTCCAGTTTGTCACTGTTGTTATTCCTGAAATAACTGGTTTTTTGCCTTAACCATAACTTCCGAAGTAAATGGGTTTGGTGGCATTCCCTGATTTTGAAAGGATGAGCTGACCCGGAAACGCATCGTTGCATTTAAAAAAGACTGAATCACCCGGTTGAAGAAGATTCAATATTGACTTTAATCTGCTGATGCTTTGCCATGCTGTATTTGCGGTTTTCCCGTCATTCTGCAGGTCATTACCCGAGCTTGATGATAGGAAGTAGTTGGTGGCCTGTGCCTGTCCAAAAGTCAATAGAATGATTAAAATGGGAATCGTCCATCTCATTTTTACTGAAGAGATTTGTCGGTTAAAGATAGTAATCACAAATTAAAGAATCCGTAAGAAATAAGGCATTTATTACTTCGTAGTCCCAATGGTTATCGGGATGTCCAATTGAATTAATACTATGTTTTTAAAAATCTTATTTATGCTTAACTTTCAGAAAAAAATACGGAAATTAACGGTCTGATTTTAAAACAACCCAACCGACAAACTAACCAGTTATGGAACTTCCGCAAAAGTCATTCTACCATCGATTGTTTATCACAATTCTACGCGTAGCCATTGGATGGCATTTCCTCTATGAAGGATTGTCCAAGATTCTCCAGGGAAACTGGACAGCTTCCAGCTTTTTGCTGAATACCTCAGGTTTTCTATCCGGTTTTTATCATGCACTGGCCAATTCTCTGGGACTCCTGAAGTTGACTGATATCCTGAATATGTATGGATTGTTTTTCATCGGAATGGCCCTCTTTATTGGCTTGTTCAGCCGTTTCGCAGCTCTTGCGGGTGCATTGCTGATGGTCCTTTATTATTTTGCTTATCCGCCTTTTGGCAATCCGCTAATGAATGCTTCAGAAGGGCATCTGTTTATCGTCGACCGTCTGTTCATCGAAGCAGCGGCACTCTTATTTTTATCTTTTTACCGCGAAAAAGGATACAGTATCGACACACTAATCAGCATTTACCGCAGTCGTAAAAAAGCAACGGTTACTGAACCTCAAGCCAGCTCTTCGCGTCGTGAGGCCTTGAAAAACCTGGCTACCCTGCCGGTATTGGGTGCAATGGGTTGGGGAGCCGTCAGAAGTTTCAATACTTATGGGGTTGATGTCATGTCGGGAGCAACCATTCAGGTCAAACAAACTGCACTCAAAGACTTGAAGGGTGTTCTGCCCAAGGGGAAAATAGGCAAACATGAAATCAGCCGGATTATCGCCGGGGGAAACCTCATCGGGGGTTATGCCCATTCACGAGATCTGATCTATGTTTCGACACTTTTTAAGGCTTACAATACCGAGCAAAAGGTCTATGAGACCTTGATTCTAGCCGAACAGGCCGGTATCAATACAATCAACATTGGTTATGCCTCCAACGCCCTGCTTGCCAAATACAAAAAGATGACAGGAAGTAAAATAAAGGTCATTTCACAGGTGGCTCCCAGGCTGGACAATAGTAAGCTATCACAAGTTGGCCCAAACACCAACAAGAAACTTTACTTTGAGTTTATCGATAAGGCCATCGATTATGGGGCCGACATTCTTCAGGTTCAGGGCAACTGGTGCGACTGGCTGGTCAGGGATCAACGGATTGAGGTTATCCACGAAATGATGGAACACATACGCCAGCAGGGTTACACAGCCGGTCTGGCAGCCCATTCGGTTGAATCGCTCATTGCCTGTGCCGATCAGGGAATTATCCCGGACTACTACATGAAAACCATGCATCACGATCAATACTGGTCGGCGCACCCGCGTGAATTCCGCTTCCCCTTTGAAGTGGATGGGAAGGAATACCTCGATCACAACCGTTTTCACAACAACATGTTTTGCCTCTTTCCTGAACGTACGGTAGAATTTGTCAGCAAGGCCACTGTTCCGGTGATGGGCTTCAAGGTCCTGGCAGCCGGGGCCATCGAACCTCAGGATGGGTTCAAATGGGCCTATGAAAACGGGGCTGACTTCATCTGTGTGGGCATGTTCGACTTCCAGATCGTGAACAATGTGAACATAGCCATCGACAGCCTGAAAGCAGCCAAACGAACCAGACCGTGGTATGGTTAGGATTCTTTTGAGGTACTAATTTCAGTGTTATTATGTCTGACGAAAATGACATACCGATACCTGTCCGGTTTAATCCTTTTAAACACCACCGGAATTTCATCCTGGACATTCTTGAAAGTGCCTCTTTTGAGGTTATTACAGATCTGCTGGATCCGGTGTGCAACAATTATTTAGACATCTACACCGGGATGATGAGCCCTGGTGACCTTGCCGAATCGGTTATTAATATACTACAGTCCATGCAGGTCTTTCAGTTGAATGATTTTATCCATTGGGTAGATTCAAAAAACGGGTACAGGCAAATCAGGCTTGAAGACGGCTCAGAATGGATTGTCCGTAAGAGCAATGCAACTGAACGCTATATACACCTCCATCTTGCCCGTGAAGGACTGTTTACCGTGCGATTCAAAGGATCGACTTTAAAAACCGTTTACCTGTTAAAGATCCGTTCTACTGGTTTAAGAGAAGCACCAATATTGGAAAGGGTGAACCGGGTAAGGATTCAGACTGGTCTTTCGCCCATAAAGAAGCTCGAACGAAATAAAGGCATCTTAAACTGCTATGAGAAGTTCTTTTCTCCGAAATGAAAAGCTGCTCTTCAGGAATAAACTAGAAGACCAGAACCTTGGCTCCTTTGATTCTGCGCTGCTTGATGTCAAGAATAGCCTCGTTGGCCTTTTCAAAAAGATAAACTTCCACTTCAGGCTTAAAAGGCATTTCAGCGGCCAGGCGAATGAACTCTCTCACATCGTGACTGGTGACATTGGCGACACTTTTAATCTCCTTTTCCATCCACAGGTGGCGTGAATAATCGATCTTTAAAAGGTAATCCTGATCAATGCTTTCTTTCTGAATGGCATTGATGACAAGTCTTCCGCCCGGCTTCAAGCATTCCATTGCGCGAACAATCGGTTCCCATACAGGAGTAGTATCGATAATGCAATCGAGTAAAACAGGTGGCATGTCAGAAGTATCTCCGGCCCAGTAAGCTCCTAATTCCAGTGCAAAGTCTCTTTCCTTCTGACTACGTGCAAAAACATACACTTTGGATTGCTGATACTGATAGTTGATCAGCTTCTGTACCAAATGCGCGGAAGCCCCGAAACCGGTAAGTCCTATACTTTTCCCGTCGGTCATATCGCACAGGGAAAGCGAACGATAGCCAATGGCGCCAGCACACAATAAAGGAGCTGCCTCGGCATCCGTAAACAGTTCAGGAATCGGATAGGCAAACTGTTCGGGAACGACCATATATTCGGCATACCCTCCGTTGACATCTCTTCCGGTGGCCCGGAAATCGGCACATAGGTTTTCCCTCCCGGACAGGCAGTATTCGCAGGTTCCGCAGGCCGAATAAATCCAGGCCACTCCCACCCGATCACCTACCCGGATGTTGGTTTTAGTCCCCAGGGTTTGTTCCACGATGCCTACCACCTGGTGACCGGGAATCATGGGATAAACGGGAGGAGGCGTTCGTCCTTCAATTTCGTCAATCTCGGTATGGCAAACCCCGCAGGCGCTTACCTTGATTAACAATTCTCCTTCCCGTGGGACAGGCTTGGGAAATTCAACCAATTTTAAAGGTTGGCTCTCCCTTTTGAGATCAGATATCCGATTAATAATCCAGGCTTTCATTTGTATAGTATATTAACCACATAGACACATAAGGCACTTAGTTTAAATATTTCCCATTGTGCTAAGTTATTAATTTGTAATGATGTTTTACCTGGTTTTTGAAGCCTCTGAGCAGAAATTTCACGGGTAATCTCAGGAAATGAACGATGGACCGTTTCATACATTGCTTCTATTCATGGACCCTACTCCCTGCCCTTCCCGATTGGAATGTTTCTGTTCTCTTTCATATCTCTTTCATACCACTTTCGGATATAATTCGAATTATATTCGAATTATATCCGAAAGTGGTATGAAAGAGATATGAAAGAGATATAATACAGATAACAGCCGTTCTTTAATCATTCAATACTGAATAAGGAGGAAAATCAAAAGAAAAGATTAGCAAAGGGGGACATCAGTAGTCTCTATGGCTATATGTGTC
>Ga0073936_10001951_pt1 | contig 31262 bp, 25 predicted proteins | sample AliMusrvi5mmetaG_FD_87041 | JGI IMG/M metagenome (GOLD analysis project Ga0073936, IMG submission 87041) | Freshwater lake bacterial and archeal communities from Alinen Mustajarvi, Finland, to study Microbial Dark Matter (Phase II) - Alinen... | ecosystem: Environmental > Aquatic > Freshwater >...
ATATTTTTATTTATTTATTATATCGTACCTACGGCACTTAAATTATTTTCGCAGTTCTATATTTTACAAATATTACGTACCTACGGTACTTTCCCCAGCCTCGTTAGAGGCGATATATTTATAGAAAAAATTATAATAAAACAAAATAAAGCCCCGTAGGTGGCGAAATATTTTGAAATTTATTATCAACAATTTTATCAAGAAATGCATAATATTAATTATTTTTATTCTTAAGGCGTTATTCCCGATAGTCATTAAAGAAAATACCTAATTTAAATATCCAAAAATGAATATCCAATTTTCAATGTCCAGGTCTTACTTCATCATTCGTTATTGGGTGCCTGCCTGTCGTGTAGGCAGGTTGGATATTCGAAATTAATTAGTTGCAAATTTTTTATTATCAGAACACTCAAATTAAGGGATTATTTATTACTAGCAATTATTTCTTTTAATTCCTTAACCGAAGGCACCCTTCCGCTTAAAACTACTTTTTCGTTAATGACAAGTGCAGGGGTACGCATTATGCCATAAGCCATGATTTTAGTAATGTCTTCCACTTTTTCAACATCAGCTTCAAAGCTCATTTCAGCCAGTGCATTGATAACTGATTTTTCGAGAATTTTGCAATTGGTACAACCGGTACCTAAAACTTTTATTTTCATAATTGATTCATTTATGTTTCTATATTTCGCAAAATTACGAAATGTTTTTATATTATTCCAAATTTTTTCATCTTTTTCCAAAGTGCTACAGTACTTACGCCCAGGACTTCAGCTGTCTGTTTTCTATTGAATCTGTTGGCTGTCAGGGCGCTTTCCAGTTGTTCTTTGGTAATTATTCTGAATAAAATTTGTTTGTTTGTTCCTAAATCCTCTTTAATAAAAGATGTTATTATTGAGCTTGTATTCAGGTCTTTCTTATGCTCATTTCTGAAATTTACAAGCCTGATATCCTGGGGCAAATCAAAGGCATCAATAAGTTTTTTATTGCAAACCACAAAAGCATGCTCAATACTATTTTCCAGTTCACGCACATTGCCGGGCCAGTTGTAGTCCATTACTATACGATACGCATCTTCAGTAAGTCCTTTAATATTTTTCCCTGTCTGTTTATTAAATTTGGCGATAAAATAATCGGTAAGTAAAGGAATATCCTTCATCCTTTCCCGTAATGAGGGTGTATGAATGGGAAAAACATTAAGGCGGTAAAACAGATCTTCCCGAAAGAGGCCCTTGCTAACAAGCTCCCGCAGGTTTTTATTGGTGGCTGTAATAATACGCATATCCACCTTTATAGGCTTGTTATCACCCACGCGCTCCACTATTTTTTCCTGAATAACACGTAACAATTTTACTTGTATCATCTGGCTTATTTCTCCTATCTCATCCAGGAAAACGGTGCCCCCTCCTGCGGCTTCAAACTTCCCTGTTTTGTCTTTGTAGGCTCCTGTAAATGAGCCTTTTACGTGACCAAACAATTCGCTTTCTAGCAACGTTTCTGTAAGTGCGGAACAATTCACCTTAATAAAAGGTTTGCTTTTCCTGGCGGATAATTGATGTATGGCATTAGCCACTAGCTCTTTGCCGGTGCCGCTTTCGCCTGATATGTTTACATTAGCCATTGATTCAGCCGCCATTTCAATCATTTTATACAACTCAAATATTTTTTCATCTTTCCCCACAATGCGTTGCAAGGCTTCTTTCTCCTTCACAATAAAAGGAGTAGCGGAACTTGTGTTGCACGATATTTCTCTTGAAATATCAGTTACAATAACTATCAGTTTTTGCTCATTGTTGTCGGTTATGAAACGGGCATTGATAAAAACCAATAGCTGCTCATGACCCTTATTTTCGATGAATGCTGTTTTAGCCACATTGGTTCTGTTCCCTTTAAAGCAAGCGGTGAAGTCGAGAAGATTTTTACCCGTCTGATTAATGTTATAAAATTTAATAAATGATAAATCCTGATTTAATGCTTGTGAACTTTCTATTCCGCTAAGCCTTTCCATATCATTGTTCCAGAATATTATCCGTTTGTTTATGTCCGTAATAAACAGGCCACAGGGGGCATTAAGCAAAATGTCTGCTGATGTTTTATTATCCATACTATTTAATTAACTTGATTAATGCAAAATTAACATAATTTATTTATTATTAATCATGAATTAACTTATTGAAAAATAATTATTTTATGCAACAATCTCATTCTCATACTAATACATGCATTGGCACAATGCTTGACAAGGAGGCATAAATTAATTAATAAAAAAAATGATGAAAAAGAACTTTAATAATAAAATGATAGTGGGCTTAGTTATATTTGCTTCTTTGTCAACACTAAGCAATATTTCATGTACCGGCCAGGCATCAAACAATGAAGAAAACAAAAAAGCATCTTTTAATAAAAATGCGCCCTTAACAGAAAACGACGGAGCAGTTGTGGCCATAACAGAAAGCACTTTTGATGAGAAAATAAAATCAGGGTTAGTAATTGTAGATTTTTTTGCAACATGGTGCAAGCCATGTAAAATGGAATCACCTATTATAGAAGAAACAGGGAAAGAATTGGCAGGAAAGAGTTCTGTTTATAAACTGGATATCGACAAGAACCCTTCAATAGCAAACCGTTACAATGTACAAAGTATTCCTACTATAATCATTTTCAAAGAGGGGAAAGCAGTAGGCCAGTTTGTAGGCTTAACACAAAAAGAAGATATTTTAAGTGAAGTAGAAAAATTTTCTAAAAGCAAATAATTAAATAAATATAAATCTAAAAAAATAAAAAATTATGGAACATTTAACGACAGAAACCTTCACCCAAAAGGTTTTCAATTACAAAGCAAATAAAGAGTGGAAATTTGAAGGTAAAAACCCTTGTATTATTGATTTTTATGCCGATTGGTGCGGCCCATGCAAAATGGTTGCCCCTGTACTTGAAGAACTTTCAAAAGATTATCAGGGCAAGATAGATATTTACAAGGTGGATACAGAAGATCAGCAGGAGTTGGCCTCAGTTTTCGGCATACAAAGCATCCCCTCTATTCTTTTTGTGCCTGCCGAAGGACAGCCGCAAATGTCGATGGGAGCAATGCCTAAAGGTTCTTTTGTAAAAATTATTAATGATTTTCTCTTAAACGGCAAGAAAATTTAAATGGAAAACACGTGTGAAACAAAAGCATCATGCAGGGAAAAAATGGTGCAAAAAATAAAAAGTTCTGTCCCGGAAATAATAGGAATGGTGCTGGGAGCAATAGCTGGATTTATTTATTTTAAAACAGTGGGGTGCGCTACAGGCTCATGTCCTATAACATCCAATCCATGGTTAACAATTATCTGGGGCTCTTTAATAGGTTACTTAACAGGAAGTATATTCAATAGAAACAATAAAAAATGAAAAAAAATATGGGTTTAGCAGATAAAATAATCAGAATACTGATAGCTGCTGTAGTTACAATACTTTTCTTTACTAACGTCATTTCAGGAACACTTGGAATTATTTTGCTTTTTATATCGGGGATATTTGTACTCACAAGTTTACTCAGCTTCTGCCCATTGTATCTACCTTTTGGCATTTGCACCCTGAAGAAAAAAGAGGGATGCTGCTGTAAGGATTAAGTTTAAAAAAAATATTAATTAAAATTTTATAACATTATGCCATATACTATTAGTAAAAGTTTGTGTCCGCAAAATCACCGTTGCCCGATCATACGAATTTGCCCTTCAGGAGCCATTATTCAAGATGGTTACGGGTTGCCTGTAATTGACAAAGAGAGGTGTACTGACTGCGGAAAATGCGCTAAATACTGTCCAACAGGGGCCGTAAGCGGAAAATAGAAAAAAGTTAAACACTAATAATTTTGTTTTATGAATACAGTATTCGTAATTGTGGGCAGTGTGTTGTCAGTCATTGTTTTGTATTATATTTATATGGTTATCAGGATAAAATTTAAAACAATACAGGATAATGACAAAATTAAAACCCTCACAGATCAGAATTTTCAAAGCCAAATTAAAACAGGTGTTGTTTTAGTTGACTTTTGGGCAGACTGGTGCATGCCCTGTAAAATGATGGCTCCTATCCTTAACAGCGCTGCAGAAGAATTAGATGGAAATGCATCTGTCGGCAAGTTAAATATAGAGCATTATCAGGCACTGGCATCAAAATATAAAGTAATGAGTATCCCCACTATGATTTTATTTAAAAATGGCAAAGAAATGAATCGTTATGTGGGGGCAAAGCCAAAAGACTTTCTTCTCAAAGAGATACGCAAGTACAGTATATAAATATTATTTTTCTCATGTTTTGGTTTAGTTTAATAAGGGGAAAAGGCTGTCTCTGATTGAGGCAGCTTTTTTTTAAGTCCCAAGTTCAAAGCCCCAAGTCACAAATTCCAAGGAAAGAAAAAACAAGAATTACATATGCATTTTGGGACTTGGAGCTTGGGGCAATATTGGCCTTTTGTCCTATTAAGAAAGATATTTGAGGCTAAAGACAAAAAGCGTCTGTAATATTAGTATTTTTGGACAATTTCACACCCATTTACCCCTAACCCAATCTTATGAAAAAATTTAATTACTTACTCGCCATTACTTTTAGCTTATTTGCTTTACAGATAAAAGCTCAGACTCAAGGAGATATAACGTTGACACAGATGCCAACATTTAACCATGATCCAAACGCCTGTGTTTCATTTGGCCAGTTGCCTTATACAATTACTATTGCCAATTCTTTTTTAGGCGACTCCATAAAAGTTATTAATACATCGTACGGCATACTTGCAGATACGGCTACTAACTTTAACGGCCAGAATCCATGGAGTGTCACATTTTATATCCAGGGGCCTTATTATGTATCAGACCAGACATTAAATAATATGGCAGGACAGGTATTTATGCCCGGCCCGATGACAAAAATTATCAATGTCCACAACCACTCCAGCCTGGATACAATGTACAATATCCCCAATAATATTATGGGGTTTGTGACAAATCCTTGTTTGTATGGCAATGTTTCAGGAAAAGTTTATATAGACAATAACAGCAACTGTAATTTTGACGGCACAGACGCTCCTTTGCAATCAATAAGTATAAGTGGTTTAGCCAATTTAGCCAGTCCTTCGTCCTCACCAACGGCTAGTGCTTATGGCTATACCGATGGGAGCGGCGTTTACACTATGGTTGTTCAGCAAACTTTTATGACAGACTTCAATGTTCAGCTGCCCTCAAATTATCAGTTCATTTTTCCCTCAACAGCCTGTTCACCAATAATATATACAAACACAACGCTGCCACAGGTCAATGTGGATTTTTCTTTACAATGCACCAGTAATATCGATGTTCAATGCTATGCCAATTCTATGGGCGTTGTAAGGCCCAATCACGCTTTTTATATGTATCCTTACGTCAGTAATACAGGGTGTAATTCAGCATCCGGTTTGTTGAAATTTATTTTAGATAATCGTGTCACTTACAGTGCCGGACAAAGCACCAATCCTGCAAATACTATCAGTGGGGATACGCTGATATGGAATTACACTAATCTGACCAATTTAAGTGGCGGAGGCTATTGGAACAGCTTTCTGGCCGGTGTGTACTTAACACCAAACCTGACAGTAAATATTGGTGACACATTGTGTTTCAGGGTGATGACAAATATTCCGGCAGGTGATGTGGATAACACCAATAATGATTATACCATTTGTCTGCCTGTTGTAAATTCTTACGATCCTAATGTTAAAGAAGTCTCTCCTAAAGGTGTGGGGATTAATGGAAACATTCCTGTTTCTACAAACAAGTTAACGTATGCCATTCATTTTCAGAACACGGGAACTGCTGTGGCCTATAATATAAGCATTACCGATACCCTCGACAGCGATATTATGCCCACTTCATTGCAAATTTTGGGAACCAGTCATACTGTAAATCCAGAATGGGTAGCTCCCGGGATAGTACGTTTTAATTTTTACAACATTAATCTACCCGATAGCAACAGCAACGAAGTGGCCAGTCATGGCGTTATACGGTTTAGTGTTAAGCTAAACACAGGGCTGCCTTTGGGGACTCAGATTAAAAATAAGGCTGCTATTTATTTTGATTATAACACCCCCATTTTTACCAATACGACTATAAACACATTAAATACTGCTGTTGAAGGACTTAAAGATCCGGCAAACCGACCGGTCCAGGTAAATGTTTATCCTAATCCATTCAGCGACAACACTACTTTTGTTATTAATTCTGATAAATTAAATGAAACCTATTCATTTGAGTTGTACGATGCCTTAGGTAAAAATGTCATGTCGATGCCACAGATTTCAACAAAAGAATTCAATGTCTCCCGCAATGGTTTAAAGAATGGCGTTTATTTCTATAAAATTTACAGCACTGAAAACGCTATTGGTATTGGTAAGTTGATAGTGCGGTAATTAAATGTTGCTGTAAATTCATAATATTAAAGCCCCAAGTTCCAAGCCTCAAATTCCAAATTACAAGGAAAAAAGGGAAAAGCCTGTCTGCCGATCGGGTAGGCAACAAATTCCAAATGCCTGCTGCTTAGCCTGCGCTTAGTCAGGGCTTCAACTGTCCCACACAAGCCAGCCCGCAGTGAAACCCTGACTAGTCCTCCTTTCATCTTATCACCTCCAAACTCCGTTCGGCTTTGGCTCTGCCAAAGTCGCTCTATGTAAACAGGCTCCAGCCTGTTCCCCTCATTATCTAATCACCTCCAAACTCCCGTGTTTCTCCTCCATCTTCCCATCTTCAAAAGTAGCAGCAACCACATAAAAATATACGCCCGGTGGAACATCCTTTCCATTGTGCTTCCCATCCCAGCCAGTGTTTATATCATGCCATTCATAGAGTTTCTGTCCCCAGCGGTTAAAAATTTTGCCATACATACTTTTTATGTTTTGCCCGTGTACTTTAAAAACATCGTTTTTACCATCGCTGTTTGGGGTGAAGGCATTGGGGATTATTAAAGAATTTCTGGTTGAATCCTCACATGATATTACTGTTATAGTAACACTATCAATTGTTTCATCGAACTTAAAATCCTTTTGCTTTAAATAATAAGTAGTCGTAACTAAAGGGCTTGCCAATGGATTGGCAACTGAAGTATCATTTAAACCTGTAGAAGGGTGCCAGCTATAATAATATTCAGGTTTAGGCGCTGAACCTATTTGCACGCTATCACCTATGCAAATTGTTGCATTATTTCCTGCCTCAACAGAATATACAGGTGCGTTACATTCATAAACAGAAACATCATCAATATAATAATAACTAATTCCTCCATTCCATCCTGTTGAGTCAACAAAAACAGTATCAGACGAAGGGTTGTTATTAAAATTACCAATGGTAATATACTGCTCTCCTCCGTTTGCCACAAAAGAACCCGAAATTTTTTTCCAATCTGTTTTACTCGTTAATGGATTCATATCATTGTTAATAATTTGAGGTGAGAGTCCAATTATTGTATCAGAATTACTATTATTACTATTAATAGAATTTATTGAAAAATAGGCGCCACGATTATTTACACCATAAGTTGATTTTTCAGCTAAACTCACATAAAATTCAACGCAATAACGTGTATTCATTAATAAACTGTCTTTAAGCTGAACCTGAATATATTCTCTTGCCAAAACCCATGCGTAATAGCAATAAATACCACTATAACCAATGCCCGTATGTGCATTTTCATTGCCAAAAGAATTATTAGGAACAGACATATGTTGTGATGTATCACAAGCATTAAAAAAATCCGGACTCCCTATTGAAGGATTATGCCACGGGAAGGCAAAATATAATTGACCAAAACCACCTGTAGTCCAGGGGCATTGAGAGTATTCTTCAAAACTTGGATTTGGCACTAAATTTTGCCCAACAGTTATAGAAGTATTAATAAAAATAAAAAATACAATTAATAGTTTTTTCATAAAAGAAAAAAGCATCCCGAAGATTCGGGATGCTTTAATTTTAGAGGTTATTTAATAATAACTAATTTATCTGATTTAACTATTTGTTTATCAACAAAAATTTTATAATAGTAAATTCCTGCTGAAATATTTGACAAGTTCACTTCCAATTTATTCTCACCTTCCTTTAAGCTCAAAGTTATGATTTTTTTTCCAATTTCATTATAAATATTTACTTCACCAGTAGAGCCTGTTGGTAAGGTTGCTATTACATTCAGTTTGTCCTGTGCAGGATTCGGGTAAACGCTTATTGGAAGCACAGGAATAGTATCTTTTGGTGTATATGACAGCTTTTTATTCGATGTCATTGGTGCAATATATTCACAGGTATTAAAATATACTGATGTTTCGCCACAAGCTTTCAGATAAGTACGGGCATTAAAAACAGCAGGACCATACGTGTAAGGACACTTTTTAGCAAGTTCAATTAATGTGTCTTTTTGGGCACTTGTTAAAATATATTTATTGCCTGACACCAAATTACTTGAATATAAATCAAAAAATTCTTTCAGGCTTCCTGCCATTATTCCGTTTGTGCTTATGCTGTTGCTTATGTTTTGTGCCTGATTATAATTTCCACTCTCAATAAGGTTATTTACCTGAATTAATTTCCCTATTTCGGTGTTCTGTGCTGTTTGCATAAAACTGCTTACAGCCCCTGTTGTTGGAAGGTTGTGCAAGTTAATTTCTTTGTACAAGAAGTATTTGCTCAACCATTTGTCTTCGTTGCTCAATGTAGAATTTGCCGAAAATATATCAGAATATAAATTACTTATTTCGGTTTGAGTGGGTAAAGATGCCATACCATTAGGTCCATTTGTTTTACAAATAGGGCACATAATCGTTGATTGACCACCTGTATGAGTTGGTGTTATTGGAATACCATAATAAGTTAAATTAATTAATGGATCATATGTCCCTCCTGATTGTACAAAAAAAGGATATTGAGTTCCGTCAGAGTTTATAGTATAGGTGTATGCATATCCAATAAGACTCCATTGATTATCGTTCGGATTGCCTGCTGAACCTTGCTGGCCAATTCTTCCTCCATTTGCTCCGTCAGACATTAAAGTAAAGCCAATCAAAGTATTGCTCATGATGTTTTTTACAATACTAGTTGCCGGTGTATTCATTATGCCACCACACGTTAATGCCAGTCCAACATTTGAAACATTATTACACAACATGCTGGTACCCGGGCAAATATTAGAAAAAATACCAATAACGCGAGTGTCGTTATTACCACCAGTTTGGCTAGCAATAATATTTTTCGAAATAATTGGTGTATGGCAATTGGTTGTTAAAATACCTTGCGAGAAAAAAGTAGTTTGCGTAGGATACGGTAACCTTAGCGTAATATTATTGCAAAATATGTTAGGAGAAATGAAATTATCTACGCTTACTGCATCACGGTAAGTGTTAAAAGTGTTGAAAGATATTTCAACAGGAGATGTAATTTGTGAATTTAAGCCAGCCCAAATGGCTTGTCCCCAGCCATTAGCAGTGGTCGTATTATATGTAAACGTGTTTGAAATAATATTTACAGATTTATTATCAACGGTAAAAATCCCGTTTTCACAATCCTGAAATAAATTATCTTTATAATAGCCTGTAACAGGATAATTGCCAACAGTAAGTTTAGCCAAATAAGCAGAAGGTGAAGTACTTAGGGCATCAGTGTAAATAGCATAATAAGCTTTTGGTACAGGGTCAGTATAAGTTACATTTCCTTTAATGTTTGAAAATGTATTATTATACACTTTCACATAGCTGTCCATGGCTCTTATACCAATAATAAAATTTGAGCCACCGCTACCTTCTTCAGGTAAATTGAATATGTTTCTATTAGTAGTAGTGCTATCACCAATAAAAAGGGAATTAACAGAATCAACTTCTATACCTACATACGTACCTCTGGTATCCCAAGGGGGTAACAAAACACGGGTGTTATTTATAGTTGTATTGGTAATATGCCCTAAATGAGGGCCATTAAAAGGGCCATTAAAATTATGGACTACAATGTTTTTAAAATTATTGGTTAGTAAAGAATTATCCATTATAGTGTATCTACCGCCTGAGCTAGAAACAATAGCATTAAGTGCATCTTCAACCGTAGAACCATCTATAGACACAAGCCCAACAGCGCCATGCCCATTGGAAACATAAATACCATCCCACAAAATACCTCTACATGCCTGAAGATGAGTACCCCTAACAATTTCTAACCAACAACCCGGGTCAACAATTATTTTTGCATAAGGGCCTAAATAAACCTGATCCCAGGACCAGGTAACATGTGCATTGCTTGTTATATTTAAAGTGCCATTGATTACAATAGTTTGTAAAGGAGGAACAGATATAGAAGTATTTATAATAGCATCATTATATGTGTAAGGAGTAGATGTGGTACAACACTGATAAACATCAAAACGAGCTGTTCCTATGCATGATATGCCATTTGCTATATGGGTTGCTCTGACGGTAATAGTTCCACTAGTTTGAGTTCCCCAATTAATAGTAAAAGGATTTGAATTAAAAGTCGTAAAATTTATTCCATCTAAAGACCAAGCCCAATTAGTGTAGCTGCTGAAATTAGAAACAGTGTATGTGCATATTGTTCCACAAGTGTTATTATGCCCTGTAATTGTAAAAGTAGGCGTAGACGTTACAGCAATGACTACATTGTCAGAACCGGTGCAACCATAGGCATCTGTAACAGTAACGGTATAAGTAGTTGTAACAGTTGGTGTGGCTACAGGGTTATAAATATTTGGATTATTAAGTCCTGTTGTTGGGCTCCACACATAACCCACTCCTCCAGTAGCATTTAATTGTGTACTTGTCCCACTGCAAATAGCAACATCACTACCAGCATTTGCATTAATAGGATTTCCTACTATAGTTAATGTAATGGTCTGTTGACAACTACTTGGTACCAGATTAGAAATTGTAACTGTGTATTGCCCGGGGCCTGGGAAAGTATGATTAACAACGACATTACTTGGATATCCTGAGGGATGATATTCAGTTGGTGATCCGTCACCAAAATCCCATAGGAAATAACTCACATCGTGATATGCATCTATGCAACCCCATTCTGCACCTACGCTTTGCATTGGGGCGTAATCAACTACACCTCCACTATAGTATGTTTCATAACCTTGTGCTGATTGAGGATTCCCTCCGCAATCATGCCCAGTATAATATAAAAATGGTTGTAATGAATGACAATTGAACTGATATGTTAAACATGGAGATATTCTGGTCGCAGTAATTGTAGTATTCTGTTCATTTTGAGAAAGGACCCAATAACTCAAAGAAAGTATTGGCCAATTTCCCATAAGATAGTGATTTCTAATAATAATTGAATGATGACCATGATTTAATCCATAACCTAATGTTACCAAAGTAGAATACGTTATTGTAGCTTCATCACAATCAGTAACCCCCATCTGCCCACCCTGTATCATTGTAAAATTATTTGTTGCTGGTGGAGTGTAGACTAAATGTGCATTGTCCATTTGATCAACCCATATATCCAAATCATGCATTTTCAATGGGTCAGAATTACCGTCACAGTAACGAAAATAATCATCAAAATCATAAAGTCTAATCTTTAAATCCGGTTGGGTTCCATAGCATATAACTTGAGGAGAAAGCGTAGCCCAAAACATGCCTGCATTTGAATAAAATGCTGTCAAAATAATAGCAAATGTAAAAAATAATTTTTTCATAAATTTTCTGTTTTAGTTAGAAATAAAAAAAAATAATTAATTAACAATAAAATGTAATTAGACCATGCTTTTTCCTATCGGAACATAGCTTGGTAAAGCTTTATTTCTTACCTTTGCAGCGCATTTGGTTTCGTTACTGAATGTATTACTTTCGCGAGTAGCCGGCTATAGGATCTGCAAGTCCATAGTCGGTTTTTTTTATCTATTTATCCTTTTTTTTCGTTTAAACAACTACAACAACAAATTAAAAACATGTAAATGTAAGATAACTAATTGTTTTTATTTGTAGGGCATTTGCTATTTCTTTTGTAGGGCATTTGCTATTTTTTTGTAGGTGTTTGCCCTACATTTTGATAGTTATAAAATGAAAACAATTAGGTAGTTATAAAAAATACGCGATTGTCAGTCTCAAATTCCAAGGAAAGAAAAATGCAATACTTGAAGCTTGAATTTTGGGGCTTTAGACTTGGGGCTTGGAATTTGGGACTTGGGGCTTTTTCTTTACTTTCTGATGTAGCAGAAATATTACATTAACAGCCATAATTGTGAGGAAAGGATACGCCGGAATGATATACCTCTCATCGGTTTGACGTAAGAAAATCGGGTGGATAATTATAATATAAAGAGCTATAAAAGACATTAAAACCTTTATATTAAAACGCCGTAAATCACAAATAATAAAGATTATACAACCCACAGATCCAAAAAAAACCAGCGTCCAGTAAAGCAGTGAATAAAACAATTTAATACATTTTTCGAAGAAGTTAAGTTCATTAAATGGTTTAAGAAACCAGAAATGTGACCCCGACTGGAACACAAATCTGATGAGCATTTTAGTGGGTGCATACAGATAATAAACAACAGGTTTTTCATCTTTAATAGATGCCGCATATTTATTAAGCTTTCCGGCTATGGTGAGCTGATAGGTTTTTCGGTTTTCTGAACCCAATGCGGAATCGTGCGATAATTTCACTAATTCTTTAACAGCCACCAGACTATCATAATTAAACTTTGACGTATAAATATAATCAGGAAATTTAATGTCGTTTATCTCTTTTTCGCTCTTTTTGAACAACTCTTTGTGGTACTCAAACCAAAAAATTTCTGCACTGTGTTCATAAGAGTCATCTCCGCCCCAGGAGCATATAAAATCCTTGATGGCCACAAAATCTTTATTGGACCATGGATAGCGAATAGTTTTTGTAAGAATAACGAATTGTTTGTTATAATAATAATTTCTGGCTACCCACATGCTTTCAGCAACTATAAAAGGAAACATAAAAAGCAGCAATGCAATAATTCTTTTACGAAAGCTAACAGTTTTATCTCTTAACAGAAAAGAAACCAAGTAAAGAAACTCAAAAACTATGAGCAAGAGAAAAACCGGCCTCAGGAATATACCCCAGCATAAAAAGGCGCCTGATGCAAACAGCCATATGTTCTTCCGGGTTTCATGAAATTTTATCAGGAAGTAAACATTCAGAATTAATGTGCTTACCGATAAACTTTCTGTAACCAGAAGCGCATCGAAATAAGAAGGATAACTGCTCAATGCATAAATAAAAAAGGTGGCAAAAAAGTATTTCTCAGATTTAAAAACATACAGAGCAATTAACGCCAGGCAATAAACGGAAACGACCGCTAAAATCAATTGCAAAATCACCAACAGATTCATGGCCAACAGTTGATTGAAAAACAAACGGAACAACAAAAAAGCAGCCCCATAACCCGGCATCCTGAAGTCGGGACTAAAAGTACCATTCTGAACAAGGTTATTTATAGGCTCCAGATATGAAGCTGTGTCTCCGGTAGTATGCCCAATAACAGCCGTATTAAAATCCAACAACGATTTATCGTACTGATGTAAAAAATAAATAAAAAAAGCAAGCTTTATCAAAAGCGCCAGGCCAAGCCAGAACCATTTGTTGGCTGTTTGAGGATAATATTTTGCAACAGTGGGTTTCATAATATGATGCCTTATTGTGGCCATTTAACTCATTGCCAAATCCGAACGAAATATCAGACGTTCTGAATATTAATTTCAAAAGAAACTCATGCTAAGTTAACAATAAAAACATAATAAAAATCGCCACAGATTCACAGATTTAAATTCACCATGATGAATTTGAAAATCTGTGTAAATAAAGGTTGGAATAATCTGTGAATCTGTGGCATGAAATATATTTTAAAAACTTTAAATTGCTAATTTTAAATTAATTTTTTTTAATTATCGACAATAAAATTAAATTAAAATCCATTGCACCCCAAAAAGCCAATTATACATCTTTAACTAAAAAGTAAATCATTGATAAGATTTTAATATTATTTTTGCCCTCTTTTTTGCTTATTAATTGTAAAAATGAAGAAAACGTTTAAAACCGGCGGCCTTGTAATCAGTGATGCTATAGGCTTCTTTTATCCCCCTTTCCGCAAATACATGACTTTGCAGTTTTTTCAGTATGGGGTCATAGGGTCTGCAAACCTAGTTTTCGACTGGGTGCTGTATTTCATTATATATACTTTTGTTTTACAACATAAAGTGCTTGACCTTGGCTTTATTACTGTTAGTTCGCATATAGCAACCCTTGGTGTTAAGTTCCCCATAGTGTTATTGTCGGGGTTTTTATTGCAGAAATATGTCACTTTTTCTTATTCCGATCTGCGTGGACGCGTTCAGCTGTTTCGATATATGGTGGTGTTTATGATAAATCTTATCATTAACTATGTGGGATTAAAAATATTTGTTGATGGGTTTCATGTCTATCCCACACTCTCCAACATGATTGTTTCTGTTTTTACTGTTATAGTCAGTTATTTCTCTCAGAAGAGATATACCTTTAAAGCTTCTAAACCGCCGGTGGCCAAAATTTAAAGGATATTGTTTGCTTTCGAATCAAATTCTAAAATAAAAAATCAATTCTTTTTAAACAGCTCAAATAATCCACTCAGTGTACTCAAAGCCTGTTCCATTACTTTTTCGTCGGGTACGGGAATTTTAAAATAGGGTTTTCCTGTTGTCGTATCTTTTTCTATAAATGTTGAGGTTGAAATTTTACCTGTTTTTACATCGTTAAGCGTGTTGCCAAGTTTTTGCAAAAAACCTAAGCCCGTAACGAATAAATCGTTTATCAGTTCACTTTGAACCTTTTGTGGCTCAATGAATGGAATTGTTGTTTGAATGCCCTCTTGTTTAGTGGGGATTTCTATTGGTTCTGCTTCAACAACAGGTTCTTCGGAAATAAGGTCGGCTTTTTTGTTAACCTCCTCTTCATTGTTATTTTCTTCCGTAGTAAGGATTGGTTCAAGTTCTTCAACAGGTGCATCAGCAATTGTTTCAACAGTTCTCATAAATTGTTTGAACCTGTCTTCGCCCATGAATACGTTGTTATCGCCCCTATCGAAAACACCGCTGAATACCGATTGCTTAAAGCCTATCAAACCTAAAATACGTTCTTCAATAGTTCCTGAGGAAACGAAATTTATCACACTTACATGGTTCTTTTGTCCTAATCTATGAATGCGGGCAATTCTTTGTTCCAGAACGGCCGGGTTCCAGGGAATATCGAGGTTTATTACTGTGCTGGCACATTGCAGGTTTAAGCCTAAGCCACCGGCATCTGTAGAAAGGAAAACGCGGCTTTCGGGCTTGTTATGAAAATTATCGAGCAGGTCTTTTCTTTTATCGCTTGGCACACCTCCATGCAGGTATTCATAAGCTACGCCAATAGCGTCCAACTCTTTAGCCACAAGCCTTGTCATTCGTTCCCACTGGCTGAAAATGACGACTTTTTCTTCAACATTTTCAAAAATTTCTTCGAGAATAATCATCAATTCACCAATCTTTGTATCGTGCCTTGTCTTCTGGTCAAGAATATAGGTGCTGTCGCTTACCATGCGCATGCAGCTAAGAGAAATAAGCAACCGCTGCCTGTCTTGTTCCGATAAAAATTTATACTTCCGCCATTTATTAACCAATCTTGTAACAACGTCATAATAATCGGTATGAGCATCCATCTGCTCCTGTGTTACAGGCACAAAATAATTCTTATCTATCCTTTCGGGCAGCTGATGTAAAATTTCTTTTTTATTCCGCCTGATTAAAACGGGTTCTAATGTTTTACTTATTTCATTGAGGTTGGTATATCCTATGACTTTGCCATTATCATCTGTTTGCTGATGTTGGTTCAGGAAGCGGAATAACGGTCCGAGCCTGAAAATATCAATAAACTGAATTATAGAATGCAATTCTTCGAGTTTGTTTTCAAGAGGTGTCCCTGTCAATACAAAAGCATATTCCGAAGTCAGTAATTTTACATTTTGGGCTGTTTTTGTTTTCCAATTTTTAATACGTTGTGCTTCATCAAGGATGATAAGGTCCGGGGCGAATTTGTTGATTTGAGAAAGATCGTTTTTAATGACATTATAGCTTATTATTTTATAAAAATCTTCTTTGCCATATTGTTCCTGTCTTTTCTGATACATGCCTTCAATAACAAGCGCCTCCTTGCCGGTAAACTTTTTTATTTCCGATTTCCATTGATATTTAAGCGACGTAGGACAGATTACCAACACTTTTTCAACACCAAATTCTTTCGCCATAAGCTCAGCAGCACCAATAGCCTGAACGGTTTTCCCCAGACCCATTTCATCAGCAATAAGGCAGCGTCCGGCTTTGGCAGCGAACAGAATACCTTCCTCCTGATAGGGATACAATTTTGTATTGAGCAAAGAGGCAAAACGTTTTTCTGCATTTTTTTTACTGAATTTTATATCTATGAGCTTTTTTCGTATCTCAGAACTTCTTACATTAATAATAAAATCAACAGCATCCTGATAACAGCGAAACGCGGGGTCTAACCCTGTTGCGCTGGCAAGAAAATTTTCAAAATGTTCAAAACCGGAATCTTTTAGAAAATGGTCTTCGGTAAAATATGCTTCCGAAAGCGTTTTCATTTTATCGGCATTGGTTGTGCCTATCCTAAGATAGATTTTCCTTTCATTGCCATAGCGGAGGCTAATAGATGAATAATCAGGGACAAATCCAACTTTAAAATATTTTTTGTTAGTTCTTTTACTCTTTAATAAATGAAGTGTATATTCAATGTGCTTGCATGTTCCAAGAACGCTTACTTTAAAATCGGGGCATGAACAAAAATTAAGTCCGTTCTTTTCATCACGTATAGCAACTTTATATGTTCTTTTTGTCTGAGAATTATGAACATTGAAATCGGAAAAGACCGGATGCGTACCTATGTTTTCTACCCCAAAATTCTGTTCCAAAGCAAATTGTCTTCTTAAAGCAATCTGCCAATCCTCAAGTTTCATATTATCAGGCTTATACGAATACGGAACTTTGGGTTGCTGGGGTTCTTTTTTGGTTGTTTTTTTCTTTGGTGATGCTTTGGATTTCATTGGATTGTTTTTTTATGGGGGTTCAAAAATATTTATAATTCAAATATATTTAAAGGAATATTCATAAGAATGAAAAATAAATCCTGTAAATTTTTTAAAGTTTTGTACATTTAACGTTTCCATGTGGTTGCACCACGATGGAAAGTTAAATAAGACTTTCCAAAGTCCGACAGGACATGGAAACGTCAGAAAAAAGAAACACTAACTATAAAAAGTATTGAAAACATTAATTGAATACGGTAATTATTATCATATTTACAACCGGGGAAACAATTCTGATAACATTTTTGTTGAAGAAAAAGATTATTTACATTTTCTGGCAATCTACGATATTTATATAAGTTCGGTTGCAGAAACCTATGCGTGGTGTTTAATGAAAAATCACTTCCATCTTTTGTTACGTATTAAAAATGAGGATGAGATTGGTTTTTTAAATTCAGAATATGCAAATTCTGAAAATTCAGATTTAAAATGGAAAGCGTTTTTTCCTAAAAAGACTGATAAAATATTCTTTAAAAAACCGGTTCCTGTTCTTCAATTAAAACATCTTTTCAATGCTTATTCACGTTGGTTTAATATGCGACATCATCGTACTGGTTCGTTGTTTGAGAAAAACTTTGAGCGAAAACAGGTAGAAAGCCCAAATCATTTTACTAATTTGATTGCATACATTCATAACAATCCGGTAAAACATTGTTTCGTAGAAGATACAATTGATTATCCATGGACGTCGTACCTAACAATTAAATCAACTAAACCAACAACATTAATAAGTAGAAACAAAGTGATTGCTTATTTTGATACTATCGAAAATTTTATAAATTTTCATCAAAAATCAATGAATGAAAATGAAGAAAAAATTAAAGACTTGATTATAGAATAAAAACTAGCTTTTTTAACGTTTCCATGTGGTTGCACCACGATGGAAAGTTAAATGAGACTTTCCATCGTCCGACAGGACATGGAAACGTCAGAAAAAAGAAACACTAACTATAAAAAGTATTGAAAACATTAATTGTGTCGTATTAATTCTAATTCCTTTAGTCATTAAAAACGTATATTTGCCTGAGAATGATGTACAAAACATCATAAAGCTGATGTAAACTAAAAAAACGAACTATACATGATAGACAATACTGAGGACATTCAAAAGTTTTTAGATAGTATTCCAGACAAGTTTAACATTTTGGAAGAAGGGGTAGATATGCAAACACAAATAGAATACATCAATCATTCCCATTCTTTTGACAGGGGAGAGTTGACTGAAGAAGAAACTATCGGACTGGGTAAAATATTGTTATCCAATAATATTCCTATAGAAGGCAAGAAAAAGGCACTTGGCTTATTGGCGCATCTGGGAACTATTGCTGCATTCAGACAAATTGAAAAATATAATAACCACCCAGACAATGAGTTAAAACAATGGACTCTCTTGTCGTTACAAGAATGTAAAATGTTTCTTGAAGGTTCTTTACTTGATGAAAGCATGGGGTTTATATCAAGTGGTTTGGGTGGAATTGATAACAGACTAAGGTATTATTTTCTTGTGCTTCCGCTAACGAATCAACTGTTTACAAATCCACAAAAAGATATTATAAAAAACGAATTCATTCTTGTTTGCAAAGACCTGAACTCAATATTAGAAACTATTGACTTATCTAATGACGCTTTTGTTAGTATTACTCTCTTGATGCCCTTAGATATTGCTTTAGGAACAGTGATAGAAACAGGGATTAAAAAATGTAATGATTTAGGGACTTTTGTGTTTGAGTATTACTACGCAACAAATCAAAACATTCCTGACCTAAAAGAAATAGATAACATTATAAAAATTGTTAGAGAAGATTAAATTATATGCCCAACGAAAATTTCACATTATATAAAAGACTCCGAAGCTTTGGTTTTGCCTTTAATGGGTTAAAAATACTATTCAGAGAAGAACATAATGCCAGGATTCATCTGCTGGCAGCTGTAGTCGTTATCATTGCTGGATTCTGTTTTCATATTTCAATCCTTGAATGGATGGCTGTGGTACTTGCTATCGGCTTAGTAATTACAATGGAAATTATTAATTCTGCCATAGAAAACATGGCGGATTTTGTATCGCCGGAAAGGCATGAGAAGATAAAGAAAATAAAAGATCTGGCTGCTGCCGGGGTTTTGGTAAGTGCTATTACGGCGTTAATTATTGGTATGATAATTTTTGTGCCAAAAATATTGTATATTTGTTTTTAAAATAAACACTATGACTAACGTTTATAGAACAATAGTTCTGGTTTTTTTCTTTGTCACCAGCCAGATTATATTTGCCCAGACCAAACAGGAAAAGGCCCTGGAAAAAGGCAAAAACGCTATTAAGCTGGAAGATGTAGGGAAATTTAAAGACGCCGTTATCCTCCTTGAAGAAGCCCAGAACCTAGATCCCAAAAACATTGAATATCCCTATGAGCTAGGGTATAACTATTATGCTCAGAAAGACTATCAAAAAGCAGTTAAATATCTTGAGGGTTTGTTAAAGCATCCTGATGTGTATGATCAGGTTTTTCAGTTGCTGGGTAATTGTTATGATGATATGGGAAAATCTGACAAAGCTTTTGAGGTCTATGATGCCGGGTTAAAGAAATTTCCGAATTCCGGCAAACTATATCTTGAAAAAGGAAATGTTTACTGGCAAAAAAAAGAATTTGAAAAAGCGCTTCCCTTTTATGAAAAGGGTATTGAGGTGGACCCTAAATTCACTTCTAATTATTATCGGGCTACAATAATTTTTTGCAACTCTACAGAAGAAGTCTGGGGTATGATTTACGGCGAAATATTCATTAATCTGGAGCGTGACACCAAACGAACTGCTGAAATAAGCAAATTGCTTTACGACACTTACAAAAGCCAGATAAAAATTTTAAGCGACACCTCTACCTCTGTGAGTTTCAGCCAGAATGCGTCTGTAAATATCTCTGATAAAAAAAATGGCAACAAGATAAAACTGCCTTTTGGTACCGGCGTTTATGAAACAGCGTTAATGGTCTCTTTACTCAGAGCAAATTCCATTGACATCAACACCCTTAACACTATTAGAAGCAACTTCGTTGACAACTATTTCAAAAATGGAACAGATATAGAATACCCCAATGTATTGTTTTCTTTTCAGAAAAAAGTTAAAGATGCAGGCTTTATAGAGGCTTACAACTATTGGATACTGATGAATGGCGATGAAGATGGATTTAATAAATGGCAGGCGATCAATAAAGAAAAATGGAATAGCTTTGCTAAATGGTATATTGAAAACGGGATTATTTTAGACAACAACAATAAGTTTTTCAGAATGCAGTATTAATGTGTAGTTGGCGGGAGGCAGTAGCAGTGGCAGTAGCAGGAGGAAGGAGTATAATTAGTTTTTCGCAATTTGTAATCAGTATTCAGTAAAAATTTGTATTCAGTAACTTATTTAAGCGGCAGTGGCAGAAGGCCGTGGCAGTAGCAGGAATACCAATGTGCTTTAGGCAAATAAAAAACAGTCATAAACTTTAAAAAGTATTTAAAAAAGACACCTAATGAAAACAACAACAACACTTATCTTTTCAATTCTTTTTTCAATTACAGTCTGGGGTCAGACAGCATCTGAGACCATAAAAAAAGCCAATGACCTGGTGGCTGTTAAAAAATATGAATCAGCTTATACCTTGCTTGACAATTTTGACCCTAACAATAGAAATATAGATATCGTTTTGCTTAAAGAAGATATTGCTTTAAAATATTTTGTGTCGAGTATCATGCACCAGGCCTTTGCTTTCATTGATATTAAAGAGAATGAAGACATAAGAGATTACAGGGACAATGAAGGGAAATATGAGATGAAGATTTTTGAGATCAACAAGGTGCTCGACAGCCTGCTTTTAAAATATCCTGAAAACTGCAAACTACACAAAGGGCTTGGCGATTTTTATTACCAGATTCATCTGAAGTACAATGGCAAATGGCTCATGCCCGATAATGAACTTTATGACAGTATTAAAACAAACGACCAGAAAGCCATTGACGATAGCTGTGGTGACTATCTTACTTATTTTACCATGGGTTATCTTTTTATAGCCAAGGACAATTTCAAAGAAGGCATACCCTTTTTTATGAAATCTTTGGCATTAAAAAAAGACTTTGCCAGCTCGTACTATAATATTGCCTTTTCGTATCTCAATCTGAATGAGAAAGACAGTGTTTTAAAGTATGCCAGGCTTTCTTTCGATATTGATTCAGACAGGGTATTTAAAAGTGATGCTGCCCGAATGCTCGGCCAGGTATATTCTGACATGTTCGAAGGAGAAAAAGCTATTGCTAGTTATGAACTGGCAGACAGAACAGATTCAAACAACTACTATAATATCAAACCTTTACTCTTATTGTATGTAAAAAGAGGGAGTCCTAAGGTGTATGAAACCACTATTCGTTTTTTTAATCTGGACCCTACCAATCCAACCATATACAACGACCTTGCAGAAATCTATAACGGCAACAAAAGAGAAAATGACCTGATTGACTTCTATAAAAAACAAATGGCTGATTATCAAGACAATAAAAATGTTTTAGGCAATCTAAATTTCTTTTTGGGAAAGACTTATTTCAGCTTCGACAAAAAACTGGCAAAGGAATATTTTTTAAAAGCCAAAGATCTTTTTACACAGGTTTACGACAAAGACCATCCGGTTTTCAAAATAATAGAAGATGGCATAAAGGAAGCAGATAAACCCTAATAAAAGTATTATGATATACAATCAATGGTACGTTATTCTTGAATCGAAAGAATTAAAAAAACGCAAACCTCTCAGAATTAAGCGATTAAATGAAGATTTGGCTTTATGGCGTGATGAGAAAAATGACGTGTGCTGTATTGCTGATAGATGCTGTCATCGTGGGGCATCACTTTCGTGTGGCAAAATAGTAAATGGCAGTCTTGAGTGTCCTTTTCATGGTTTTATTTATGATAAAACGGGCAAAGTTCAGATAATTCCTGCCAATGGAAAGAACAAGCCGGCACCCGAAACCATGAAAGTAAAGGCCTATTGCACATTTGAGGCTTACGGCCTTATTTTTATATGGTGGGGAGATGACGATAAAAAAACGCCGGAACCTTTTTTCTTTAAAGAGCTGGCCTCGTTTTCCTACTCATCGTTTAAAGATTACTGGTCGGTACATTATTCCAGAGCTATTGAAAACCAGCTGGATGTAGTTCATCTGCCTTTTGTTCACAAAACAACGATAGGCAGAGGCAACAAAACACTTGTAAATGGCCCGGTGGTGGTCAGAGACAATGAGCTCATCACTTTTTATGTTTATAATATGGTGGATGATGGCAAAACCGCTCCCCTGAAACCTGATGAGATACCTGATTATGAAAAACTTTTTCACCTTCAGTTCCATTATCCCAATATATGGCAGAATTATATTTCAGATAAGATAAGAGCCTTTGCCGCTTTTATTCCTGTTGATGATGAAAACACCATTGTTTTCATCCGCTATTATCAGAGGATGGTTAATATCCCAATTTTGAAAGAGATTTTTAATTATATAGGGAAAATAACGAGCATTATCATCCTGAGACAGGACAAAAGAATTGTTATTACCCAGCTGCCTAAGAAAAGCAGTGTTAAAATGGATGAACGCCTCATTATAGGCGATAAGCCGATAATTGAATACCGAAAACACAGGCAGGAGTTGATGGATAATAACGCTAAATAATGGAAAATTGGAATGTTGGAATATGGGGAATATCCCTCTCTCCATCCTTCCATCTCTCCATTTCTCCAAAAGTAATATGTCATTTTATTTAAAATTTATTCATCCATGAGAAATATAATCATCATAACCCTCCTCATCTTTATTCAGACAGGTATTATATTCGGACAAAAGAGCAGTAATTCGAAAGTTATTGCAGCCAAAGAGTTGCGAAATGATATTGACACGCTGATAAAATACATTGAAGAAACCCATCCCAATGCGTTTTATAAATTTACAAAAGACCAGTTTATAAAGGAAGCTGATGGCATTAAGTCAATCATTACAAGGCCTTTGAGCATTTATGACTTTTATCTCCTGACGGCTCCATTGGTGGCAAAGCTTCAGGATGGGCATACATCAATCCAATTTCCACAGATGGAATATTTCAATGAAAATCCTATTTTGTTTCCCTATAATGTAAAATTATCTTCAGAAGAGCCTTTTATAACCATTGTCCGCCCTTTCCGTACCATGCCGGCCGACATTCCTGACAATGCAGAAGTGCTGACCATCAATGACTTTGATTCTAAAAAAATTGTTAAAGATATTATAAAGCTTAATTCCGGCGAGTCTGATAATTTCAGGGCTGATATGGGTGCCAATTTTTTTTATTTTTATCTGAATACCCTTTATGGTGGCCTTACCGACTATTTTACTGTGAAATATAAAACAGATGAAAAAACAGAGCGGAAAAAGATTAATGGCATAAAATACGACTCCCTGGTCAAAAGACAAAGCCAGGATACGACCAAAGCAGCAAAAATAAGCCATGACGATTATTCTCTGAAATTAATGCCTGAAACCAAAACGGCCATCATTGATTTTGAGAGTTTCAATGATATGCAAAAGTTTAAAATTTTTATTAATTCGGCATTTGAGCAAATACAGACGAACAAAATAGAAAACCTTATTATTGATATCAGAGAGAACAGAGGCGGCAATTCGGCCATTGGCGATGAGTTTTTCCAGTATATTTCTCCCGTGCCTTTCAACCAGTACCCAAAAGCCAAGATAAAGTACAGCGCCCTGCAAAAGGAAACGTATAGAATGCGGTATGAAAAGACAAAAGACCGGTCCTGGCGTGCTACCAGGAAAAAGCCCAATGGCCTGGTGGAAGATATAACCTCATCGTCCATTAAATTACGTAGAAACCCGTTGCGTTTTAAGGGCAAAGTATATCTGTTAACAGGCATCAGCACCTTTTCTTCGGCAGGAAGTTTTGCACAGTGTTTCAAGTATTATAAAATGGGAAAAATTATAGGAGAAGAAACTGGTGGATGGATCATACATTATGGCGATGTTATCAATGCTTCTCTTCCAAACAGCAAGCTGGGGCTTACCATTTCGCATAAGATGTGGTTTGAGGCCGGGGCACAGGAAAACGATTTCCATGGTACAGCTCCCGACATTAAAGTAGCTGCTGAAAAGGCGATGGAATATACGCTTGAGTTAATTAAGAAACAATGAAAGACAAAACAGGAAGAAAATGCTTCGCCGAGCCCTGCAGACAAAGAAGCAGAGATGAAACATTTATATTTTTATGTAAATAAATTTATTTACATGATGATATATTATTTTTAAAAAAATAATCATATATTTGTATATGGGTATTTTATCATAATAATAACCCGTATAAAATGCAAGTATTCAAATAATGGCCGTTTATAAATGAGGGCATGGTAATGAAAAAGTTATATAAACTTCTAAATTTCATAAAATGATAAATAAAATCCGGATTTCCTCATTAATACTAATGGGCTTTTTGCTTGTAATAAGTAGTTGTAAAAAGGATAAAGTTACCACCAACAATAATAACATTATTAATAATCCGGGCTGGACCACAGCCCAAAAAGCCTCTTATCACCGTGTACTTGCTTTGCAGGAACAGGCAGCTGTAAACTATGATGCATGGCGGCTGACCACTGATTCATTAACAGTCATTAACCATTTGCAACAATTTTTTGCCGCAGATACTTTAGTAACCTGGGCTGTAATAAGCAGCCAGGGCATATCGGTGCAATATAAAAATGGTATGCGCGGCGGTTTTTTCCTTTTTTCAAATGAAGTGAAATCTAAGAAGATGAAACCGAAAACTATCCAAGGGATTACCGCTTTCGCAAACAGACATCTTATAAATCATAAAAAAGCGGCTACTTTATGTACAAACTATTGGGATGCGGGGTTTAATGATGCTCCATTTACTTTTAAGGTTGATGAGCATTATTTGCCTAAAATTGGTGTAAATGATGTTAATCTGTGCTTGAATGATCAAGCCAATGTAAATTCCTTCGCATCACTTTCCGGCAAAGGATTTATTTACATTAGTTCTCATGGTGCAGCCTGGCCAACAGAACAAAATATACAATCTGTATATGTAGAGACCGGAGAAGTAGTCAATGATGCGACTACTGAAAAATACTTTACAGATGTTTATACCGATGATATTTTAGTCGGAATGTCAAATGTGAATGCTGCGGGAACCAAGAAAAACATATATTATTTATCTTCTGATTTTGTAAAAGAAAACAATGATTTCAGCAAGGATACCCTGCTCTTTTTTGGAGGATTCTGCTTCAGTGCTCTTGGAGGCTGGGCAGATATTCAACATTCTTTTGCCTCCGGAGGATATTTTGGTTTCGACTGGGCTGTTGCTTCTACCTGGTGTAATGGTTGGCTTGATGATCTGATGTATAATATGACAGATACATCGTTGGTACAATCTTTCACTGCAAAAAACTGGATGGACAATTCTTATTCAAAATTGTATTGGAGCGCAACGTTCCAAAAAAATGTTAGTATTAACTACTTTGGCGATCCAGACCTGACTTTGTGGAAAGGCGGACTTTTTATCGGAAGAGCCTATAAAGGTGGAAGAATTTTCTATATTGATGATACCGGTCAGCACGGATTGATAGGCGACACCATTCTTACAGCTGAATGGGTACCATGGGACTGCGATACTATTTGGAGTGTAACAGCTACCGGCTACGGAACAGGGATGGCAAATACCGCTGCCCTGGCTAATACATGCAATGCTAATGGTGCCGCTCACATCTGCAATAACCTTGGGCGAAACGGGTATAACGACTGGTACTTACCCTCTAAAGATGAACTCAACCTGCTTTATCTTCATAAGAATTTATTTAATCGCCCTAACGACATGTATTGGAGTTCCTCAGAATATCCTGATCTTATTAATTATCAGGCGTCTGGTATTTGGGCGCATAATTTTCAAACAGGTCAGCAACAAAAAACCAACATTCTAAGCACAATAATGGCACGCGCCATCCGCTCTTTTTAACTCGCTTTAATCTCAGAAGCATAATTATTAGGAAGAGATTAAATGTATATTTGTGAATAAAAGGAGGTTTTTTATTTGCAGGAAACCCTTTTACTCCACTATTGTGAAAACATAAAACAATAAAAATGAAGAAAATTACAGTTATTATCACAATTTTAATTACCCTCACAATTCAGGCTAAAGCCCAATGGCAACAAACAAACGGGCCCAGCAGCGGATTCATTCTAAGCCTTGATATTAATGGAAATAATATTATCGCCGGAACAGCAGAAGATGGGTTATATTATTCTGACAACAACGGTCAAAACTGGAGTTTAACAACAGATCTTCCCGATTTTGTCAGCATATTAAGTATGGTAAGAAATGGCAATGATGTTTTTGCAGCAGGCTCATCACAGGGGGTGTTACTTTCAACGGATAACGGGCATCACTGGGTTGAAAAGAGCAATGGTATAACAAGTGCCAACCTTACATCGCTTGCCGTGAGTGGCACAAAGCTCCTTGCCGGCGCCTGTAATTACGGCGGGCCATTTTTATCGCTGGATTATGGACAGAACTGGTCCAGTATAGATAATGGATTGGGAATGTATGTTATTAATGCAGTGGCTATCTGTGGCAATGATTTATACGTTGGATGCCTACAATATGGGATGTACAAATCAGATGATAATGGTGCAACCTGGAGTACTGCTAATAATGGACTGACGAATTTGGATATTTGGTCTATAGCAGTTATGGGAACAAATATTTTTGCAGGTACTTCCGATGGGGTATTTTTATCTGCAAATAATGGTGTCAGCTGGGCGGCAGTCAATAGCGGGTTACCTTCAAATAGTGGTGTCAGGACTTTGGCATTGAGAGGAACCGATCTTTTTGCCGGGGCAGGCACCGGCATTTATATGTCGGCCAATAACGGTGCAAGCTGGGCATTGCTGGGCAACGGATCTTATGTTCCTGGGGATGCTATTGCTGTAAGTAATAATAAGATCGTCACCGGAGGTTTTGGCGTATATCTGTCAACGGATAATGGCGCCAACTGGCACGAAACAGGGGTTCCTATTTCTTATGTCAGGTCGCTTATGTCGTGCCACACCGATGTTTTTGCTACATCCGATGATGAGGGTATATCTTATTTATCTGACAGTTGCCAAATCTGGAATTCATTAGGTTACACTTTTGGTCTGGGTTCTTATGTATTAGCTATTGATGATTCTACCCTTTATGCCGGTACTGATAGCACTGTATTTCGATCGACAGATTACGGACATACCTGGCTTAAAATGAATAACGGCCTTGACAATGAGTTAATAACTGGTCTTGGAGCTTCCGGAGGTATGGTGGTTGCCGGAACAGAGTACGATGGGATATTTGTATCCACTAATAATGGGCAAAGTTGGACAAAAGCCCCTGACTCTATTTCTATATATACGTATGTTGATTGTTTTGCGTTTAAAGGTTCCACTATTTACGCAGGCACCAATTGCATGGGCATATATAAGTCCACTGATAATGGGCTTCACTGGGCTCCAGCAAATAATGGCATGCCAACATACACTGCTGTTTTATCCATTAAAGTGAAAGGCAATTATATGTATGCAGCCACTCTGACAGATGGTGTATTTTCATCAGTTGATAATGGACAGACCTGGATAGCAGCAAGTAATGGGATGCCTGCAGGCACTACTATTTTTTCCTTATCTGCAAACGAATTCTATGTTTGCGTTGGGACAAATGCGGGTGTATATGTCTCAAATAACCATGGGCTAACATGGACGGCCGCAAGCACCGGACTACCTGTTGATGCTTATATTTATGCTGTAGAAATTAATGGCGCCTATGCTTATGCCGGCACAAATGGTAATGGCGTCTGGAAGCGACCATTATCCGAATTTGTTGGTATCGGTGATATATATAACACCGATTCATTTTCGTTATTTCCAAACCCTTCTAATGGCATTTTTACTATAAGCAGTCCTGTAAAAATCACTTTCCTTAAAGTCAGCAACGAACTTGGCGAAATTGTATATACTTCAACCAAAATAATTACAAATAATCAGTACGAAATTGATCTTTCTAAGGCTCCCAAAGGAGTCTATTTTATTACGGTGAATTATGATGAAAGGCAAAGCACAAAAAAGATTGTTGTGCAATAAATCTATTGGATGCGGATTTTACTAAGAATTAGTGTGTATTTGTGAATACAGTAGTTATATAATAAAACAATCTCTGTCAGATGGTAACGCAATAAGGATAGTGAGAGTTTGAACAATGCTTTTGGTAAGAAAACAAATAAATCATACCCAATAAATGAAGAACATGAAAAAAATTATTCTTCTCTTTGCGGCATTTGGATTTTTTTCAATCAAGAATCAGGCACAGACAGTGACTGATATTGATGGAAATATTTATAATACTGTAACTATTGGTACACAAATCTGGATGCATGAAAATCTGAAAGTGACCCATTATCTCAATGGTGTTTCAATACCCAATATTATTGATAGTATCCAATGGTGCAATCTGACAAATGGCGCATTATGCAACTATAATAATGACACAGGGAATATTTCAACTTATGGTTCTCTTTACAATTGGTATGCGGTAACTGATAGCCGTAATTTATGTCCGGGGGGATGGCATTTACCCTCAGAAACTGAATTGACAACTCTTATTAACTTTGTTGGGGTCATGGGTGCTAATGGAGGTAAAATGAAAGAGCTAGGATGTGCTCATTGGGCTTGTCCAAATGCATTAGCTGATGACAGTAGCGGTTTTACAGCTTTACCAGGAGGATATCGTAACGGCTATAATGGTTATGGGTTTTATAGTATGCTGACTTTTCATAGTGGTTGGTGGACAAGTACTTCGTACGACCCAACTAACGCTTGGATTCTAAACCTAAATTATGATAATGGAGCTGCTAACAATTACTTCCTTCCAAAAACATTTGGTTTTTATGTTCGATGCATAAAGGGAAACAGCAGCGACATTGAAAGAATTGATATTAATAAAAAAATTAAAATATATCCAAATCCAACTATAGACAGAGTGTCTATTGACTTTGCCGAAAGATATAATGTAAATATACAAATTTATAATATTTTTGGAGAGCTTGTTCTACAAAGAGAATTGAAAAGTGGCTCAAATGAAATTGATGTTAATCTGTTGTCTAAAGGTATTTTTATAATTAAGATTACGGGTGCTGATTGGACAATAAAAAGAAAATTAGTTAAGGAATAATATACTGGGCATAACTACAATCCTTTTATTGCTATTTGAAATGCCAAGGTTCAGGGGCATCAATATGTGACAGCAAATGCTTCGCCGGACGGGGTACATTTTGAACTCTTGTTGAAATTTAGGCAGTTGATGAAAAATTTATAGCAATTTTTAACATTTTTTAAAAGATATTATCCCCTGCTTATTTGTAGTTTTGTTATATCAAACAATTACGGATTTAAATATTCATTTATAAAAATAATAAAATGACAACACTCACACAAGCAATGAAAGACATGATAGCCACACAGCAATGTTTTGTAGGCACTGTAAATGCTGACGGCACACCTAATGTTGCGCCAAAACGTTCAACACGTGTATTATCAGATACTTCACTTATTTTTTCTGAAGGCACGGGTGGCGCAACTTACGAAAATGTAAAAAGAGGGTCGAAAGTTTCTATTGCCGTAGTCAACAGAGAAATATTAGATGGCTATCGGTTTGTAGGTGATACTGTTTTACACGAAAGTGGCGATTTGTACGAAGTGTCTGCTGCGATGGCTGTTAAAGTGGGCATGCCCAAACCCCGTGCAGTGGTGGTGGTTAATATAACAGAAATTCATTCGCTCAAGCCAGGCCCGATGGCAGGAAAAAAAATCTCTTAATACATTTAAACAAATATAATATGCCAGTAGTTCAAATCTCAATATTGCCACAATCAACAGAAAAGAAAGCAGAAATGGCTAAAGCAATAACTGATGACATTCACCGCATCACAGGAATAAGTAAAGAAGCTATAACAATTGGTTTTTACGAATTACCTGCCGTTAACTTTGCAACTAATGGTGAACTGCTTTCAGAACAATTCAAGCGCAGGAAGGTATAGTAGAATAATTCATTTTAAAGCTTTAGATAAAGTAAATTTGAGATACTCAGAAAGGTTATTGAACTATCATAATTTTACTTTGGATATTTTCGCCAACAAGCTCAATGGTATAAACGCCGTTGCTTAAATTACCTTTTTCAATAGAAAGCACATCAGAAGAAATATTTTTGTATGTTCTGATCAAATTCCCTGTAAGGTTATAAACAAAAACAGTATATGGTTTTTGTTCAGGATTGTCGAATTTCAGCGTTGCAGAGGCACCAAATGGGTTGGGATAAATACGTATATCAGACGCTTTGTTTGTTTCAAGATAGGTTGTATGGCTTATTATTGCAGGATTAGTTGACCCATGATTAGAAAAACCAGTGTTTGTCTGTTCAAAATTAATATCACAAGCAATGTTTGAATAGTTTGTAATCATAATAATATACCATTGGCCGGTTACAGCATTGGGTATATGACAATCCTCCTGCCACGAGGTGTTGTAACTGCAATCTAAAAGGTTTCCCGAAGGGTAGAAGGATGTGTTATCGGTATTGTTTGGACAAGAAGAACATGCCGCCGTTAACCCATTAACGCAAGGAGCTGTAAGCGATGTAAAAGGCCCCCAGCAGGCAAAATCAACATCCTGAGAAGGCGTTGTTGAGATGTGAATATTAATTGGACCCGATGTATCGACCTGCATATAATACCATGCAGGATTTGGTTGTGATAGTAAACAACCATAGTTTGGCCCTGTTTCAGCTGTGCCCGAATTTACACCCGCAGGATAAGAATAGGTAGTACCACACGCAAATGGCAAAGCGGTATTGCAATAATTATTTTGAGAAAAACTGTTTAAATAACATAAAGAAAATAAAAAAAAAATTGCTTTTTTCATGGCTTTGTTTTTTAAAAAATTAATATTTACAGTAAAGCTAATAAAAAATATCGAATTATAATAATTAATGATAAAAAATATTATTG
>Ga0073936_10001954_pt1 | contig 31258 bp, 22 predicted proteins | sample AliMusrvi5mmetaG_FD_87041 | JGI IMG/M metagenome (GOLD analysis project Ga0073936, IMG submission 87041) | Freshwater lake bacterial and archeal communities from Alinen Mustajarvi, Finland, to study Microbial Dark Matter (Phase II) - Alinen... | ecosystem: Environmental > Aquatic > Freshwater >...
TACACTTGCTGCATGGTGGTTCTCTCCTTCTTGGTTGGTACCCAGGAGACATCTTACCAGATGCCCCCGGAGAGAGCCACCGGTCTCTATTTCAACTTTCAACTACGCGCGGGACACCCTCCAGGAGTTTCATTTTGCGGACAGTCCCGGTTGTGCGGAAGTGGGGTGGTGGAGTAGTGGAGTAGTTGAGTAGTAATTGGAGCGATGAGGCGGGAGAATATTATTAATATTGGTGAATTATCAGGTATTACGATCTAGCCTTATAGTTCTCCGGCTTTGACACTCGTAAGAATCTTCCGCGTAATCAGCGGTTGAAGAGATGTGGCTGTTGGCTACCAGGCTGAACGGTTACGCTTTTGAGGGGCATCCGCTGGTTCTGTGAAGGATATTTTTCCCTTAACCAGGTGACCTGTATCGGCATTGCCTATTGACAATAAGGCGAGTCATAGGTATCATTAAGATGTTCATACGTAATACTTCACACCAAGTTTACGGCAGGATATTACCGTTACACGAGAAGGAGGGGGCGATGATGCGAGAGGCGCAACGCATACGCGGTTTTACGTTAATTGAATTATTGGTGGTGATAGCTATTATTGCCGTGCTGGCGGCAATTTTATTCCCGGTTTTCGCGCAGGCGCGGGAAAAGGCGCGGGCGTCCACCTGTCTGAACAACGAACGGCAGCTCATGGCCGCGGTGATGCTTTATGTGCAGGACAACAACGAGACTCTGATGCCGACCACCAACTTATGGTCGAGTTACATTGCCAACGCCACCACGTCGAACATCTTCGACTGCGCGTCGAAAAACGGCACTAAAGGGTCCGGCAGCAGTCCGAAATACGGCTTCAATCCCAACATCCTTGGACAAGCGCTGGGAGATTTGAAAAGTCCGGCGATCACCATTGCGCTGGCCGACATCAAGGACGGCGGCAGTAAGCTGACGCCGCCGTATACCCTGTCCTATGCGACCGGCGATTACAACATCGATTTACGCCACAGCAACGGCGCCAACCTGGCCTTCCTCGACGGGCATACCGGCTATATGACCGTGCCGACGAATGCCTCCTGCTCATCCACGATAACGGCGATGGGAGCGCAAATTCAACTGCTCTCGGTCAAAGATATCGATTTCGTGGCGGGATCTCCCAACGCCGCCGCCAACGTGAAAATTTCGCATCCCGTACCCGGCATTGGCACCGTGGTCTACGATACCAAACCTTATGGCGGCAACGGCGCGTGGATTGACAACGTGTTCAGTACGGGTGTGATCGCCGGTGACGGCTGGTTCTCCTGGCGTCAGGATACCGGCGGCGCCAACGATACCTTCATCGGATTTGCTCCCAGCAGTGTGACCTCGACCACCAGTGGCAATTATGGCGTGATCAATGTCGCTGCGGTGTATAACACCGGCAATATGACGGTCTGGAATGAACCGGGACATGCCAACGGCAGCACCACGCTCTGCCCCGATGCGAATTATCTTTGCCATTTCTTTAAGATCGCGCGCACCAACGGGACGATCACATTTTACTATGACAACGTGTTGAAATTCACCTCACAGTATAAGAGCACCGGCAGCCTTCGCGTCGGTCTCTGCCTGGTGGGGCAGTGTAAGGTTTCTCATGCGCTATTCTACGGCGCACCCTGACCTGACAGCGATTAATCGATATGAAAGGAGCTCATTATGCGAATGTCCCGTGGATTTACGCTCATTGAGTTATTGGTAGTCATAGCCATCATCGCGGTCCTGGCGGCGATTCTGTTTCCGGTCTTTGCGATTGCGCGCGAGAAGGCACGACAAACGCAATGCCTGAATAACGAACGCCAAATCATGACCGCGGTGACCATGTATATGCAAGATTTTGACGAAACCCTCTTCCCCGCCGGGAATGGGACGGTCTGGACTTCTTACCTTAGCAATTTTATGGGGTCGGGAGCGATCTACGATTGCCCGACTAAAACCGGCGTCGGCACGGCCAGCGTCCCGGAATACGGCTTCAATCAGAATATCATGGGGATGGCGCTAGGGAGTCTCCCGTCGCCGTCGCTCACCATTGCGCTGGGCGACATCAATCCGCAGTATGCCGCCACGTTGACGCCGCCGTATACCATCACGCAATACGACGATTCCGCCAATATCGACCAGCGGCACAATAATTCCGCCAACGTCGCGCTACTGGACGGGCATGTGGATAATATCTACGTCAACCCCACCGGCGCCTCGAATCTGGCGGTCATGGCCCAGCGTGGGTATGTCATGACCTTTCCGACGTCCAATGATGTCACCTGGACCAGCGTGACCAATGCCGTGGCCACCTATGCGACTCCCGGACAAGGCAGCACGCTATCGAGTACGCAGGCGACCGGTGCACCGGGCGGCGGTTGGGGCGCCAATGGCGGGGTGAGCACGCAGGCGATTGTCGCCGATGGCTATTTCCAGTGGAATTTTGACGCCACCGCGCAAAGTGCGATGATCGGATTGACCACGCAAACGACGATAACCGGGTATAATTTTGGGATCGGCGTCTGGAATATCTCCGCCAACACCATCTCCGCCTATTGCATTCCGTCCTGTGAAGGACCGCAGAATCAGTCCTTGACCGGCACGGGCTCGAAAGCTTCCGTGGTCCGCATCGAGCGTACCGCCGGGGTGATCCGTTTTAAGATCGATGGTGTGACGAAATACACCTTGCCCAACGCCTACCTGGCCACCAATCTGCGCGCCGCCGCCTGTTTCAGTTGTCCCGGCGCCACCATTTCCAATTGCACGATGATGGGTGGGTATTAACGACTGATTCGCGCATTGGTTTGGTAACCTGTTCCTGCTGGCGCGCGAGCGTCCCCGCGAGCACCGGGGGATACCCAACATGCACGCGGGGACGCTCGCGCGCCAACAAAATGCTAGCCGGCAGGGGACTGCCGGACTCCCCTGATCGCATTTTGTGACGAATCAATGCGCGAAACAATATTCGGTAGAGGCAGCTCGTCACTACGGCTTCAAATGTACCGCCGCGCCGGTTTCGCCGATTTCCACCGGATATTCGGTAATTTTGCCGTCGCTCCTTACCCGCAGCAACCACTTTCCGGGGGGAACGGCATCGATCTGGGTGACCAGGCTGTCGAGCAGCGCGACGGGTTGCCAGCGGAGGTTGACGAAATCGACGGAGAGTCCGGCCCGGGAACCTTGCCCGCAGAGGGAGATCCGCTGGGGAGGATTCGTCGCCGGGTTGAGCGGGAGGTAGAGACCAAGCGGTGAAGTCGTCGTATTGCCATCGTCGGTCAGGCTGATGCTGTTGCCGGCCGGCAGTGTCATGCGTTCCAGGAATCCTCGTCCATCCGGCGAGATCGACCAGAGATATCCCGTCCCCACCAGTGGTTGATACAGGCGTTGTTGCCCATACATGCCGGAGATCGGCAGCGGTTGTGGAGCGCCGTCTTCCAGCAGCCACCAGAGCATTTGATCCTGTTGGCGACCCGTACGCCAATTCAGTTGAACCGGATTGTCCGTCTTGCGCAGGACGAGATTTCGCAAACCGTCCGCCGGCACGCTATACGCCCAACCGCCAATGTCACTATTAAAGCCCTCATTCGGCGTATTAGGATAAACCTCAATCACTCCCTGGGGTAACCCTTTGATGACGAATTTACCGGCGTCATCCGTGGTCAATATCACCGATGCGCGATCGCCATAGCGCGACTGTCCCGGTGACTTCACCATCACCTGGAACGCCTTCTTGGCGAGCGGAGTGCCGTCGGTGTTCAACAACGTCCCAGAGACACTCACGCCGTCTGTCCACGCGGGCAAGGTGATAGGGGCTTCCCCGTCGTTGCCATCGGCATGGGCCGGCAATGCAACATCGGTGATGGTGCCATAGCCGGGCCAGTAGAAAGAGATTTTGCCGGCTTTCCGCGGTACCGTCACGTTGCGTTCGTTTCCGTTATTGCGACCCAGCGAGATAGGATCGATCTGGTCGGACATATTCTGATTGCCCAGGACATCGCAGGTGTAGGAGATCATATTGCGGCCATAGCCATTGCGGGTATTCCGCGCCTTCTCATACTCGAACGGCGGAAAGATAAAACGCAGGCCGATATAATCTTCATCCCGGCGCATCATGGCCGATTGCTGCGGATCGGGAAGCTTCACCGCGATCTCGACCGGACCGGCTGCGGGTACGGTGAGCGGGGAAAAGGGGGCGGCGTTATTGCGGCTGGTCAAATACGTGCTGTTCCAGATGTTGACTTCATAATTGTCGCGCGGAATGCTCACCGTGTTGATTTCCGTCTCGCTCGGGCGATCATCCGCGCCACGTCCATAGCCATAGCGACTGGCTGGAAACAACGCATGCAAAAACCAACGGTTGCCCCCATTGGTGGCATCAGGGTCGGCGCTTTTCAAGCGTAACGTGCGGAGTGACAGCTCCTGACGATGCAACCCCTGCGCATCCGGGGAAAGGACGGCCAGCCGGTTGGGCGCGGGACGGTACCAAAGGCAGAGTAAATCCTCGCGTGGGCCGAAGATGGGCATCTGGTCGGCGCTTGCTGCCGCGGTCAACTGCCGCGACACCCCCGGTGCGCACGCTGTCAGCCAGGAGATGACGGCGCCGCCAGGCACAGTCGCCAGCGGCGGCGGGAGTTTAATCGTCATCTCGCTGACGCCTTCCTTCGCGGTGATCAGCAATTGCGGCAACGGCTTGACGGCACTGTCATACAGATCGACCAGCAGACGATACTGGCCCGCGGCGGGCAAGGCGATGCGGTATTTTCCGCCTGCCTCCGCCAACGGCAGGCAGAGTCCGGCTTCTTTAACCATATTATTGTTGAGCAATCCGGAGATTGCTCGGACCGGCTTGAGCGGTAGGATTCCCAGCCGGCTCAATGCCGGTACCGGTGTACCATCCTCGGTGGTAAATCCGCATTTTACGATTGCGCAGTCCGTCAAGGAGACGGTGAGTTGCGGATTGCCGTTGTCGTCGTCGAAATAGGGGAAATACAAGTCATCGATCGCGCCTATCCGCGGCATGGCGCCATCCGCCAGCACCAGCAATGAGAATTTCGCACCGGGATTGCCGCTGATCTGCAAAATGCCGCCGTTTTGCGCGTTTGTGTAGTTATTATTCTCATTACCGCCACTGACATACGCGGCGACCACCCGGGTCATATCCGGCGGCAGGTTCTCACACTTCACCCGGAACGAGCGATACATATTGCGCTCCGGGATGACCGGCGGCAACGGCGCGGTAATGAGCGTCTCATCGCCTTGCATCACGCCGGGCAAGATACCGGCACCCCAGACAATCGTCTTGACCGATGGTAGATTCTCCCAGACGACTTGACCTTCCGCATTGGCGGTGGCGTCGCGGCGGACGATATTGTCCTGCTGTAGAAAGACGGCAGATACTTTTGCTCCCGGGGCCGGTTTGTTGTCTACGGTGAACACGGTCTGCGTCACCGTGCGCGCGGTGTTTTTTCCATTACTATAACTGACGGCGATAAACGGTTTGTCGTCCGGCACCGTGATCGCCAGCGGTCGGCCGGCGCGGCCCTGGGGATTGAACAGCCGTAATGCGTAGCGTCCCGGGGCCACCAGCAAGGGGATCTTCCCGGCGGTGTCGGTCATATTGAAGAAATCGTTATTATTGCCCATGTTGCGCGAGAAGTTGAACTCCTCATCGCCCACCGGCGTTTGGCAGGCCAGGCTGCCGCGATATTGCATTTGCGGAACCGGCTTGTCATTCGCATCCAGCACGGTGATTTCCAGGCGCACCGGTTTCGGTGGCGTGTAGGTGAATTGATAGAACTTTTTCTCGCCTTCCAGTTTCCAGCGTGATTGGATGAAGGCGTAATTCAGCAACGCACGCAAGGCAAAATCGGTGGCATTGGCCGGCAACGGACGGATCCAATACCGATTCGTGCCCAGTGTGCGCACCGGGACGTAGTCCATCCCGTTCGTGGTGCGTATCATCGCTTGCGGGTTCTGCAGTGTCACATTGTCCTGCCCCGCCACGACAATTATAATGCCGTCCTGACCGATGACGATTTCAACCCGTGCGCCGTTGGCATCGTCGGTCACTACGACGTCTTTCGTCACGCCTTCCGCGGTGACATGTGCTTTGCCGATTCGCACCAACCCGGCAAATTCGCCTTTGGCATTGGTGGTAAAGGTATAGGGGGCGGGCGGTGGAACCGCCTCGACGGTGACATTTACCGTCAAATTTGGCAGCGGGTCGCCATTCTCCATCTTCACGCTGCCTGCCAGCGTGCCGAACGCCGGCAATTCATCACTCCAGGCACCGGCGGTGATTGCCGCGAGGAAAAGCAGGATTACCAGGTGACGCATGGTTCTACTCCTTTATACATGGTCAGCAATTAGTGGCAGGTGGTCGAACATCATGCCGGCGGTCCGGCCACGGTCCGAGCACGGCTCAACGATTCCATTACTTTACAGTATACACCGAGCGGTCGAATAGTTCACGAAATATTGGCCAACCTTGTTCGGGATAGAAGCGATGTCCCTCGGGACCGACGATCAACCGGCAGCGGTCGTCAGCGCCGCAGGCGCGGTAGATGTCTTGAATGGTGGCGAAGGCCTCGCGCACGCCGGCGATGGGAAAGATATCGTCCTGCAGTCCGGCGACCACTACCAGCGGGCGTGGGGCGATGAGGCCGGCCCAATCCGCCATCTCGGCATAGCGCAGTATTCCGGGCAGATAATTGTCGGGGCAATGATCGATGCGTCCGCTGGAATCTTTGAAGGTGCAGACATAGCAGGACGGCATCGCCGCGGTGATGCGTGGTTCCAGGCAGGCGGCATAGTAGGTGATAGTGCCGCCGCCGGAGTTGCCCATGCACCCGATGCGGGTGCCGTCGATCTCGGGGAAGGTCGCCAGCGCATCGATGGCGCGCGAGATATCCCACACGCGTTCGCCGATCATCGTACGACCCAGCAGCAGCGCTGTCATCGAAGCATGGGTGCAGCCGATATTGTGCACGTGCCCTTGCCGTTGGTCCCGACGCTCACCGAAACAGCGCTGCTCGATCGCCAGCGCCGCATATCCTTCGCGGACCGCCTGCAAGGCGAAATCGCGTCCACCCGCGATGGTCGCTTCATCGCCGGGAAATTGCGCTCGTCCCAGCGAGATATGCATGCCGGTCGAATGACCCTGCAGGCAGATGACCACCGGGAATGGCGCAGTGCCGTGGGTGGGGAGCAGCAGATGGCACGGCACTTCCGCACCGGCTTCAGCGGTGAACAGAAAACGGCGCTCGGTGAAGGACTCGGAAGTCGTTTCCCATTCCACCCGCACATCGAGCGGCACCGGTTCCGGCATGACGCCGACCAGTTGGCGCAAGGTGGTATCCATCGTCGCGCGCCAGGCCGTAAAATCCCCCGCATGGCGCGCAAACGCCAACGAGCAGGGAGCGGCATCCAACAACGGATTATGGCAGCATTCGGGAGCAAAATTAGGCATCGCGGTTACCTCATAAACAAAAGAAGTTGCACTGTCAAGTCTCATTCGGCTTTGAGAAAGCATTCCCTTTCGCGGGAAACCAATGAAATGACAAGAACCACGAAAGACACGAAAAAACACGAAAATTTTACAGCAATAATGCTAACTCGTTACGTTATCTCAACGCAAGGCGTTGAGACACGAAGAACGCGGGAAGATTCATGTCAACTGTATGGATTGATTCAGCCTGCATCCAACTTCCTGCATGCGACATCCTGTATCCTGCTACCCGCCCCTGGCCCCTGGCAACTCAATCGGCTATACTCATAGCGAGGTGTGCCGATGAATCCGTTTGCGTTGCCGTCCGGACAATTTTCGGGAGATACCTTTCCGATTTTTCGCGATGGGGTTTGGCATTTGTTTCACATGATGCCGCCGGTCATTGCACATCATGTCAGCCGCGATCTCCTGCAGTGGGAGGCCTGGCCGACCGCGGTGACGCCAGGCGCGGCGGGGGAGCCGGATAGTGGAGGCGTCGCCACCGGTTGCGTCGTCGAGCACGCGGGACGATATTATCACTTTTATACCGGGAACCAGCAGATTTGCCTGACGCTCAGCGACGATCTGGCGCAGTGGACCAAATATGCCGGCAATCCCGTCGCACGCAGCGACGGCGACATCTACGGGTCGGATAATTTTCGTGATCCCTTTGTCTTTCGCTATGAACCGGAAAGCTGCTGGTGGATGCTGTTCGGCGCGCAGACGCGAGGGGTATCCGCCCAGCGCGCGGGGTGCGTGGGATTGGCAAAATCACCCGATCTGCTGCATTGGAAACTCCATCCGCCGCTCTGGGCGCCGCACATCGGGCCGCATGCCGATTGCCCGCAGCTCATGCAGCATCTCAATCGCTGGTGGTTGTGCTATTTACAACGCAATACCCGCTACCGCGTGGCCGTTTCGCCATCCGGACCCTTTCGGCGCCCGGCTACCCGGAATCTGGGCACGTCGTTACTGGCGGCGGCTTCGCGGCCGGTGTGGGATGGCCGGCGTTGGGTGGTGCTTCCCTTTGTGATGCGTTTGCAAAACGACGATGATGAAGGGGCGTGGGAATACGGCGGACCGCTGGCGATTCCACGACAATTGGATTTCCATGTCGACTGCACCATCACCGAACGTCCGGTCGAAGAGATGCTGGCGCAGATACGGGCGTTGCCGGAACCGGGCGATGCCTATACCGGCACGCAACCGCTGACCGGAAGCTGGACACGGGCAGGACAGCGCACCGAGAGTACCCATCCCGACGGCGGTACGCTATTGCTGCCGGCGCTGCCGGCGGATCTCTATCTGGAATTCACCCTGGCTATCGCTGATCTCGACAGCGATTTCCACCTGTTGCTGCGCACCTCGCCCGACTTGCTGCGTGGTTATCAACTCTCACTGCACCCGAGCACCGCGCAAGTCTCGCTCCGCTCGATTTCACAATGGGATACCGATCGCGTGCTAGCCTCGAGATCGGTCGCGCTGACGGCGAAAAAGCCGATCACCGTGCGAGTGTTTCTCTGCGGGAGCATTTGCGAGGTATTTCTGGACGACCGCTGTTCGCTGACCGCGCGCCTGTATCGCTGGCGCGACGGCATCCACGGGCTGGAGTTCCGCGACGGCACCGGAAGCATCACCAACCTGGCCTGGCGACCGTTCACGATGTAACGGGTCGGAGAGGCGGCGTCTCGCCGGCAAGGAAAACGGCACACAGCTCACGAATAGATACAGGCGGTAAGATTCAGGAAATAGGATGCAGGCGTTTCCCTGCTGCCCTATCTTTGCGTTTTTGCGCCTTTGCGTGAAAAAAAACGATTGAAAAGACCACAGGGTAGGGGATGCTGCATTTTGCATCCTGTATCCTGTTTCGTTTCTCGCCGGGAGGGTGAATTATGCGCGTGCTTTTTCTCGATCTGGATACACTGCGTCCCGATCATCTGGGCTGTTATGGTTATGCGCGGCAGACCTCGCCGAATATCGATGCCATTGCGCGGGACGGGGTGCGATTCGAGAACTATCACTGTTCGGACGCTCCCTGCCTGCCTTCGCGCGCGGCGTTGATGTCCGGGCGCTTCGGCATCCATACCGGCGTGGTCGGACATGGCGGCACCGGTGCAGATATGCGCCTGACCGGGCCGTCGCGCTGGTTTCGCGATACGATGGCTTCGGATGCGCTGCCGAATATCTTTCGTCGCAACGGCATGCGCACGGTCTCCATCAGCCCGTTCGCCGAGCGTCACTCCGCCTGGTGGTTTAATGCCGGCTTTACCGAAATGTATAACACCGGCATGGGCGGGATGGAATCCGCCGAACACGTCACCCCTACCGCGCTGGAGTGGATCGACCGGCATGCCCGCGAAGAGGACTGGTTTCTGCATATCAACTACTGGGACCCGCACACGCCCTATCGCGCGCCGGCAGAATTCGGCAATCCCTTCGCGGACGATCCGCCGCCGGCATGGATCACCGAAGAGATGTTGGATCGGCATCGCCAAATGGTGGGGCCGCATGGCGCGCGCGAGTTGTCGATGTATTCCAACCACACCGATCCGAATTATCCGCGCGCACTCGGTGAATTACGCGATTTAGCGGACGTCAAACAGTTTGTCGACGGCTACGATTGCGGCATCCGTTATCTCGATGATCATCTGGGTCGCTTGTTCCAGTCTTTGAGCGAGCAAGGCGTGATGGATGACTTGCTGATCATCATTAGCTCCGATCATGGCGAAAATCTGGGGGAATTGGGCATCTACGCCGAGCATGGCACCGCCGATGCGATCACCACCCGCGTCCCGCTGATCATCCGCTGGCCGGACAGCCGCGCCGGACATGTCGATACCGGCCTGCATTATAATCTCGATCTGCCGCCGACGTTAGCTGAATTGCTGCAGCAGGAGCCGGCGACCAACTGGGATGGGCAGAGCTTCGCGCCCGCGCTGCAGGGCGCAGCCTGCGGGCGGGACAGTCTGGTGGTCAGCCAGTGCGCGCATGTCTGCCAGCGCGGAGTGCGTTTTGGTCCCTGGATGTATATGCGCACCTATCATGACGGTTATCACCTCTTCCCGGAGGAGATGCTATTCAATGTCGTCGACGATCCGCACGAAACGTGCGATGTGGCCGGTGCGCATCCCGCCGTCTGCCGGGAAGCGGCCGCGCGGCTGCTGAACTGGCAGGATGCCATGATGGCGACCATGCCGGCCGGCTACCATGACGACCCGTTGTGGACAGTGATGGCGGAAGGCGGTCCTATGCACGCCCACGGCGAATTACACCATTACTGCACCTACCTCGAACAGACCGACCGTGCCTGGGCCATCCCGGAACTGCGTCGTCGCCATCCGGAGGAATTTCGGTAAATGGGCAGTTGCTTTTTTTCAACGCAGAGCGCAGAGATGCAGAGGACGACGCAGAGAACGATATTTTCGCGGATATGCACTCAGGGCTCAGCCAAAAATAACTGACCATTTTGACTTGTTCGCTTGCCCGTGCTCTGCGTTGAGCATCCTGCAAAGATGACTTCATCTGTGTGCGGATGCTCGCCTTGATCACGGCCAAGCGCCCGGCGTCAAAATTGGTCAGTTATTTTTGGCTGAGCCCTGAGAATGCCGGCAGAGGACTGCCGGCTCCCAGGATAGCTACCTGGCTGTCCGATTTTCTATCTCCTCTGCGTCGTTCTCTGCATCTCCGTGCCTTTGCGATGCATAACAGACTGAACGAAGTAGTACTACGATTGACCTGAGACTTATTGACAATCCCCGAATTATCTGTTAACCTATCGGAAGCATCAGGAATGCTCCGCAAGCGCGGGGCTGGCAACCGGCCTGGAGACGGCAACGGTGCCTTGAGGGGATGTTTCCCTCGATGTGCGAAAGCGTGACTTTCGAAAGAATGTCTCATGACGCGGTGTGAACCGCACCGTCTCCATTTCGGAATATCGCCACCGGCGTTGATGCGCGGTGGCGTTTTTGTTATCGTCCGATGCCGAAGGAGACGTGATCATGACCCAGGCAACCCGCACCTTGCGTTTTGAGACGCTGGCGATCCACGCCGGTCAGGGACCGGACCCCGCGTATGGCGCCGTGATGACGCCGATCTACCAAACCTCGACATTTGCCTTCAAAGGGGTGAATCAACCCGGGCCGTTCGACTATTCGCGCAGCGGCAATCCCACCCGCAAAGCGTTGGAAGACTGTCTGGCGGCGCTGGAAGGCGGCGCCTATGGTTTTGCCTTCGCCACTGGACAGGCGGCGGAGACGACCGTGCTCGCGCTGTTCACCCCCGGCGACCACCTGATCGTGCATGACGACCTGTATGGCGGCACCTACCGCTTGATTGTGCATCTGCTGCGGCAGAAAGGCGTGGAGGTGGATTTTGTCAATCTGCGCGACCTGGAGGCGTTCACCGCGACCATCCGCGCGAATACGCGCGCGGTGTGGGTGGAAACGCCCACCAACCCCCTGATGAATTTGCTAGACTTGGCGGTAATCGCCGAGATCGCAAAGAGGCATGGCCTATTTACCATCTGCGACAATACCTTTCTCTCGCCGTATTTCCAGCGACCGTTGGCGCTCGGAATCGATATCGTGCTCCATTCGACGACGAAATATATCAATGGCCATTCCGACGTGGTGGGAGGCGCGGCCATCACCAATGACGGCGCGCTGGCCGAACGGATCGGCTTCTGGCAGAATGCTCTGGGCACCTGCGCCGGGCCACAGGATTGCTTTCTGGTGCTGCGCGGGGTGAAGACGCTGGCCGTGCGCATGGAGGCGCATCAGGCGAATGCTCTGGCGCTGGCGCACTGGCTGGAAACGCACCCCAAGGTCGCGGGCGTGCTGCATCCGGGATTGGAGAGCCATCCCCAGCACACCTTGGCGCTCCGGCAGACTACCGGGTTCGGCGGCACCTTTTCTTTCCGCGTGCGGGGTGGACGCGAAGAGGCCTTCCGCCTGCTCAGCGCGGTGCGGCTTTTCACGCTGGCGGAATCGCTGGGTGGGGTGGAATCGCTGATCGAACATCCCAGTACCATGACCCACGCGTCGATACCGGAAGACGTGCGCCAGGCCATCGGCATCACGGAAAACCTGGTGCGCATTTCGGTCGGGATTGAACATATCGACGATCTGCTGGCTGATTTGACCCAAGCCTTTGACCAGGTTTGACAGGCAGCGCTCGGTGGAATATACTATATACACAATTACCGACCGGAATACAAAGAATAAAGATGGTCGGACCGCCGGCGTCTCGCCGGCCGTGGGATACCGTCTGGCGAGACGTCGGCGCGCTGACTCCGGATCGGAAAGAAAGGAGAGGCAGATGGCTAATTGGTTCGAGGACAATTCATTCAGCATTGGACGCACGCCGTTGGTGCGCATCAATCACATCACGCGCGGGGCGACGGCGACGGTGCTCGGAAAAATCGAGGGACGCAATCCGTCCTTCTCGCTGAAGTGCCGCATCGGCGCCGCGATGATCTGGGATGCGGAACAGCGCGGGCTGTTGGGTGCCGGCAAAGAGATCGTCGAGCCGACCAGCGGCAACACCGGCATCGCGCTGGCGTTCGTGGCCGCCGCGCGGGGGTACCCGATCACGCTCACCATGCCGGAAACCTTCAGCATCGAGCGCCGGCGCGTGCTGGCGGCGCTGGGCGCGAATCTGGTGCTCACCGAAGGAGCCAAGGGGATGAAAGGCGCCATCGCGAAAGCGGAAGAGATTCGCGCCTCCACTCCGGACAAATATTTTCAGCCGCAACAATTTAAAAATCCGGCCAATCCGGCGATCCATGAGCGGACAACCGGGCCGGAAATTTGGGATGGCACCGACGGCGGTATCGACGTGCTGGTCGCCGGGGTGGGGACCGGCGGCACGATTACCGGCGTCTCCCGCTTCATCAAGCAGGCCAAGGGGAAAGCGCTGATTTCGGTGGCCGTCGAACCGGAAGAATCACCGGTGTTGACGCAGACCCGCAATGGGCAGGAACTCAAACCGGGGCCGCATAAGATCCAGGGGATCGGCGCCGGCTTCATCCCGGACGTGCTGGATCTTTCGCTGATCGACCGCGTCGAGACGGTCAATAGTGCCGCCGCGGTCGAATATGCCCGCCGCCTGGCGAAAGAGGAAGGCATCCTGGCCGGCATCTCCAGCGGCGCGGCAATCGCGGTGGCCGATCGGCTGGCGCGCCTGCCGGAGTTTGCCGGCAAGCTCATCGTGACGGTGCTGCCCGACGCCGCGGAACGCTATCTCAGTTCGGTGCTCTTTGAGGGAGTTGGGACGGAGTATAGTGTATAATAACACCTGGGACCGCGGCCATCCTGACCGCCACATTTTGGCCCGAATTAATCCGGGGCTTACGACGGGGTGGCCAGGATGGTCGCGGTCCCAGGAAAGAACGGAGCAGTGACCCGATGTCGATCTTTGACAGTCCGGTAGAGCGCAGGTCTACGCAGAGCCTCAAGTGGAGTGGGCTTCCCGACGAGACGGTCATCCCGTTGTGTCTGGCGGACATGGATTTTCTCTCGCCGGCCAGCGTCACCGCGGCGCTGACGGCGCGGGCGGCGCATGGCATCTTCGGCTACACCGGTTATCCGGATACCTTTTTTTCCACCATTGCCGCCTGGGTAGAGCGTCGGTATCACTGGCCGATTCAGGAAAACTGGATTGCCATGAATCAGGGAGTCGTCACCTCACTGGGCGTGGCCATTCGGGCATTGACGCGGGAACATGACCGCATCATCATTCAATCACCCGTTTACCATCCGTTCTTCGCGGTGATTCGGCAGCAGCAGCGTGAAGTGGTGGAAAATCGCCTCGTGTTGGAAGACGGTCGCTATCGGATGGATTTCGAAGCGTTGGCGCAACAGGCCAAGGACGCCAAACTGTTGCTGCTCTGCAACCCGCATAATCCGGTCGGCCGGGTGTGGACGCCGGACGAACTGACGCAACTGGGACGCATTTGCCTGGAGCAGGATGTCCGCGTGCTCTCCGACGACATTCACAGCGATTTCGCGCTGCGGCAACCCTATCATCCCTTTGCCTCCTTGCACGAAGATTTCGCGCGCATCAGCGTCACCTGCCTGTCCCCGAGCAAAACCTTCAATCTGGCCGGTCTGGAAACGTCCTATGAAGTGATTCCCGACCGGGCACTGTCTGAATTGATGCAGGCAGAGCGCGTGCGCAGCGGAATCTTCCGCCCGAACCTTTTCGGCATTACCGCGCTGGAACAAGCCTACCGCGACAGCGACACCTGGCTCGACGCCCTGCAGGCATACCTGCGGGAAAGCGTGCGCATCATTGAGGATCACCTGCGCGACCAGGACCACCTCGGCTGGATTGCCCCGGAAGGCACCTTCCTGCTCTGGCTCGATGGCCGGAAACTCGGGATGACCAGCGAAGCGCTGACCGAATATCTGCTCCAGACCGCGCGGGTGCGCGTATTCTCCGGCCGTATCTTCGGCACCACCGGCGAAGGCTTCCTCCGCCTGAATTATGCCGTCAATCACGCCACTTTGCGCGCGAGCCTCGACCGCATCACCACGGCGCTCGCCGCGTTAACAGCCTAATCGGACGGTCAAGGAGGACAACCCTTTCGCAGCGACCGGACAGCGCAGGCATACCAACAGCCATTAGCCCACCGCCAATAGCCAAAATAACCTTCGCCGCCGGCAGGGAACCGGTTGATATCGCCGAAATCACTCTACTGCCATTCTGTCGGGGGGAGGGACCATGCCTGAGGCGATGATACCGGTGATTGCGACCCAGGACGTCGAACGTGCGGTTCGCCTGTCATATGCGCAGGCGATGGTGGGGTCCATCTTCGCCGCTTCGACCGGTGGGATGTTCCTCATCGGCTACGCCCTCCAACTGGGGGCGCAGAACGTGCACATCGGCTTGATGAGCACCATTCCCATGCTCTGCGTGGTGGTGCAGTTGCTCTCGTCCCTGCTGGTGGAACGCGGCGTCAGCCGGCGCAAGCTCACGCTCACCTTCGCGCTGCTCAATGTATTTGGGTGGGGATTGATCATCCTCATTCCATATCTGGCGGCGGGAAAATCCCTCGGCGTTAAAATGGGCGCGCTCATCGGCATCATCACGCTGGTGACCCTGTTTGGCCAGGTCAGCGGCAACGCGCGCGGTAGTTGGGTGGGGGATCTGATTCCGGAGCGCTTCCGCGGTACCTTTTTTGGTCGGTTGACCATGTATGGCGGCATTATCGGCACTGTCTTCGCGTTGATCGAAGGGCGCTTCCTCGATCTGGTAAAATCGTCGGGCATCGGCGCCTTTAGTTGGTTGTTCGCCGCCGGCATGCTCTTCGGGCTGGCGAATGCGTTGCTCTTCGCCCCACAGGTGGATGTACCGCTGCAACGCAAGTCGGAGAAAGGTCAATTCACCGGCTATCTTCGCGCGACCTTCGCCAACGGACCGTTGATGGTGGTGATGCTCTACGCGCTGCTCTGGTCGTTGCAGGGGATCGCCGGGCCCTTTTTCGCCACCTATATGTTGCGTGATTTGGGAATGCCCTTCCTGGGCATCGGTATCGTCAATTCCGCGGTGACCCTCACCATGCTCTTCTCCTCCCCATTCTGGGGACGCGTGGTCGATCGGTATGGCTGTCGTCCGGTGCTCATTTCCTGCACCGCCGGCATCGCGCCGCTCTCGTTAATCTGGCTGGTCGCCACCAATGCACGGTTGGTGTATTGGTTGATCATTCCGGTGAATTTGCTGTGCGGCTTTCTGGTTGCCGGCGTCTCGGTGGCGTTGAATACCCTGGTCTATAAGATTACCCCCAGCGCGGGACGCTCGGTGCAATTCGCGGTCTACTCCATCATCGTCGTGCTCTGCGCGGCGCCGATGCCGACCATCGGCGGCAACCTGGCCGACTTCGCCCAGGCGCACTGGCCGGCGATCGGATTGCGCGCGACGTTTTTCGCGGCCATCCCGTTTATCACCCTCGCGTCGTTCGCCGCGCGCTTCATCAAAGAGCCGGCATCGCGTCACACCGGCGAGTTGATGCGCAACCTGCCCAATCACTTGCGAAAGCCTGCGACTCTGCGGCAAGAATGAGTGGCATTTTATCAAAAATTAGCTTGGAACGATGCTATATTTTAGCTTTCATACCATTGACAAACGTATGCGCACAGTTGTATAGTAATGAATTATAAGGTGCAATAAATCGAATAACTTGACCGGTCGCATAATCGAGTCAAGTCAGGTCGATATAACGTGTGTCGGCGGTTGTTGTCGCGGAGAATAAGGTACGGAATCACGCTGGCGCCATTATTGTCGGGCAGGTATTATTTTTGTGAGGAGGTTGAACCATGTTTAACACGCGGATCACAACGAGCGCGCGAGGGTTTACTCTGATCGAGTTACTCGTCGTAATCGCTATTATAGCTCTTTTGGCGGCGATTTTGTTTCCCGTATTCGCCAAAGCACGCGAGAAGTCGTTTCAAACCACGTGCATGAATAACCAACGGCAGTTAGCCACTGGGATTAATATGTATATACAGGACAACGAAGAGATGGTCTTCCCCAATCCGGTGAGTAAGCCCTGGACTTCTCAGATTTCCAACATCATCGGTGCGAATGCCACGATCTATTCCTGTCCAACACAGAATAACGGTGCTTCCGATGCCGCGCCGAACTATGGCTTTAACAGTCACCTCTTCGCACATCCCTATGCGGATATCACGCAACCGTCACTCACCGTGATGACCGTCGATCAGAATGCCACGCGCACCGGCTCGAACTACGCGGTGACCTATTTCGGCAACGCGGAAGTGTCCAATCGCCATGGCTACGGTACCATCCTCAGTTGCGTGGATGGGCATATCGCTTATCTCAGCCTTCCGGCGGGAACAGACTCCCGGCAGGACCTGCTTCTCGCGGGATATGTCTTGACAGTGTCGATTACGCCCTTCGCTACCGTGACCCTTCCGAGTAACCTCGCGGCGATGACCCCAGGCTTTAACGTGGCATCGAGCGGGAATTTTTCCGCCAACGCGGAATATACCTCGATGCCCCCGGGCCCGTTTCTTCCGGGCTTGTCGGGCGGCAACTACGTCAATTCCGCGACGAATTACATTCCCGAATATGATTTTGAATTCGACTGGATGGCGATCAATTCCGGCAATGGGTGTACTTACGACATCAACTTTTTTGACCCCCAGACGACGACGCCGATCCCTAGCGGATCGAACCCGGCCTGGGACACCTGGGATAGCAGCTATACCTCCATTCAGATTCGGGCTTCGCGATCCAATAGCGCTGGCTTATCGCTCAAAACCGTCAACTCAGCCATCAGCCGGACCATCCAGAACTTCATGAATGTCTCACAGGAAAACGGCATCTACCATGTCCGACTGGAGATACTCAACAACGGCACCAATCTGTATCTCACCGTGACGAAAACGGCCAATGGTGGCTATGCCTACGGCAATACCTGGCCTATCGGCACCACCCGGGTGGTGCTGGTGCAGCCGTCGCCGGGGCAATTGCTGCCTGTTATGGGCAATCCGTCGAATGCCGTCGGCTTTTATATCGATTCATGGGGAGCGGATGGCGCGAGCTATGGAGTGAAGAATATGGTGCTGGCATTGGAAAATTGAGTTGAATGCCGTGCGAAAAGGAGATGGACTGATGAACGCGAAATTTTCTTACCGGGGGAATGCCATGCATACTATCAATCAGACGCGTGTCCGCAGCGGTTTTACGCTGATCGAGCTACTCGTAGTCATAGCGATCATAGCGGTGCTGGCGGCGCTGCTGTTTCCGGTGTTCGGCAAAGCGCGCGAGAAGGCGCGGCAATCCACCTGTCTGAACAACCAGCGACAGATCGCGGTGGCCATCAATATGTATGTCGAAGATAACAACAATACGTTTTTTCCGGATCCGGTGTCTCGCACCTGGTGTACCTATGTCGGTGCCAGTCTGACAAGTAAAATCTTCGATTGCCCCACGCTCAACACGCAACCGCGCGGCTCCGCCGATAAGCCGGCGTATGGCTTCAACTATAGCCTGTTTGGGACCGGTATCGGGAATCTGACCAATCCATCCGCCGTGCTGATGACCGCGGATTTGAGCCCTAAATCCTCCGCGACGAATTTTGCCATCATGGATTATGATGCCCAGATCGATCGGCGCCATGACGGCGGCGCGATTATTGCCTGCGCGGACGGCCACGTCACCCGGGTGGCCGATAGCGTCCAGGTAGGCGTGACGCCGCTCGGTGGCTTCTATGGCCCCCTGTTTGCCAATGGCATTATCCCATTTGCCGGCCAGAATATTTTTGAACAACCGGCGTGTTTTTCCCCTACCACAAATAATGCCCCGTTAATAACGGGAAACGGACCCGTCTGGATCAATCCGTCCACCCAGGCGGTTAACGGGAGTTTTCAACTCCCCACGGTCGCGCAACCCTATACCAACGCCGGTGGAACAGCCATGGGGTCCGATATCATGATCCAATGCGATATCTGGGGGGCACACCCTGATTCCACTTCCGGTGGGAAGATGAATATGTCGCTCGATTGCTTTCAGTCGGCATTCCAAACCACCCCGCGCAATACCGGGTGGTACATGGGCTTATATATGGCTGGAACAAACTGGGGAAGCAGTTATTTCACGGTAGGGCCGAAATTGTTGTCCTATACCGATAGCGCATCGACGGTGGCGGTGAATGTGTGTCCTGCTGTCGGCACTGGTTATTGGTATACGTATTATTCAGTGTTTCAACAAGTCGGTACCAATTACAATGTTTCCGCTTATGTCTTACAGCAGAATCAGACGTCGTGGCAAGGTGGAACCTATCAAGCGACCCCGGGTGGACCGGCGGCACCTCCGCAATACTTGAGCAATAAACTCGTCTGGAAGACAACGGGTACGTTGGCTATCTCCTCACTCGTTGGTAAAAATCTGTTAAATGTCGCCTATGCGGACTACAATACCGCAGCCGGCGGTGCGCTGCAGAATGTGAAAGTGACGCTGTTGAAACAGCGGTAAACCACGGAAAAGAATATGCGAGTATTGGTGGGATGGGCATATGCCCATCCCACCAAGATATCTGCCCGATATTTCGTGTATAAAGCCGTTGACACCGCCGAAATAATCCGCTATCATATTCTCGTGCGTGGGGCCATAGCTCAGTTGGGAGAGCGCTTGCATGGCATGCAAGAGGTCGTCGGTTCGAGCCCGTCTGGCTCCACCAGCATTTTTCGGGAAGATCCGTAGCGAATCCGTACCGTGCCGGTGCGGATTTTTTTTGCGGAGAATCAGGGATTGTGAACCCGTCCCCCGGTTCCACCCCGTGAAGCGTACATCTCATGGCGATGGTGCGGTGGTTTAACTCGGTTGGGCGCGCTGCCCGGTGGCGCACATCCTTCCGTTGCCCGGCAATACTGCTGGCGACGCTCCTCCTGCTCGTCGCGGGGATAGTTCCTGCCTCGACACAACCCCCGACTGCGCCGGCGAACCCGGCGCTCGCGGCCCGCGGAGAAGCGAAGATCGCGGTCATGGCCGACTTCACCGCCATCTCATCCTACGACAAAGTCAGTATTCGCCTGGTGAATAATACTGATCGCGCGCTGCTGACCACCATCGCCGGTGTCCTGGCACGGGAGTTACACACCAACGCGACCGGACTGACCTTCAAAACCGGTGATCCGCAAATCATCAAGGACCACAGTATCGGGTTGGAATTCAGTCTGCCCGTGGTGCCGCGCAATGAGGGGTATTTGCCGGTGGCGCCGTTTGTTACCGCCTTTGCCCCCTACGCCGCCAAGCTGAGTATCGTCTATATTATTCAGGGGCAGTTTACCTATCGGGGATTTGAGCAGTACCAGCAACCGGATGTCAGTTTCACGGTCGATAAACCGGAACAAATCACCTATCCGGTACCGTTTGCATTCTATGGAATGAATGTTATGATAAGCAACCCGTTACTGGGCACCATGCAAATCCCGAAATATCCCACGCTTCCGCCCGTGCCGGCGCCCACGAAGCGACCGGACCTGCGGGTCGTACTGCTGATCATCGCCGGCGTGCTGGGACTTGCCGTGGGATTCTTTCTGGTGGCGCTGCTGCTTCGTTGGAAGGAGCAGCATCCCGAGATCCATACAAGCCAACCGACAGGAGAGATCAAATGAGCGCTGGTACGATGAGCCTTGAAGAGCTATTTTCTCCTATCCGCCTTTCCGATACCCCGCGGATGAACGAATCGGAACTGCAGGATTTATTGATGACCAATCCGCGCGCCTTCTTCGATGCCGTATGCAATATCGCGGTCGAAGATAATGCCTCGGACATTTTCTGGAAGGGTGGGTCTCCGCCCTGCATGCGCCTGGCCGGAAAGATCGTCCAGATGGACATCACGCCATTGACGGCGGAACAGATGGAAGAAATCTTCTTCTACGGCTTGATGAGCGAACAACAGCGCGAAAAATTCCGCGAACGTCCGGAAACAGATACCGCGCTGGAAATTCCTGGCGTGATCCGCTTCCGCGTGAATATTTATAAGCAGCGTGGCGCCATGGCTTCCGTCATGCGGTTGATTCCGCTGGACATCGCCACGCTGGAAGAACTGAATCTGCCCAAGGTACTGGCAACGCTGGTCACCCATAAACAAGGCATGGTCCTCGTGACCGGTCCGACGGGGTCGGGTAAATCCACCACGCTGGCGGCATTGATGGACCTGATCAACATGAACCGGCGCACGAATATCATCAGCATCGAAGACCCGATCGAATATGTGCATCGCGATAAACTGTCCATTGTAAGCCAGCGCGAAGTCAACGTGGATACCAACAACTTCCATGACGCGCTCCGCGCCGTGCTCCGCCAGGCGCCGGACGTGATCCTCGTCGGTGAGATGCGCGACGTGGAAACGATGGCCGTCGGCATGACGGCGGCGGAAACCGGACACCTGGTCTTTTCCACCATTCACACCAACAGCGCCGCGGAAACCATCGAACGTATCGTGAATATGTTCCCGCCGCATGAAAAGCCGCAGATTTGTCTCCGCCTGTCGACCACGTTGCTGGGCGTGGTCTCGCAGAAACTGGCGCCGACCATCGACGGCAAAAAGCGCGTGGCCTGTATCGAAGTGATGATCAACACCCCCACCGTCTCCAAATTGATTGAAGAGGGACGCGCCGGGTCGGTGCCGCAAGCGATCTCCGAAGGCGGCTACTGGGGCATGCAGTCGATGAATATGTCGCTGTTGAACCATTACCGTGAAGGATTGATCACCGAAGAGGCCGCCGTTGCTTATGCGGGAAACCCCACTGAAATGCGCCAGATGATCCGCCGTCTGGCACAAGCGAATATTAAGACTGAAGCGACGACGGCGTAGGACGGTTGTGTGGGAGTGTGTGAGTATGGGAGTGTGGGAGTTTTGGATGAATGGTCAGACATTCTCGTGAATGGCGAAATAATCAGTTTGCGTTGTGCATTTCAGATTCGGTAGTCAAAGAAATGGAAGTTGAATATCATACCGAGGTGTGATGCTATGAAAAATACTCCGACACTCACATACACCCACACTCCCATACGGTGAAAGCTAATGACTGCTCAAATCTACGACATCCTCATCCTCGGTACCGGCGCAGCCGGGTGCGCGGCGGCGTTGACTGCCGCTGACGCGGGCGCGCGTGTGTTGCTGGTGACCAAGGGAAATGATCTGCTCGAGTCGAATACCGCGCGCGCGCAGGGGGGGATCATTGCTCGTGGGGAAGACGATTCGCCGGAGTTGCTGGCGCAGGATGTAATCGCCTCCGGCAACGGCTTGTGCTGGCCGCCGGCGGTCGAGCAATTATCCGTGGAAGGTCCCCCGCTCGTGTATCGCATGCTGGTCGACCGGCTGAATGTCGGCTTCGAGCGCAGCGACGGCGCATTGATTTATACGCAGGAAGCCGCGCATTCGACCCGCCGCATTCTCTATTCCGCCGATGCCACCGGACGGGCGATTGCCGAAGGATTATCCGCGGGTGTGCGCGGACATGGCCGCATTGAAATCTGGCGCAATCATACCGCCGTCGATCTGATCACCCTGCCGCACCATTCCACCGATCCACTGGCGATCTACGAGCCGGTTGTCTGCGTGGGCGTTTATCTGCTGGATCAGCATTCCGGTGAAGTGCGCAAAGTGCTCGCGCGGAAAACCATCCTCGCCACCGGCGGCGCCGGGCAGGTATTCCTCCACACCACCAATCCCACCGGGGCGCGCGGAGACGGCCTGGCGATGGCCAGCCGGGCGCGCGCGGAGATCATCAACGCCGAATTCATGCAGTTTCATCCGACCGCGTTTTATCACCGCGACGCGGGACGTTTCCTCATTTCGGAAACCGTGCGCGGCGAAGGAGCGAAGCTGCGCAATCGTCATGGCGAGCGCTTCATGGAGCATTACCACCCGCTGGCGGAGTTGGCGCCACGCGATGTGGTGGCGCGTGCCATCTGGGTTGAAATGCTGAAGGATACCGCCGAATACGTGCTGCTCGATCTCTCCGATGTGCAGATCGATGTCACCCAGCGTTTTCCGACCATCTATCAGACGCTGCTGCAGTATGGGGTGGATATCACGCGCGACGCCATTCCGGTGGTGCCGGCGGCGCATTTCTTTATGGGCGGGGTGAAAGTCGACCTGGTGGGGCGTTCCTCGCTGGAAAACCTCTATGCGGTCGGCGAGGTTTCCTGTACCGGCGTGCATGGCGCAAATCGCCTGGCCAGCACGTCACTGCTGGAAGCGCTGGTTTGGGGCGTGAAAGCCGGCGAAGACGCCGCTATCGCCGCCGGCGCGGTGGACAATGCGCGTTTCCGCCAGGTGGCCGACTGGCATGACGCCGGCCTGACGAAATCCGTCGACCCGGCGCTTATCGTGCAGGATTGGGTGACGATCCGCACCACCATGTGGAACTACGCCGGCATCGTGCGCACCACCAAACGCCTGGCGCGGGCGCGCGCCGACCTGAATTACCTGGCGCACCGTGTCGATCAGTTCTACCGGGAAACCAAACTCACGGATCAGTTGATCGGGCTGCGCAACGCCATCGAAGTCGCCCAGATCATCACCGATGCCGCCTCCCGCAATCCCACTAGTCAGGGAGCGCATTATCGCATCGATTAAGACTGAGCAGGCCGGAGTCAGCAGGTTGACTCCGGCCTGCTGCCTTCTCACACCGCATTCTGGTATAATATCCCATCATGATAATCTTTCGCGCCTTCGCATGTTGCACTTTGCTGTTGTTGGCGTTGCTGATCGCCGGGGCGCAGCCGGGACCGGACGATTGTTCGTTGTCGGTGCGCGTCGTCACGGCGGAGGGAAAGCCATTCCCGGTGGGACCGACGGTGATCACGTATCGTCTGGAGGGGAACAACCGCGTCTACAGCGGACGCAATCTCACCTCGAAAGAGAATGTCACCGCGGTAATTCTGTTGGTCCCCGGTCGTTATGAGGTGAGTATCACCCTGCCCACCTATGGGCTGGTCGATGGACCGAGAACGATCGAGTTGCTGCCCGGGGTGAATGAGATCGAGTGGAGAGTGCCGGCGATAATCCCCGTGGGCGGTGATCTGCTGGCCGCGGATAAACCAGCGCTCACGCCGAAGCAAACGCAAGTCTACCTGCTGTCCAACGTGCGCTACGGTCCCAATCTTGCCGTCGGTAGCTTCAGTCCCGGCCATTACGCGCTCACCGGCGCCTTCCCCGGCAGCTACAAAATGCTGATGATGACGGAAAATAGCTACGGCTATACCTCGTTCCAAGTGCCCAAAGACCAGCATGGCGCCGTTTCGACACCGGTCAACCTGTTTCCCGGCGGCGCCCTGACCTTCGATGTCACCTACGATACCGATACCCATGCCAAAAACCCTTTGTATTATTGCTATCTCGTCGTGTCGGGTCAGGTGGAAAAAACCTTTCCGCTCACGCTGGTGCTGTATTCCGATCAAGCGGGGAAAGCGCACACGTTGACGTTGCCGCCCGGCACCTGGAAATGGTCGGCGCGCCATCAAAGCTATCCAACACAGACCGGCACGGTTACCATTGCACCCGGCAAAAACCAAACCATCGAAGTCGATATGACCGCCGGGCAGCAGATGGTGCCGAAGTAGGCGTTGCGGAGCGGTTGAGCGGTCGAGTGGTCGAGTAGTAGAGTGGTTTGACTACTACTCGACTTCTCCACCACTCAACTCCCGTCGCCGCAGCCGACGGGCGACCAGGATGGTGCCGAAATAGAGAAGAATCAGCGGAATCATCATCAGCGTCATACTGAGCGGATCGGTCGTGGGGGTGATGACGGCGGCAATCACCGCGATGATCATGATGGCGACGCGCCACTGTGAGAGCAGTTGAGCCGGATCGAGCACGCGCAGCCAGACTAATCCCAGCACCAGCAGCGGCAATTGGAAGGTGAGACCGAAGGCGAGTATGAGTTTCAGCGGCAGATCGATGGTTTGTTGAAAATCGATGTATGCTTCCACGGATGCCGGCACGCAGGCCAGGAAGAAGTCCGTCATCGGCGCTAAAAAGAGATAGGCGACGAACGCACCGAGGAGAAACAATCCGCAAAAGGCCGGCAGCAGCGGGGTGACCGCGCGCCGCTCATGCGGATGCAGTCCGGGACGTATGAACGCCCAGAGCTGCCAGATCACCACCGGCGACGTCAGCAATAACCCGAGCACCCCCGCGAGACGCATCTGCATCATGAAGGCATCGGCGGGACGCATGGTCACCACCTTACCGCCGTGGGCGTGTATGCTGTGCATGATCGGTCCGGCCAGCAGTGGAAAGACGAATGGATAGAGAAACCATCCGGCGATGACCCCGATACCGATCGCGATCACACACCAGCATACCCGGTTGCGCAGTTCATCCAGATGGCTGAAAAAAGTTTGCTCGGTTTGTATCATGCATTACCTGTAACGACGAATGACATCGAGGCTGTCGAATGCCGGCTTCCTGCCGATTCAGAGCAATTGGCTACCACCGGCGCCTGATAGTTACCTGTTTCGCGATCCCGTATTAAAAACCTTTCCTGCTACTTAGCTTCCTTGCTCCTCGGCAGGTGCTGTCCATTCTCACGGAGAAAATTTAGCTTATGCGGAAAAATGCTGCGCACAACGGGCGCATTCAACGCCGATCGATCGCGCTGGTGCTTTATAGCGGACTGTTGATTGCCGTCCTCATCGCCGGTTATTTCATTTATCGCGCCCATACCGCGCCTAAAACGATAGCCCTGCAACCGCCGCCGGAAGCGCACGTCTCGCGCAGCACGTCTCCGGAGAAACCACTTCCCCCGCCGGCGGTGAAGCCGGCGCCGCAGTCTACCACGGCGCCTCCGAGTAACCAGGCGCCAACCCCCAGGAAATCGTCGAAGACGTCCATGCCTAATAAGCCATCACCCGCGGTATCGCCGAATCCGGCCGATGTGATCGTGGGCGATGTGCCGCACCCGAAGACATTGCACCCACTGACCGATCTGTTCGCCGCGATCAGGCAACGCGATGTCGCCGCCGTGCGTAGCATGCTGGCGGCCAATCGCGATCTCATCTATGCCCGCAACCAGAAAGGCGCGACGGCGCTGCACCTGGCGTGCGGACTGGGATCGAAATTCCCGCGCGAATCGCTAGCGCTGGTGCGCCTGCTGGTGGACGCTGGGGCGGAGATCAATACCGCGTGCAACGGCGAATTCCTCACCGGTCAAACGCCATTGCATATCGCCGCCGGGCAGGGACAAGTGCCCGTCGTGACCTACTTGCTTGCCCATGGCGCCCGGGTGAAGGCGAAGGATATCACCGACGCCACCCCGCTGCACGAAGCAGCGATCCAGGGGCGGAAAGAGGTGGCATTATTGCTGCTGAAGCATGGCGCCGATATCGAGGCAACCCAGAGTGATGGCTACACACCGCTCACGTGGGCCATCATCAGTGGTCACGCCGACGTGGTCAGCGCGTTGCTGGCCAAAGGCGCCAACCCCAATGCCCGCGCGCATGACGGCACTACGCCCGTCCGCTTCGCCGCTATGTTCGGTAACGACGCCATCGCCGATCTGTTGCGCAAACGCGGTGGAAAAGAGTAGCCGGACGAGAAGGCAAATTGCATAGTGCAAAGCGTAGACGGCGGTTGGCGATGAATGTCCGGTGAAGTGTTTCGTTTTTTCGCAACCATTCGGGCCTTGCTGGCGCGCGAGCGTCCTCGCGAGCACTCCGGTGGTTTCGATACGACCCTCCGTAGTCTACTCAACCACCGGAGTGCTCGCGAGGACGCTCGTGCGCCAGGGTAGTCGGAACGGTTACAAGCGAACAATACACCTGGAAGCCGGCAGAGGACTGCCGGCTCCCATACCCACCAGCCCCTCACACTACATTCACCGGCTTTCCCGCCAGGAATGCGCGCAGGTTTTCCACCAGGGTCTGCATCAGCCGGGCGCGCGCGGCGCGGGTGGCCCAGGCGATGTGCGGGGTAATGAGGCAATTGGGGGCGGTCAGCAGCGGATTGTCGGCCGGAGGCGGCTCGACGGTCAATACATCGAGGGCGGCGCCGGCGAGACGCCCGCTGCGCAGCGCGGCCGCCAGATCATCTTCGCGCACTAATGGCCCGCGCGCGGTGTTGAGCAGCAACGCGGTCGGTTTCATCCAGCCGATGCGCTCGGTATCGATTAAGCCACGGTTCTCCGCCGTCAGCGGGCAATGTAAGCTGACGATATCGCTTCGAGTCAGCAGCGCCCGCAGATCGGTGAGTTCAACCTCCGGAATCGGCGAGGTGGCGCAGGACGGATCATATGCGAGCACCTGCAGGCCGAACGCCGATGCGATGCGCGCGGTGGCCTGCCCGATACGCCCAAAACCGATCAAGCCCATCGTCAATCCCGCCAGCTCGATCAGCGGATAATCCCAGTAACAGAAATCTTCGCTCGCGCTCCAGCGTCCTTCCCGCACGGTCCAGGCGTGATGACCGACGTGATGGCATAGCTCCAGCAACAGCGCAAAGGTCATCTGCGCCACCGACTGCGTGCCATAGGTCGGCACATTGGTGACCGTCACCCCACGCTCCCGCGCCGCCGCCGAATCGACCACGTTGTAGCCGGTCGCGGCGACGCCGATATAGCGCAGGTCGGGCAACTGTTCCAGCACGCCGCGATCGAGCACCACTTTATTGGTGATCACCGCTTCCGCCCCGCGGGCGCGCTCCACCACCAGTTCCGCGGGGGTGCGCGCATATACCGTGCATTCCCCCAGCGACTGTAAATCATCCCAGGCCAGATCGCCGGGATTCAGGGTGTGACCGTCGAGAATTATAATGCGCATAGTTACCTTTATTGTCTGAACCTTGATGCGAGGGATGAAAGGATTGCCCTGATTTTTCCATCGCATCAAGGTTCAGACAACCCTATGGGCCGCCGGCTTCCAGCCGGCCCGATTGCCACTCACTTTGGGGCACATACGCCGGCTGGAAGCCGGCGGTCCATAGAGTATACTTATACTGCCGCCTTCGCCGCCTGATCGTATAGCGCCATTAGTCTCCGGCCGTATTCGATATAGCTATCCCACAGCGCCTGCTCGCGGTCTTCGCCGGTGACGCCGAGGTGGACAATAGAGGCGATATGCGGTTCGATGGAATACCCGCCGTCGTAGCCATGAGCGATGAGCAGGCGCAGGCAGGCGGGGACGTCGGCGGTGCCTTCGCCGGGATAGGTGAAGACGGTTTTTTCGCCGTCGGGTCGCCCGTCTTTGATGTGAATATGGATCACGTGGTCGATGACCGCGCGCAGGTATTCCAGCGCGTTTTGACGGTGAGAGACCGGGTTGCCGGTGTCGAAAACCAGTTTGAAGGCCGGGCTGCCGACACGTTCCAGCAACTCCAGCGTGTGTTCCGGCGAATGACCACCCCAGCCGTCGCAATTTTCATGCACCAGCGTCACCCCGCCATCCTCCGCCATGTGCGCCAGCTCGCGCAAGCGCCGCACGACTTCGTCGCGCCAGGCGGTTTCACTCAGTTCCTTATTCGGATACGACATGCAGCGAATGAGTTTGGTGCCCAGCCGGTGCATGCGGGGAATGGCGCGAGTGAGTTCCTCGACATCGACGGCAAAATCGGTGGTGATGGGCCGGCCCCAATTCGCCAACTGTGAGGCAAAACAGCAGACCGTCATTCCGGCCGCTTCGATAGCCTCGACAACATGCGCGAAGGTGTCGTCATCTACATCGGTCAAATTCTTGCCGCTGATCCCGCGCAATTCGTGGTGTTGCCACCCTAACGCCTGATGCGCGGCAATCTGCTGCTCGATCGCAATTCCTGCTTCATCGGAAATGCCGGTAAAATACATGGTCGTCTCCTTAGGGCTGTTGGCTATTGGCTGTTGGCAGTTGGTATCTAATACTAGCCGGTAGCTGTTTCTCTCGTTTTCCACTGTTGCCGGCTGTTTTCCTGCAACCGATTTTAGCCAATAGCCAATAGCTAAACGCCATTTACCCGCAGCCAATCGCCAAACTATTGACGGTGCAACCGGATATCCTCATAATTACGGAGAGTTCAGTCGAAACCATATCTTACGGCCAGTCCGCGCCTACGGGCGCCGGCGCGGCCTTCGGGAGCCGATTATGGCATTAACATTCTCATCCACCATCCACAATCCGCTGTATGAATGCATGGGCCGTCAGGAGTTGGCGGCACTGCAGTTGCGCCGGTTGAAAGATGCCATTGCGCGGGTGTATAACCATGTCGCGCCGTACCGGGCGAAGTGCCAGGCGAAAGGCGTCACCCCGCTCGACCTGCAGCAATTAGCGGATTTGCGCCATTTCCCCTGCACGATCAAAGCGGATTTTCGCGATAATTACCCCTTCGGGCTGTTTGCCGTGCCGATGGAAGAAGTCGTTCGCATTCATTCCTCCAGCGGTACCACTGGCAAGCCGACGGTCGTCGGTTATACCCGCAACGACGTGGCGCTGTGGTCGGAAGTCATGGCGCGCACGATGGGATGCGCCGGCATTACGCGCAAAGATGTACTGCAAGTCTGTTACGGCTACGGTCTCTTCACCGGTGGGCTGGGGGTACACTACGGAGCCGAGCAGGTGGGAGTGACGGTCATCCCGATCTCCGGCGGCAACACCCGGCGCCAGGTGATGATCATGCAAGACTTCGGCAGCACCGCGGTAGCCTCGACTCCCAGCTACGCGCTCTACCTGGCGGAAATGGCCGAAGAAGAAGGACTGCTGGGTCGACTGAAATTACGGGTGGGCATCTTCGGCGCCGAGCCGTGGTCGGAAGCGATGCGCCGCGACCTGGAGCGCAAGCTGAACATTAAAGCGATCGATATTTACGGCATGTGCGAATTGATCGGCCCCGGCGTCTCCAGCGAGTGCGAATGTCAGCAAGGCTTGCACATTTCCGAGGACCATTTTTACCCGGAGATCATCGATCCGGTGACCGAAGAAGTGTTGCCGCCGGGTAGTCGTGGCGAGTTGGTCGTCACCACATTGACGAAAGAAGCCGCGCCGGTGATTCGCTACCGTACCCGCGACATCACGGCATTGAACTACGATATCTGCGCGTGTGGGCGCTCCATGGTGCGCATGGAGCGGGTGACCGGACGTTCGGACGACATGCTGATCATTCGCGGTGTGAACGTCTTCCCGTCGCAAATCGAAGAAGTGCTCGTCAATATCGAAGGCGCCGCCCCGCATTATCAGATCCACGTGCGTCGCGAAAGCAGTCTCGATGAGTTGGAAGTATGGGTCGAGGTGACGGAAGCGGTACTCAAGGATGATATCCGCACGCTGGAAACCCTGTCCCGTCGCATCGGCGCGGACATCCAGTCCATCTTGAATGTCTCCTGCCGTATCAAACTGGTCGAACCGAAAACCATCGAACGCAGTGAAGGCAAGGCCAAACGGGTGATCGACCACCGGAAAATATAGGCGGCCGTCTGAAAAGTGTCTTAGGTTAACGACCCTCTTTGTCAGTACTGAGACTACTCAGACAATCTCGCGAGTGGCTGCTGGACGCGCCTTGCTGCGGCGGCGGCGCTACTACGAGCCCCATAGGCGTTGAGGTGGGGGCGTGCGAAAGCGGCGCGGCGGCGCCGCAACCCATATTTACCGATCATGTTTACGATTGGGTGAGTGGCTGCTGGACGCACCTTGCTGCGGCTGCGGCGCTACTACGAGCCCCATATGCGTTGGCTGGGGGGGGGCGTGTGAAAGCGGCGCTGAGGCGCCGCACTCCATAGCGAGCATATGTTTTAGTGTCGGGTGAGATGGGTATAATAGGGCTGATTATTTACTGGTGATGCTGTTGGTGTGGGGTGAGTGGATCAGCGGTTGGCTTCCAAACAGTGCCAGGCTTCCGGGGTGAGACGAGTAAATAGTAAAATATTTATTTGATGTTGGCAGATATATGTTTAGGTATGCTCAGGAACGGGTACAATGTAATTGTTGAGCAAAGTCGCCCTGTGCGGTACCCACAGGGTGACGGCGGTCAACACGGTACTGCCCCATTCGCGATGAGGTATGGACGGGAATGCCGCGACGATGCATAGCGCTGTAGTGGTCGTGGGCAGGCTCGTAGTTCCTCGCCCCCGGAAACGGCCATGGAGGGCTTTTATATTCGGGAGGCCAAAGACGCGCCCCGGCTAACCCTATAGTTACGTCGGGTGATAATATGCGTGCGGTAGCCCTTCACCGGACTACCTGGCACGGACATATTTGCCACTCCTACCAGCAGTTTACTGCTTACCGAGTGGATCACCGCTGGTGACAGCGGGCTCGCTGCTTCGGCA
>Ga0073936_10001962_pt1 | contig 31186 bp, 21 predicted proteins | sample AliMusrvi5mmetaG_FD_87041 | JGI IMG/M metagenome (GOLD analysis project Ga0073936, IMG submission 87041) | Freshwater lake bacterial and archeal communities from Alinen Mustajarvi, Finland, to study Microbial Dark Matter (Phase II) - Alinen... | ecosystem: Environmental > Aquatic > Freshwater >...
AATGAAGCGGTTGTAAAGCTCGGCGGCGTCGGCCCAGGTCCAGGTGTCGGTGAAGGCGTGGAACTGGGCCTGGCTGGCTTCGCCGGAGGCTTCGCGGAAGAGGACGTTGTAATCGGCGTTGGAATTGAACGGGGGGTCGAGGTATTCGAGGTCAACGGAGGCGTCGGGGAATTCCCTGGTGTCCCGGAGCCAGCCGAGTTTGTCGCCGAAGAGGAGGCGGTTCATGGCGGGAGTAATAGCAAGTGAGCGGGTGGACGGCCAGCAAGATTGAAATGCCCGTGTGCAGCCCTCAATCTTTGACAAGCAAGAGCAAGTTCGCACTATTGACACTTTTGGATGCGCCAGATTTCACCCGTTTGGCAACGGGAAACCCCAAAAGCGGGCCGACCCTGCCACCTGAGAGCGGCGGAAGCCGTGGAGACGCCAGACGCCACCCGCGGAGTGCAAGCACCAGCAGGCGCGCCCGACCCCCAATTCTTAGCGGTGTTCAGCCCTGCTCTGCGCTCCGGGCGGCGGCTATTTCGCGCGCTTTGCGCAAGTCGAGCTTGCCGGTGCCCAAGTAGGGGAACGCTTCAATTTGGAAGAACTGGTCGGCCCGAGGCTTCCACAGGTTTGGGAGGTCGCATTGAGCCAGTTTCTCGAGGCAAGGCTGCAATTTCTCCGAGGACAGCTTGTGCAATACGACTAACCGCTCCCCCTTCCTCTCGTCCGGCACGCTGGCCACGACGAACGTCTGCTCGGTCGCAGCGGCTAACTCATGCAGCTTCTCCTCGATCTTGATGTGCGGGACCATCTCGCCGCCGATCTTGCTGAAGCGGCTGAGGCGATCGGTGATTTGCAGGAAGCCGTCCTCATCAATGGCCGCGATATCGCCGGTGACATACCAGCCGTCGCGCAGCACTTCGGCGGTCTTGTCCGGCCGGCCGAGGTAGCCCTGCATGACGTTGGGGCCGCGCACGAGAAGCAGGCCGGGTTGGCCGATGGGCAAACCGGGGCAGGCGTCCCACCTGCCCTCGGGAATTCTCTCACTGGGCACGATCGTGGGCGAGACGCCCGCAGAGGCAGGCGGGACGCCTGCCCCACTTGCTGCGGGAAACGTCTGGGGGTCCACGATGCGGACGCTGATGCCGGGGAGCGGATGGCCAATCTTGCCACGCTTGGCGCCGATCTGACGGAAGCCGGCAGCGCGGAAGTCGTGGGTGTTGACCGACACGGTAGGGCTGCATTCGGTGCAACCGTAGCCTTCGAGCGGGCGGAGGCCGAATTGCTCCTCGAATGCGGCGGCGAGCCGCTCAGGCAACTTCTCGGCAGCCGTCGCTACCACGCGCAGGCTGCCGAACTCCTCCGCTGTGCAGCCGCGCATATAAAGCTGTAAGAACGTCGGCGTCGCCAGCAGGAACGTGAGCGCATGCTGGTTGACGAGCGGGCCGATGGCTTTGGCATCGAGCGGGTTCGGATGGTACGCCACCCGTACACCCAGCACTGCCGGCAGGCACAGCGTGCCCGTGAAGCCGAAACTATGGAAGAATGGCAGGACCCCCACAAAGCCGTCAGATGGGTTCAAGCCGAAGATTTGTTCGAGCTGCTCGATGTTCGAGCCAATGTTGTAGTGGCTCAGCATGACGCCCTTCGGTTCGCCCGTGCTGCCGCTGGAGAAGATCACCGTCGCCAGGTCGTCCAACGCGGCTGGTTTCTCGCGTCCCAGCGAGCGCTCCAGCAGTCCCACGGGCAGGAAGCACGCGCTGAGCAGGGCGCAAAGCTTCTCGCCGGCGCCTGGTTTGGCCGCCAGCTCCTCCAAAAAGACAGCCTGACCCGGGACTTTGAGCTTCACTTTGTCGAGGAAGATCCGAGAGGTCAGCACAGTCTTGATCCCGCACTGGCGGATGCAGGAAGCCAGCGCCTCTTCGGACACGGTGTAGTTGAGGTTCACCGGCACCTTGCCCATGAGCAGCGCCGCGAAGTTCACCAGCGCGCCCGGCACCGATGGCGGCAGTAGCAATCCAACCATCGGCTGGCCGGCCCAGACTTGCTTTAGCCGCCTCGCCAGATAAACCGTCCGCATGAGCGCGGCCGAGAAGGTCACTCTGGGAGAAGTCGCATCGGCCAGGGCCAGGCGGAACGGATGCCAGCGGGCCGACCGCACGAAGGCGCGATGGAGCGGGCGCATGTGCGCTTTTCGATGCTCCCACGCCGCGGCCATCAATTCCTGCACACACTGCCGCACCTCGAACGGCGTCGCCGTGTGAGGCAGCGGTTTGCCGAAGTTCACCGTCACGCGACAGGGGATCCGGCGCGGGAGCTTCCAGAGGAAACGCCCTTTTTCGAAGCTGAAGACGCTGCCCCAGACGCCGTCCAGGGCCACGGGGATGATCGGTGCTTCCACGTCCTTCATGATGCGTTCGAAGCCACGACGAAACGGCAGGAGGTGGCCGATGCGCGTGATCTGGCCCTCGGCGAAGATGCAGACGACCTCGCCATTCTGGATAGCCTCGCTAGCCGTGTGCAGCGCCTGGAGCATTTCGCGCGGGCGCAACTCGGAAGAAATGGGGATGACGCGCAGGATTTTAGCAAAGGGCTTTATCCAGCGCTGTTCGTATATGCCCTTATACATGATGAACCGCACAGGCCGGTCGGTCGAGGCCAGGAGCAGCAGGGCGTCCACGAACGAGAGGTGGTTGGAGACGAAGAGCGCTCCGCCTTTGCCAGGGATGTTGTCGCGGCCATCCACGCGGATGCGATAGACCGTCTGGGTGAGCATCCAAAGGACAAAACGCAGCATGGAGTCGGGCAGGAGCCAGACGAGGTAAATGCTCGCGCCCAGAGTCATGATCGCGCCGGCCAGGAACACGCCGCGCGGGCCCAGTTGCAGGGAGGTGGCAATGACGATATAAACACCCGCGGCCAGGAGTACCGCCACCCATGAGAGCCAACCAGCCGCCGCCAGAACCGCCCCTTTCTGCTCTTTAGCGGGGCGATGCTGCAGGATGGCGGAGACGGGAACGATGAAGAAACCGCCGAAGAAACCAAGCGCGCCGAGAAGGGGCAGGAGTTGGACAAAGCTCAGGCCGGGTTGCCAGATCCAGGCTCCGAAAACCGTGAGGCCCAGCGAGCCCAGCGGCACCAAGCCATACTCGATCTTGCCGCCGGACAAGGAACCGGCGGCAAAGCTCCCCAGCCCGATGCCTACCGCCACCGCCCCCCAAAGCCACGTGATATGCTGCTCATCAACATGCAGAACGTGCTTGCCGTACCCAATCACCCCGAACTGCACCAGCGCCGCGAGGAAGAAGAAATAGGTGTTCCCCAGACAGGCCAGCCAGAGCACGCGATCGGCCCGCATCATTCGAATCTGCGCCCACACGTCGCTCAGGAAATTAGCGCGGAAGCGCCGCGCCGGGTCCGCCGCCGGCACCCGGGTAATTCCAAGGCTGAACACCAGGCCGGCCAGGGCCAAGGCCACTAGAATCGCTCCGGACACGGCTTGACGTCCGGCGAAGGCAGTGAAGAGTTTCGCGCCGGCCATCATCCCCAGGATGATCGCCAGGAAGGTGCCGAGTTCCAGAATGCCGTTGCCCCAGGAAAGCCGCTTCTCTGACAGGAGTTCCGGCAATAGGCCGTACTTGGAAGGACCGAAGATCGAGCTGTGCACGCCCATGAGGAAAATCGCGGCCAGACCCATAGGCAGGTTCTTGAGGGCGAGGCCTGCCGTAGCGAAGGCCATGATAAAGACCTCGAGCACCTTCACCCAAATCGTGATGGTCCGCTTGCTGAAATGATCGGCGAGAAAGCCGCCGGCCATCGAGAATAGGATGAACGGCACCGCGAATAAAGCGCCCGTCAAGGTCACCAGGGCATCCTGCTTTGCCTCAGAGACGAACATGCTCATGCCAACAAAAGTCACCAGCGTCTTAAGGGCGTTGTCGTTGAACGCGCCTTCGAACTGGGTGACGATCAGGCTCCAGAATCCGCGCATTGGCGGATGCGCGGGTTCCGCGGATTCCGCAGGGGATGTTGGTTGGTTCATAATTGGATTAAGGCGATGCGCAATTGCTTCGATGTCCAGCTTCTGGCGACAGATTAGCGCAGCCGGAAGGCGCGACGCCAATTGATAAAACTACGGGCAACATCAGTTTTACCGTATGTGTATAGCGGCGCGCGGATACTCTTGTCCGCAGCTTGTCCGAAACAGGTAGAAGCGCCAAACTCGTTGCCTGGTTGGACGATACACGTTGCTGCGGACAAGAATGTCCGCGCGCCGCCTTAAAAGTACACACTGTGCCTAAGGAGGGCGGTGGATTCGGCACAAGGGGCCTTGGGCTGTAAGAGCCAGGAACGGGCGAGGTGAGCGCGTATTGCTTACACGGGGAATACACGGGGAATACAGGGGGTTTACAAGGGGATTACAGGGGGTATGCGACCTGCTGGCGCGTTGCTCCGGAAGCGCTTTGGAGGGTCGCGTGGGCGACATGGCTGGCAGTCAGGCAGCGCCTGGCCCCAGTTGCGCGACAGGAGGCGACTGCTCACGGCAGGCAATACCGGAACCAGTGTCAGCCCCACGGCTCGAAGAACGATTTGCCTTGCGCTCTGTCTAACGCTTTTGAACTGGTCAAAGGCGCTCAGGTGCGCCACGTTTGGCCGAGGCCATGAGCGAACTGCAAATCATCGAATCAGCCCTCCAGCAGGCGGCGCGGCGGCGGCGGTGGGCCCGGGCGTTGCGGGGTCTGTGGTATGGATTATTGGTGGGGGCTGTGTTGTCATTCCTCGCGGTGGGCGCGTGGCATTTGTTGCCGCTGCCGATTTGGACGCTGGGGCTGGCGGCGCTGGTGCCGTTTCCCTGCGCGTTGCTGGGGCTGGTCATTGGCGGTTGGGGCAAGCTGGCCTTGCCGGAAGTGGCCCGTTGGGTGGATGGGCGGCAGCATTTACAGGAGCGGCTGAGCACGGCTTTGGAAGTCGCGGCAGACCCGGACGGCGGCACGTGGCGCGATTTGATAGTCACCGACGCGGCCCAGCATATCAAGGATTTAGACCCGCGCCGGCTGGTGCAATTTCGCCTGCCAAAGGCGACGCGCTGGGCCTTGGTGGTCCTGGCCTTGGGAGCCGGCTTGGGGTTCGTGCCAGAGTACCGCAGCAAGAGCTACCGGCAAAAGAAAGCCGACGAGCAGAATATCAAGGAAGTCGGGCGCCAACTCGCTGATTTGACCCGCCGCAGCCTGGAAAAGCGCACGCCGGTCCTTGAGCCGACGCAGAAGGCGTTGGAGAATGTAACTGATTTGGGCGACCAGCTTGCGAAGAAGACCCTGACCCGCAGCGAGGCCCTCAAGGACTTGGCCAATGTGGCCGAGAAGCTCAAGGACGAGTTGAAGGAAATGGGGAAAGACCCCTCGTTTAAGAAGATGGAGCAGGCCGCGAGAGCGTCGACCGGGAACGACTCGCAGAACGCGGCCGCCTTGCAGAAGCAAATCGAGTCCATGCAGAAGCAGTTGGGTACACCGACTGGCAACCCGGATGCGTTGGACAAGCTGAAGAAGGAGTTGCAGAAACTGCAAGAGGCCGCCAAGGGCATGGCCGACAAGAACCGCCCGGGTAGCGAGGCAGACAAGCAGAAGATGTCGGAGTCGCTGGCGGCACTTTCCAAGCAGATGCAGGAAATAGGCTTGCAGTTGCCGCAATTGGACGACGCGATCCAGGCGCTGGCCGCCAACCAACCCGACCTGATGCTCAAAGACCTGCAAGAGGCCACAATGGACCTGGAGAAGATGCGCGATATGGCCAAGTCTCTCCAGCAACTCCAGCAGCAGTCCGAGAAGCTGGGCAAGGACCTGGCGGAGCAGCTCAAGAACGGCCAGCCTGAACTGGCGCAGGCCACCCTGCAAAAGATGATCAGCCAGTTGAAGTCTGCCAGTATTTCCTCGAATCAACTCCAGCAGCTTCTGACTGAGGTGTCCAAAGCCGTTGATCCTGCGAGCAATTATGGCAAGGTGGCCGAGAAATTAAAGAACGCCACGCAGCAGATGCAGGCGGGTGATAAGGGCGCCGCCGGGCAGTCGCTGCAGGCGGCGGCGAAAGAACTAGGGGAATTGATGCAGCAAATGGGTGATGCGCAGTCGCTGATGGCCACGCTGGACAGCCTGAACCAGGCCTCGATGTGCATCGGCTCGGGCCAGGGATGGGGATCGAGAACCAGTAACAAGCCTGGTTACAATCCTAAGGGCAATGGACCCGGCGGCGGCGTGGGGACCTGGTCGGATAGCAGCGCCCAGTGGGACGGCCAGTGGAGCGATCACTGGGACAATTCAGGGATGAACCGACCTGACCAGGATGCCATGGGCCACACGGACCGGGGCGAGGGCGAACTGAGCGACGCGCTGAGCCCCACGAAGGTGAAAGGCCAATTCAAGCCGGGCGGGCAGATGCCGAGCATCACATTGAAAGGGGTGAGCATCAAAGGGACAAGCAAGGTGGCGTATGAAGAGGCGGCCACGGCGGCGCAATCGGACGCCCAAAGCGCCCTGAGTCAGGAGAAGGTCCCCCGTGCTTACCAAGGTGCGGTGAAGGACTACTTTGATGATTTGAAGAAATAATGTAACGATCGAGGCCGGGGCGCGTTCCGCTGCGTCTCAGTTAGCCTCGAAGTGGGGCGTGGTGGAATGCGTCCCTGCCCGATCAGAAATATGAGCACTGAAGAACAAATCCAAACCTTCCGTCATGCCCACGCGGCATTGAGAGCGGAACTCGGCAAAGTCATTGTCGGCCAGGATGCCGTGGTCGAGGGCACGCTCATCGCGTTGTTCGCTGGGGGACATGTGCTGCTGGAAGGGGTGCCCGGGTTGGGCAAGACCCTGCTGGTACGCACGCTCGGCCAAGTGCTGGACCTCTCGTTCAGCCGGATCCAGTTTACCCCCGACCTGATGCCGGCGGATATTCTCGGCACCAACATTGTCATGGAGGTGCCCGGCGGCCGGCGCGAGTTCCAGTTCCAACGCGGGCCGATCTTTGCTCATTTGATCCTGGCGGACGAAATCAATCGCGCCACGCCGAAAACGCAGTCAGCCATGCTTGAAGCAATGCAAGAGCACCAGGTTACCGCGGGCGGCGAGCTTCGCAGACTGGTGGAGCCGTTCTTTGTGATGGCGACTCAAAACCCGATTGATCAGGAAGGCACTTACCCGCTGCCGGAAGCGCAGCTCGACCGCTTCTTCTTCAAGATCGTGGTGGGCTACCCGTCCGCCCAGGAGCTAAGCGAGGTGCTCTCGCGTACCACCGCCGGCGCTCAAGCCGAAGTCGAGCGAGTGTTGACCCGCGAGGCCCTGATGGAGCTGATGAAACTGGTGCGCGAAGTGCCCGTGGCTTCGCATGTGAAGGATTACGCCGTGCGGCTTATCCTGGCGACGCATCCGAAGACTGAAACGGCGGCGCCGATGGCCAGCCAGTATCTCCGGTTCGGGAGCAGCCCGCGTGGCGGGCAGACCCTGCTGCTTGCCGGCAAAGTCCGCGCGCTCACCGGCGGACGTTTCAACGTCAGCTATGATGACATCGAGGCTGTCGCCGCTTCCGCCCTCCGCCATCGGCTCATCCTGAACTTCGAGGCGGAGGCCGAAGGCATCACGACTGACCATATCATCGGGCAGATTCTAAGAGACGTGCCCAGGGACGCGCAGGCGGTGAGTGTCTAAAATTGGAGAAGGGAGTTCTCCCAACTGGTATGAATCTCATGAGCACAGATCCAAGCCGGCTGGGAAGGGGTCGCCGTCGTGCCAGGACTTGAGTAAGGAATAGAAAACGACCATGCTTCGACATGCTTCAACCCGAAGACATCGTGAGCGACGAATGGGCGGAGTGGTATCGGATGACGCCCCTGGAACGCTGGCACGCCAGCGGCGAGCTTTGGGAGTTTTATCTAAGCATTGGGGGTTCGCTTGATCCCGAGCCGGATACGGAAAGTCCTTTCTACGATTGCAGCGTGCCAAGTCCGTGCCCTGCTGATGGGCGGACAGGCCTGCGTGTTTTACGGCGCGGCCGAGTTTAGCCGTGATACGGACCTGCTTATTTTAGCGGATACTGAAAACCTTGCGCATCTGGAGGCTGCCTTGCGCGAATTGCGGGCCGAATGCATCGCGATTCCCCCCTTTGAGGCCGATTACTTGCAGCGGGGCCACGCGATCCATTTCCGATGCCATGATTCGGAAGCTGCCGGCATGCGGGTAGACGTAATGGCAAAACTGCGGGGCGTCGACGCTTTTCCCGTTCTTTGGGAACGGCGCACCGTTCTTGCCGACACGGACCAGTCCAGCTACGTGCTGCTGTCGCTGCCTGACCTCGTGCAAGCCAAGAAGACGCAGCGCAACAAGGATTGGCCGATGCTCCAACGCCTGGTCGAAGCGCATTACTTGAGCCATCGCATCGCCGCCACCCGGGAGCAGACAGAATTCTGGCTGCGCGAGTTGCGCACGCCAGAACTGCTCGTCGAGGCCGCACGTGTTTGGCCGCAAACCGCGCGCGCGGTCGGGGCACAACGCCCACTCCTCACACTCGCGCAACCCGACAGACTGGGAGGGCTAGAAGAAGCGCTGGCTGCGGAAGAAGGTGCCGAGCGGGCACAGGACCGGCTCTACTGGCAACCCTTGAAAGCCGAACTGGAGCAACTGCGCCGAGCGGTCAGGAAACAATAATCATATAACATGGCTGACCCCCTCCTCACGCCCGATCTCCTGCGCCGCCTCGAGCAGTTCCAACTGCTCGCCGCGCGCCGGGCCAAGAGCTCGGCTAGAGGGGAACGGCGCAGCCGTGCGCGTGGGCAATCGGTCGAGTTCGCCGATTACCGCAACTACGTCCAGGGCGACGATTTCCGTTATCTGGACTGGAACCTCTACGGCCGGCTGGAGCGGCTGTTCCTGAAGCTCTATGAAGAGGAACGTGAGCTGCCGGTGCGCATTTTCCTCGATGCCAGTGAGTCCATGACCTTCGGTGAGCCGCGCAAGTTTGATTTCGCCCGGCAAGTGGCGGCGGCGATTGGCTATGTCGCCCTTTCGGGTTTCGACCGGGTGAGCGTCATTCCTTTTCCCAACCAGGCGAACGACGCCAATGCTGATCCCAGCGCGCGCATTGCGGAACTGGCCGCGCGGGGCGCCTTGCGCGCTGTTCGCGGCAAGCGGTCGGCAATCCAATTCTTTCAGAATCTGGGCACGCTCACCGCCAGCGGAACGGCGAACCTCAACGAAGCTCTGCGCCGGGGGGCACTCGAAGCGCGTCAAGCGGGCGTGGCCGTCGTGCTGAGCGATTTTCTCGATCCGGAGGGCTATGAGTCTGGGCTGAACGCGCTGGTTGGGCGCGGCTTCCAGGTGGACCTCGTGCAGATCCTGGCGCCGGATGAACTGTCGCCCTCGACCTTCGGCGACTTGCGCCTGGTGGATTCCGAATCGGGGGCCACACAGGAGGTGACCTTCGGCCGTTTCCGCCTCAAGGCGTATCGGCAGGCAGTGCAGAACTTCATGCAGCGGCTGCGGGAGTTCTGCCAGAAGAGGGGCATCAACTTTTTTACCGCGAGTTCCAATACCGATTTGCAGGATCTGCTGCTCAAGCAGTTGCGGAAGGCGGAGGTGTGGGGGTGAAAGGAAATCCGAAATCCGAAATCCGAAGGCCGAAAGAAGTCCGAAGTCCGAAGTCCGAAGTCCGAAGTTTGACGGCGGGTGAGTCGTCACGATGCGGCAGTGCCCTGCCGCGCGCGGCTCTTCGAGTTTCGGTGTGTGGATTTCATTCGGACTGCGGGATTCGCGCTGCGGGCTCCGACCTTCGGGTTTCGGGTTTCTTTCGGACTTCGGACTTCGAACTTCGGACTTCGGACTTTATCCCGGCATGCACTTTCTAGCGCCATTCGCCTTCGCCTTCGCCGCCGCCATTCCGGTGGTGATCGTGTTCTACCTGCTTAAGCGCAAGCGGGTGGTGAAGCTGGTGTCGAGCACGTTGCTCTGGCAGAAGTTCCTGGCAGAAACGCAGGCCAGCGCACCGTTTCAGAAGCTCCGTAAGAACTGGCTGCTTATCCTGCAGATCATTTTGCTGACGCTGGTAGTGCTGGCGTTGACGCGACCGTATTTCTCGGCTACCGCCAAGCCGGCCCAGCGACGGGTGGTCATTCTGGATGCTTCGGCCTCAATGCAGGCCACCGATGAAAGCCCGTCCCGATTTGAAAAGGCCCGCGCCGAGGCGCTCAAGTGGGTGGACAGCCTCAAGGATACGGATGAGATGGTCATCGTGCTCGCGGGTGCGACGACCGAGGTCAAACAGTCCGCCACGAGCGAGAAGGCGGCCTTGCGGCGTGCGCTGCAGTCTTGCACTTGCTCGGATGGTCCGACTCGCCTGGTACCCGCGCTCAAGATGGCGGAATCCCTGGTCCGGGACCTCGATCCGAGAACCGGGCCGGAAATCCACCTGTTCAGTGATGGCGCAGTCCCGGAGTTGAACGAATTCGAGAACAAGGCGCTGCCGCTTGTTTATCACCGCGTCGGCAAGGGCGAGAACAACTTCGGGATCATTGCCCTGGATGTGCGGGCCAACCCCGAAGACGCCCGGCAGCGTGCGGTCTATACCAGCGTAGCCAACTTTTCCACCGATGCCGTACAGACTGACCTGGAGCTGTTGTTCGACGATCGAGTGCTGGAGACTCGCCCGCTCACCATTCCCGCCGGGCAGACCTCGCCGCAGGTGTTCCTGGCCAAACAATCCCGCGATGGCGTATTCACGGCACGTCTGACCGGCAAGGATGACCTGGCCGTGGACAACCAAGCCTCGATCGTCAGCTTGATGCCTAAGCCGGTGAAAGTGCTGTTGGTCTCACGCGGAAACCGGCTCCTGGAAAAGGCCTTGCGCGCGGTAGTAAACGTCGAATTAGCCACTTCCACTGCTCTGACGGATACAGCGGCGGTCTTCGACTTCGTCGTTCTGGATGACGTGACACCTGCGGTCTGGCCCAAGGGCAACGTGCTCGCGATTCATGTCGTGAACACGAACTGGCTCGAAGGCGTACACCGAGTAGAAGCGCCGGCGATCGTGGATTGGAGATCCGCGCATCCGCTGCTGCGCTACACCAGCTTTGATAACGTGCAGGTAGTGGAGAGCCTCACGGCGCGCACGCCGACGTGGGCGGTGTCGCTGGTGGAAACGCCGCAAGCGCCGCTCATCGTGGCCGGCGAGTTGGGGCGCCAGCGCATTATCTGGATCGGGTTCGACGTGCTGGAGAGCAACTGGCCGCTGCGTGTCTCCTTCCCCATCTTCATCGCGAATGCCGTGGAATGGCTCGACCCGTCCAGCGCGCGCAATAGCCAACTGCTGGTCAAGGCGGGCGATCCGTTCCGCCTGGCGCTGCTGGAGCCAGCTTCCAGCGCGCAGGTCACCCTTCCGGATGGAGCAGCGAAGACGCTTAAGGTCGATCCAACTGCGAATGAACTCGTATTCGGCGAGACCTCCAGGCAAGGGGTCTATCGGCTCCGCCTGGGGACGAATGATACGGTCTTTTGCGTCAACCTGCTCGACGCGGCGGAGAGCAACATTAAGCCGCGCGACGAACTGCAACTGGGCAAATACACCAAGGTAAGCGCGACCACGAAACAGCGGGCGAACATGGAGTTGTGGCGTACGATTGCCTCAATTGGGCTGTTGGTGTTGCTGGCCGAGTGGTGGTACTACCACAGGAGGACGGTGTGAGGATTGTTGATTTGCGATTTACGATTTACGATTCGCAAGGCCCCACGCGTGAGCGCTGAAACACATTCACCCAAAGACCAAGGTGGGCGAGGTGATAACTTCGTGAGCCGGGAGGTATTAAGTCACTTCTCATGGGTAGTGTACGGAAGGCTTTCCATAGCGGTGGCGGCGTTAATCCCATTGCTCAGTTGCGCCAGGGCGACGAGCCGCGACCAGGTCATCGCCTACTGCGCCCAGGACCAGGAATATGCCGAACCATTCCTCCGCGAGTTCAGTAAGCAGAGCGGTATCAAGGCCCGCGCCGTCTATGACAACGAGGCTGTGAAGACGGTCGGTCTGGCGAACCGCCTGCTCGCGGAGCGCGAGCATCCGCAATGCGATGTCTTTTGGGGCAACGAGGAAATGCGGACGCGCCAATTGGCAACGGGGCACGTTTTCCGAGAGACCAATGGCTGGGCGGCGGTTGGCTATCGCAGCCGCCGCATCGTGATCAACACCAACCGGCTTTCGCTCGCCGCCGCGCCGCACTCGTTGCTCGAACTCACCAACGAATCCTGGCGCGGGAAGGTGGCGCTGGCTTATCCGCAGTTCGGCACGACTGGCACTCATTTCCATGCGTTGCGCCAGCACTGGGGTGACGAGCGTTGGCAAGCATGGTGCCGAGCGTTGGCGGCGAACAAACCGCTGCTCGTGGACGGCAATTCGGTGGTGGTCAAAATGGTTGGCCGTGGCGAAGCCTGGATCGGGCTAACCGATTCGGATGACGTAGCTGCCGGGCAGGCGGAGGGGCTGCCCATTGCGCCATTGCCGATGAACGAAGAAACGCTTTTGATTCCCAACACCGTTGCCGTAGTACGGGAGGCGCCTCATCCGCAAGCGGCTCAGCGGTTGTTTGAGTACCTGCAACAGCGGGAGGTCGTGCAACAACTGGTGGCAGTTCATGCGTTGGAAGGTCTTTCTGCCGGCGTGGTCTCGACTCCTACACTCAAGGTGGAGTGGGATGCCTTGCTGCGCGACCTGGACAGTACAACCGCTCGGCTGAATACGTTCTTTCTGCGATGAATATGGAAACCAACGAAGGTTCCGGGGAGTATCACAACGCCATCACGGGTGCGCGGACATTCCAGTCACCAGAAGTCTGCGAGAGGCAGCCCGCTCCAGTCGGTTCCCAAGCCGTTCAGCTTATAGAGCGTTCCTGCGGACAGGAATGTCCGCGCGCCACCCTCCGTGAGCGCAGCCGTTCTGCTTGTCTTCGGCCTTCGGATTTCGGATTTCCTTCGGGTTTCGGGCTTCGGGTTTCGGGTTTTTCTGTTACATGAACTGGCTGCTGCTTAAGAACAGTTTGCTGGTCGGCGGGCTCACGACGCTGCTGGCGGTAGGTCTTGGTTTTGTGGCGGCGCTGTGGTTGGCGGGACTAGAGACGCGCTGGCGCAGTGGCTTCCTGGCCGTCGCGTTGGTGGCGCTCGCGCTGCCCCCGTTCCTGGTGACTAATTGCTGGCTGCATTTCCTTGGCTACGCGGGCGCGTGGCGGCGTTGGCTGCCGCTGAATATCGTGTCGCTCGGCGGAACGATCTGGATTCTGAGCCTGCTGACGTGGCCGATCACGTTGCTGATGGTTTTGAGCGCTTGGCAGCGGCTTGAACCGTCGCAATTGGAAAGCGACTTAGCCGTCAGCGGCTGGTGGCTGATTCGCGGTCTGCTCTGGCCTTTGGGACGCGCCGCCCTGGCCCAAGCGGCAGTGCTGACGTTTGTGCTGGCCATGAACAACTTTGCCGTGCCCGCTATCTTGCAGGTGAAGGTCTTTCCGGCGGAGATGTGGGTGCGTTTCAACACTACCTTCGACACGTTCGGCGCGCTCCGGTTGAGCTGGCCGCTAGTGGTGGCTCCGCTCCTCCTGCTGATCTGGTTCGCTAGACGGGAATTCCCCTGGCCGCGAATGGAAGGGGCTGTTTCTGCTAAGCTCTTCCGCCAGCAACTTGGCCCCGGGTGGTTCTGGTTTTGCGGTGCCTGCACGATTCTGCTTTGCCTGCTCGCCGTCGGGCTACCTGTGCTCCAACTGGTGTCCGTCAAGCGGACCTGGACTGAGCTGCCAGGCGCATTGGCGGCGGGGCAAAGCGCCGTGTGGAATTCCTTCTTCCTGGCCGCTGCGGCGGCTACCGCGATTATCGTGTTTTCCCTATTCGCATGTACGAGGCGAACCGGCGTATTTCACAGACGAGCAAGTTGGGCGCAAACGTCGCAATGCGATAGCTCCGTTAGGAGCGGAATGTTTATAGCCAAGTTGCGGCCAGTGAACCAAGCCCCGTTAGGAGCGGCATGTCGTTCTGCAACCTCAGGTGCACCGGATATGCCGCTCCTAACGGAGCTTGAGAACAACGTTGGGGGTCCGCGTGACTATAAACATGCCGCTCCTAACGGAGCTAGCCCGCTTGCTGAGGGGTGTCAAATGTCGAGGCCAGCCACACAACCAGCTATTCCCGAGCGGCCCACAGGTACGTCAGACCGCTCCCCTGGCCTTCGCATTTCGGGTTTCGGATTTCCTTCGGGCCTCGGGTTTCGGATTTCGGATCTGTGCCGCTGTCTCGCCTGGCTTCCCTTCCTCCTGCCGGGAGTAATACTGGGCATCGGGCTGATCGGACTATTTAACCGACCTTGGTTCTCGCTTCTGTATCAGAGTGCAGCAATTGTCATCCTGGCGTTTGTCATCCGGTATCTGGCATTGGGTTGGAACTCCCTGGCTTACGCACTGCAAACGGTGGACCGCGATCTGACCGACGCAGCAACACTGGACGGCGCGACGCGTTGGCAGATGCTGCGCTATGTGCAGTGGCCACAGGTTGCGCCGCAGGCCACCGCGGCGTGGTATATTGTCTTCCTGCTCTGCCTCTGGGACGTGGAGTCCATGATTCTTATCGTGCCACCTGGGGAAGAGACCCTTGCGTTGCGCGTTTTTAACCTGCTGCATTACGGGCATAATGCGCAAGTGAACGCGTTGTGCCTGACGTTGCTGGCCTTGGCGGTGCTGCCGTTGGTGGTGTGGAAGGCGTGGTGCGTGGTGCGTGGTGCGTGTTCCGCCTTCACGCAATACGCAACACGCAACACCGTCCTGGCCACGTGCGCCGTTGCGCTGACTCTAACTGGTTGCACCCCCAGCGTGCCATCCGGCCAAGCGCCGCTGCAAAGCCGCCTCTTTCGGTCCGTGCAGATCATCGGCTCGCGCGGGGTCGGCGTGGGCCAACTCAACAAGCCGCGATCGGTGGCGGTGGACGCGCAGGACAATCTTTACGTGGTGGACATGACGGGGCGCGTGCAGAAGTTTTCCTCGAACGGCGTATTCCTGCTCTCGTGGCAGATGCCCCAGACCGACCTGGGCAAACCCAAAGGCCTGTGCCGCGACCGCGAGGGCAACATTATTGTCCTGGAGCCGCACTACCAGCGGGTGAATGTCTTTTCGCCCGAGGCTAAACTGCTCGCGCAGTGGGGGAAACGCGGGACCAATGCGGGTGAGTTCACCTTGCCTCGCGCGGTGGCGGTGGACTCCCGGGGTGAAGTGTTTGTAAGCGAGTACAGCGTGCTCGACCGGGTGCAGCGCTTCACCGCGCGCGGGGAGCAGCTCCTGGCTGGTTTCGGCCATTCTGGCACCGGCCCCGGTGAACTCAATCGTCCTGAGGGTCTTTGCGTTGATGCGCAGGACCGCGTTTACGTGGCGGATTCCTGCAACCATCGCATCGTGGTGTATTCACGCGACGGGCACGTCCTGCGCACATACGGCAAGCCAGGCAAAGACAGAGGCGAATTGAGCTACCCTTACGACATCTGCGTGGATGCGGCGGGGAAGCAATATGTCTGTGAGTTTGGTAATAGCCGCATTCAGGTTTTCGATGCCAACGACCAACCGCTGGAGATCATCGGCGACCCGGGGCTGGCTCCCGGCCAGTTTAACAACCCCTGGGGTGTGGCTCTTGATTCGGCGGGTAATCTTTACGTAGCCGACTCGCAAAACCATCGCGTGCAGAAGCTCATCAGATGAACTTCCAATTCACCCATCCCTATTACCTGCTGCTGTTGGCGCCTTCGCTGGCGTGGGTGATCTGGTTTGCCTGGAAGACCGATGTGCAGGTCAGTCCCTGGCGGCGGTGGACGGCTCTAGGGATTCGGAGCGTGGTCCTGATCGCGCTCGTGTTTGCGATTGCCGGCCTCCAATGGCTGCGACCCATGGAAGGCATGAACGTGTATTTTGCGCTGGACCGCTCGCAAAGCATCCCCTCCCCGCAACAGGAAGCCGCCAAGGAGTACGTCAACCGCATCTCCAAGGAGAAAAAGAAGGAGGATAGGGTCGGCGTTATCGTGTTCGGCGCTGAAGCCAGCATCGAATCTTCCCCCAACGCCGCGGTGGACCTGGAGAAAGTCCAGGCGGTCGTCGGCACGGAACGGACGGACTTGGCCGGGGCGATTCGGCTAGCCACCGCCGCGTTTGCCGAGACCGGTCAGAAGCGGCTCGTCGTGATGTCCGACGGCAACGAGAATGTTGGCGATGCCATGAGCGCCGTGCTGGCCGCCAAACCGCTGGGCGTCACGGTAGACGTCGTGCCGCTGGGCGTGGTACGCGCCAACGATGTGTCGGTGCAGAAGCTACAGGTGCCGCCCAAGCTCAAGGAAGGCCAGGTCTTCGAGGTTAAGATCTTCGTCCAGGCCGACCAGGCCACGCCGGCTACGGTGAGGCTCTATCGCGACGACCAGTTCCTGGGTGAGCAGAAGGTGAACTTGTCTGCCGGCAAGAACCTGTACACGTTCCCCCAGACGCTACCCAAGCCGGGCTTCTACAAGTACGATGTGCAAGTGGATGCACCCGGTGATCCGCTGCCCCAGAACAACCGTGCCGCCAGCTTTGCCGCTGTTCGCGGCCTGCCGCGCATCATGATCGTCTCCGCTGACCCCGAGCAGGACCGGCCTCTTGCAGCGGCCCTGAAAACGCTCACCCTAGAAGTCATTCTGGTTGGTGTTAAGGACTTTCCCGCCACGATCGCCGAAATGCAGAGCTACGACGCCATCTTCATCAGCAACCTCTCTGCCGGGGATTTGGGTCTCGACCGCCAGAAGCTACTCGAAAGTGCCGTGCGCGACTTCGGTGTCGGTTTGGTCTGCGTAGGGGGCGACCAGACCTACGCGGCGGGGGGCTATCGCGGCACGCCTTTGGAAGAGACCTTGCCGGTCAACATGGAACTGGACAGCAAGAAAGTGCTGCCCAGCGGAGCGGTGGTGCTGGTAATGCACGGCATGGAGTTCGCCAACGGCAACGAAGTCGCCCGCATGTGCGCTCAGGGCGTGCTGGCCGCGCTCGGGCCCACTGATGAAATGGGAGTCGTGCTGTGGGACGGCAACGAGCGCTGGCTGTTTGACCTCCAGAAAGTGCAGAACAAGAAGAAGCTGGCCGCGCAAATCGCCGGGATGAACCAAGGCGACCTCGGTAGTTTTCAGGGGGTTTTGCAGCAAGCCCATGACGCACTGAAGAAGTCCACCGCCAATCTCAAGCACATCATCGTCTTCAGCGACGGCGACCCGGGCGCACCGACCCCGGCCCTGATGCAGTCCATTGCCGGCGAGCGCATCACCGTGAGCACCGTTCTCATTTCCGGCCACTCCCCGCCCGACACGATGGAGTGGATGGCCGACCAGGGCAGGGGCCGATACTACGAGGTCAAGTCACCCGATGATCTCCCGCAGATCTTCATCAAGGAGACGGCGGTGATTCTCAAGTCTGCCATTTACGAAGATCCTTTCCAGCCGCAAGTCCGGTCCGCCAGCGAAGTGGTGCGAGGGATCAGTGCGAGCGAGTATCCGAAACTGCTGGGCTATGTCGCCACTACACCCAAGGCGCGCGCTGAAACGCCCTTGTGGACGGACAAAGGCGACCCGCTGCTGGCGCATTGGCAGTACGGCCTGGGCCGCGCTGTGGCCTTCACCTCCGACGCCAAGGCTCGGTGGGCGCGAATCTGGCTCGACTGGGAGAAGTACCGGCAGTTCTGGTCCCAAATTGGCCAATGGAGCATGCGGCGGCTGGAGAATGCAGATTTCACGACCGAAGTGGCTGTGGATAGGGGTGAGGGGCTGATCAACGTCGAGGCCCTGGACGAGCAGGGGAACTTCCGGAATTTCCTTAACCTGCAAGCCATCGTGGCCAGCCCCAAGGGCCAGCGCCAAACGGTGCGCCTCGAACAGACCGGCCCGGGCCATTATGAGGCGCGTTTCCCAACCAAGGAGGTCGGCGCGTATCTGCTCAACCTGATGGATTTCAAAGACGGCCAGGTGCGCGGCTCGCAGGTTATCGGCACCAGCGTCAATTATTCGCCCGAATTCAACACGGCGGAGCCGAACCTTAACCTGTTGCGGCGCATCGCTGAAACCGGGGGCGGCAAGATCCTCGACCCAATGATACCGGCGGTGAACCCGTTCTCGCATGACCGGCGGAAAACCTTCCAGCCGCGTGACCTCTGGGAGTCACTGCTCAAGTTCGCCATTATCCTGTTCACCCTGGATGTGGGTGTGCGGCGCATCCAGATTGGCCGCGACGAGTGGCAGCGGGGCGTGCAGGTGGTGCGGCGATGGCTTTTCTTCTGGCAGGGCGTGCCGCGGGCACCCGAGGCGCAGGAATCTCTCGAGGCATTGCTGACGCGCCGCCAACAGGTCCGCTCGCAGCAGACCGCACCCTCCGTGGAACCCCGGCCCGATCTCTTCCGTCCCGAAAGGCAGGTCGATGTGCCCCTACCGGGCGAAGAACCCGCCGCCACGACATTAGCGCAATCAGCCCCTGCTGCGGCCGAAGCCTCTAAACCGCCCGCCGAGCCTGCGTCCAGCACTGCCAGCCGCTTGCTCGAAGCCAAGCGTCGGGCCCAGAAGCGGAGGCCGTGACACAACCTACCCATTGAAGCGGGCAGCACGCAGGAGGTTTTCGGCTTCGCAAAAGTGCCTGCAATTGCGTGGAGTTATCCCTAAAGACCACAGCGACTTACCCATGAGCGCCGGGCTTTTCGCTTTTTTCGGTGAAAATGGGGGCCGCACCGTCCCCTGCTCCACGCCTACAACTCCGTTGCCTCGCCGGACACTCGCCGGACACTCGCCGTAGCACCTCTGATCGCCAATCAGAGGTGCTACGGCGAGTGTCCGGCGAGTGTCCGGCGAGGCTCGCGCGAGGGGCGGGTGCGGGCTGGAAGAGGAGCTTCGTGGCAGAACGAGGGAAAGACACTTGGCTTTTCAGCAATTCGGTGGGGCCAGCCCCAGAAACGCACCTTGGTCACAGGAGGCAGCTACGCGCCCGTGCTCTTGCTGGTGCTTCACTATGCGCCACTCGTGTCTGTCACCCTTGGCACTCCGAAACGGCGCACGCGCTGGATTTCATCCCACCGGTTGAAGCGCCAGCGCAGGAAGCGCAGCATCCGTAGATCGCCCCGGCGGCGGAACTTCCGGATTCGCCTACGCTCGGTCATGATATGTCCACGGAGCCGCCAGCAATCCACCACGGCGCCACAATAAGCGCGCTTCACAAAGCTCCACCTCCGGATCAGTACCAGGCCGGCGAGTGCTTCGAGTACAAGGAGGCCCAGTTGCAGCGGGACCAGCAGCAGGAGAAGGTGATGCGCATTCTTGAGCAGCGCCATAAGGCTGTTGCGGTTGGCGTAGAAACGTTTGGCGTCGCTCGTGCGGAATTCGACCGCCGCGCCGCCTCCCGCGGGATTCACCTGCGCTGCGCCGCGATGGTGCAGCTTCGCCGACGGCACCGCTATAGCGCGACGACCGGAAATCCATACGCGCCAAGACAGGTCGAACTCATCCGCGAACATGAAGAACTCAGAGTCGAACCGGCCCAGTGCCTGGAACAGCTCGCGCTGGATCAAGTAGGCGCAGCCCTCGGGCATCAGCACCTCGCGCGTTTGTGTCGCATAAGCACGCGTGCTGGCCAGACCGAAGAGGTCGAAGCCGAACGCGCCCAGCGACTGGAAGCTGTCGTCGTCGTAGTTCAGAATCAGCGGCGCCGCCGCCCCTGCACCGGTCCGTCGGACCTCTGCCAGGAGTTGTTCCAGGCATCGCGGTTCCAGCCAGGTGTCGTTGTTGAGGAAGAGCAGGTACTCGCCATGCGCCACATCGGCGGCGCGGTTGTTGCCCTCGCAGTAACCCAGGTTTGTCTTGTGCTGGACGAACACACCGCGTGGCAAGACCTCGACGATTTGTTTCCCTAGCCGTTCCGAGCCGTCGCTGGAGACGTTGTCTGCCAAGATGATTTCGACCTGGTCGAAGATCGTCTGGGCGTGCAGCGAATTCAGGCAACGGTCCAGCCAGCGCGCACCGTTGTAATTGAGGACAATGACGGAAACGAGTGGCTGCGGTGGGTCAGATTTGGCGGGAGCCAAGGTCATCTCAGAGCAGTTGATCCAAGGCTTCGTAAACGGATTGGACGGTGACGGAGGACATGCAGCGGCGGACTTCGGCAGGCGATCCACGAATTCCCCGGCCGTCGTAACGGTAATAGTCCAAGTTCCTGCCAGCCACGGCAGGATTGGGGATTAGAGTGAAGGGGTTGCCGTAGGGCTCGATCGGCTTATTCCAGGTGGGTGTTTCGATCACCAACATGTTGGGGACTTTCACAGCGGCCGCGAGGTGCATCAGGTTCGTGTCCACGCTCAGGAACAAGTCGCAGTGCTTGAGCAGCGCCGCAGCCTGGCGCAGGTTGGCGGTCTGAGTGATCAGCACCTGATCGCGGCCGGTTTGTGCTTGAATGGTTTGGTGGTCCTTTTGTTCCGCCGGCCCGCCGAAGAGCAATACCCCAAGCTCGGGGTGCGACTGGCGGAGTTGCTTCAGCAGCGCAAGGTAATGGTCGAGCGGCCAGCGCCGGAGGGCGAGATTCTTGGTGCCGCCCGAACCGACGTGAATGCCCAACCGCTTGCGCCCGCTCAAGTTATGCTGCGTGATGAAGTCCTCAGCATGCTGCAATTCCTCTGGAGAGAGGAATACCTCGTACCGATGCTCAGGCAACAAACGCGTGGCGCCGACAGCCTCCAGCAGGGCCAGGTTATTTTCAACCGCGTGTTTGCCATAGTCCTGTTGGAGCATGCGATTAACCAGCAACCGGTCCCAGCCGCTGGCATTATCGTATAGATGGCTGACGCGCACACGCGCATTGATGAAGCGGGCCACAGCGCGATAGATTACGCGGCTTTGCGGATGGGTGTTAAATGAAATGTCATAACTCCGTTTCCGCAACTGCCACAGCAGCTTAAACGATTCACCCTTGCTGGCAGCGATGAAGTCCTTTTGATGGACCGAATTCAGGTGCGGGTTGGCTTCCAACAGGTCTTTCGACCCGTTCCAGCGCACCAGGGCATCGATGGCCGCTTCTGGAAAATTGGCGCGCAGCTCGTGAATAAGCGGCGTCGCAAAGACCGTGTCGCCAATGCCGGCCAGAGAGATTACCAGGATGTTCATTTCCCGACCGGCTTACAGCCGCATGATCTTCTTGAGCGTGGCCGTTGTGGACTTGCCGGGCACGAAGGGAATAATCACGATCCTGCCGCCGGTTTGCTCGACAGCTCGGCGCTCGTCCTGGTTGAGCGTGTCTAGCGTGTAATCGCCTCCTTTGACATAGACATCCGGCTGAGCGGCGGCCAAGAACCGCGTCGCTGTCGGCTCACTGAAGATACAAACGCCATTCACGCTCTCCAGCGCGGCTAGCACGGCGGCGCGGTCGTCCTCCGGCGTGACCGGGCGCTCCGGCCCCTTTAATTGACGTACGGACGCGTCGCCATTGAGGCCGACGAGGAGCGCGTCGCCTTGATGTCGTGCGGTCTCCAGGTAAGTCACATGGCCGAGGTGGAGGAGATCGAAGCAGCCGTTAGTGACCACCAGGCGCTTGCCGGTCGAGCGCATGGCCGCCCTCCACACCGGCAACTGGTCCCAGGCAATAATCTTCTCATGGAAATTCACGGCCTGATTCTGGCCAAAGTCAATCGGCCTTGGCAAGGAAGGAGAACACGCAAACCGGGGGTGATGGAGGGTTGGAGTGATGGAGTATTGGAGTAATGGAGTGATGCGAATATGCTGGTCTCGCGAATACGACTCAATCCAGCACTCCATTACTCCATTACTCCATCACTCCGCTTCTCCCCGTAATTGATGCTCATGATGCCGCCCAGGAGGCTGACGATTTGCACCTCGACGAGGCCAAGTGCACGCATCTCAGCCGCGACGCCCTGTTGGGCGGGATAGTGCTTGAGCGATTCGAGGATGTATCCATACGCGCTGGCGTTGCCGCAGAAGATCCGCCCCAGGCAGGGCACGAACATTTTCAGGTAGCCGAAGTACAGGCTGCGCCAAAGTGCGTTGTCGGGCTTGCCGAAATCCAGCACGACCAGCCGGCCGTGCGGCTTTGCGACCCGCTGCATCTCGCGCAGTCCCGTCTGCCAGTGCGCCAGGTTGCGCAAGCCGTAGCCTACGGTCACGATATCGAAGTAGTTGTCGGGGAACGGAATACGCTGGGCATCACCGCGGACGAAGCGAAGAAGACGTGATGCGTGATGCGTGATGCGTGATGCGTGAGGGACGGCTGCTGGCGTCTGATTCTGGAGGCTGGCTGCTCTGCTCCGGGCTACCTCCAGCATACCCTCGGTGAAATCCAGGCCGGCCACTTGTGCGCCCCGCTTGGCCAACGCTAGCGCAAGGTCACCCGTGCCGCAGCAAAGGTCCAGCGCGCGCTGGCCCGGCTGCGGGCGGGCAAGTTGGATTACGCGCCGCTTCCAGTGCCGATGCAGGCCAAAGCTCTGGAGATCATTGATCAGGTCGTAGCGCGGTGCGATTCGAGAGAAGAGATCGTGCACCTTCGCAGCGCGCTGATCGCCCGGATCGAAGAATGTGTTGGCCATTCAAGCGCCGCGGCCAGCCCGCAATCAAGCGAACGCTCGCTGCAAGTATTCCAGGCTCCGGCTGGCAATCGCCTCTGCACCTTCGTCGAAGTTGAAGACCTCAACGGAAACGAAGCCCGCGTAGCCCACTTCCTTCAATGCAGCGGCTATGGGTTTGAAATCCACATCGCCGAAGCCGGGCCCCTTCAGATTGCGGTCGTTCGAATGGAAATGGGCAAAGTGCGGCCACGATTCGCGGATGATTTGAGGGATAGGCTTTGCTTCCGAGCACATCGCCTTCACATCCAGGATGATCTTGAATCGAGGCGACGGCACTTGCTGGATAAACTGAAGGGCCTCGGCTGCTGTGTTAATGAAGTTGGTTTCCGCCGGCGCCAGAGGCTCAAAGCAGATGGTGATGTTGCGTTGCTCTGCTTGCGCGACCGCGCTCCGGAACGTGGCCGCCGCCCAATCCCAAGCCTGCTCCCGGGTAACGCCAGGGAGCACGTTGCGCTGCTTGGGCGAGCCGACGACCATCACTTTGCCCCCGAGGTCGGCGCAGAAATCCACGAGGTCGCGGAAGTATTTTGCCGTGCGCTCGCGGAGAGCGGCGTCCGGGTGGTTGACATAAAGCCCCTCAGGTTTGACAAGCACCCAATGGATGCCGGCAATTTCAATCTCGCTGTGGGCTGCCGCCTCGCGCATGGCCTGGCGCTCCGTGGCTGAGATATCTGTGACCGAATCGGCCAGGGTGAAGGGAGCGATCTCCACTCCGGAGTAACCCAGCCGCGCGGCGCAAGCCAGAGTGTCCTCTAACTTCCAGCCCTTGAAGATCTCGTTGCAGATGGCGAATTTCATCCGAACCAGACTCCGGGTTTGTGCTTCCCAATTCAAGGCTGAATGGATGAGGAAGACCCACGTGAACGGGCTACCTGTCCGCGAGGGCATACTGCGGTTGACGTCGAACAGATCCTTGGACTGGACTCTTGAGGCCCACCACCTTCAAATCAATGTGGCTCCGGCAGGGTAGCTTTCCCCAGATCAAGATTCCGGCGTCGCCCCCAGCACAATGTCAAAACGGGCTGCCAGTTCTCCTATGCGCGATTCCTTGACCGGGGCGAAATCCACTGTGACCAACGCCCGAGTGGTTTCGTCGCCAACGCGTTTCCATATGCGATCCTGCAGGTTGCCAGGGTCACCTTTGACAAAGAGTTGTGTCGTGTAAGGCGCCTGGCCCTGCTTTTTGATTTTGAAATGAATGTGAGGAGCCGGGCGACCGGAATATGCCATTGGCTTGATGGTGCGAAAGTAGTACTCGCCCGTCGAGCCGGTCAGAAACCGGCCAAAGCCCTGGAAGTGAGCATCGAACTTGCGCTGGTTCGGCTGATCTGCCAGGTAAACTCCTCGACTGTCGGCCTCCCAAAGCTCAATCGTGGCGTTCCGGATGGGGTCGCCTCTGGTGTCCAAAAGGCGCCCGCTGATGTGGGCAATCTGCCCCACGGCAGGGGTGATCGAGTCATTGACGATGACCAGGTCGTTGTCGGTATCCAGTGGAAGGGCTGGAGGGTAAAAAGGGCCTTCTTCGACCCAAGGGGTCTTCCGCGCCAGTTCTTCGGCGAAGAGCCCTGGCACACTGAACAACGCGGCGGCGAAGCCTAGCTGGCGGATAAAGCGGCGCCGAGAACCGCAAGAAGGGCCGATCCGACGGAACGTAAAGGATTGTCTCATAAGCAAATTGACTGGTTAAGCAATCCAATCTAATCCCGTTCGGCGTAATTGCATCTGAAAGTTTCTCTCTACACCGAGAGGCACCGCGGGCGATGCTGACCGACCTGCTGGAGCGACCGCAGTGCCCGTTTCATCCTGTGCGCAAGGGAATCGACTTGTTTCCCCGACCACAGGGCTTCGGGGCGGTTCAATGGGAGCCCTGAGGGCCGGTTGCCCCGTTACCCAGCGAGCGCAGACGTTGTTGGCGTGTGGCTTTCGGCTCGTGCGCCAGCTTGTCGGCAGCCGCGTAGAATTTCCACAGGTCGCCGCCATTCTGTCTCAGCAACTGTTCGAAGCCGGGCACGAGATCGTAGTAAGCGGCGACGGAATTGAGCTGAGCATTGTTGAGTTGACGGGCGAACCAGTTATCATATTCCGCATCGCCGCCCCACTGTGCCTTCAGTTGGGTGTATTCCTGCCGCAGTTGCTCAAACAACGCCTGCTTTTGCCGGCGCCACTCTTCGCGCAGAGCCTCGCGCTGTTTCTTTGTCGCTTTGATCCTGGCGCCCTCGGTCTGCTGGTTGCCGTAGAGCGATTCCAGCCGCTGGCGCGTATTCGCAATTAGATGAGCGAATTGGGCGGTTCGTCGAAGCTCAGCCAGGTATTTGTCCAGCGCTCCCTGGTCGCCTTTGGTCTGAAGCCAGCGCCGCGCGCCTTCCTGGCCGACAGTCGTGGCGAAGGCTTCGTTGAAGTCGGTGTCGCCAGTGGCGAAGACGCGTTGGTGGCCTAGTTCGTGGAAGATAGTCTCCACCAGATCAGGTTCGGGGTCGAAGATGAAGGTGTTGAGCAGCGGGTCTTTGAACCAGCCCAGCGTCGAATACGCTGTCACGCCTCCGAGATAGACGTCATAGCCCTTCTTCTGCAAGCGCGCGGCGTACTTCTGCGCGCTGCCTTGAGCAAAGTAGCCGCGGTACTCGAGGCTGCCGGCAAAGGGATACCACCAAGTCTTGGGTTCGAGCGAAAACTCGGGCGCGGCTTCGACGTTCCACACCACAAAGGGTCGGTGCAGGTCCGCGTACTGTTCATAATGCCCATCCACCGGAAGCTGCAAGTCCTTCGCCGCGAATGCACGCAGGCTCTGGACGAGCAGCAGTTTCTCCCTTAGCGGCGAGGGGGTCTGGGGATCCGCCAAGAGCTTGTCAATCTTCTGCTCGCGGGCGACGATCTGGTACTGGCCTTTGATCGCCTGGCCGTAATAGCTGAACGTCTGGCAGCCGGACATTGCCAGCACGGCCAGCAGTAGGGCGGGCACCACCAAACACTTTCGCAGGCGAAACACCGATTTGAGGCTCAGATTCATCAAACTACGCCCTTCCCATTAGTTCGCGGCGGGCCTTTTGGCAAATACGGAGTGTGTCGTGTGGAGCAAGGTTGACATAAGCTGGCAAAAGCTATAAACCCAGCGCCTATCAGTTTTTGAACCTATGCAAAACGTTCAACTTGGCCTCATTGACTACGCCATCCTGGCCATCTACGTCATCTTCGTTATCAGTATAGGCTTCACCCTCAGGAAATACATGAAGAGCTCGTCGGACTTCCTGACGTCCGGCCGCTCGATTCCGACCTGGGTCACGGGATTGGCGTTCATTTCGGCGAACCTCGGCGCGCTGGAACTGGTCGGCATGGCCGCCAGCGGGGCCAAGTACGGGATCGCCACCAGCCACTTCTACTGGGTGGGCGCAATTCCCGCGATGATCTTCCTGGCGGTCTTCATGATGCCGTTCTACTACGGCTCGAAGGCGCGCTCAGTGCCGGAATACCTGAAGATGCGGTTTGACGAGCGCGTGCGCGCGCTGAACTCCATCGCGTTCGCGGTGATGACGGTCTTCGCGTCGGGCATTTCCATGAATGCGCTGGCCAAGCTGCTCAACCAGCTCCTCGGCTGGAACTACCACATCGCGCTTTGGATCTGCTCGGCGGTCGTGCTGGTGTACGTCCTGAAAGGCGGCCTGACTTCGGCCATCTACACCGAGGTGCTGCAGTTCTTTATGATTGTGCTGGGCTTTGCGCCGGTGGTTTATCTTGGCCTCAAAGATGTCGGTGGTTGGGGCGCGATGAATAAAGCGCTGGAAGGGGTGGCGACCAATCCCGCAGCCTTGCACCTGAAGGAGGCGGGCACGACCTACGCGGCGAATGCCTGGTCCAGCGCCTGGCAGCCTTTGCTGGCCGGGACGGCGCACAACCCGATGGGCGTGGACTTGTTCGCGATGATATTCGGCCTCGGTTTCGTGCTGTCCTTCGGCTACTGGTGCACGAACTTCCTGGTGGTGCAGCGCGCCATGGCGGCCAGGAACATGACTGCTGCCCGCAACACTCCGTTGGTGGCAGCCGTGCCCAAGATGCTTTTCCCACTGCTCGTGATCGTTCCTGGCATGATCGCGGTGGCGCTGACGGCAATGCCGAACAAGAACTATCGCATCCCGCCGCCAATCATCAGCGACCAGGTGTATACCGCCTCCGCCGGGGTCGTAAAGACCGCGGGGTCCCTGGAGCCGGCCGCCGCATTCGATGCCGTGAGCAAAGCCATGGGCAAGAAAATGGACCAGGAAAAGGTCGCCGCGCTGATCAAGAGTTCCAGCAATCTCAGCCTCGGCCAGATCAAAGAGGGGCTCTACAACGCTGTGGCGGAGTACGACTACGACGGTGTGATCCTTTCGCTCGTAAAGAAGTATTGCCCCACCGGCATGCTGGGATTGGCGCTGACGGCACTCCTTGCCTCCTTCATGTCAGGCATGGCCGGTAACGTGACCGCATTCAACACCGTCTGGACCTACGACCTCTACCAGGCCTACATCGCGCCGAAGAAGAGTGACCAGCATTATTTCTGGATGGGCCAGGCAGCCACGGTGGTCGGCATTCTGGTCAGTATCGGGGCGGCGTACTTTGCCTCAATGTACAACAACGCGATGGACATCATCCAACTGGTGTTCGGGTTTGTGAATGCGCCGCTATTCGCCACGTTCCTGCTGGGCATGTTTTGGGCGCGCTGCACGGGCACGGGCGCCTTCCTGGGCCTGTTCGGGGGCATTGCCAGCTCGGCCATCTTCCACGCGGTGACCACCACGACCAGCAATCTTGACGCTGCCGGCCACGTCGTCAACGGGATGAAGGGAGGCTACCTGTCCGTCGTGCAGACCTTCCCGAGCGAGATGGCCCAGAACTTCTGGCTGGCGGGCTTTGCCTTCACCATTTGCTTCGTGTTGACGCTGGTTATTTCCCTGGCGACGCAGCGCACCAAGACCGACGCGGAGCTGAAGGGCCTGGTTTATTCGCTCACTCCAAAGATCAAGGATGAGGGCACGGCCTGGTATTTGCGTCCAGCAGTCGTGGGCACCGTCCTCCTGATCTGCTGCGTCATCCTCAACTTCATCTTCTGGTAAAAGAAAGGAATCACGTTATGGGTCTCGATATTCGCTGGCCGATCGGCCTCATGTTCACCTTGGTGGGCGCGATGCTCGTCATCTACGGCGGGGCGACCGCCTCCGATGCCGAGACTTACCGGCGCTCGCTGGACATCAACATCAACTTGCGCTGGGGCCTGGCGCTGCTGGTCTTCGGGGCGTGGATGCTCATTATGGCCTGGCGCGGCAGTCGTCAGTCTGCCGAGTCCCCGGCGCCGAAAAAGAAGTGACGCTGATGCCAGCGCAGGTCCGCAAGTCCAGCTTTGGCAAACTGCCTGACGGCACGGCAGTGGACCTGTACACGCTGCAGAACGCCAATGGCCTCGTGGCCAAGGTCACCAATTACGGGACGATCATCAGCGAACTGCATGTCCCTGACCGTGACGGGAAGTGCGGCGACGTGGTGCTCGGATTCGACAATCTTGAGCAATACCTCAAGGGGCATCCCTGTTTCGGTTGCACCGTTGGGCGGGTAGCGAACCGCATTGCCAAAGGGCGGTTCACGCTCGACGGGAAGACCTACACGCTGGCGGTAAATAACGGCCCGAACCATCTGCATGGGGGGCTTGAGGGGTTTGACAAGAAGGTGTGGAAAGGAGAGGCGCTCGGCTTGGACAACAAGCAAGTTCTAGCCGCGCGGGTCGCCTCGAGTTCGCTGGATAAGATCACCGCCGAATACCTCGAACTGGAGATTCTCAAAGACCCGGAACTTGCTGCTCTACGCCAGCCCCCCCCCGATATCCCGATCGAACTTCAGCCGGGCGCGACGGTAAAGTTCACTTATACCAGTCCCGACGGCGAGGAAGGATATCCTGGAACACTCACGGCGGTTGTCACGATGACCCTGACGGATGACAACGAGTTGCGCTTGGATTACCGCGCCACCACGGACAAGCCGACGCCGGTGAATCTGACCAATCATTCTTACTTCAACCTGGCTGGGCACGGGGACGCCCTGCGACACGAGTTAATGGTTGCGGCGGACTATTATACGCCCTCGGATAGCACGCTAATTCCCACCGGTGAGATCAAAGCGGTCAAAGGGACATCGATGGATTTTACCAGGCCCCAAACCATTGGCTCGCGGTTCGGCCAATTGCAGGGCGAGCCGGTCGGTTATGATACCAATTACGTGCTGGACAGCGGCGGCAAGGGCTTGGCCCTGGCGGCGCGCGTCCGTGATCCGGAGAGCGGCCGCGTGATGGAGGTGCATACTACGGAACCCGGAGTGCAGCTTTACACGGCGAACTTCCTCGACGGTTCGCTGACCGGAAAAGGCGGAATCGTCTATCGGCAGCATGCCGCGTTTTGCCTGGAAACGCAGCACTTCCCTGACGCGGTCAACCAGCCCGGGTTCCCGTCAATCATCTTGCGCCCGGGCCAAACCTATCGCCAGACAACGGTCTTCAAGTTCTTATGACACTCAACGAACTCGCCCGCGACACAGCAGAACAATTCAACAAGACCTATGGGCGGCCGGCCCGCTGGCTCGCCGGCGCGCCTGGCCGTGTGAACATCATCGGCGAACACATCGATTACAACGATGGCTTCGTGCTGCCGATGGCGATTGACCGTTACACGGTCGTCGCCGCCGCGCCTACTGCGGATCAAGCCCAGCGGATTCAACTCCGCTCCACCGCGGGCGATGGTGCAATCAGCCTTGATCTGAGCCAACCGGTGAAGCCCGCTGCAAAGGGGGCCTGGTCGAACTACCCGGTCGGGGTGATCGCGGGGTTCCTGGCCCGGGGGGTGAATCCGGGCGGTTTTGACGCCCTCATCCACTCGACGGTTCCGGTCGGCAGCGGGTTATCGAGCAGCGCAGCACTGGAAGTGTCCACTGCGACCCTCCTGGAAGCCATGACGGGCCACAAGCTCGACCCCGTGGACAAAGCGCTGCTTTGTCAGAAAGCGGAGCACGAATACGCCGGGATGCCGTGCGGCATCATGGATCAGTTTATCTCCGTAATGGCAAAGGAAAGTCATTTGCTGCTGCTGGATTGCCGTTCGCGCCGGGCGGAATTGGTGCCGATGACCGATGCTTCCATGGGGTTCCTCATCATCAATACGAACGTGAAGCACGAGCTGACCGGCGGTGAATACGCCAAACGCCGCGCCCAGTGCGAGCAAGCTGCCAAAACGCTCGGCATTGGTTCCTTGCGGGATGCGACTGCGGACGTGCTAGAGCGCGCTCATGGGAAAATGGAGGAAGTAGTGTACCGTCGTGCCCGGCATGTGATCAGTGAAATTGAGCGAACCATCCATGCCGCCGAGGGCGTGCGCGCTTCCAATTGGCCTACGGTCGGCCAGCTCATGTATGCCAGTCACACCTCGCTCCGCGAGGACTATGAGGTGAGCTGCGCGGAACTGGATGCGGTGGTGGAGATCGCCGAGTCGATTGGGCCCAAAGGTGGCGTGAGTGGCTGTCGTATGACTGGCGGTGGCTTCGGTGGCTGTGCCGTGGCGCTGGTGCGCACAGATGCGGTCACTGCCGTCTCCGAGCGCATCGCCTCCGAATACGAACGCCGCACGCGGATCAAGCCCACGCTGTTTGTGTCTCGTCCAGCCGGTGGAGCGACCGTGCTTAAGATCTGACGCCCATCGGGGGCGCAGGAGCGCAGGCCTTTAGGCTGCAGAAATGTGCGACGGGGTAGTGTGTAAGGTTTGTTCGCGGCCTTGGAAAAATCGCGAGTCCTGCAGCCTGAAGGCTGCGCTCCTCACGCGTAACTTCGGTCTTGCAGGGCGGAAGTGAGGTGCCTATTGAGGGGCATGAACGGGGCACAGCCCAACCAGGCATCGAATTCAAGTGGACCACCCTGCAATCCCGGCCTGCACAAGCTTATTGAAGCCAAGCAAGAGTGGCATTATCGCCCCACGCTGGAGGAGCTACGGCAAGGGTTCCGGGGGTGGTATGAACGGGGCTACCTGCCTCATTTCGATGCGCCGAACATCACGCAGTTCGTAACCTTTATGCTGGAAGATGCTTTTCCGGTCTGGCGCCGCCGGGAATGGGAGCCGATTCCAAAGGAACGGGACCAATAAGTCCGTCGTCGCAAGCTTGAAGACTGGTTGGATCGCGGCCACGGAGAGTGCTGGCTGCGGCGGCCCGAGGTGGCGAGTCGAGTCGAGTCGAGGAGGTTCTGCGTGACGGGGATGGGAAGACCTACCGCCTCCGGGCTTGGGTGATAATGCCCAACCATGTTCACTTGGTGGTCGATATTTGGCAAACACCCCTGTGCGAGCTTCTCAATCAATGGATGGGGCGTAGCGCCCATGATGCGAATGCGTTACTCAGCCGTTGTGGTGCCTTCTGGCCAGGGCGAATTCATAGGGGACTCTAAGGGGCTAGGGTGGAATGAGTTGTAATTGAGGGCTGGACGGGCGTGCCGGAACTTTTTAGACTGGCGGCATGTCTAGAACCAAAGTCTGTCCGTC
>Ga0073936_10001967_pt1 | contig 31152 bp, 26 predicted proteins | sample AliMusrvi5mmetaG_FD_87041 | JGI IMG/M metagenome (GOLD analysis project Ga0073936, IMG submission 87041) | Freshwater lake bacterial and archeal communities from Alinen Mustajarvi, Finland, to study Microbial Dark Matter (Phase II) - Alinen... | ecosystem: Environmental > Aquatic > Freshwater >...
ACCTGACCGTGCCAAACCAGATCGCCGCCATCAGCCTGTGGCGCGACCTCGGCAAATTCTATGCCGATAAAGACACCCTCTTCCCCGAAAAGACCTCGGGCGGCATTCTCTTTGAAAACTTCATGGAGATCTTCTTCAGCGGCCGCGACCTGAACGCCGAGGTCTTTTCGCGCTTCCATCCCGAAGTCCGGCTGGTCGCGGCAAGGCAGGAGTTCGATCCGAAGATCGGCACCCCGCATGACAAGTATCCCGCCGCGGCGCTGATCTTCCGGATCGACAACGCGGAAGAGTTCGGCGACCTGGCCGAGGAGGCGTGGCAGAAGGCGGTGGGCATCACCAACTTTACGCGCGGCCAGCAGGCGCTGCCGGGGCTCATCATCAATCGCGAAACGCATGGCGGAGTTACGTTCACCTACTCGTATTACTCTTCGCGTAGTGAGAAGGATCGCGCCAATCTGCCCGTCCGCTTCAATATGCGGCCGTCCATCGCCCGCGCCGGACAGTACCTCATCCTGTCGACCACGGATGGACTGGCCAAAGACGTCATCGACGCGGTGAACCGCGAGGACAACCGGATGCCTGCGGTGCGCGGCAACGAACATACAGTCCTAGAGTTCTCCAGCGGCGAAGATCTCGCGAATCTGATTCCGAGGAACCCGACCGACCCGAAAGCGGATTCGCCGGCCACGCAGGCGATGCTGCGGCAGATCGATCACGCGCGGCTCAGCCTCGCTGCAACCGCCAAAGGCACCGAGGCGAAAATGGAAGTACGCTTGAAGTAGGAGGGTCTGATCATGAATGCGTGGACCCCTTACGATCGCCCCCTGGACCTTCCGCTCGCCGCGCATCTCTACCGGCGGGCGGGCTTCGCCGCCACCCAGGACCAGTTGCGGCAAGCGATGAAAGACGGGCCTCAAGCTACGCTCAACCGCATCCTGCAGCCACCGCCTGCGCTCGAAGCCTTCGAGCGCCGCATGGCCGGACTGAGCGGCTCGGCGATGGTATCGGAATCCGCCGCTTCAACCGAAAGCGCTGAGCTGTGGATCCACCGCATGCAGCACACGCCCTATCCGCTGCTGGAAAAGATGACCCTGTTCTGGCACGACTACTTCGCGATTGCGGGGGCACAGGTGGGGCGCAGCCTGTTAATGGAGCGGCACATCCAGTTGTTGCGCAAGCATGCGCTGGGCCGTTTCGATGCCTTGCTACGCGACCTGGTACGAGATCCGGCCACGCTGATTGCGCTCAATTCACGGGTCAACCACAAGTCCAAGCCTTCGCATGAATTGGCCACGGCGCTGCTACGCTACACCTCGCAACAGGGCGACCCCACTTTGATCGCGCGCGCCTTCACGGGATATGCAGTGCTGCGGGATGAGTTTCAGTTCCGTGACTACGAACATGACTCCGGCGCAAAGCAGTCTGCCGATGACACGCTGCAGCAACTGCTACAGAACCCTGCGACGGCGCGCAATGTTGTTCGCCGGATGTATCGCTGGCTGGTTTCGGAGACGGCCCCGCCCGGTGACGAGTTATTGGAGCCACTCGCTGCCAGCTTCGCCAGGGACTTCGATATCGCGAAGCTGGCAGCGAGTATCCTGCGGTCGAATCACTTTTTCAGCGAGCAGGCCTATCAGCAGCGAGTAAAGAGCCCGGTGGAGTTCGCCATCGGCCTCGTCACTGCAAACGACAGACCAGTCGCGGCGGCCAAACTGCACCAGCAGATGTCGGCCATCGGTCAGCGACTGCTCGAACCACCGGCCGGAACTGGCTGGGCGGGCGGCCTGCGCTGGCTCAACTCGTTCACGATCGCCGGGCGCGCCAACCTTGCGGCAAGCATCCTGCCTGCCGGCTCGCCGGAACTCGCCAATGCAATTTCTCCGGAGTTTCAACTGTCATGAACGCTGAACTCACACGCAGACAGTTCCTTTCGGCCGCCGCTCTGCCGGCCATTGCCAGAGCTTCCAGCGCGCAGCAACGGGTATTGGTGGTGGTGCAACTGGCCGGCGGCAATGACGGACTCAACACCGTAGTCCCTTACGAAGACGATATCTACGCCCGCGGCCGCACCACGCTGCGGCTCACCGCGAAGGACGTGCTCAAGATCGGTAACGGCCTCGGCTTCCATCCCGCGATGGGCAGCTTCGAACGGCTGTTCAAGGATGGGCACCTCTCCGTGGTGCACGGCGTGGGATACCCTGCGATGCATCGCGACCATAACGCGGGCATGCGAATCTGGCAGACCGCCAACACCGATGCGGCCGCCGAGCATAGCGGCTGGCTGGGCCGTGCCGCCGATCAGGCGAGCGACGTTTATTCCGGAGCCGTGCCGGCAGTCTTCGCCGGAAATATTCCGCAACCGCTTTCGATCCAGGCCCGCCAGACGATCGTTCCCAGCGTCCATACGCTTGCCGACTGGACCTTTCCGGGCTTATCATCGCCACCGCCGTCACGGGCGAATCCACTGCTGAAGGCGGCCCACCGGATCACCGAACGAGGGCTGGCCGATGCGGCCAAATGCGCTGGCAGCAAGTCCGGCTGGAACTATCCACAGTACTCACTGGCGCAATCGCTACGGACCGTTGCGAACCTTATCCGCGCCGATATCGGGATTCGTGTTTTTCTTGCGGAGCAGGGCGGCGTCTCTCCCGGAGGCTTCGACAACCACGCCAACCAGGCCGGCAATCATGCCGTTTCGCTGCGGGAGCTGGCCGAATCGATCGGGGCTTTCTGTGGTCATCTCGCGCACGATGGCCTGCTGGACCGCGTGCTGCTGATGACTTATTCCGAGTTCGGGAGAACATTATCTGAAAACGGCCGGCACGGCACGGGCCACGGCGCCGCGGCGCCTGTGTTCGTCGCCGGAGGCAAGGTAATGGGCGGCTTCGTAGGCGCTCATCCCAGCCTGAGCGACCTCGAAGGAACCGGCGACAACGCCGCGCCCAAGGCCTCTTTGGACTTCCGCTCGCTCTACGCCACGGCCCTGGAGGAGTGGCTGGGAATCCCGGCCGCGCCGATTCTGGGTAAGCCGTTCCCATCGGCCGGAGTGCTGAAGAGCTAGGCACCCCCCTTGCGTTCCTGAGCGATCGGATGTATTGTTTCAGGCACCTATGAAACAGCTCCGTCAGCTTTTACACAATAGAGCCCTGTATTCGGTCGAGCAGACGCAGACCGTGCTCGAAGTGGCTCGGACGATGGCCCATCTCGGGGTTGGCGCCATCCTGGTGTTGGACGGCCGCTTGCTATGCGGCCTCTTCAGCGAACGCGACCTGATGCGGCGCGTCGTAGTGGAAGGCCTCGACCCAAAGACCACCCTCATCAGCGATGTGATGACGAAAGATCTGGCGACCATCGACGAATCGGCTACATCCGAAGATGCGATGGTCATGATGCAGGAGCATGGCTGCCGCCACTTGCCTGTGATGCGCGGACCACTGGTGGCTGGCATGATCTCCATGCGCGATCTGACAAACTCTGAGATCGAAGAAAAGACGGAGGAGTTGCAGCACATGAGACACTATATTCACGGCGCTGCGTGAAAACAGGACTCATTATTTTTGCACACGGCTCGAGCGTTGCCTCGGCCAATCAAGCGGTAGAAAAAGTTGCCTCTGACATGGCGGCGTTGGGCGGTTACGAGATCTTCGAGACGGCATTCCTCGATGCCGCCCAACCCGACCTCAGGGAGGCTGTGGCGCGCCTGGTCCCCCAGGGCGTCACCAGGATCATCGTGCTGCCCTACTTCCTCACGTTGGGAATTCATTTGAAACGCGATCTTCCGCGCATCGTGGATGAACTTTTGGGCATCCATACAGGTGTGGAGATTATCGTGACAGAACCATTGGACGGGCACCCGGCGTTGAAGGAGATTCTACTCGACCGCGCGCAGAAGGCCCTGGGCGCATGAGAGCTGTCCTGATCGAATCTCGCGACCTGGCCAGCGGCGTACGGCACTTCGTCTTCGAGTCGCCGGAGATTGATGCGGCGAAATTCTCGCCCGGTCAGTTCGTGTCGTTCTCAGAGACGATCGGCGAAAAGCGTATCACCCGCGCCTACTCCATTGTCAGTCCGGCCATTGTGAACAACCGGTTTGAGCTTTGCCTGAACCTGGTGGAGGACGGCCGCATGTCGCCGCTGCTGTTCGGACTGAGGCCAGGCGATGCCATCGAGATGAAAGGGCCACTGGGCGGCTTCACATTGAAGGAACCGTTCACGGATTCGATCTTCATTGCCACGGGAACGGGGATCGCGCCGGTCCGGTCAATGCTGCTTTCGCTTCCCTCCCCCGCTGCACACAAAGTTATCTTACTGTTTGGTGCACGCTATCGCAGCGGTCTGCATTATTGGGATGACCTGAAGACACTACAGATCGAAGCACGCCCGACTTTGACCAGGCCCGATGCGGACTGGCAGGGCCGGACGGGTTGGGTGCAGCAGCACCTGGATGAAGCGATCGCTGGCCGGACGGACTGGCACTTCTACATCTGCGGGCTGAAAGCGATGGTGGACGATGTGCGGGCGCGGCTGAAGGCGCAAGGGTTCGACCGCAAGCAGATCACTTACGAGAAGTTCGATTAGCGCGAACTAAACAGCTCGGCAACGTTCACCGAAAGACCTGGCAGTAAGGCAGAGTCCAGCAATTCGGAACCCTGCAGCAATCGAATGCCCGCCTTGGTCCGAACATGTAGTTCGCCGTTCGCTGGATCGAGCAGCCATACCTCTTTGCTCCCGGCGCTAAGATAGTCGCGAACCTTTCGATTCACATCCAACATGTTTTCTGATGGTGAAAGCACTTCGACCGCGATGGATGGCGCAAATGGAACAGGCGCGTGATTCACATCAAGTTGGTCCCATTCAGCGCCAACAAAAATCGAAAGGCCGGGCCTCCTGACCGTATTGGTATTGATGCGGCAATCCGTTTCGCTCGCTGATCCACCGATGGGATTCTTTTGGAAATAGTACCTAATGGCAAATGCGAGTTTGTCTTTGATGATATTGTGGCGTGGAGTCGCGCTGGACACAGGAATCAGTTCTCCGTCGACCAATTCATAACGTTCGTTCTCCTCCGTGATCATGTTTGCAAATTGATCAGCCGTCAACAGAGCTGTGGTTGCCATACGGTTCACTCCTTAACCGATTCTTCTCTCATGGTAGCGCATCCCCTAGCAGGATCCATGCGAGTGGTCAGGTGCCGCCAACTCCGCATCTGCCGGCACTTTGCTAAGATTCGAGTGTCAACGTAATCGGAATCCAACAAGTGAGACTCATTCAAAGCGAAGCGGAGTTTGACCGTCTGGCGGCGGACCTGAAGGGGCTTGACTCTCTCAGCGAAACCCGCGAACTGCGTGCGCAGGAGCGGGAGTTGCAGTCCCTGCTGGCATTGCGCTGCATTGAGCATGAAGATCGCACGGTTCTTCCGCCAACCTCAAGTCCGCTCGAAGTCTTTAAGGTCCTGAGTGGAAAAAGAGAACTCAGCAAAGCGCATGCGCGAAGGCTTGCGGATCGCTTTCACTTGTCCGTCGAAGCATTCATTTAGCGCGCCGCAGCCTACTTCTGCACCAAGAAATGCCCGGCGAACATTGAATCGATACCCGAGGAATAGAAGCTGCGCACCGCGTCGCGCGGGGTGCACACCATCGGATCGGCAAACAGATTGAACGACGTGTTGTAGAGCACCGGCAGTCCGGTCTCGCGGCCCGCGTGATGCAGCAGCTTCCAGTACAGCGGATTTTCACGTTCGGAAACCGTATGCACGCGGATCAGACCGTCACCCATCGTCGCCGCTTCAAACTGCGCGTGATGCCCCGGCCGAACTCTGCCGACAGTCGTCAGGAAGCGCGAATTGGGACCGACCTCGAAATACTCCGACGCCACCTCCACCGGCACTGACGCCGCAAACTTGCGGAACGGCTCACGATGTTTGATGAAAAGGTTCAGGTTCTCCGTGGAGTAAGGATTCAAGGGCGACGCCAAAATGCTGCGATTGCCAAGCGCCCGCGGACCGAACTCCATCCGCTCCTGCATCCACGCCACGATCTTGTGGCTCTCCAGCTCTTCCACTGCTGCGGCCAGAAGTTCGTCCGTCGTCAACAGGTAGCGGAAGCGCAGCTTGCAGTTTTCAAGAACCTTCTTGGTCTCTTCGGCGTTGAAGCTCGGACCGAGTGCCAGCGTATCGAACGGGATGCGGCGAGTCTGGCCCAACACCTGATGCCAGGCGTGGAACAATGCGCCCAGTGCGGTGCCGGCATTACCGGCCGCAGGCTGCACAAACACTTCCTTGAACCGGCCGGAGCGCTCGATTGCGGCCACCAGTAGCGAATTCAGAAACAGTCCACCGGCCAGGCACAGATGCTCGCCCGTGCCGGCGATGCCTTCGATCGCCTGCTCCACCGCACACTGCAGGCCTGCCGCGATGCGGGTCGCCAGCGCTTCCGGTATCGCCTCGCTCGCGCCGATACCCAGACGTCTGAAGAACTGCTCGCTGAAGCCGCCGCGGCCAACGCGATCTCCGTCAAACCAGTTGCGGTCGACGGCGCGAAATTCGCCACCCTGCACAGGGAGCAGTTCGGAAAATAGCGGCGCCAGATCGGGCTCCGCCTGCGTGGACCGCCACTGCACCTTGTGTTCACCGGAGTTCTGCTCGTAACCAAGCAACTCCGTCACGCGGCTGTACAGCTCGCCGATCGAATCGGGAAAGTACAGTTCGTTGAGCAAATGCATCTCATTGCCTGCCGCATTCCACACCGCGCCGCAGCGGAAGTCACCCTTGCGGTCAAGCGTGAGCACGGTGGCATGATCGAAGCCCGAAGCATAGTACGCCGAAGCTGCATGCGCCACGTGATGGTCCACCACCGCGATCCGGCTCTTGGGAAACAACGAGCGCAGTTGCAGGTGCAACTCCGCTTCCGGACCTTCCGCAAACGGGCGCGCAATGGCGACGCAGGTCACATCTTCGGCACGCACATGGGCAAGCGCCAGCGCCTGCTGAATCGCCTCTTCCGGCAGCTCGCCCGGCTTTCCCGCGCGCGAGACCTTCTCCTGTTCAACGGCCGCCGCGAGCTCGCCATCTTTGAGCACGACGCACGCCGGATCATTCAGCAACCCGCCCAGCCCGACGACAATCATTTCGATTTTTTCTCCACCTTCGCCCACGTATCGCGCAACGCTACTGTGCGGTTGAAAACCAGGTGCTCCGCAGTGGAGTCCTTATCGACACAGAAATAACCGAGCCGCTCAAACTGATAGCGGTTCCCGGCGACAGCATCCTTCAAACAAGGCTCCAGCTTGGCGCTCTTCACCACCTGCAGCGAATTCGGATTCAGGTTGACGGTGAACTCCTGGCCCTCGGGCACCTGGTTCGGATCTTCCACGCTGAACAGATTATCGTAGATCCGCACTTCGCCTTCGACGGCGGTCGCGGCCGACACCCAGTGAATGGTCGACTTCACCTTGCGGCCATCCGGCGTGTTGCCGCCGCGCGTTGCCGGATCGTAGCTGCAGTGAACTTCGACGACGTTGCCCTCGGCATCCTTCACCACGCTCGTGCACGTAACCAGGTAGCCATAGCGCAGACGAACCTCCTTGCCCGGCGAGAGGCGGTAGTAGCCCTTCGGCGGCACTTCGCGGAAGTCGTCCTGCTCAATGTACAGCTCGCGGGAAAACGGCACCTGGCGCGAACCCTTGCTGGCATCTTCGGGATTGTTCACCGCCTCCATCATTTCGACCTGACCCTCGGGGTAGTTGTCGATAATGACCTTCAACGGATTCAACACCGCCATCACACGATCGACGCGCTTGTTCAGGTCCTCGCGCAGGCAGTATTCCATCAGGCTCAGCTCGATGGTGCCATTGGTTTTCGATACGCCGATGCGCTTGCAGAAATTGCGAATCGCCTCCGGCGTGTAGCCGCGGCGGCGCATGCCGGAGATCGTGGGCATACGCGGATCGTCCCAACCATTGACTAACTTCTCCTGCACCAGCTTCAGCAGCTTGCGCTTGCTCAGCAGCGTGTAGGTGAGGTTCAGGCGATCGAATTCGATCTGCTGCGGATGATAGATGCCCAATTGCTCGACATACCAGTCATACAGCGGGCGGTGGTCTTCAAACTCGAGCGTGCAGATGGAGTGGGTGATGCCTTCGATGGAATCGGACTGTCCGTGGGCGTAGTCGTACATCGGGTAGATGCACCACTTGTCGCCGGTACGATGATGCTCGGCGTGCAGAATGCGGTACATCACCGGATCGCGCATGTTGAGGTTCGCCGCAGCCATGTCGCCCTTGGCGCGCAGCGTGCGCGAACCATCGGGAAACTCGCCCTGGCGCATGCGTTCGAACAGATCCAGGTTCTCTTCCACACTGCGGTTGCGATAGGGACTGTCCTGGCCTGGTTCGGAGAAGTTGCCGCGCGTCTGGCGCACCTGTTCGGCGTTCAAATCGCAGACATACGCCTTGCCCTCTTTGATCATTTTCACGGCCCATTCAAAGAGCTGGTCGAAGTAATCTGACGCATAGAACATGCGGCCTTCCCAATCGCCGCCGAGCCAGTGCACGTCTTCGATGATCGAATCGACGTACTCGGTCTCTTCCTTGGAAGGATTGGTGTCGTCAAAGCGCAGGTTGCATTTGCCGCCGAACTCCTGGGCGAACCCGAAGTTGATGTTGATCGATTTCGCGTGGCCGACGTGCAGGTATCCGTTCGGCTCTGGAGGGAAGCGCGTGTGCACGCGGCCTCCATGCTTGTTGGTCTTCAGGTCGTCGAGAATAATCTCGCGGATGAAGTTCGATGCAACCGGCGCGGCAGTCTCAGCAGTGCTCGCGCCCGCCAAGGGCTCGTTGTTTTCCGTACTCATAATCTCTTTCCTTTTAGGACTAACCCAGCATTGCGATGGCTTTGCCGATGCGCTTCAGGCAGGCATCGCGGCCCAGCACTGCAAGCGTTTCAAACAGCGGAGGCGCGTTCTTGCGCCCGCAGACGGCAACCCGGATCGGCTGGAACATCTGGCCTGGTTTGATTTTCAGTTCTTGCGACCCGGCACGCAGCGCGGCGTCCAGGGAATCGTGATCGAAGACGCAGCCGGCGAGCACTTCGCTGCCTTTTTGCAGCGCCAGCAGCGCCATGGCTGCGTCGCCCTTCTGCGGAATCAGTTCGGCACTGTCATAGGGCGGCAACTCGTCCAGGAGGAAGAAGTCAATCACCCCGGCCACTTCACGAAATGTCTTTACGCGCTCGCGGAAGAGCGGCGCCAATTGCAGCAGCTTCGCCTCGTCCACCTGGAAACCGGCGGCCTGCACGAACGGCAGCGACTGCCTGGCCAAATCCTCGAGCGGCAGGGCGCGCGTTAGTTCGCCGTTCAACCATACGGCCTTGGGATCGAACGGATCCTCTTCGGTGAAGTTGACCACGGCGTTGCTGCGATTGATGCCTTCGAAACTGAAGACGTCCACGATCTCCTGCCGCGTCATCACTTCGCGGTCGTCTTTCGGCGACCAGCCCAGCAGACACAGGAAGTTGATGTAGGCATGCGAGAGGAAGCCGCCATCGCGATAAGTGGTGACGCTCACCACGGGGCCGTGCTTGCGCTTGGAGAGCTTGGCTCCATCGGGCGCGATCAGCAGCGGCAGGTGCGCGAACTTCGGCATCACATCGCCTGCGGCCTCAAAGATCAGGATGTGCTTGAACGTGTTCGAGAGGTGGTCCTGCCGCGGATGATCTGCGTGATGCGCAGGTCAATGTCATCGGCGCACGACGCCATGTGGTAGGTCGGCATGCCGTTGCTGCGCAGCAGTGCGAAGTCTTCGATATCGGCGACGCATTTCGACTGCTCGCCATACACGCCATCGGTGAAAACAACATGCCGATCCTGTTCGCGCGGCACGCGGAAGCGGAGCACAAAGGGTTCGCCGGCGGCGGCGCGGCGGTCGCTCTCTTCGCGGGAGAGTTCGCGCATACCCGGATTGCACAGCCAGGTGCCGGCATCGTTCGGGGCATTTTCATCGAGCGGCGTGAAGTCGCGGTACGCATGGCCGCGCTCGAAGATCGTCTGCGCCATCCGCTTGTGCAGGTCGAGCCGTTCGCTCTGGCGGTATTGCTCGTCCCAACCGAGATCGAGCCACTTCAGGCCGTCGAAGATGGAATCAAGCGAGGCCTGGGTGTTGCGCTCGACGTCTGTGTCGTCGATACGCAGAATCATGGTTCCGCCATTTCGTCGCGCATAGAGCCAGTTAAAGATAAAGGTCCGTGCGCTACCGATGTGCAGATATCCGGTAGGAGAGGGGGCAAAACGAACTCGAAGCATTAATCTTCTAGTTTAACTGACCGTGGAGGGCCGCGTCGTGTTCGCGTTCCGGGCGGGGTTCCCAGATTCACAAACCCAGATCCTGAACTACTGTGCAGATACGCGCAAAAATTGCCCTGTCGTAGTCTGTCGCCACACAGCACTGGACTAGCTGGGCCTTCCTGCGTTATGCCTGCTTCGAACTGGCGGGGTTGAGGATCTGCTCTTGCAATTCCTTCAGTTGACTCTCGGCCGCTTGGCATTGCGCCTTCCACAGTCGATGCGAGATGCTCGGCGGGCGGCATTGCCGGGAAAGCTCGGCTAAGGCATCCTCGAACCGGCATGCCTGTTCTTTCGTGATGAGGTTTTGCTTTTCGTTCTTGATCATCTTGACGACATCGATTCCAGGCTGAAGGTTCAAATCACAGTATAGTTGACCTGAAAGCCGATTCAAATTACGCCGAGCGCGAAGCCAGACGAGACCGTTGCCTGGCTTATTCCCTCCTCATTTCCAAATCTAATTCCCGGATCAAACAGATACACGCATCGTGCACCGAGGGCCGATATGCATCTTCGCATGCGGCGATCTCTATATCTTTCACCTGTAGCGATGCGTCGCTCCAATCGGCACGGCCTGCGCCAATCGGCAAGTGATCTGTCTCGCTGTCTACGGCTACAAATGGGATGAACAGCTCGGCAATTGAAGCGGAGAATTCATGCCTCATTGAGGAAAGCACTCTACTTGCGTCAATGACACCCATCTCACCAGACAAGAATCTATGGGCGGTATCCAATGCGCGACCAATCGCCGGATCACGCCACACTGCAATGTCACCATAGTTTTGGACCATCCGGATCGAAAACTCTCTCCGGGCCGAGTGATCGCTCCAGACATTGGAACTTACATCCAGCGCGTCTTCCAGACTCATCCGTATAACATCAGCCGCGTCGAGTGTATTCTCCTTAAGAAGAAAGTCCTGCCTGAGCGCGAGTACCATCAGTTCCACACCCCGTTCAGCCCAGATCAACCACGTCATAGAGGGGGGGAACCAGGCAAATACGTAAGCGCAATCGATCATGGTGAGGGGATCCGGCGCTGGACCGCTCTGCAAACTCTTACGGTAGTCTTCCGAAGAGGCTTTTGCTGGAATTTGGAGGACGCCGAATTCTCCTAACTCCCGATAAAAGTAATCTTCCGGGTCTGGGTCAAGCACAACCACATTTATGGAATCATCACCGCTTTCTCTCAGCAAATTGATGACGAAGCGCCAGAATCGAGCCTTATCATGGATGGTGTCAAAATCAAGGAATTGAAACCGGCCATACGCTGAATGACAGACGCGTTCCGGCAATCGAGCTTTCGGGTAGACGCCCGTATGAAGTGTGCTCATGACTTCGCGGAATTTTAATTGATTAATCAACATAGTTCAGCCAGAGACTAAGTGCCCTGTCTCGCGAAGCAACCAGCGGCCCACACTCAATGTGACGTAAAAAAGCAGGGCTGCAACAGCCTTCTGCGTTTGATTATAAGATGGAATGAGAAGGAGTGAAGCCAGATGACGTTGACATTCAAACTTTCGCCAGACCGGGAAACGGCCCTTCGAGCCCAGGCCGAGGCGCAAGGCATGACCGTCGAACAGTGGCTCTTGAACCTTGTGGAACAGCAGATACCCTCAACGTCTATCGCTCACCTTCAAAAAACAGATCCTCAAGAGTGGGCTCGCCAGGTTCATGAGTGGGCCGCAAGCCACGATCGCACTTCGCGTCCATTGAGTGACGAGGCCATTTCGCGAGAGAGCATATACCCGGATCGATTCTAGCAATGCTGGTCGATACTAACCTCCTGATCAGGGCACTACAACCACAACATTCACTGCACAGCAGTGCTGAGCGCGCTCTGAGACTGCTCCCACGCCAGGGGTTTATTCTTCATATTGTCCCGCAGAATCTTGTCGAGCTTCGGACTGTCGCAACAAGGCCGGCAGGAGAAAACGGACTCGGAATGACTTCGGAACAGGCCAGCGAGGAACTCCAGCGAATCAAGCGCATGTTTTTCTTCCTGCCCGAGACGCCAGCCATTTTTCCAACATGGGAAGCACTCGTTCGGAAACATCAAGTCGTGGGCAAGCCTTCGCACGACGCGCGGCTAGTGGCCGCAATGCACGTTCATCTACTCCACTCAATCGTGACTTTCGACAGGACTGGATTCGCCAGATTCCCCGGCATCAAAGTCATCCACCCGGAAGAAGTCACGGAATAAACCCCACCCACGCGCCTCGCATTGATTCGATATACTTCCCATCGTAGAGGCCACATGACCATCCCGCGCACACTCCCCATCCGGCTCGCCATCGCGGGCCTGTTTGCGTTCACGCTCATCCACGTCGCGCAAGTCACGCGCGATGCCAACCTCCAGGTCCGCGTGCTCGATTCGCACGGTCAGCCCACGCCCGTGAGGGTCCGCCTCGAAGACTCAACCGGCGTGCGGCCCAAAACTCCCGGAGCCGTCGCGATCTCTGAAAGCGCAATCCCCGTTCCGAAGCAGGCCGTAGCCGTGATGTGGGGCCAGCAGGACCGCGCCCAAGGCTACGCGCTTCAGCCCGATGGGTCGTTCTACGCCGATGGAACATTCGACGTCAAAGTCCCGGCGGGCAAATACACCGCCACCTACTCCAAAGGCTTCGAATACATCAGGCAAACCGAAACCCTCGACCTCAAGACCGACACCAAGCGCGAGATCAAACTGAAGCGCTGGATCGATATGCCCGCGCGCGGATGGTACTCCGCCGACGATCACATCCACCTGCATCGCTCCCCTGCGGACGACCGCAACATCATGCGCTGGATCGCGGCCGAAGATATCCACGTCGGCAACATTCTTGAGATGGGCGACTTCTGGGCCACCTTCTTCAGCCAGTATGGGTTTGGTGAAAAGGGCCGCGTGATGGAAGCGGACCGGGCCCTCACCGCAGGCCAGGAGGAACCGCGCACGCCCGAAATCGGCCACACCATCTCACTCGGCGCGCGCGAGTTTGTGCGCATGCAGCGCGACTACTACTCATACGATCGGCTCTTCGATCGCGTCCACGCGCTCGGCGGCATCTCCGGCTTCGCCCACCAGGGCATCCTGTTCCACGGCTATCGCGGCATGGTACTGAATACCATCCGGGGCAAAACGGACTTCCTCGAACTGGCACAATACTGCATCCCTGAAGGGCCCCTCGCAACTGAGCACTACTACCACTTCCTCGACATGGGCTTTAAGCTCACGGCCCTCGCCGGCTCCGATTTTCCGTGGTGCGGCGTAGGACCCGCAAATGGCTCCAAGGAGCCGCGCTTTGCGCAGATCGGCAACGCCCGCTTCTACGCTTACGTGAACGGCGCGTTCAGCTATGACAAGTTCTTTGAGTCCGTGAAAGCCGGCCACACCTTTGTCACCACAGGCCCGATGCTCTTCCTGACCGTGAATGGCCGCACACCTGGCGACACGCTCGACGTGGCGAAAGGAACGAAGCTGACCATAACGGCCGAAGCCTTCGGAGTCGATGGACAGGTGCCGTTGCGCTCCATCGAAATCATCGGCCATTCGAAGCCGCTGGCCAAATCCGCCGATGGCGGCGCGGCGCACAAGAAGCTCACCTTCGAGCTCACCGCAGGCCACGGCATCTGGATCGCCGCCAAGACAGAGGCAGGCACAGGACAGGTCGCGCACACCACGCCCGTCTACATCACCGTGAACGGCGCGGGCTTCCACGATCCGCAGACCGCGCGCCAGAAAGCCGTGCTCTCGGAGAGCTACTTAAAGGAGATCGAGCAGGAACTCGCCACCCCCGGCACAGGTCTCGATAACCAACTCGCCCGCCACCGGCCACAACTCGAACGCCAGATCGCGGAAGCACGGGCCAAACTCAAAAGCCTGCCCTACGCGCAATAATGAAATCATCATAAGGAGTCTTCTATGTCGAATCGATCTCTCGCCGCCATCTTTCTCGCGGCCTCTTTGAACGGCTTTGCCCAGCAGGCCGCCCCACCACCAGCCGTGACCTCGCCGGAAGTCCTGAGTGACCGCCGGGTCACCTTCCGAATCCTCGCACCCAAGGCCACGGCCGTGAAGCTCAACGCAGGCGACATCCCCAGCGCTGGACAAAACATGGCGCTCACCAAGGCCGGCAACGGCGTGTGGGAGATCACAGTTGGTCCGCTCCCCGCGGGAGCCTATCGCTACACGTTCAACGTTGATGGCCTCACCATCGTGGACCCGCGCAGCCCGGCCATCAGCGAATCGAACAACAACGTGTGGAGCATCGTGCCCGTGCCAGGCTCTGACTTCATGGACACGCGCGAAGTACCGCACGGCGCGGTGGCCGCGGTCACTTACAAATCGCAGTCGCTGAATCGCATGCGCCGTATGCATGTCTATACACCGCCCGGCTATGAGGCAGGCAAGGACAAGTACCCGGTCTTCTATCTGCTCCATGGCTCAAGCGACAGCGACGACTCGTGGAGCTCCGTCGGCCGCGCAGGTTTCATCCTCGATAACCTCATCGCAGATAAGAAGGCCAAACCGATGGTAGTGGTGATGCCCGCCGGACACACCCGCCCGCTCGGCCCGCGCGTCCCCGGCACCAACGGACAGGCCGCCACCGATGAGTTCGTCACCGACCTCATGGGTAGCATCGTCCCCTACATCGAAATGCACTATCGAGTAAAGACGGACCGCCAGTCGCGCGCCATCGCAGGACTTTCCATGGGCGGCAGTCAGACTCTCAACGCGGCCATTCCGCGCCTCGACAAGTTCGCCTACGTCGGCGTCTTCAGCTCCGGCCTGTTCAATGCCGCCGCGGCAGGCACCGGCCCGACGTGGGAAGATCGCCATGTCGCCGAACTCGACAACGCCGCGTGGAAGAAAGGCCTCAAGCTCGTGTGGTTCGCCACCGGCAAAGAGGACCGCCTCATGCCAAGCACCAAGAGCACGGTTGCTATGCTGGAAAAGCACGGGTTCAAACCTGTGTTCGTGGAATCCGCCGGCGGCCACACCTGGCTCAACTGGCGCGACTATATGAACCAGTTTGTCCCGCAACTATTCAAATAAGTTATACCCTTGACAGAAATTTGATCCGGGAATAGTGTTAGAGAATCTCTCTGCAGGAGGATTCGATGCGCTCCATTCTCGGTTTGACCTTCATTGCTGCCACATTGTTGTGCCGTGCGCAGTCGCAAAAAGTCACTTATACCTACGACAACGCAGGGCGTCTGGCCAAGGCGGACTATGGCAATGGCCAGACAATCACTTACGTTTATGACAATGCCGGTAACCTACTAAGCAGCACAACCACGCCAGCGGCGGCCAGTGCAAAGAAGACCGCCACAGCGCGTGGAGACAAATCAAAGAATGGCTCTAAAGAGCCATCCCGTGGGAGGGAAAAGTGAGATGATCACTGCTTACCACCCCCCACTTTTCATCCTCGCGCTGGTGGCGTCGTCCTTACAGGGCGCTGTCACAACCTTCAGCAATTTGAATGTAATTGCCACTTACCCCACGAGTGTGATCAGCCAGGCCGGTATCTCATCTACCTTCACAGTAGGCGTGCAAGCCGCCGCGGGAAGCACAGACAATGTTGCCGGATTGACCTGTACCGGCTCGAAACTCTCCATCTCCGTCAATCCTCAATTCATTTCGATCGCACCCGGAATGATGAACATCTTCACTGGAACGATCGACCCGGCAAGCTCCGGATCGTATTCGTTCACCTGCTCGCTGCTCTCCGGCATTCGAAACGGAGCGGATCACCCGGCTGTCACGTTGGGTCCGATCTCCAACATGCAGCGATTGCCTACAAAAGCCCAGGTGCCCGAGACGATGGCCACGGCGTGCCCAGTCTCTGAAGCCACCGGCGAACTCTTTGAACCTTACAGCTCCGATCTCTACCTTGGCGGACCGATGCGGCTATCTTTCCGCCGCTACTACGCCTCACTTCTGGTCTCCAATGGCATCACCAGCAAGATGGGCAACAACTGGATGCACAACTTTGATTACTCCATCACCTTCACTCCGGGGCGCGCGACAGTAATCATGTTCGGCGGTAAGACCGTCACCTTCCAGGCCTCCGGCACACTATGGCAGCTTTCGAAGCCGGATATGATGGGCTACCAGTTGGCCGCTGTCGCCTCGGGTGGCTATCAATTCCTGGATCCTGCCAGCAATCTGATCTATACGTTTACGTCCTCAGGCACTCTGACGAAGATCGAAGACCGCAATGGCAACGCCGTTACGCTCGCGGTCCAGGCGAACGGAAGTACCGTCATCTCAGATGGCCTTGGGCGGACCCTTACATTGAGCGTGGATGCATCCGGCTTCATCAACCGGGTGCAGGATCAGTCAGGGCGCTTTGCGTCGTTTGCCCATACCGGAAGCGACCTCACTCAGGTGACGGATGCAAATGGCAAAATCCGCAAGTTCAGCTACACCACCGCCAGTGACCTCACCGGATTGATGACTTCACACACGTTTCCGGCCGGCAATGCCCCGCTCGTTCAGGGCTGGAGTAGTTCCGGACAAGTCAGCAAACAGACCGATAGCCTGGGGTTCATTACCTCGTTCGTCTTTGATCCCAGCGGGCAGGGTGCCACGACCGTCACAAACCAGCAGGGAAACAACAACCAGTTTGTCCATTCCAATTTCTCGCGGCTTACTTCCTATACGGATCCGTACAGCAATGCAGCATCCATGAGCTACGACTCCAACGGCAGGCGAACCTCGATCACGGACCGGTTAGGAGACAAGTCCTCGCGAACCTATCACGTTCCGTCCGGCTATCTGGCCAGTTATACGGATACGCTGGGAAACACAACTTCGTATACTTACGCGCAACAGACGCAGGGCGCGTTCACGTTCTACGTACTGACGAGTATCCAGTATGCGGATGGAAGTACGATTGCCTTCACCAACGACCCGGCAGGCAACCGCATCACTATCACCGACCAGGCGGGCAAAACCACAAAATATACTTACAACAGCCGAGGCCAGATTCTAACGATGACCACACCGCTGGGTGGCACTGTTACGAATACCTATAATCCAGATGCTACCGTTGTGACCACGGTCGACGCCTCTGGGAACACACGCACTCACTCGTATGACGACAAGAAGCGGCTGCAGCAGGTGAAGTATGCCGACGGCACAACAGTGTCATTGGCCTATGACAACCTCGACAACATAGTGAAACAGACCGACGAGCGAGGCAAGAGCCAGACCGCGGTCTTCAACGATAACAACCACCTGCAATCGACATCGAACAGGATGGGCAACACTGCCTCGGCGAAGTTCGACAGCAATGACCGGTTGACCTCGCGCTCAGACTACCTCGGCAAGTTCACTAATTTTGACTACAATGAGGCCGGCCTGTTGAAGAGACAGACCGAGCCCGCTGGTGACTTCTACAGCCTCACATACGACAAACTGCTCCGCCCCGTCTCCAGGCTCGATGCGAACGGGAAGGGGCACACCTACGCCTACGATAAGGAAGATGTGATGGCTTCCTTCACGGACGCCATGTCACGTACCTGGACGTTCGGCACGGACAAAATGGGACGGACGACGAGCACAACAACGCCTCTCGGCCAGGTCTACACAACCGTCTATGACAAGCGCGGGCGCGTCACCGCGGAAACCGATCCGGCCGGCATGCAAACCAGCTATAGTTACGATGCGCGCGGAAGCCTCGCCTCCGTGCGGATCGGCGGACCGGCAAGCGGCGGCCAATCAGTCGCCGCCTCATATATCCATAACGATACCGGCGGGATAACAGCGGCGACGGATCCAAATGGACAAACCTGGACTCAGAACTTCGATTCCGCGGGAAGATTCGTGTCGCGCACTGATCCGCTGGGACAGTCCTCTCTATACAGCTTCGATCAGCGGAATCGCACCAGCGGCTGGCAATCACTCGCCGGAACAGCGGCATATACCTTCGACGCGGGCGGAAACAAACTGCGCGAACTGTATTCCGACGGAACCGACCTGAACTTCACCTATGACGATGAAGGACGGCTTTTGACGGCAGCGGGGCTTACACTGGCAAGGGATGCGAACGGCCAGATCACTGCATCAAACGGCATCGCAATCGCCAGGGACGTCAACAGTAGGATCGCTTCAATTACCTATGGAGACGGCAAGTCCGTGCTCTACTCTTACGACACGCGAGGTCTGTTGACGGGAGTGAAGGATTGGGTTGGCGGAACAACCGCCTTCCAGTATAATGACGCTCACCAGGTGGTCTCCCTCACGCGGCCCGACGGCACAACAACCCAGTATAGTTATGACAAGAATGGGAAGCTCGCCTCCATCGTGGAAAGTGCCGGCGCCACAATCAACCTGACGCGGGACGCCGCCGGACGCGTCGATTCCTCTGATCGCAACCTGCCGCAACAGACCGTACCCGCGCCGGGTTCGTTCTCCTCCACCTTTGACGCCGCCAGCCAGATAGCAGGCGCCACCTACGACGCCTTGGGAAGGTTGACCACCGACACAATGCGAACCTACACCTGGGACCTCGCTTCTCGCCTTTCCTCCTACAGTGGAGCAGACGGCGCGGCAACCAGCACCTACGATGGATTAGGAATGAGAACCTCAACAACCACGGGGCAAGGGACGCAGAACTTTATTCTTAACTACGCACTCGCCCTTCCATCCATTGCAACCGTGCAGGATGGATCCGGTAATGATCAGCGCTACTACGTTCAGGCACCAGATGGAGCGCTGCTCTATTCCATAGAGGCTGCCGATAACACGAGGCACTTCTTCCACTACGACGAAACCGGCTCCACCACGTTCCTGACCGACGATACCGGCGCGATTACAGACTCCTATGGCATCACGCCTTATGGCGAGTCGGTAACGCTGGGGCCGGGAAATTCCACGGTGAATCCATTCACATGGATGGGCCAGTTCGGCGTGATGCAGGAGGGAACAACCAGCATGTACTACATGAGGGCGCGATTTTACGATAGCGCCAACGGCCGTTTCCTTTCGCGCGACCCGGCGGTTTCCTTCGATCCCATGGCGATGAACCCCTACCCATACGCCATCGGGAATCCCATCGGCTACAACGACCCTACAGGGCTTGATCCGAATCCGTACGATCAGCTGCGACCCTTTTATCAAGTCAGCGGACCACATAGCGACTGGGCTACTCCGCCAAATCGGGGATCGAAGTTCTTCTGGTTGAGCGACCCTCTGGCTCCTATCGAGATCGGTACCTTCGATCTGGTGGTCATCCCTGATTACATGACGCTCAGCGGCGGCTTTCCGCTTTGTGCTGGATGCGGCGGACATGTCGACTTCACCCTTGACCGTTATGGGAACACGTACGTCACTGTCGGGCCTTCATTCGGCGTTGGCTTGGATACAATGGGCGGCTCACTGACGGGGAACTGGCTGCTTCAGTCGTCAAGATCAGAGGCCGACCTGAAAGGCTTCCTCACAGGATGGGGAGGCAGCTTCGGAGGATCCTGGGATGGCCCGGAGGCGCAGGTTTCTTACTCGCCGTGGGCCAACGACGGATGCACCAAGTGGTCTGGCGGTGTAGGCATGGGCACCCCCGGTGCAGCGCTAAGCATCGGTTATTCATGGAACATACAGGATCTGCTGAAAGGGAATTCAGGGGCTATGCCTTCGCCCAGCCCGAAACCGGTTCCGGCGCCGGTCCCGGCGCAGCCGCAGCCGCAAACGCAGCCAGTCTCCGAACCGGGACTGATCGACCGCGGCATTAATGCACTCAAGGGGTTTATCTACAACACCATCTTCGGCGGCAATTGAGCGACTTGCGGGGCTGACCTGGTAGGCTGACCCGCCAGCCAACCGCCAGCCCTGCAATTGTTATGCTTGAGATGCACAGGTTCTAAGTTGTCCTCGTGGAATCACCCTGTGGCCACGGGAAACATCTTGCCCGCAACTATTCAAGTGACCTTACAACTGAAGGACGCGGTACGCGCGTCGGCCGAAAAACTTCTCAATCCCGCGCACCCGGCGATTGACGCCGGGATCCGCGCGAATTCCCACATCCTCATCGTGCTCGCCGCGGGCAAGGGTACCCGCTTCGGACATGCGCCGAAGTGTATCCAGCCCGTGGGCGGCGTGCCGCTGGCGCGCCACTCCATCAACGAGTTCCACCGCTTCAGCCAGTCGCCCTCTATTTGCATCGTGGGCTACAGGCATGAAGAGGTCTCCGCCGCGCTGGGGCCTGACAACATCTTCGTGCGCTCAGACAACCCCGCCGGAGGCACGGCCTTCGCGGCGATGGAAGCCTTCAGCGTGCCCGGCCTGCTGGAACAGAATCCGCTCGTCACCATTACGATGGGTGATCGCATCGTCCCTTCGTCCATCTTCCAGCGCCTGGCGGAGACGCATCTCGCAGGCGAGCGCGAGGCCGCGCTCACGTTTCTCACCGCGATCTACGAACCGCCGATGAACCGCGGCAAGGGCCGAGTGATGCGCGATGCCAACCGGCGGGTTACCAGCATCATCGAAGAGAAAGACATTCTCGCCCTGGCCGATGATCAGACCCGGCAGTCGCTGCTCGATCTCACCGAAGGCAACTGCCCGCTCTACGTCATCCGCGCCGCAACCCTGCATCGTTACGCGATGGCGGTCACCAATGACAATGCGCAGGGCCAGTTCTACATCACCGACATCATCGAGGCCATCAGCCGCGACGGTGGCGAGATACGCACCTGCACCACCAACCCGGCCGAATCGGAATACGATCTGCTCTGCTCGGACGTCACCAAGCCGATGGACCTTGCGCTGCTCGAAGGCATCGTGGCATCGAAGCGCGGACTGCTCTTCTCCGCCGAAATTGAAATTGAAGAGGCGGTACGGGCCATCACGGCCGGGCGCCCCGCCGCGCAGGTCGCCTCGATCACGCGTCAACTGGACGACATCCTCCACGAGATCCGAAAAGAGAAGTTGCCCTTCGTTGCGCAGCAGCCGGTGGCAATCGGCATCGCCGGCGGCCGCCTGCGCCTCGCCTTCATGCACCCCGACATGGCGCGCTTCCACGGCCCTGCGTGGCAGATGCCCATCGGCGCGGGCAGCGCCCATGGGAATGAGCAGATCGTAGTGTTGCTGCAGGCGGCCGAAGACCGCCGCATTCATCTTCAGCCCATCGATCGCAAATACCAGGAAAACGTCAACGATCTTCCGGCAGACAGCGAAGCTCAGTACCCGGGCGAGCACATCTCTGACCTGCAGGCCTACGAAGCCTTCGGCACCAACCTCAGCGAAAACCGGCTCCTGCAGTTGGGCTACTTTGCGGACGAAGAGCTGAATGCACGCCGCGAACGTGGCCTGCCCCTGCCGCCACCAACACTTTGGATCTCAAACAGCATGCGCCGTCCGTTCGCCCTGGTGGATAACGCCATCGCGTCAATGCGCACGTTGCGTAGCGGCAACCTTGGGGCGCGCGTGCAACACCACCTAGGCCGGGAACATTTCCGCGGACTCAGACTGGTGACCACCGGCAGCATCCCGCAGGGCGGCTTCTCCAGTTCTTCCGCCGTAACGGTCGCGACAGAGAACGCGATCAATGCGCTTTTCGACCTGCAAATCCCCGCCGACATGCTGATCCATCTGGCCTGCCAGGCCGAATACGGGACCGGCGTCCGCGCAGGCTCGCTTGACCAGGCCACCGAACAGAAGGGCAAGGCCGGCGAAGGCACGCTCATCTCCTCGAATCCACGCGACAATTATCAGATCCTCGGGACCTATCCGTTCCCTGCCGATCGCATACGCATTGTGTTTCCGTATAGCGTGGATCGCGACCGCAGTTCGTGGCGATGGTCGTGCGGGGCTTACGCCGAATCTTCCGGAGGCGCGGCGCTCACCACCGGCGAGACGCGCAAGATGACCGGCAAAGCAGCGGAGTTGGCCGCGCTACTGGTCAGGCTGCCGATCGACTCAGACTTCTTTCAGCACATTGAACAGGACCTGCTGGCCACCGGCTCGCTGAGCGAGGAAAGCCGCCGCTGGATCGCCAGCGTGCTGGTTCAACTCCCGCTGCATGCAACGCAGGCGGAACTGAAGCAGCGCGCGTTTGAAAACCAACAATGGTATGCGGAGCAGTTGATGGAAGCCGCAGGGCTAAGCCGTGGCGCCGCGATGGAGAAAGCCGCGCTCGGCATTGAGTCCAGCTTCAGCGGCTGGCGCGCACCCCAACAGGGAGTGCCGTTGCGCGCCATGGTGGGCTATCTGTTTGGCGAAGTCGCCAAGAACTTCCAGTTGATCCATCACCCGGAGCAATGGATCGAATACGTCACGCTTTCGCAGCGTGGCGACTGCTCGTTTGAGATCGATCCCGGCGCGCTACCCGCCGATCTCGAAAGCACGTTCGATTGGGAAGCAGGCGCAACCGGTCCGGACCTGTTGAGCCGCTGGATCGAGCGCTGCGGCGGCAAGCCGTTCCCGTACAATCGAGGCCTCGAAGACGAAACGCTCAAGGCCGCCGAACCACCGCAATTCCACCGCCTGGCAGGCTCCAACTTCTTCCGCGGTCTGGCCCTGCTTGATCTTGCCGAAGCGATGCTCAAGAAGAGATTCGGAGGGCTGGCGATCGCCGTGCGCGTGAATGCCGCGGGCCAGGGCGACTACTTCCAGGTGCACGTCAATCAGCAACTGGCTGACCCCAACCACGTGAAAGAGTTCCTGCGCAAAGCCTTCTACCGCCGCTTCGGCCTCTCGCCGCAACCGGAGTTCGTGGAAGTGCACCCCGGTGGCGGCGCATGCGGCGTTCGCGTGAAAAGCTACGATATGCTGAGCCGATTGATCCAGCGTTTAAGGCTCGTCGTACCCGCGTAGGCGGCGAATCCAGACGTTGCGAAAGCGCACCTTCGTATTGTGATTCTGCAGCTGTAGCGGCTCTTCGGCGCCATGATCGACGTAGACGCCGTTCTTCGCGTGCGGGGTGTCGCCCAGGTACGGCTTGCGGTTTTGCAGCAGCACGCCATTGTGGAACACGGTGACGTAAGCGGGAGTCACCAGTTTGCCCTCGGCAAAACGCGGCGCTTCGAAGACGATGTCATAGGCGTTCCACTCACCCGGCTTGCGCATCGCGTTCACCAGCGGAGGTAGTTGGCCGTACATCGCCCCGGCCTGGCCATCGGCATAGGTCGGATTCTCAAAGGAGTCGAGCACTTGAACCTCATAGCGGGTCATGAACATGATGCCGCTGTTGCCGCGATCCTGACTCTTGCCTTCGATCACTGACGGCGAGGCCCACTCCACGTGAATCTGCACGTCCTGAAACTTTTCTTTAGTGACGATGTGGCCGGTTCTGGGAACCACTTCCAGGTATCCGTTCTCAACCTTCCACTTCGGCTCGGTGGGCTGGCCCTTGACCATCGTTACCCACTGCGAAAGATCCTTGCCATCAAACAGCACGATCGCGTCGGACGGAGCGGGAGTCGATACCGGAGCACCCGGCGTGATCACCCTGGGATGCGGACGGCTGGAATCGTGGACGCGCCACTTGCTATTGGGAATGAAAGGCGTGTTGTCGTAGCCAAGCGTATGATCGGCCTGAGGCGGCTTCTGTGCAAAGGAGGCCACCGCGAAACAGGCGAATGCGGTTAGTGTTCTGAGTTGCATTATCCAATCATACTTTTTTCGCGACGGCGTTGAAATCATCGAGTACAATCAGGAACAAGGAGAACACATGAGTCAAAGGTCGGAGGCACTAGCCACTCGTCTCGAAGCCGGTGCAAAGGCACTTGCGGAATTCGCGGCGTCCCTTACAGATTTGGAATGGCAGGCACAGATGCCCGGAGATGGGCGCAAAGTCGGTGTCATCGTACACCACGTCGCCAGCGTATATCCAATCGAGATCCAGCTCGCCCAGGTACTTGCGGGCGGTCAACCCGTCACCGGCGTCACCTGGGCCGCCGTGGCCGACATGAACCGCGGCCACGCAGCCGAACACGATGGCGTAACCAAAGAGGCGGCCATCGCTTTATTGGAAGCCAATAGCGCAGCCGCAGCCGCTGCCATCCGAGCATTGAGCGACGAAGAGCTCGATCGGGCAGCACCCCTATCGCTGAATAGTGATGCCCCGCTCACCTGCCAGTTCATGCTCGAAGATCACGCAGTACGCCACAGTTACCACCATCTGGCAAAGCTCCGGGCGGCACTGGGCCGCTAGAGCAGGCGAATTCGCAGGTGTGATACTGTCTCATCAAAGGAGACGTCCCATGCAGACGGCTACCAGGCCTGCGAATTTTGAAGTTTCCCAGCCACCCGCGGCGCAAGGCGTGGCGCGCAACATCGCGATGGACGCGTATCGCGGCTTCGTCATGATCCTCATGATGGCCGAAGTGCTGCGCCTGTCGCGGGTGGCGAAATCATTTCCCGATAGCGCCGTCTGGCAGTTCCTCTCGTTCAACCAGTCGCATGTCGCCTGGGCGGGCTGCTCGCTGCATGACCTGATCCAGCCGTCGTTCTCCTTCCTGGTTGGCGTTGCGCTACCCTACTCCATCGCCAGCCGCATGGCGAAAGGCGGCACCATGGGAGGCCTCTTCACCCATGCCGTGTGGCGCGCCTTCCTGCTGGCGGCACTAGGCATCTTTCTGCGCTCGACACACGCCACGCAAACCAACTTCACCTTCGAAGACACGCTGACGCAGATCGGACTCGGCTACCCCATCCTGTTCCTGCTGGGCTTCCGCCCCGTCCGCTGGCAGTGGACAGCGCTCGGCGTCATCCTTACCGGCTACTGGCTGGCGTGGGCACTCTACCCCGTGGCTGGGCAGGGCTACGATTATCAGGCCGTCGGCGTCCCCGCCGATTGGCCGAATCACTATGAAGGCTTCGCCGCGCACTGGAACAAGAACAACAATCTGGGCCACGCCTTCGATGTGTGGTTCATGAACCTCTTGCCACGCGCCAAGCCGTTCGTCGCCAATGGGGGAGGCTACCTCACGCTCAGCTTCATCCCGACGCTGGGCACCATGATTCTGGGGCTGATCGCCGGTAGCTGGCTGCGCACCGAGGCTCCCGCCATCCCGTTCCGCAAGTTCCTCATCTGTGGCGTAGCGGGAATCGCGGCCGGTCTGCTGCTGCACTTTACCGGAATCTGCCCCGTTGTAAAAAGAATTTGGACCCCGTCGTGGACCCTCGCCAGCGGCGGCTGCTGCTTCCTGTTGCTGGCCGGCTTCTGCTGGGTGATCGAGGCCAAGGGCTACCGCAGATGGGCCTTCCCGCTGATGGTGGTGGGGATGAACTCCATTGCCGCCTATCTCATTGCACACCTTTGGGAAAGCTTCATCGTGAGCTCCTTCAAAATCCACCTCGGCAAGAACGTTTTTCAGCTTTTCGGCGGCGACCTGGAACCGCTGATGCAGGGGATTGCCGTACTGGCGGCTTACTGGCTGATCCTGTTCTGGATGTACCGCCGTAAGCTCTTCCTCCGCGTTTGAGGCCGGAAACTTTTCCAGGACCTGCGGTGTCAATGTTAGTGCGGTTGATTCTATGGTAGTTTGGGATTGAGGCGCGGCCGTGTCAGATACCACAATTGGATTACATCTCGACAGTTGTTTGAGCGGAGCCGAAAGTGTCCAGGCCGATGCGTATCAGGACGGGCTCCTCGAAGGCCTGCAAGCCGGCCGTGAGGAATCCTACGAGACGCTCATCGCCCGCTTCGAACACCCCATCTACAATCTTGTGATGAGGCTGGTCAATGATCCTGCCGATGCCAACGATGTTGTTCAGGAGGTATTTCTGAAAGTTTTCCGCAATGTCCGCACGTTCCGCGGACAGAGCAGCCTGAAGACCTGGATCTATCGCATCGCCGTCAACGAAGCCTACAATCACCGGCGGTGGTTCAGCCGTCACAGGAAGCAGGAAGTTGGCCTCGAGCCGGAGGACGAAGGATCGCCCGCACTGCGCGACTCCATCTCCGATCCCGGCCGGACTCCGTTTGACTGGGCGCTCAACGAGGAGCGGCACATTTTAATTGAAGCGGCGTTGCAGGATGTGAATCCGTCGTTCCGCGCGGCTGTAGTTTTGCGCGATATGGACGATCTAAGTTATGAGGAGATTGCAGACATCATGCAGGTCTCCATGGGCACAGTAAAATCGCGGATTATGCGCGGGCGGGAATCGCTCCGCAAATCGCTGGAAAGCAGGCTCTCGCCGGGACCTGCCAACGAGTGGGTACAACAACCGGCGGGGCAGGCCAGGTAGCTATGAATTGCCAAAAAGTTCGCACGACCATCTCAGATTACTTGGGCAAGCAAATGCCGGAAGGTGAGTTTGACGTTGTTACGCGCCATCTCGCGGAGTGCCGCGACTGCGCTCGCTCGGCCGAATCCTCCGCTCGTCTGCGCGAAACCTTGCTCTCCGCGAAACCCTTGAAGGCGCCGTCCAAGCTGAGCACCGGCCTGCGCGTGCTCGCATCAAAAGAACTGGCCCGGCAGGCCACGAGGGAATCGTGGCAGGCGCGGTTCTCAGACTGCCGCTCTTCGCTCAAAGTCTGGGTCGATAACATGATGCGCCCGTTTGCGATTCCATTCGCAGGCGGCCTGGCATCGGCCATCGTCCTGTTCGGCACTTTAGTTCCGACGTTCGCCCGTGTCTATACGCCGATCAATGATGTACCAGCCGGTTGGTATACCGGTGCGACGCTGGAAGCACTAGGCCCCTTCGGCATGTCCGAAGAGAGTGTGGTTCTGGATGTGACCATCGACGATCAGGGCCGCATGGTGGACTACACCATCCCCGGCGGCAAAACGGGCCCGTGGGAAGACGAAGCCCTGCGGCGCTCCATCGTCAATAACCTGCTCTTCACTCGCTTCACGCCTGCCAACTTCTTCGGAGTGCCCACTTATGGCAAGGTGCGGGTAATGCTGCGCCGCAGTCAGGTGGATGTGCGGGGTTAAGTTCTGGGACAGAAGTTCGGGCAGCATTTTCTCAAAGACAAAACGATACTGGAACGAATCGCCGCGGCGTCATGCCCGGAGGGCGCTCCACTGGTCATCGAAATCGGCCCCGGGCGCGGAGCGCTGACGTGGTTCCTGCTGGAGCGGGCAGAGCGTGTCGTGGCGATTGAAATCGATCCGCTGATGGTCGAGTCCCTCAGCTGGCGCGCCAAGCTGGAAGTGGTGCACGCGGACGTGCTGCAGACAGACCTCACCCAGTGGGGACCGGCCGTGGTGGCCGGCAACCTGCCTTACTACATCACCTCGCCGATTCTCGAAAAGATCTTCGCCGCACGCCAGTTCATCTCTAACGCGGTAATCCTGGTGCAGAAAGAGGTCGCGGTCCGCATCACTGCACCGCGCAATTCCCGCGACTACGGCTACCTCTCCGTGCTCTGCCAGACCTACGCGGAAACAAAGAGCCTGTTCAACGTCGCGCCGGGGAGCTTTTCCCCTCCACCGCGAGTCGACTCGGCCGTGGTGAACCTCAAACTGCGGCAGGACATCCCGGATCAGACACAGTTCCTCACCTTCGCCAGCCGCGTGTTCCGTCAGAAGCGGAAGACGCTGCGCAATAACCTGCTGCCGTTCTACGAAAAGAAGCTGTTGGAATCGATGCCGGAGGCGGGGTTGCGGGCGGAACAGTTGGAGATCGAACAGTTGAAGGACCTGGAACTGCGGCTGCGTGAAAACGCATAAGAACCGCGATGAGTATCGCTCCCTCAGATGCTGTGAAATATTTGAATTGAACAGACGAAACCGCCTGTTAGCTCGCTTGCGAGCGCATTTTTTCAAACCTTCTCACGGTCGCGGCTCGGCTGGCAATGTTCAACTTCTAGCAGAGCCGCGACCGTAAGGGAGCGGCATTCCGGCCGTCCTGTTTCAAAAAGATTTACGAGAAGCTGCGGACCGCGGCTGCTTCGTCGTCATGCACTTCGAAGACCGTGTAAAGCTTGGTGATCTGCAGCAGATCTTTCACCCGCTTGGTCAGATTCAAAAGCTTCAGGTTGCCTCCGTGGTTGGTCACCGTGGTGAATCCGGAGACGAGTTCGCCGATCCCGGAGCTATCGATGTAAGAAACTTCGCCCAGATTCAACAAGAGCTTCTTGTTGCCTGCTGCCGCCATATCGCGGATCATGTCACGGAACGTGCTGGAGCCTTCACCCAAGGTGATACGGCCAACGGCATCAATTACCGTTACGTCCCCAACCTGCCTGGTAGTCAATTTTACGCTCACGAATAAGCCTCCCTCAACAGAAATGAATTACTTGTACCCTGCGAACCGCTAAGCGCGGTTCAAAATCTTGGTCATGACAACTTCCGTTCCCCGTGGCTGAGCCCGCTGGATATTCACTTCATCCACAAACGCCTGGATCAGCATAATCCCCCGGCCCGACTGCTTGAGCAGGTTTCCCTGCTCCAGTGGATCGGCCACAGCCTGGGGCTCGAACCCTTCCCCTTCATCACGAATACTGACCGTGATGCGGTCCGGACCGGCCCCAACCTTAAAATGCACCTTTTGTTTCAGGCTATAGCGGTTGCCGTGGACCACGGCGTTAACCATCGCCTCACGCACCGCCATCCCCAATTCATGGACTGCATCTTCGTCGAACCCGGTGGACTTGGCGATTTCAATCACCAACTCCTCAGCGGCATCGACGCTCTCCAGGGAGGAGTCGAAGAACTTGTCCACATCATGGGTCCCGCCGTTAGAGTGATCCGCCATCGCCTTCTATCTTATTTGATCGAATCGTTCAAGTTAAAATATTCGCGAGGCGAAAGTCAAGCATGCCCCGCAACGTTAACGCTGGTTGGCCTTCAGAATCTTCTTGCGCAGACGAATCGATTTCGGAGTGACTTCCACCAGTTCGTCGTCGGCAATGAATTCGATCGCCTGTTCCAGATTCAGCAAGCGGGGCGGAACCAGACGGATCGCTTCATCCGCGCTCGAAGCGCGCATGTTGGTGAGCTTCTTTTCCTTCACGATGTTGACGTTCAGATCCGCATCGCGGGCGTTTTCGCCGACGATCATGCCTTCGTAAACATCCGTTGCCGGAGAGACAAACATGTCCCCGCGTTCCTGCAGGTTCCAGATCGCATGGCCGGTCGCCTTACCTGCGCGATCCGAGATCAGCGCGCCGGTCGGACGGTGAGGAATGTCACCCTGCCATTCGATGAACCCATGGAACAGCGAGTTCATGATGGCGGTACCGCGCGTATCGGTCAACATTTCGCTGCGCAACCCGATCAGGCCGCGCGACGGAACATCGAACTCCGAACGGACACGGCCGGAGCCGTGATTGACCATCTTGGTCATCTTGCCCTTGCGTGCGCCGAGCTTTTCCATGACCACGCCGACAAACTGCTCGGGGCAATCGACAATCAACTGCTCCAGCGGTTCGTGCGTCTTGCCGTCGATCTGTTTGGTGATGATCTCAGGCTTGCCGACCGCGAGCTCGAAGCCTTCGCGGCGCATCATTTCGATGAGAATGGCGAGCTGCAGTTCGCCGCGGCCCATCACCTTGAAGGCATCGGGACCGCCCGCCTCCTCCACCTTGATGGAGACGTTGGTGAGCAGCTCTTTATCGAGGCGGTCGCGCAGGTTTCTGGATGTAACGAACTGGCCTTCCTTGCCGGCAAACGGCGAGGTGTTGACCGTGAAGGTCATGGCGATGGTCGGTTCGTCGATCTGAATCTTCGGCAGCGGTTTCGGGTTTTCGGCTTCGGAGAGGGTCTCACCGATGGTGATGCCTTCCAGGCCGGCGATGGCCAGAACGTCGCCGGTGTTACCGACCTGCTCTTCCACCCGCTTCAAGCCTTCAAACGAAAACAGCTTGGTTATCTTGGTCTTCTGGAACGAGCCATCCAGCTTGCAGATGGCGACTTCCTCGCCCATGCGCAGCGTGCCGTTGAAGACGCGGCCGATGGCCAGGCGCCCAAGGTAGTCGCTGTAATCGAGGTTGGCGACCAGAAACTGCAAGGTCTCTTCGGGATAACCGGCAGGAGGCGGAATCGAGTTGAGAATCATCTCAAACAGCGGACGCAGATCCGCTGTATCGTCTTCCAGCTTTTCTTTGGCGATGCCGAGCTTGCCGTTGGTGTAGATGATGGGGAAGTCGAGCTGCTCTTCGGTAGCATCGAGATCGATGAAGAGATCGTAAATCTCATTCAGCACTTCCTGAATGCGGGCATCGGGACGGTCAATCTTGTTGATGACAACCACTGGACGCAGTCGGGCTTCGAGAGCCTTCGCCAGTACGTAGCGGGTCTGCGGCAACGGGCCTTCGCTGGCATCGACCAGCAGCATCACGCCGTCGACAATCTTCAGCGCGCGTTCTACTTCACCACCGAAGTCACTGTGACCCGGCGTGTCAACGATGTTGATCTTAACGCCCTTATAGTGGACTCCAGTCGTCTTGGCGAGAATCGTGATACCACGCTCGCGCTCGAGGTCGTTCGAGTCCATCATGCGTTCGGCCACGGCTTCGTTGGCGCGGAAGATACCGCTCTGGCGAAGCATGGCGTCCACAAGAGTGGTCTTGCCATGGTCGACGTGCGCAATAATAGCAATGTTTCGGATCAGTTCGTTACGAATGGGGATTCTCCTGGCGGCGGCTGCGCCTGTATTTATTATCTCACGAATCGCCTCTGAGCGTCCTGCGGAGCCGCAAGCGCCATCAATAGTCAGATCTCCTGGCGCAGCGCCCCCTCATGGCATAGATCCAACGATCCATTACGTTCGCTAGGTTTTATACCTTAGATTGCAGATTGGCAATTCCAAATCCGGAAGACTAGCGAGGTCTTCGACCTCAAACCGACAAGATCTGGGATTCCGCAGGTTCACTGATTTTCTTTGCGTCCTTGCGGCTTTGCGTGGGCCTCTTCTTCCAGTCCATTGACGATACGGGAAATG